>Ga0265306_10001925_pt1 | contig 10066 bp, 11 predicted proteins | sample Helome_3_FD_192493 | JGI IMG/M metagenome (GOLD analysis project Ga0265306, IMG submission 192493) | Marine sediment microbial communities from subtidal zone of North Sea - Hel_20160420 (Illumina Assembly) | ecosystem: Environmental > Aquatic > Marine > Subtidal zone > Sediment ...
CTGCAGCAGGGCAACGGGTGCCTGAATATGTTCATAGGGTCGATATGAATAGCGGATTCCGGAGGTGCGCGCCGGGTGCCAGGCTGCCATTCCGCTGCAAGTCGTTGCTGAAGTCCTGAAAAACCAAAACGGTTCCTCACGCCGGGCATACTACGGCTGAGTGCGTATAATAGTTCAAGAATAATGAACTCACCTTGACGAAGATCAACGGCTATAATCCGTCCCCGTGGCGCATGTCGCTCGCTGCGCGACGCCGGGCGGCAAGCCGCTTTGACCGCATGGGATGGCGGTGCGGGTTCCTGGATTCAGGACGCCTGCCAGGCACACTGACAGTACGGGTAGAATAAACAACGGTCCGCGATTTCTGTATGAAACACGAAAAGCTAAGCGATCAGCAATATGCCGATGCGCAAAAGAGTTTGCGTCAATGTCATCTGTTTTCGGTGCTGGATGATGATCAGTTCGAAACGGTTCTTTCCCACACACGCCTGGTTCTGCTTGCAGAGAATGAAACGCTGTTCGAACAGCAGCAGCCTGCCAGGGAGATCTTCCTGCTTCGCGGCGGCCAGATCAAACTGGTGCTGATGTCGGCAGAAGGCTATGAAAAGGTCGTCGATCTTATCTCGCCGGGCGGTTCTTTTGCCGAGGCCATCATGTTCTCCGGCAATCACAGCTATCCGGTAACCGCCATCGCACTGGTCAGGAGTGAGGTATGGGGAATCGATGCCGCATCCTACGAGGGTGTACTGCGGCAGTCGGTCGATGCCTGCTTTGCGGTGATGGCAAAAATGAGTCGCCGACTCCACTGGCAGATTGCCGAACTGGATCGCCTGACCTTGCACAACGCTACATTTCGCGTGATATCCTATCTGCTGGATCAGGTGCCCAGTACACATTTGCATGCATCAAAAGTGACGCTGAATGTTCCCAAGCACGTGATTGCATCGCGACTCTCGATTACACCGGAAACCCTGTCGCGCACATTTTCCAAACTCAGCAAGGATGGACATGTGGATATCGTGGAAAATGCCATCATCATTCATGATATAGAGCGGCTGAAGGCCCTGATTCAGGGTACGGTATCGGGTACTGATGCGTGGACGTGTTAGCTGCCGTGCATACACATTATCAGCATTTGCAGCCGTAACCAGGCAACTGCTGTTTCTCTGATATAACCCGCAACCCTGATCGAGCGCGCCAAGCATGGAAATTCTCTGGTTCACACTGACGGCGATTTTACTGTACGTGGCAGCAGACTGGATTCTCAACCGCATCGAAATTGCCTGCGGGCGACGACTGGAATACCGCAGCATTATCTTCTTCGCCATTCTCCTTGTCATGGCGCTGTCATCCTTTGCCCTTTTTCGCCATTTCCTGCCCCGCTAGCTGAATTCTGGATTCAATCCGGTCGGTGCGGTGCCCGGCGTTTTTTCAACGCAGTCAACCGGCCGGGGGGCCTTGATTTAAGTCAAGGACAATAATTTCAGTAAGTTGTTTGATGCACATTGCCAGTGATGTGGTATCCGTGCGGAATGAAAATACACACATATAGCGAGGGGGGAGAATGAGCGATTCAGATCCGATCAGCGACAAGCCTGATACCGGGGGCGACGAGGATGAACCTATCCCGACCATGCAGAAACTCCTGGATAACCCGTTCCTGCTGTTGTTTCTGGGCGTAGTGATGCCCACGGTCTTCTATTTGATCTGGGGGATCATGGAAATCATCACGATCCCGATAGCCAAGTAACCAACAAGGGGGCATACCATGGCAATTCATCCTCCACCCCAGCGCATCTGGTGGAAAGAGCCGATCGCGCGCACCGAGATTGTCTGGATCGTCGTCGCCTTCCTGTGGGGCCTGCTGATGTTCTCGGCAATGATCTACTGGCATATGTACGGTGAACAGAACCTGTCGAATGAATCCTATCGCATCACGCCTGAGCTGTTTTCTGAAAAGGCGAATGCCATGGTGGATAAATACACGGTGCGCGAGGAGGCGGGATTCCCGGTAGTCCATCCACCACCCGGCAGTGATGTTTACATGATTGCCAGGCTGTGGCAGTGGTGGCCTATTATCGAGTTCGAGAAAGACCAGACCTACCGCCTGCATCTGTCCTCCATGGACTGGCAGCACGGCTTCTCCCTGCAGCCGGTTAATATCAATCTGCAGGTTCACCCCAACTACGACATGGTCGTGACGATGACACCGAACGAAGCGGGCGAGTTCGGGGTGGTGTGCAATGAATTCTGCGGCATCGGTCATCACAATATGATCGGCAAGATCTACGTGACCGAATAACCAGGGGGAGTTATACAGATGTCAACTTTTAAACATCGTGTCTGCCCGGCCACCGGGTTGCGTATTCACAGCGCTGCCGAGAACCTGATCAAGGCCAACGCCGTAACGGCCATTATTTTCCTGGCCATCGGCGGTTTATTCGGCCTGATGGTGGCGCTGACCCGCTGGCCCGGGGTACACCTGCTGCCGGCCGAATGGTTCTACCTGGTGCTGACCGGCCACGGGCTGGACGTGCTGCTGGTGTGGATCATCTTTTTCGAAATCGCGGTGCTGTATTTTGCCTCGGCAATTTTGCTGAACTCGCGACTTGCCGCACCCCGCTGGGCGTGGGCCGGTTTTGCCCTGATGCTGGTCGGCGCCATTATGGTCAATGTCGCTGTACTGCAGGGCAACTCCAGCGTCATGTTTACCTCCTACGTGCCGATGCAGGCAGCGCCCCATTTCTACCTGGGCCTGATCCTGTTTGCGGTCGGCGCGCTGATCGGCTGTTTCGTGTTTTTCGGCACCCTGGTTATCGCCAAGGAGGAAAAGACCTACCAGGGCTCCGTACCGCTGGTGACCTTCGGCGCGATCACAGCCGCAATCATTGCGGTGTTCACCATTGCCTCGGGTGCCATCATCCTGGTCCCGACCTTTTTGTGGTCGGTGGGCTATATCGGCAATATCGACACCCTGATGTACAAGACCATCTGGTGGGCCATGGGGCATTCTTCCCAGCAGATCAATGTCTCGGCGCATGTCGCGATCTGGTACCTGATCGCCGCAGTGGTACTCGGTGCCAAGCCGCTGTCCGAGAAGGTCAGCCGCATGGCGTTTCTGATGTACATCCTGTTCCTGCAGCTTGCCAGTGCGCATCACCTGCTGGTCGAACCGGGCATCAGTTCCGAGTGGAAGGTCTTCAACACCAGTTACGCACTCTACCTGGCCGTGCTTGGCAGCATGCTCCACGGTATGACCGTCCCCGGCTCGATCGAGGCAGCGCAGCGTGCACGCGGCTACACCAATGGCCTGTTCGAGTGGCTGCGCAAGGCGCCCTGGGGCAACCCGGCCTTCTCCGGCATGTTCATGTCACTGGTCATGTTCGGTTTCCTGGGCGGTATCTCCGGCGTGGTCATGGGGACCGAACAGATCAACATTATCATGCACAACACCCTCTACGTCCCCGGCCATTTCCATGCGACCGTGGTAGCCGGCACCACCCTGGCCTTCATGGCAGGCACCTACCTGCTGGTGCCCCTGATCTTCCAGCGCGAGCTGATCATGAAGGGACTTGCCAGGTGGCAGCCCTACCTGTTCGGTCTCGGCGTGATGGGTATCTCGGTGTTCATGATGGGCGCCGGTACGCTTGGCGTACCAAGACGTGTCTGGGACATTACCGGTGCAGACGCAATCCTCAAGTATGATTACTCCGGCGCGGCCTACCTGATGATGGGTCTGAACGGCATGAGTGCCGTGCTGGCTGCACTTGGCGGTTTTCTCTTCATTGTCATCATTGTCGGTTCGGTATTTTTTGGCAAGCGTACCGGGGACAAGCCGCTGGAAGGTCTCACCATGACAACGGCAACCAGGTACGGCAGTGCGGAGAGCATCAGGATCCCGGGAACGGTGGTACTGGTTGCAGTATTCTTCACGTCCTTCGTGCTGTACTACTTCGTCAACTGGAAGTACCTGGCGGAAGTATGGCCACTGCGCTGATCAGTCGTGGTGATGGCATCCCGGTGAAGGAGACGCTGGCGCTCGTCTACTCGGTATTCAAGCTGCGCATCGGCTTTGCCATCATGTTCACCGCCCTGGCGGGAATGGCGGTGGCGCCGGGGCAGGCGCCGGGTGCAGTGCAGGTTGCGGTGCTGGCCCTTGCCGTACTGTTGTCCTCGGCCAGTGCCGGTGCCTTCAATATGTACATGGAGCGTGATCTCGATGCGCGCATGAACCGTACCCGCAACCGCCCCTTTGTGACCGGACGATTTAACGCAAATGGCTACTGGCTTGCCGGTATTGTACTGTTGCTGGCGGTTGCCATCACCGCTGCCACACTCGCGACCAATGCCGTTGCGGCGTTCTATGTTTTCATGGGTGCCTTTGTCTACGGCGTGGTCTATACCGTCTGGCTGAAACGCCGCACCTGGATGAATATTGTCATCGGCGGCCTGGCGGGCAGCTTTGCCATACTTGCGGGGGCTGCCGCGGTGGACCCCGGTCTTGCGCCGGCACCGGTGATCCTGGCGATTGTCCTGTTCCTGTGGACACCACCGCATTTCTGGAGCCTGGCATTCAAGTACAGGGACGAGTACTCGGCCGCCGGTGTGCCCATGCTGCCGGTGGTTGTACGGGATACTACGGCCGCGTGGATTATCCTGGCGCATACCGTATTACTGGTTGCGCTCTCGCTGCTGCCGGTCATGTATGGCCTGGGCTGGATCTATTTTCTGGGTGCAGCCCTGGGTGGCGCCCGTTTTATGTGGACCAGTATCGGTCTCGTGCGCGACCCGTCGCCCGGGATGGCCATGACCAACTTTCATGCCTCCCTGGTGCAGCTGACCCTGCTGCTCACGGGTGCTATCCTGGATGCGTGGCTGATCTGACCAGAACCCGATAGCAACACAAGACAGACGGTCCAGGGCAGCAGATAATGTATATGATTTGAAGCAAGTGCTCCGGTTAATGCAATCCCGTGTTTCCTGAAATGATGTCCTGCTCCGTGCTTCCTGCGTCTTTACAGTGATTCCATTATGAGTGTTACAACCCTGCTGCATCCGGTACGCCTTCTGACTCTTGTCATGCTGTTGATGATGGCCGCGGTTGCGGCCGCGCAATCTGCGGAGCATGTGGCAGCCAGTCATGACTCAACCGCTCATGATACGGGTGCAGGCGAACACGCCGAGGCCATTACCGGGCAAAATCACGATGCAGCCGCACATGCGCCGGGCCCGGCCTATGATGAGGCGGCCGCCCTTGCCCTGAGCCAGGCGGCCATTGGCCGGACCGTGGGCGATTTCACCTTTCTGGACGGCAAGGGTCAGGAGATTGCGCTGGGTGCATTACGCGGCAAGCCGGTGGTGATCAGCCTGATCTACACCAGTTGTTACCACATTTGCCCGACTGTCACATCCAACCTGGATAAGGTGGTCAGGGTTGCCAGGGATGCCCTGGGAGAGGACGGTTTTTCGGTTCTGACCATCGGCTTCGACACCCCGAACGACACCCCCGATCGTATGCGCGTGTTTGCCGGGCAGCGCGGGATCGATAGCGATGACTGGCATTTTGTCAGTGCCAGTGCCGAAACCCTGCGTGGCCTGTCCAGCGATGTCGGGTTCAGCTATTTCAGCTCACCCAAGGGCTTTGATCACATGATCCAGGCCACGGTGCTTGACGGGGAGGGCAAGGTCTATCGCCAGATTTACGGCATGGCGCCCGAACCGCCGGCACTGGTGGAACCGCTCAAGGAGATCGTGTGGGGCAAGCAGGTCGCGGCGACACCGCTTGGCGGGTGGATAAACAATATCAAGTTGTTTTGTACCGTATATGATCCGACGACCGGCATGTATATGTTTGACTATTCACCATTCATCGCCTTCGGGATTGGCGTACTCGTGCTTGGCGGGATTGCGTGGGTGATTGTACGCAGCTGGCGAGAATCCTCGTCGTCCGGGCCGGCAGCATGATACCGTACGTTGTATGTCGCAACTGCCAGTAGCGAAGTCACCCGGGTCTGTTCAGGAGTCCAGAAGCAAGTGACCGGCCTGCGTACCGTTGCCAAGGCGGCCTTTGAGGGCGCAGACAACGTATTCAACCGCGCCTTTACCCCGGCGTGGAATCCCCTCTACCATCTTGGCACGCTGGGCTGGTTTTTTTACTGGATTACCATTGTCAGCGGCATCTACCTCTACATCTTTTTTGACACCGGTATCAATCAGGCATACGCATCACTCGAATATATCACCAACGTACAGTGGTATGCCGGCGGCGTCATGCGCAGCCTGCATCGCTATGCCTCTGACGCCCTGATTATCGTCATGATGCTGCATCTGACGCGCGAGTTTGTCATGGATCGCTACCGCGGCGTGCGCTGGTTCACCTGGTTTACCGGGGTGCCGCTGCTGTGGCTGGTATTTGCCTGCGGCATCAGTGGTTACTGGATGGTCTGGGATGTACTGGCGCAGTATATCGCCATTGCCTCAACCGAATGGCTGGACAGCCTCGGCATCTTCGGCCAGTCGATCGCCCGTAATTTCCTGAACAACGACACACTGAGTGGCCGCTTCTTCACGCTCATGGTATTCATTCACATCGCAGTGCCGCTGTTCATGCTGCTGGTGATGTGGATCCACATTCAGCGGCAAAGAAATGCCCGCGTCAATCCGCCGGCCGGTCTTGCCATCGGCACCCTGGGCATGCTGCTGGTGCTGTCCTTCGCCAGGCCGGCGGTCAGTCAGGCACCTGCGAACCTGGACAGGGTGCCTTCGGTCATGGACTTTGACTGGTTCTACCTGGTGGCCTATCCGCTGCTCGACACCCTGCCCGGGCGTACGATGTGGGCAATCGCCGGGGGCGGCACCCTGCTGCTGGTGCTGCTGCCCTGGCTGCCACCCTTGCGCCGCCGGGCCACGGCCAGCGTGGATCTCGATAATTGCAACGGTTGTGGCCGCTGCGTGGATGACTGTCCGTTCAGCGCGGTGTCGCTGGAACCACGCACGGATGATGCCGCGTTCTCCCACGAGGCGGTCGTCATCGACAATCTGTGCACCGGCTGCGGCATCTGTGTGGGTGCCTGTCCTACGGCCACACCCTTTCGGCGTACCTCGGCACTGGTTCCCGGTATCGATCTGCCTGATCTGGCTATTCGGGAATTACGCGAGCAGACCCTGGCCGCCACGGCAAACCTGTCCGGAAACGCACGTGTTCTCGTCTACGGATGCGGGCATGGCCCGCGGCTGGAGACGCTGCGGGGTCCGGATGTTGCGGTGATGGAACTGCCGTGTATTGCCATGCTGCCACCGTCGTTCATCGATTTCGTGATTACCCGTAATCACGTCGACGGGGTTTTCCTCACCGGCTGCGCCGCCGGCAACTGCCACTATCGTCTGGGCATCGACTGGACCGGGCAACGGCTTGCCGGAGAGCGTGACCCGTATTTGCGCAAACGCGTGCCGCGCGAACGTATCGCCGAGTCCTGGACCGGCATTACCCGCAACAGGCTTTTGCAGGAAGAGCTCCGTGCCTTCCAGGACAGGCTCGGGGTGCTGCCGCCTGTCAAGCGGCCACCACGCAGGTCGCCCGGGGAGCAGGCAGGGGAGGCCGCTGAACAGCATGCCTAGGGTGACCCAATATATTGGCCAGTTCGTTGCCTATGCGCTGTTTGCCCTGGTGATTGGCTATTTCGCGACGCAGCCCGCCTATACCCACCTGGATCCCGACAGGGCGCTGATCAAGCTGAGTTTCAGCCATGCCGGTGAGCATCAGCAGGAATGCCGGCGGCTGACGCAGGAAGAACTGAACCAGTTGCCGCCCAATATGCGTCGGCCGATGGACTGTCTGCGTGCGCGTGTACCACTGGTGGTCGAGCTGGAGCTGGACGGCGAACTCCTCTACCGGGATAAATTACCGCCCTCGGGCCTGGCCGGTGACGGTGCATCCACCGCCTACAGAAAGTTTCCCGTGACTGCCGGTCCACACACACTCGTGGCCCGCTTGCGTGACACCCGGCGGAAAGACGGCTTTGATTACGAGCAAGCGGCCAGCATCACACTGACGCCGCAGCAGAATTTTGTTATCGACTTCCGGCCGGAACTGGGCGGGTTCCTGTTTTTGTGAGGACACCATGGCACTGATCGAGTGGAAAGACGAATTCTCCGTGGGTGTGCCCGATGTGGACCACGAGCACCAGGAACTCATTGCGCTGATCAATGACCTGCATGCCGCCATGTCGAGCGGTGACAGTGAGGTCACGGTGATGGATTTCCTCGGCGAGATCTATGCGCATGTTTCGGCGCACTTCGCCCTGGAAGAGAAAATCATGCGTGAGCAAAAATATGACCAGTATGCAGAGCACAAGGCGGATCACGAGGATCTGCTGGATGAATTGCGCGACATCATGGATGACTACGAGGAAAACGCCTATTTCAGCGATGACGACTTCGCGGAATCAGTGCAGAAATGGTTTACCGACCACTTCAAGAACCGGGATGCGCGGCTGCATAAACACCTGGGTTAGTGATCCTGAATATTTATGTAAGATCAATAACTTATAAGGATTTCGCACGCTCACCGGTTGAAGCCGCCACCCATCCCGGACCTTTAGCAATAGCTAATGTATGCGTTAGATTATTCTCAAAGCAGCCATCTTGAGTACTCGTAGCAGGCATTCTGGCCAACTAAGTAGCTCACCGTCTAAGAGTTAATAAAAATCTACATTCATTCCATGGCATGGAGTTTCATACGTACATAAGATAAAAAGTATGATTTTTATGTTTCCAAGGAACCCGTCGCGGCTGGATGTGCAGCTTTAGCTAAATATACGAAATAAATTATGAAACGTATCGGAGAAGATATTGATGAGATACATAAACAGCGAAATCTATTACAGGATCTCCATTCCCTGAGCTCTGATATGTGGGCACCACCGCGGACTGCCTTCGAGAGATTTATGCAGTTTGCCTTGAAGTACAATGCATTGATCTTTTTGGGGGTGGCCGTAGCGTTCACATTAGTTATGGTTGTTTGGTTGATCGAACTGGGCCAAGAACCTAGCCAAACGACCTCGGATTTCCTAGTTAGGACAGAGCAACAAATCACGACCTCATCTACTCCTGTGGCGCATGTAACTGGTGATATAGTGCATGATCTTGGGACACTGCCTTTACCAGCCGCTGGGATACCTCGCGGCGATGCAAGCGTTGAAACGATGGCCAAACAAACCTATGAAGCTGAAACATCCGATACCCAAGAAATTCATGTGATTTCTGCTGCCCCTACAAAAGCCTCCGTGTCTCTGCCTAAACGTAGCAATACCACGCCTAAGTTACCTAAATCAACCACCCTTGGCACCTCTAACGTAGAGGGCGGGCAATTGAGCGCACCCGAGGACTCACATACCGCTGCTAGCGCGGATAATGATGGTAAATGGGTTATTAATCTTGTTTCACTATCGAGAAAGGTCGATGCAGACCGCTTTACTGAAAAGGCACGATCCAAAGATATCGAAACCAAACAACAACAAGTAACTGTGAAAGGTAAACAATACTGGCGTGTACAGATAGTCGGCTTCTCAACAGTTGGCGAGGCAAAGGTTTATGCGGTTATCGCCAAAGAAAAGCTGGGACTCAAGGACGTCTGGATTACGACGCATTGAGATTATTTAGTCCCAGAGCTCGGGCTGCGGGTACTGGGCGGCAGCGTCTAACTGACACCGCTGCAACTGATCCATGGTGATGTGGCGCCGCTGATCAGTGGAACACCGGCACTTGATGGGCTATTCACCCTGGGAGATTTGCTGGTTATTCAGCGCAAGCACTGGGATTAAGTAGCTTCTGATCTGAGCGCCGCCGGAAACGGAAGTACAGGCTGATCTAATTAGGGAAATAGACTGTAGTTCCTAGTTCGACCCTAGTCGGACGTTTAGCCGTTTCTAATATTTGCGGGGCGTAACAGTCGGGAGTCGACCCTTCTCGGAAGTTTATTTGCTTCTTATATTAGCGATAGGTGACAGACTGCATGCGACAAAAAGCAACGATACTGTTGATGCTGAGTATTTTCATCGTCAGCAGA
>Ga0265306_10001927_pt1 | contig 10062 bp, 6 predicted proteins | sample Helome_3_FD_192493 | JGI IMG/M metagenome (GOLD analysis project Ga0265306, IMG submission 192493) | Marine sediment microbial communities from subtidal zone of North Sea - Hel_20160420 (Illumina Assembly) | ecosystem: Environmental > Aquatic > Marine > Subtidal zone > Sediment ...
CTTTCGGACCGGATGGGGTACAAACGCCTCTTATGGATTACCCATGGTCTCATGACCCCTTTCCTGCTCCTGTTTTTGTTGGTTCCCGGTAAATGGATCTATCCGGCTACGATATTGGCGGGCGGCTTTAACATGGCGTCCCTGCCTCTCGGAGTGGTGATGGCCCAGAAAATCGCTCCCAAGGGCCGCTCCATGGTGGCGAGTCTGATGATGGGGCTGGCCTTTGGAACCGGCGGAATCCTTTCCCCCATCGTCGGTAAACTGGGCGATATCTATACCATCCAGAGCGTGCTCATGGTACTGGTCTGCATTCCCGTGCTCTCCCTGATCCCGATTTACTTTATACCGGAAGTAGGCAAACATACTAATGAACAATCTTGGTAAGGCCGTTTAGAATTCGGATACCGGCTATGTATCGAATCATTTCTGGAGGAATATATATTTGGGATTAGCGAAAGGAAGGTGTATTTTTTTAAAAAATTAGATACTATATAAATTAGAATTGACTGTTTAGATAGGATTAAAAGCTGCGCGATTATTTTTCTTTTTCATTTGATATAAAGCGTTGTCCGCATTTTTGAGCATCATTTTAGCGCTAGGTAATTTCTTATCTTCTGTAGATACTACTCCAAAGCTAATTGAGAATCGAATGTTATTTTTTCCCACTTCCAATGGCCGACGATCCAAGTAAGTTTGTAAACGGTTCATCATTGTTTTCACCTTATTTGTGTCAGTCTCTGGAAGGATGAGAACAAATTCATCTCCGGCATAACGAGCAACTATATCAGTTTCCCTGCTCATTTCAAGGAAGAGCGCGGCAAGATATTTAAGTAATTCATCGCCCGCATCATGTCCGTAAGTGTCATTCACCTTTTTAAAGTTATTCACATCAACGAATACTAAAGACAGAGGCGTCCCATATCGTTTTGCCCGGACAAATTCCCTATTGAGGATAGACTCCATTACTCTGCGGTTAAGCAAACCGGTCAATGGATCATGATATGCCATTATTTCGAGCTTCTCATGAGCAGTTACATTTGAAATACATAAAGATACTTTAGTGGCCAACTGTTCGAGTAAACTTGTGTCTATACCCGGTTGAAATCGCTCCTTTGAAAAATCCGCTTGATTCAGGCTTCCAATGATCTCGCCATACAGTGAAATTGGCGCTACGGCGATAGATTTTATCGAAAAATTGCCTTCAACCGGGAAAAGCGTATGATACGGGTCAATATTTTCATTTATCAGACTCGGCTGCTTATTTTTTCCGACAAGATTTGAGAACGTTTTGTGATCAATTAGACGCATCCGTCCACGAAGGACCTCCGAATCAGCAATAGATTGAACTAATCTGGTGACTTCACTTTTGTCAATTAAAGTAATCCATGCATATGGTACTTTGAACTGATTTTGCACTTCATCTAGTAAAACTTCAAATAGATCATGAAAATTTAAGACTGATAGAATTCGAATCTCAATTTCACTAAATTTTTTAGCAATTTCCTCATTTTTTTTCAAACGATTAAACAAATCTTCATAACTGACCATACTGCTTCGCTTCCTTTCTGAAATCTTAGTTTTTTGCATTTCTATCCTGCTAATTATACTTTAAATTGAACCGTATGGCAAAAATTTCAATATAATCAAATTTATCACGGAAGTTTGGGTAGATGTGGCGAGGTGGAGGATGGTCGCGATACCCTCCGGATTGGATAGTTACGGGGATATTAGAGAAGCGTTCAAGGCAGAACGAATTGGATGTGTTCGTTGTAAAGCATTAACCGCCGGTAACGAAAACTATTTTGCCGATGTTTTTCCGAGCTTCAATATACGCAGGTGCTTCACTCTATTTCTTGAGCATAAATAGTTCAAATGCTTTTTTAATGGCGGAGGCTGGTCCGATGAAAATTACGCGATCATCAACCTCGATACTTGTATTGCCGCGCGGAACCACAAATTGGTTATCCCTGATTATCGCGGCTATCAAGCACCCTTTTGGTATATCAATATCGTGGATGAGATTTCCATTTACCTTCGCATTATCAGGCACGCTTACTTCCAAAAGACTTGCTGCTCCTATTCCAAATTCGAAAAGTTGCGCTAAAACGGGGTTGTCGAGAATATTTTCAACCATAGCCGCCGTCGCCCAGGGGGCGTTTACCACCACTACATCGTTCTGCTCAAGGAGCTGTGCGTATTCGGAATTTTGGACTATTGCGATGACTTTTTCAAGTTTTAACTGTCTGGCCTGGAGGGCCGAAATTACATTGCGGCCGTCATCTTCAAAGGCAGCGATGACAACATCAATATTATCAAGGCCTACCTGTGCCAGTAATTCCTTCTTGGTGCCGTCTCCCTGGTAAATTGGAACATTGTAGCGTTGTTCAAGCTCCTTACATAGCACCTCGTCTTCTTCAATGAAGGTTACCTGATGTTCCGCCGAGCGAAACATCATCTGATACTCATCTTTTGCCAGGAGTCGATCAGCGATATTTTGGCCCTGTTTTTCTCCACTTATGATAAGTACTCGCATACGCATTCTCCTTAATTTATAGATAAACAATTTCAAGGATTTTTTATAGAATTTTACCAGTTTGGAAACTTCAGCACGGTTATCGGAATTGAAAAGATATATCGCGCTTCCAGCCAGTGTCAATATCCCGCCAAGAAGAAAACTTCTGAATTCTAATGCCGGAACGAACATCCAGGTCGTAATAACCCCCAGGATAGGTATCCAGGGGAAAAACATGGTCTGAAATGGGCGTCTCAAATTCGGCATTTTTTTGTGCAATGGAATCACCGCATAGTTAATTATCCCGAGTCCCATCAGGTAACCGAAATCACTCAAAGAAGCCACAAATTTCACGATGCCCGAGGAACTGAAGATAATCACAATCAGGGCACAAATAAAAAGAGCGATATGTGGCGTTTGGAATTTAGGATGCAACTTGGAGAAAAAGTAGGGAAAATGTTTATCGCGCCCCAATGCGTATAAAATGCGGGCGCTGGCGCCCAGTGTCACACTGAATGCAGAAAGACTCGCCATTATCGTCGCGATGACTCCGGCCCAGCGTCCCCAGGCACCGAAAAGCCGCTCAGCAACGAAAATGAACGGAATGTCGCTCTGGGCGAGCTCGGTGTAATTGACGGTGCCCATCATTACGCCGACCACGAAAACGTAAATTGCCGTACTCACGCCCAATGTGATCAAAATAGCTCGTGGAATGTTTTTGCCCGGTTGAATGATCTCTTCAGATGCATTCGAAATAAGTTCGAAACCGACATAGGAGATATAGATGAGGGCCATCGCCGGAACGAAGGGGCCCCATCCCATTGGCGCTAAAGGCTCCAGATTACGCGGCTCAATATCAGTGAAACCGAGCCCGGCAACGCCGACCAGAACCGCCAATTCCACCAGATTCATTACGGTAATAACGATGATTGCTTCTTTCATTCCCTTAAAATTGACGGCAGTGAATACGATTGTGGTGGCCAGGGTGAGGAGGGCAATGCTGGCGTCTGGTAAAAAGTAGACGCGGATCGTCAGGGCAAAGATAAGGGCGTACATCGAACAGGCGAGCGTGTTACCGATCCAGAAGAACCAACCGGTAAAAAATGCCACGGGTCTGTTAAGGGTTCTGTGGGTAAAGGAATATCCGCCACCGGCTAACGGTATGGCGGCACTGAGCTCGCTGTAATTTAAGGCGGTAAATAGGGTTAAAAAACCCATCGCCAAATAGACCAGAAGGCCAAGCGGACCGACCATATGCGCCAGTTCGCCCGGCAGGGCAAAAATCCCCGGTCCCATCGTGGCGCCAATGCCAATCATTACCGCCATAAACAAGCCCATATTTCGTCTGAAACCTATTTGTTCTGGCATAAATGAATGCTCCCAGAATCTATATGGATATCACCTTGGTATTTTTCTTCATTGGTGCAACTTTTAAAAAGCGGTAGACTGAGGGAAATCCCAATTTTAATTATTGTAATATCATCTTCGTCCGATGGATAGCCTCAAGGAATCTATTCTTTCCTATTCGACCATTCTACTATTTAACTAATCTTCTATGAATCTCCCATCATCAACTGCATTCTCGATCTTCCTTTTTTTTTTTTCGAGCCAGCCAATTTTTTCAACCGTGTGCACATCAAACGCCGGGACATAGGGTTTGATATCCAATAGCGGCGTGCTGTCGACAACATCAACATTTTGAATGCGTAAAGTTCTTTCATTTATCTCAACCAGCCGTACGACGGATATACCGATCGGATTGGGTCGTGAAGGTGCCCGGGTAGCAAAAAGACCACGCTGGTTGTCATCCAAAAAAGGTTTTACTTTAAGGGAGAATTTTTTAGACAAATGAAAATGATAAATGATAAAGATATGCGAGAAGTCCGCCAGATCTTCAAGTCCTCCGGCAAATTCCGGGAAAATTTCAATATGCCCTCCGATACCCTCGGCAGCGGATGGCTGTATGGGGGATCCTTGGGGGGTTTTATGGGGGGAATGGATAATGCCGATGGGTCGGTATTCGAAAATTTTCATTTGGCTTTCCTAACCTGGATCCGCCGAAGGCCGAGAAACAAAAGGATTAATCACGAAAATACGAAAAATGGAAAGCACGAAATTTTAATTTTTTCGTGTTTTCGCCTGCCCTTTAAATTTTTGTTTATGTTTAACCGGGGTCATTTCGTGCTTTCGTGATAAGATCTGCTGATCATAAAACAAAGAATTCAAACTTAGAGTCTAAGCTTGCAAACAATCATTGCGCCTGTCCGGACGCCTCCCTATGCTCATCCTCACCATCAAGGTTCCCCTGACGTTTGGTTATGAAATGGATGGGACACGATGAACGAAATTTGCAATAGATTTCCGGATCCCGGCATTCAAGGCATTCCTCGCACATATAAATATCATGTTTCATGCAGACATAACTGGTTGCCCTATCGGGATGATTTACGCAAGGTTTCAAATCCACACCTCGGGTTTTCATTTTTTGCTAAAGGTTTTGAATTTATTACCGATCTAAACAATTGGCGTAAACTAAAACCATCTCAGGATGAATTCGTCAACCTTTTTATCATATTTACCGCTTTTAAAAATTAGTTCCGAATTACGGAAGGGCGGTATAAGTGATTGTAGATAAAAACGTTCGAATAACGCAACGTTTTTTTGACGACCGCTTTAGAGGGCTATTAAGAAGCAGACCCGAAAATGATAAAAAAGCTACATTCTCCCGAGAATGCGGCATCATCGCCCTAAATTTGAGGAATGGACCATGAAAAAGGCTGCTTTTTTGATCATAATATTTGTGTTCTGTCCGATTTTCTATCCTGCCCTGGCTGGCAGTGCGCCGGCAGAAATCGTATTGGCCAGTGAAGAATGGGCCAATGCAACCAACAAGGACGGTACCGGCCTATACTGGGATATCTTCAGGGCTGTTTACGAGCCGGTGGGGATCAAAACCAAATTTATTATCAGATCTTACAAAGGATCCGTTAGCCTGGTTAAAAAGAACCAGGCCGATGCTGCCGTCGGAATTTATCCGGAGAAGATTCAAGGCGCATTATCCTCGAAGTATCCATTTGTCAAAGACTATGTGCTGGTGCTGTTCAAAAAAAATAAGCTAAACCAGTGGAACGGGCATGAGACGCTTAAAAACAAAAAAATTGGCTGGATAAAGGGCTATTCCTATGATAACTACCTGGAAGTGCCGGTCATCAAGAAAGAATTTTCCAAACGAGAGAACATCCTCCGCCGCCTGGATAAAGACCAGATTGATTTTTTTATGGATACCCGCAACGAGGTGGAATCCGTTTTAAACAAAGGTATTATTGACGTCACCCGTTACACCGTTGAGACGGTGCTCGAACTAGAACGTTATCTTGTTTTTGCGAATAATATAAAAGGCAAAGAACTCAAAAAAATATTTGACTATCGTTTCCCTCACCTCGTTAAGACCGGAGAAATTGAGAAACTTTTCGCCAAGTGGAACTGGTGATCCGATTGCAGAATTCGGATTGAAAAAAAGGATAGCGTTGGTCTTTTTTAATTTGAAGTGAATCCCCAATTTCTAACCCTCGGAACGCGTCGTATTACCTGCCGCTCCATGTCTCCATTTCTAACAAACGGGTCTCTTCGGCGGCCAGGGACTGGGCTGACACCTGAAATCCAAGCACATGGCCTGTGGTATATTTGTGGGTCAACGGTGCCAATTCCTGCAAGCCTGATTTTATATTAGGTATAAAAATCATAGAGCCAGACCTTCCCTATAGCGAACCTTCAGAAAAATAGCATTGCCATTGTAGCGAAATTGACATATTAAATCAGACTGCTGAACCAGACAACCGCGTTACGGCGGGTTTAAATTCCATTCGGATATATGGTTGGCGGCTGCCCCACCCGGGGTATCAATGCTTGGCCGCTGATTTCCTGCTGCGTAGGCTCACCGAAGATGGATAATATGAAATTCAACAGAATCCTGCTTTTTATTCTAACTTTTGTTTTGCTGGCCGCTTTTTCCGATAACGGAGAAGCCCAGGCCGCCGATTCAAAAGAATCTGCCGGCCCGATTGTTCAAAGGATTACAGTTGCCGTAAGCACAGATACCGTACCCTTTCATTTTATCGATGATCAGGGACGACCATCCGGTATCATCGTGGATATGTGGCGATTGTGGTCAAAGAAAACCGGCGTTGAAATCGAATTTAAAGCTGCGCCCTGGAACGAGACCATTGTCATGGTTAGGGATGGTCACGTCGACGCGCACGCGGGGCTGAACTATAATTCGGACCGGGAAAAATTTTTGGATTTTGGAAACCCGTTGACCAGAAGTGACAGCTTTTTTTTCTTTAACAAAAATATATATGGTATTAGCGCCATTGAAGATCTCATCGCTTTCCGAATTGGCATCGTCGAGGGGGCTCACGAGGCATCAATTCTGAAGGCAGCTTTGCCTCAAGCTACCCTGATTGAATATGACGACCAGAAAGCTTTATACGATGCCGTAAACCGAGGCGAGATCAAGGTTTTTGCGGATGTTGAGCAAATGGCCCGTCACTTTCTTACCCAGCGAGGCATTGCGCACCAATACCGGTACAACCCAGAACGCCCCATGGATAAAAATGCCTTTTACCCTGCTGTAGGTAAGGGCGATACCAAGTTAACTTTAATCGAAAAGGGCTTTGAAAAAATTTCAGTTCAGGAAAGGGCTGAAATTGAACGCAGTTGGATATCCCCCAGACTGAAAGATGTTCTTATCATTGCGTGTGAGCGCAACTACCCGCCTTTCACCCAACTCGGCGTCAACGGCAAGGCCAGCGGTCTGCTCATAGATCTCTGGCGTCTTTGGGCAAAAAAAACCGGCAATCAAGTCGAATTTTTGATGACAGATTGGCCCGATACCCTTAAAGCCATGGAAAACGGAACTGCCGACATCCACTCCGGCCTGTATCACACCGCTGAACGTTCACTCTGGATACACTTTTCCAGACCGATATATGAAAATGTTTCGGCCTTTTTCTATGTTCCTGAATACGGTGAGGTTCAAACGGTTCAAGAACTGGCAGGGCAAAAAGTGGGTGCGCTGCGTGACAGTTTCCAGGCTGAGTATGTGGCTATCCAATACCCTGATATGGACTTAATTGAGTTCGACAGTTACCCCGCCTTGCTCGAAGCGGCCGCTAAAGGCCTGATTAAAGCGTTTATGGATGAACTTTTGCCTATGAAGGACAGAATGCTCCATCAATATGAGCGGGGTCAATTCGAAACCCTGGAAGAGCCGCGCATCAGCAACCAGATGCATGCCGGCACGCTAAGCAACAATGCCAAGCTGATTTCCGCCATAAATGCAGGCTTGAGCAGCATTTCCCCGCAGGAGTGGCTGGAGCTGGAAAAACGCTGGATCATTGACCCTGCGGATCGGTTTTATGGCCAAATGCAGAAAAGAATCGATTTGAGCCCCAGAGAAATCGCCTGGTTGGCCGCCCATAAAAACATCCGTATCGGTGTTGATCCGGGCTATGCGCCTTATTCTTTTATTGATGAATCCGGAAAGTTTGTTGGTGTGTCTGCCGATTTTGTGCACATCATCAGAGAGCGCCTGGGAATCAACATGGAAATTGTCCCGGGACTCAACTGGGAAGAAATCCTTGAAGGGACCCGGCAGGGGACGGTCGATGTGATTACCACCGCACGCAAAACCCCAGAGAGAGAGAGCTTTCTGAACTTCAGCCAGACCTATATTCCCACACCGCTGGTGATCATAACCCGCAGGGATTTTTCTGACATTAAAGGACGTTATGATATCGAAGGCCGGAAGATAGCCCTGGTAAAAGGTTATGCCAGCCATGAGAAAATAGTGCGGGATTACCCTAAAATTGAGCCGTTCTGGTATTCCAAGCCATTGTATGCTCTCAGATCCGTTGCGCTCGGAAAATCGGACGCCTATATCGGCTCCCAGGGGACTTCAGCGTATTTGATGAGCAAACACACCATTACCAATCTTAAAGTCGCCGCAATCTATGATGACAGTCTGGATGGACAGCGCCTAGCGGTGCGCAAAGACTGGCCGGAGCTGGCGGCGATTCTCGATAAGGCCCTGAACACTATTTCTGAAAGTGAACGCCTTAAGATATTGGGCAAATGGATCCACACAGAGCCCGGCCAGGTCCGGCAAAAAAAACTTGTCCTTTCTGAAGGAGAAAAAGCCTGGCTGGCTGATAATAAAAACATCCGCCTCGGTGTCGATCCAAGCTGGCCGCCGTTTGAATTTTTTGATGGGGCCAGGATCTATTCCGGAATCAGTTCGGGTTATGTGCGCCTACTGAATGATAAATTGAACCTTAACATGGAGCCTGTATCGGATATCAGCTGGCATGAAGTTATGCAAAGGGCCAGAAAAGGGGGTATCGATGTTTTGCCGTGCGTTGCCAAAACGCCGGAACGAGCAAAGTTTTTACGCTTCACCAAACCCTATTTGAGTTTCCCAATGGTCATCGTCACACGGCAGGACTCATCGTTTATCAGTGAGGTATCAGGCTTCGAAGACGGTAAGGTTGCCGTCGTCAAAGGTTATGCCACCCAGGAGTATTTGGAAAGGGATTACCCGGATCGCAAATTTTATCTGGCCGGTGATATCGATGAGGCCCTCAAAGCCGTGTCCAAAGGTAAGCTGGAGGCCTTTGTCGGAAATCTGGCCTCTTTTACCTATGCCACTCAAAAACTGGGACTGACCAATCTTAAGGTCATGGCAACAACCCGTTACCGCTATGATCTGGCTTTTGCCGTTCGAAATGATTGGCCGGAATTGGTTAGAATTCTGGATAAAAGCCTGGCGTCTTTACCCGAACCGGAAACAAGCAGCATTCATAACCGCTGGATCAATGTGCGCTTTGAACGCCAGTTTGATTGGTTGCTGGTTTTTAAAATTGTCTTTCCCATTATTCTGGTTGGCGGGATCATTCTGGCCACTTTCATCAGGTGGAACCGAACCCTTTCCAAAGAGGTTACCGAGCGAAAATTGGCCGAGAACGCGCTCAAGGAAAGCCGGGCGTCGGCCCGCGGGTTGCTTGACGCCACGCGCGAATCACTTTTCCTTTTAGACAGCAAAGCAACCATACTGGCAGTAAACACAACGGCCGCCCAAAGATTTCAAAAGATGCCGGCCGAAATAACGGGGATCAATTTTTTTGATATGCTGCCCGATAACGTTCGGGAAGCCAGACGAGCCTATTTTGATCAGGTAATGCAAACCGGCAAACCGGTGGATTTTGAAGCTCTGCGAGACGGTTATATTTTCCAGACACGTTTTTATCCCGTTAAAGACAAGTCCGACACTCTGGTCGGCGTGGCGATATTCGCCCAGGATGTTACCGATCAAAAACGTGCGGAGAAAGCCCTTCTTGACAGCGAACTCAATATGCGCACGGTGTTTGAAAATTCTCCGTTGGGAATGATACATTTCAGTAATGCCGGCACGATCCTCAACTGCAATGATAATTTTATTGAATTGATGGGGTCGTCGCGCGCCAAACTTATCGGTTTTAATGCTGCCAGAGACA
>Ga0265306_10001928_pt1 | contig 10059 bp, 6 predicted proteins | sample Helome_3_FD_192493 | JGI IMG/M metagenome (GOLD analysis project Ga0265306, IMG submission 192493) | Marine sediment microbial communities from subtidal zone of North Sea - Hel_20160420 (Illumina Assembly) | ecosystem: Environmental > Aquatic > Marine > Subtidal zone > Sediment ...
TTCTTCTGTAAGGGGCATCACGCCTGCTGCGTGGCTTGCCTACAGGGAGAAGAACAATGAATTTGTACCTGAGACTATTGCGAGTCGTGCTGAACGGAATGATTCAAGCCAGCACCCACTACGCAGACACGACCGCAAGTCGCTTTCGCGTCTGGTTACACGACCTGGATGCATTCGGCCACATGAACAATGGACGGTACCTGCAGATCATGGACGTTGCGCGAACGCACTGGATGGTCCGCACGGGTGTGCTCGGGGCGATCCGGCGAAACCGCTGGGCACCGCTGCTGGGCGGCGGCTTCATTCGCTATAGGCACTCGCTGAAAATTCTCCAGTCCTACCACGTCCATTCGCGTCTGTTGTGCTGGGATGACCGCTGGTTCTTTCTTGAGCACGTCTTCGCGGACCGCAAGAACCGGCCCGTCGCTATTGGCATCACTCGCGCCGCATTGCGCAAGAACGGCAACTGGGTTCCTTCAAGGGACGTTGTTGCCCATGTCCATCCGGGCGCCACGTCCCCGCGAATTCCTCGCTACGTGCAGGAATGGGTCGCGCTCGAAGACAAAATGTACCGGCGGGGGTCACACAATCACCGGCAATGCACGACAGATGCGGCGCTGCAGGAGGTTTGCTGATGTTTGCCAATGCGGATATTGCCAGTAGGTTCTTCCACAAGGTCACTGCACGGCCGGGCCTGGCGCTTCTGGCCGCTGTCGCACTGATCGCGGTGGCCGCGACGGGTTTGGGCAAGCTGGTCAAAGACACGTCAGTCAAGGCGTTTATTCCACCCAACCACCCGGCCCTGCTGGCTGATGAACGTGCGGAAGAAATTTTCGGGCTCTCCGATTCGATCGCGATAGCTATCGTAACTCGTGACAGTTCGAGCATTTTTTCACCGTCCGCATTCGAGCTCGTGGCTCAACTGTCCGATCGCGTGGCCCGACTGCCGAACATCAAGGCAGACCGTATTACGAGCCTTGCAACAGAAGTATCGATCAGCGGCAATGATGGTGCCGTAGAAGTCATCCCCTACATCGAGCAGTCGTACCTGAATACTGCCGAGGTGGCCGACAGCCGGAACCGTTGGCGATCAATGCCACCGCACATTGGGTCAATCGTGTCTGAAGACGAAACAGGGACTATCGTTTTTGCTGAACTCGTCGACACGAATCTCGCGGCCCAATCCTACCAATCTGTCCTGGAACTCGTCGCAGACGTTGATACGGGAACATACGAAATTCACGTGGCCGGCCCGGGCGCAGTAAGCGGATTCCTGGGCAGCTACATCGATCAGGACGCGCGCAAACTGCAGCCGCTCGTGTTCGTTCTCGTACTCGGCTTCATCTATTTTGCGTTCCGTCGCTTCCGGGCTCTTCCGGGACCATTGCTCGTCGTCGTCGGCGCTGCCGGGGGCTCACTCGGAATAATGGCGTGGAGTGGCGTGCCCTACTACGCGATCACAAATGCCCTGCCCGTCATCATCGTTGCGATTTCGGTGGCGGATGCTATTCACATCCTCTCCGCATACTTCCAGTTTCGCGCACGACTCCCTGACGAGACCGTACGCAACCTGGTCGTGCGGTCCATGGTCACAATGGCGCGCCCGATTACGCTGACAACCCTGACCACGATCGCCGGATTTGTCGGTATTGGTGTTGCCTCAATAATGCCGCCTATTACTGCGTTCGCGTGGTTCGCGGCAATCGGTGTCGCGCTTGCCTGGGTCTTCTCCATTTTCGCGCTGCCCAACATGCTGGTCCTGCTGCGGCCCGGACCAAGCCCGGCGTTCGAAAACTGGCAGCGAAACATCCCGAGTGGAGTCGGTCGCTTCCTGGCGCGTATCGGCGCCTTCGCAGCAGCTCATTGCGGAATCGTGCTGAGTCTCTTCGCGCTTACCTCCGCCGTCGCGATTCTTGGGGCAATGCAGCTGCGCGTCGACCGCTCGCAGGTCGAGAACTTCGCGCAGGGGGAGCCAATTCGGATTGCCGATGAAACCATCAACGCGATCTTCGCCGGCACCGCATTCCTCGACGTCATTGTCGAGAGTAACGCACCGGGAGGCCTGCTTGATCCTAAGCAAATGCGGCGCATTGCGGACCTGCAAGCCTTCTTTGAATCCCTGCCGCACGTGCAGAAGACCATTGGCATTGCCGACTACCTGGACCGCCTGCATCGGGCGATTGAGAGCTCGTCGACTTCAGCTACCGGTACGCGTGCTCTTCCGACTGGAGAGGACAGCATCGCGCAATACCTGCTCGTCTACGAGATGTCTGGCGATCCGACCGACTTCGAGGAGGAAATCGACTACGACTACCAAACAGCACTAATTCGCGGCGTCCTGAATACGCACTACTTCAGTGAGAGCCGAAAGACGGTCGAGGCACTGCAACTGTATGTCGACAATGAGTTCAACGACGACACAATCACAGCAACACTGGCTGGTGATGTTACGGTCGGCTATCACTGGATGAGCCGGCTGGAACAATCCCATTTCATCGGCGTGACGTTATCGCTCGTACTGGTTCTCGTCACATCAATACTCGTATTTCGGTCAGTTACCGCGGGCCTTATCGCGGTGGTACCCGTAACTTTCGCCGTACTCGTGCTCTATGCCGTGATGGGCTACCTGGGTATCTACCTCGAGCCGGCCACGTCGATGTTCGCGGCAATTGCACTCGGTGTTGGCGTCGACTTCGGCATTCACCTGGTAGAGCGCTTACGCGAAGCATACGCAACACACTCTGATGACACGGCGGCGGCGGTCGATCGGGCTCTCCCCCCAACAGCGCGAGCCTGCTTTTTCAATTCGGCTGCCCTGGGTCTCGGGTTCTCTGTCTTGCTGGTCAGTGACCTGCCAACCTTGCAGCGGTTTGGCGGGCTCGTGGCCGTCGCCGCCGTTTCTTCTTATGTTGCAGCACTCATCATCGTTCCTGCCCTGTTTGCCGCCGAGAACGCCATGTGGGGCAGGATCACAATACCGTCGCGCAAGACAGCAGCAAGCGCCATTGTGATCCTCGCATTGATTGGTGCCTCAGCATTGTACGCATCGCGTGTCGAGGCACGTGAGTACACAGCGGACGACATCGCGCGCCAGGTGGCAGCTCGACCAGAAGGCCTGGCAACACAGCGAACGATCGACATCGTCCTGACCAATAAGCGAGGGCGCTCCAAGGCGCGATGTGCGCTCGTTATCAAGGAGAAGCGGAACGATGTTCGCTACACTCGCTTTACTTACACGGAACCTAAAGCGATCCGGAATACGGCCTTCCTGAGCCATGATTCCCAGGACCTGTCGACTACCGACGGCCGTTGGTTCTATATGCCATCGCTGCGCAAAGTGCGGCGCGTGCCAGCATCGGACCGAGGCGACTACTTTCTCGGCACAGATTTCACCTACGAGGATATCCAGTCTGAACTCAAGTTCGACGTCAGTGACTATTTGTTCCGCTACGATGGCCGCTCGGACGCTGACGGCAGGATGCAGCATCACTTATCGGGTGAACCAACCAGCCGGAAGATCGCCAGGGAGCTCGGGTATGGGTCGTTCAGGGCCATCATCGATGAGGCGACCTGGATGCCGGTCATAGTCGAGTTCATGGACCTCGAACAGCAGCCGCTCAAGACAATCCATGTCGACAAGATCGAACAGATCGATGGCATTTGGACCGCGACGGACATTCGCGCGATCAATCACCAGACCGGACACCAGACACATTTCACGTTTCGTGATATCAGCTACCCGACCGATCTGGACGATCAGCTGTTCGATCCACCAGCATTGTCGCGTGGATTGCCCGTCCTGATTGCGGGAGCGACACAATGAAGCCTGCTCTTGCTATGGCGCTACTTGCACTTGCCGGGCAGCATGCACTTGCGGCCGACGCTCGTGACTACTTCCTCGACGCCTATCTGAGCTACGGCTACAGCGACATGGCCAGCGAATCGATGCAGGAGATTATTCGGCTCGCACCTGGCCTTCGCATCGAGTTTTCTCCGCGCTCACAGGTCGTACTTGAGGGCCGGGTGCGTCTTGATTTCGCCGATGAGCTTGAGCCCGGCAAGGTCGATACCAGTACCTACTCTGCACTGTCACGGCCCGCGGTCGTCAACGAATTGGGGACTGCCGATATTCGCGACGCCTACTTCGAGCGTACGCTGAACAACGGCATAGTGCGGCTCGGCAAACAACAGATCGTTTGGGGCAAGCTTGACGGCATCAAGGTGCTCGACGTACTAAACCCGCAGGACCTGCGTGAGTTCATCCTCGACGACTTCAGTGAATCGCGTATCAGCCTGTGGAGCGCCTACCTCGACGTGACACTCGCCGGGTGGCGGGCCGAGATTGCGCTTATCCCGGACAACACGGGCCACGCCATCCCGGCACAGGGCGCCTGGTTCGAGCTGACTGCGCCGCGATATCGGTACGGCGCCAACCCTGACGACGTGGCATTGCCGGTCGTGACACATCGTGAGTCCATCGCAGCCAACACTAGCGCCTATGCGTTGCGACTATCGCGCCAGGTCGGGGCCCTTGAGATCGGCGCAATAGCCTATTCGGGTCTCGATCATGGGCCACTCGGACGACTCATCGATGACAGCGGCGAGATGACTGTAGAACAATTCTACGAACGCCGCGACATTTACGGACTGAGTGCCGAAACCTCAGTCGGTCCGCTTGCTTTGCGAGCCGAAGTCGCCATGCAACCGAACCGTGAATTCAACACGCGAACACCGGCGGCCCTCTCGACAATAGCACTTGACCAGCTACGCGCTGGTGTAGGGGTTGACGTGGATGGACCGTGGAACACGTTCATCAATATCCAGTATCTGCACGATGAGGTTCATGACGCGCCATTGTCACTCGTTCGCCCTGCGGAAGACCGCATTGTCACAGTGTTTCTCAGGCGCAGCTTCAACTATGAGTCTGTCGCACTGATCGCTCGCTGGTATCGCTCACTGGAACTCGACGACGAGATGTACTCGCTTGCACTTGAATTCGCATTCGGCGACAGCACCCGGCTGCGACTTGCAGCCGATGGATTCAGCGGAGACTCCACCGGCATATTTGGACAGTTCGCTGATCGCGACCGAATCACGATTGGGCTGACACATATATTCTGATGATGACCACCAAGAAGAAGATCGAAGAAATGCTCGTCCCGGGTGGCGCTGCGGCCGCCTACGAGGCCGTTCAGGCAATCAGCCAGTCGCGGCGCGGCGGATGGTTTGTCTACGCCTTGTTCTCGTCCATCAAGCTGGCTATGCGCGAGCGTGCCGACGACCAGGCACGCTCGACCGAGCGAACTGACATATCCAGGGCGTCAGCCGTTTCGGCGGTCGTCAAACCGGCAAAGTAGCGACACTCAAAGACCCGCGCATGTTGAGCATTCTCAGATTCCAGGATCGAAAGCATTTCGTCGACCTGCAGCAGGAATTCGGCTTTCTCGTGTGCATCGTCGCCAATCATGGTTTCAGCCAGCGTGACGTCAACGCCGTCCCGCTTTCCCGCAGTGGCATAGCGAATTTCGTCAACGATAATTCGGCGCATGATCGTCGCAGCGAGACCGAAGAACTGCTTGCGGTCGTCCGAAGCGAGTCGCCCGCCAGACAGCAATTGTACAAAGGTCTCGTGTACCAGCGTCGTTGCACCCATGCCGGGACCGACCGCAGCACGACGTCGCGCCATTGCTTTGAGTTCGGGATAGAGGACCTCGGCCAGCCGGTGGAGCGCCGACGCATCACCATCGCGGTACGCACTCAAAAGAAGGGTAACTTCCATGGTGGTCATGATCTCCCGCGTATGCGCCGCCTGCTTTCTGAATCACAGTCTATAATTAACTCGAAAACGATAACAAGAATGGCGAAGTGGGGATCCAGCCATGACTGACGACATTTCCGACTCGCCCTTTCGCACCGGCGGTGGGCTCGATGCCCTGAAAGACATTGACCGGGCCAAACTCGAGCAAATGGAGGGACGGGTTCTCGGCGACTACCGAGTAACCGGCCTTATTGCTGAAGGCGGCATGGGCCGCGTCTACCGCGCCGAGCGCGTCGACGGGAGCTTCGAGCGCGAGGTTGCAATCAAGATCTCCGCAATCAGCAACGTGTCCGACAAGATGCACGAGCGATTTCAGCTCGAACAATCCCTTTTGGCAAGTTTGAACCACCCCAACATTGCACAGCTCCTCGATGCGCGGGTAACAGAAGAAGGCTGGCCGTACTTCGTCATGGAGCATGTCGACGGCGGACCCGTCGATGAGTATTGCGAGACAGCCGACTTGTCACTCAATGATCGCGTGCGGCTGTTCATCGACATCGTCGATGCCGTCGCTTACGCGCACTCCCGCCTTGTCGTTCATCGTGATCTCAAACCATCCAATGTCCTGGTTACGTCAGACGGGCGCGCGAAACTGCTGGATTTCGGCATCGCCAAGTTACTCGAAGGTGAGGATGCCGAACTCAGCCGGGTTGTTCCACTGACTCCTCGTTATGCGAGTCCCGAACAGCTACTCGGACAGCCGGTGACAATTGCCTCTGACGTATTCCAGCTTGGTCACCTGCTCTACCAGATATTATTGGGTCGACCACTCATGCGCGACGACACGCTCGCCGAGGCGATTGCCCGCGCAACAGACGAGCGCTCGATGCCTGTCGATGCGGAAGCCCGGCGCGGGCTTCCGCACGAGCTCGTCCTGATCATTGAACAGTGCCTTCGACCCCTGGCAGATGATCGCTACCGTGACGCCAATGTCTTGCGCGACGACTTGCAGGCGTTCCTGGATGGCTACCCGGTCCGCGCGGCGGGCCAGAGCGCAGGGTATCGTCTACGCAAACTTCTGCGGCGCAATTTGGCAACGACAATTACTGCTGGCCTCGCCATCCTGGCGATTGTCAGCGGCATTAGCTGGTATACATGGCAGCTCGGTGTAGCGCGTGATGAGGCCGAACGGCAGGCGGTTACGGCGAGATTCGAGGCCAACAAGGCTGAACAGGTGGCAGAATTCCTGGTCGGGTTGTTCGGTGCCGAAGACCCATCGAAGGCGCGCGGCGAAGAAATAACGGTGGGTGCGGTGCTCGAATCAGGCATTGAAAAGATCCGTAGCGACCTTGAAGGCCAGGAGGCGCTGCAGGCAGATCTGCTTATGACTTTGGGTAGTGTTTACGCCGAGCTCGACGAGTTCGACAAGGCCAGGCCACTACTCGAGGAAGCTATTCAGCTGCATCGTTCCGCCGCCGGTGACGATGCAACCGGGCTTGCGATGGCGTTGCTTGAATACGCGCGCCTCACTGAGAAGCGCAGCGATCTCAATGCCATGGCTTCGGCATTCGAAGAGGCCCTGGCGGTTGCGCGCACGACCAATACGAAGAAAGGACGTGAGATCGAGGCGGCGACTTTGAACACATACGGTATCGTGTTGAGCCGGTTGAACCGATTCGAGGAATCGGAGGCCGTCTACCAGGAAACGATCGCCTTGCACGAAGAAATCTACGGCGCAGATCATGTGGATACGTCGGTACCGCAAGCGAACTATGCGCAGATGCTCATGAAACTCGGTCGCGATGACGAAGCTCTGCCACTGCTCGAGAAAGCGTATGCGATTGCCGTCGAAGAGTTCGGTCCGTATCACCCATGGATCGCGCCTCGGGCCATCAATCTGGCTAACGCCTGGAAACGCGCAGGCCGGCTCGAGGAAGCGGAAGAGCTGTTGCGGGTAGCCCTTGACCAGGACCAGCATATTTACGGAAACGAGCACCAATACGTTGCGTCGAGCCTCCAGAATCTCGGCATATTCGTGTTCGAAAATCGAGACGAACTGGATGGACTGCGGCTCCTGGAAGAAGGGCTCGCGATCGAGGAAAATGCGCTGGGTGACGACCATATCTATACAAATCAGACTCGTACAGTGCTGGCAAATTACTACATTGACGTCGAGCGCTACGAGGAATCCGAGGCTTTGCTCGACAGAGCGAAACCAAATCTCCTTGCTGCGATCGAGGGTGATCACCGCTATCTGATAGCGTTATACAGGTACCTCGGCAAGCTCTATCTCCGAACCGCCCGAATCGAGCAAGCGGTCCAGTCACTGGAGATGGCCGTAGCGATGGTTGATCGCCTGCTCGGGGAAGATATGGCGGACGACAGCCGGCCTTTGCTGGCCAGTGCCTACACGGAAGCAGGGGCGCACCTCAAGGCGTATGAATCCTACCTGCAGGTCGTCAATATCGCAGAACAGGCAGTCCAGGTGCAAGACCACCATTACGAAGTTCTGGAGGAATTGCGCAAGGCGGCATTCGCCGACTGACGTGGAGTTCCCTCACTGCCGGACAAGATGGCAGACCTGGCTGTCCCGGAGAGATGGGCCTTCCTGCGGTCGGCCTGTCGTCGCTGCGCTCCCTCACTCCTTCGGGGCGGCTTCGCCGTCTGTCGGCCGACTACGTCGGCCTCGGATCGAACTCCCGACCGCCTGGTTCGTAGCCAGGTGGATTAAGTCCGATTTCCCCCTCTAAATCATTAAGTTACGACCCGCCGCCGTCCCATGGAATTGCGAATCTGCGGCAGTAAACCGTTGTTTTCAATGCCCGTCCACAACCCCAATGGGACAGGATCCATGATGATCAGTGAGTGATCGCAGAAGTAACGAATGACCCCTGCCTTCGGAGACTAGGGGTCGGAAGTTCCAACCCAGATTTGCGGAGAATAGAGGCCCTAATCTCCGTAATTTATGCGGATTTTTCTTGCCCGTGCGGAGATTAGAGGTGATAATATCCGCAATCGGTGCGGAGATTAGAAATGCCCTACCTGTGGGAGCAGACTGATTGGCCAGAACTAACCTGGGACGAAGGGAGGTTATCCAAGCTACTCGCGGATGTCTCTCACGAACAAGGCCGTTTGCGGGGCAGAATGGAAACGCTCGGATTCGACCTGCGGAATGAAGCGCATCTAAGCACATTAACCGAGGACGTAATAAAGTCGAGCGAAATCGAGGGCGAAGACCTCGACCGAGATCAGGTTCGATCGTCAATTGCCAGGCGACTGGGAATGGATATCGCTGGACTCGTGCAAGCCGACCGAAACGTAGAGGGCGTTGTCGAGATGACGCTCGATGCCACGGAAAAGTACGATGAGGAATTGACGGACGAACGCTTGTTCGCATGGCACGCAGCCCTCTTCCCAACCGGACGCAGCGGAATGGCCAAGATCAATGTCGGCGCGTGGCGAGATGATCGTGACGGGCCAATGCAGGTGGTCTCAGGCCCCATGGGACGAGAGAAAGTCCATTATGAGGCGCCACCCGCAGATCGCGTCGATGAGGAAATGCGGCGGTTCCTGGCATGGTTTAAGAAACCCGGCGATACGCATCCACTGCTTGTTGCCGGACTTGCACATCTTTGGTTCGTAACGATCCATCCATTCGATGATGGCAACGGCCGCATCGCTCGCGCCATAGCCGACATGGCGCTTGCACGTTCTGAAAGAACACGCCAGCGCTTTTACAGTATGTCTTCACAAGTCAGGCTGGACCGCAAAGACTATTACTACACGCTTGAGTGGACGCAGAAAGGCGATATGAACATATCGCGTTGGCAAGAATGGTTTCTAGACTGCCTATTGAGGGCCATAGACGGCAGCCGAGAAACCCTGCACGCCGTTATGGTCAAGGCCCGATTCTGGGAGCGCTTCGCGAAGGAGCCGCTCAATCAACGCCAGATAAAGATGATGAACAAACTGCTCGATGGATTCGAAGGAAAGCTGACGAGTTCCAAGTGGGCGAAGATCACCATGTGTTCTCAGGATACAGCCACTCGCGATATCAAAGACCTTATCAAACGCGGAGCGCTTAAGCAGGATGAGGGTGGCGGAAGAAGCACGAGCTATTCGTTGGTTGCAGATTAGGAAACACGCGGCGCAGAACAGTTTGTGCCAGATGATCGCTCTGAGAAAGGTGTCGAAGCTGGCCACAACATGGTCACGTGGTGGTCACAACGCACTTCTGCAATTGCTCCGATACCACGTAACCTTCTGAAAAATATGGCGCGCCCGACAGGATTCGAACCTGT
>Ga0265306_10001929_pt1 | contig 10054 bp, 7 predicted proteins | sample Helome_3_FD_192493 | JGI IMG/M metagenome (GOLD analysis project Ga0265306, IMG submission 192493) | Marine sediment microbial communities from subtidal zone of North Sea - Hel_20160420 (Illumina Assembly) | ecosystem: Environmental > Aquatic > Marine > Subtidal zone > Sediment ...
TCCTGAGCAGACACCGCTGGTCCTGCAGATCGCTTGCGTTTGGTGGATGGTCGCATTTCTGTGGACACTGAAGTTTCCGACGGCTATTCCGACGCCGGTCCGCTGGGTTTGCGGATTATTGGTTATTGTCCCGTTGTATGCAGCGCTCATCCTGTTGTTCCGCCTGGGCGTCGATTACCTGATATTTACGCTCCTTATTGTCTGGGCTGCCGACGCAGGCGCGTATTTCGCCGGCAAAACGTTCGGCCGCGTCAAACTGGCGCCGGCCATCAGCCCTGGCAAAACGTGGGAAGGCGTTATCGGTGGCTTGCTGCTGGTGGCTGCGCTTGCTGTCGCCGTTGGCATCTGGCGTGACCTGAGTATCGCGGTGTTTCTGCCTTTCTGCCTGGCCGTGGCGGCGCTGTCCGTCGTCGGCGATCTTACCGTCAGCATGTTTAAACGCACTGCGGGCGTCAAAGACAGCGGCTCACTGTTTCCGGGTCACGGGGGTGTCCTCGACAGGGTCGATTCGGTCGCCGCGGCTGCGCCTATGTTCGCGCTCGGTCTCGGCTTGCTGGGACTCGCCTGATGGCATATTCAGTGAACGTTCATGATGTGCAACATAGCCTGCTCTGCGAGGCTGCGGGAACTGCGTCCGCTCTCTGGAGTCAATTAAGGAAGATTGCGGTTTATGGGTAGCGCGCTGACAAACCTTCTGTATTTTATCGTGGCGATCAGCATTCTGGTCGCGGTGCACGAGTTCGGGCATTACATTGTTGGTCGCTGGACCGGCATGAAGGTGCTGCGCTTTTCTATAGGCTTCGGCAAGCCTATCTGGTCCCGTCGCGCTGGCGCCGACGATACAGAGTATTGCATTGCATCGATTCCGCTCGGCGGCTATGTGAAATTCCTCGACAGCCGCGATGGAGACATCGATCCGGCGGACGAGGGACGTGCTTTCGACCAGCGCCCGATTCCGGCGCGCATCGCGGTGCTGCTGGCTGGCCCCGGGTTCAATTTCATCTTTGCGATCGTCGCGTTCTGGTTCTTGTTCATGGACGGCACGCCCGCATTGCGTCCCACGATCGGCGAGGTGACACCGGATTCCTACGCGGCTGACGCGGGTTTGCGAGAGGGCGAACAGATCGTTCGTGTGGGTGAATCGGATGTGCTGGCATGGGATGGAGCCCTTATAGGCATCCTTGACAACCTGGTGTCCGACCACCGCATCGCCATGACGCTCGAGGATGACTACGGCTCAAGGCGGCAGACGGTCATCGAAATTCCATCACAGGCGGCGGCGAGCCTCACTGAGCCCGGTGTTTTATTTGAGGGACTGGGGTTCATGCCTGGGCCGGCGCCCGTAGTGATCGGGAACCTGCAGGCAGACGGGGCGGCGCTTGCGGCGGGGTTACAGGATGGTGACCGCATTGTTGCCATTGATGACCAGCCCATCGCGCATTTTCGGCAGTTAATCGACGTTGTCGAGCCGATACCCGGACAACGTGTCAACGTGCATTACGTGCGCGATCAGTCACGGCAGACCTTGGTCGTGACCCTCGGTGAACGGACCAGGGACGGCAAGACGACCGGATTCCTTGGTGTGGGCTATTTTGTAGACAATATCGGCCCCGCACGATCATTCGCTTCGGCGCTCGAGCAGACCTGGGCCAAGTCCATTTTCACCCTCCAAATGCTGGGTCGGATGTTGACAGGCGACGTTTCAATAAAGAACATCAGCGGCCCGATTAATATTGCCCAGTATGCAGGCGAGTCGGCGGAACGCGGATTTCGCTCCTTTGTCGATTTTCTCATCCTGATCAGCATCAGCCTCGGCATTCTTAACCTGTTGCCGATTCCGGTGCTGGACGGCGGGCAAATCGTCTACCAGGTCGCGGAGCTTCTGAAGGGAAGCCCCCTTACCGATCGCGCGCAGATTATTGGGCAGCAAGTAGGCATACTCGCGTTGCTTCTTCTAATGAGCTTTGCGTTTTACAACGATATTGCGAGAATCCTGGGCTGACCAGGTTGGACGGACGTACTTTGCAGATAAGACACACACTTTTCGTATTGCTGGCTTTGTTGCCTTTGACCGCGACAGCGGCCGGCGAGTTCGTCGTCAAAGACATGCGCGTTGAGGGCCTGCAGCGCATATCAGAGGGTACGGTGTTCAACTATCTGCCGATCAATATCGGCGACACAGTGGACAAGATTCGGATTGGTGAGGCGATTCGGGCGCTCTATGGTCAGGACCTGTTCGACGATATCGAAATGCGGCGCGATGGTGACGCGCTGCTGATTGTCGTTCGGGAGCGTCCCTCGATTGAGAGTTTCTCGATCGACGGCAACAAGGACATCAAAACTGAAGACCTGATGGACTCCCTGCGCAGTGTCGGGCTGGCGCGCGGCCGGACTTTCGATCGTTCAGTACTCGACAATGTCGAGATGTTTCTGCGTGATCAATACTACGATCGTGGCAAATACGGCGTTGCCATCGACACGGACATCAAGGAGCGACCGAACAATACCGTGCGCGTCCAGATTAATGTTAAAGAGGGCGACCGGGCGAAGATTCGACAAGTGAATATTGTTGGCAACAACACTTTCGACGACAGTGAGGTTCGATCGGATTTCACGCTCGACACCGCGAACTGGCTTTCATGGATTCGTCAGGACGACCGTTACGCGAAAGAAGCGCTCGAAGGAGACCTCGAAATTCTGCGCTCGTTCTACATGGATCGTGGCTATGCGGATTTCAAAGTCGACTCTACGCAGGTCGCGATATCACCGAACAAGGAAGACATATTCGTCACGATCAATATTGACGAGGGTGAGCTGTACTCGATATCCGAGGTCAAGCTTGTTGGAGACATGGTCGTCAGCGAGGCCTACCTGCAAAGCATGATCCTTGCGCAGCCCGGTTCGGTTTTTAATCTGAACCTGCTTACGCAATCGTCTGAACTGATGATGTTCCGCCTTGGTGAAGAAGGCTATGCCAATGCAGAAGTGGAACCCGTGCCGGAGCTCGACCAGGAAAAGAAAGAAGCATCGATCACGTTCTTTATAAATCCGAAAAATCGTATTTACGTCCGAAATGTCAATTTCCGTGGTGTTGACCAGGTTGATGACGAAGTTCTGCGCCGTGAGATACGTCAGATGGAAGGCTCATATCTTTCGAACCTGCTTGTTGATCGCTCGAAGATTCGACTGCAGCGGCTGCCGTTTATCGAGAGAGTAGAAGTCGACAACTCACCGGTACCCGGCAGCCCGGATTTGGTCGACGTCGACTTCGATATCGAGTACCGCATGCCGGGACAGTTCTCGGGTGGCATTGGCTATTCAGAAGCACAAAAAGTCATGCTCAACGGCAGTGTCGTGCACACGAACTTCCTGGGGACTGGCAACCGTGTCGCCGTTGAGTTGAACTCAGGTCGCTTCCAGAAACTCTACAGTATTTCGCATTCGGATCCGTATCGAACAATGGACGGCGTCCGCCGTACCCTGAGTATAAATTATCGTGACTACTCACGGCCGACATCTGCCTCGTCCGAATTTTCGACGACCAGTGCCGGAGCGACGGTTGACTACGGTTACCCGATATCGGAATACCAGACTTTGTCATTCGGTGGGACGTTCCAGCACTCGGAACTGCTGGCATCCAACAGTTCCCAACAAGCGACAGATTGGATTCTGAATAATGGAAACGGCTTCATACAGGATCTTGGCGTGTACGGATTTTCCCCTGCAACCGAGTTCGACACGTTTGAATTTATTGGCGGATGGACGTACGACAGCCGCAACCGCGCCTTGTTCGCCAATCGTGGTACGCGACAGCAGTTCTTCCTGTCCATGGCGGTGCCGGGCAGTGACGTCGAGTTCTATCAGGCGCGCTACAGTTTTACGAAATACTTCCCGCTCTGGAGCAACAAGTGGACGCTGCGTCTGAATAGCGAGTTCGGTATCGGCGAAGCGCTCGGCGATACCACGGCTTTGCCGCCGTACAAGCAGTTCTACGGCGGTGGACCCCAGTCGGTACGCGGATTCAAGGAATCCTACCTTGGCCCCCGCGATAGCAACGGCCGGCCCTATGGTGGCAATGTGTTGGTTGCGAGTCAGCTAGAGCTTATACTCCCGCTTCCGGAGAAGTTTGCCAGCCAAGCAAGAGCCAGCATCTTCTACGACGTGGGTAATGTGTTTAATACGGGCGAGGTGGAGTTCACCGACCGGCTTGGTTCGCCGATTGAATACAAGCCGGATTTCGACGAGCTGCGCTCGTCGGTGGGAATAGGCATACAGTGGCTGGCGCCGCTGGGTCTGTTCCGCTTTAGTTATGCCTATCCGCTGAATGCGTATGATGGCAATGACAGGTATTTCGGAGATGAACTGGAACGGTTCCAGTTCTCCATTGGACAAGCATTTTAATCAGGTATGGATTTTTTATGAAGTTTGTAAAACGACATGTAGTCAAGGCTGTAATGGGTGTAGCCCTCGTTTGTGCGTTCGCACTTCCGGCAGCTGCTCAGGAAATGAAAATTGGTGTGGTCAATCTGCCGGCCCTGATCGAACGGGCGCCGCAGACCAAGTCTGCGATGGATGCTTTGCAGGAGGAGTTTGCACCGCGTCAGCGTGAGTTCCAGGCCAAGCAAAAAGAGTATGAAGACCTGGCAGCGAAAGCACAGAAAGACCTGGCTGTAATGGGCGAGACAGAGCGCCGCAACGCAGAGAAAGACCTGCGTGAACTGCAGCGTGAGTTGACGCGCCTGCAAAACGAATTCCAGGAAGACCTTAACCTGCGTCAGAATGAGGAATACGGTCTGCTGCAGCGTGCGATGCTCAAGGAAGTTCAGGACTTCGCGGTGTCGCAGGGCTATGACCTGATCGTTGGCGATGGTGTGCTGTACGTGAACACGTCAGTAAATATCACTGATGAAATTCTGCGTACGGTAGAAGCCAACTACCAGGCAACCAGCGCGCGCTAAGACCTTACCCAATGCCGATCAGTCTCGGAGAACTTGCCACACGGTTTGGCTGTGAGCTGATCGGCGATCCTGACGTTGTCGTCAGCGCTGTCGCGTCGTTACCGAACGCAACGCCAGATTCACTTACGTTTCTGGCCAGTAAGTCATACAAAAAACAGCTGTCTTCGACGAAGGCGGCTGCTGTCATATTGCGTCTCGCGGATGCACCCGATTCACCGGTGGCGGCACTTCTGCATGATGATCCGTATAGCTGCTACGCGCGCATGGCTGCAGTGGTTTGTCCGCCACCTGCTTACGCGCCCGGTGTGCATCCGTCAGCTGTGGTGGATGAAACGGCCAGCGTGGCGGCCAGCGCACACCTTGCGGCACATGTTGTAGTAGGGGAGCGTTCGACAATTGGCGAGAATGTTTACGTCGGTCCGGGCACTGTCGTTGGGCCGGATTGCGTGGTCGGTGACGATTGCCGTCTGATAACCAACGTTACGCTCGCGCGTGCGGTGACGATCGGTAAGCGCGGAATCGTGCATCCTGGCGCGGTACTCGGAGCCGATGGTTTCGGCAACGCAATGACCCCGGATGGTTGGGTCAAGGTGCCACAGTTGGGTGGCGTTCGCATTGGTGATGATGTTGAAATAGGGTCGAACACGACCGTGGACTGCGGTGCAATTGACGATACCTTGCTCGAAGACGGCGTGCGTATCGATAACCTCTGTCAGATCGGACACAATGCTCATATTGGTGCGCACACGGCCCTGGCATCGACATGCGCTATCGCGGGCAGCGTGAAGATTGGCCGGCGATGCATGCTGGCGGGTGACGTCGGCGTGGCGGGTCATCTCACGATTTGCGACAACGTGGTTTTGCTGGGACGGGCGGTTGTTTCAAAGAACATCACGAAGCCAGGTACTTACGGCGGGGTCTTCCCCGCGGAGCCGGCGAAGGAGTGGGCGAAGAAAGTCGCGCGCTTCCGGCGTATCGAGGCGTTAATAGCCCGCGTTAAGAACTTGGAACAGAAATGATTCACTCAACAGCCATCGTGTCGGACAAGGCCACTGTTGCCGACGGCGTGGAAATCGGTCCTTATTCGGTCATTGGTGACGGTGTCGAGATCGGCAGTGGTACGCATATCGAGAGCCATGTTGTCGTCAATGGCCCGACGAAGATCGGTGAAGACAATCGCATCTACCAGTTCGCCTCAATCGGCGACGATCCGCAGGATAAGAAGTACGCAGGCGAACCGACGCGCCTGATCATTGGCGACCGCAACACGATTCGCGAGTTCTGCACGATTAGTCGTGGCACGACCCAGGACACGGGCGACACGATTGTGGGTGACGACAACTGGATTATGGCCTATGTGCATATTGCGCATGACTGCGTGATCGGCAACAACACGATCATGGCTAACAACACCACGCTTGCCGGTCACGTCCATGTCGGCGATTGGGTCATCTGTGGCGGCTTCTCCGGCGTACACCAATTCTGCCGGATCGGCGACCACGCATTTCTCGGCATGTATGCGGGTGTCAATCGTGATATTCCCGCCTACACCATGGTGTCGGGACAACCTGCGGCCGCGCGCGGCATCAATAGCGAAGGACTGAAGCGGCGTGATTTCTCAGCCGATCAGATTCGCAATATCAAGAACGCGTATCGCATTACTTTCAGGAGTGGCAACAAGAAGGCAGAAGCGATTGAAGAAATCGCAGAGCTGGCGAAGACACAGCCCGAGCTTGACCTGTTCCTGGAATCGCTGCGCTCGTCCGAGCGCGGTCTCGCGCGCTAAACTCCCGGCATGAGAATTGGACTGGTTGCTGGCGAGGCATCCGGTGACGTACTTGGCGCCGGACTCATACGTGCTATTCGTGCGCGCTTTCCCGACGCCGTTATCGAAGGTGTCGCCGGGCCGCAAATGATCGCAGCCGGCTGCGAATGCTGGGAGCCAGCTGAGTCCCTTGCGGTTATGGGACTTGTCGAGCCGCTCAGACATATCCCGCGATTGCTGCGTCTTAGACGCGAACTAGCGCGCCGCTGGATCGCATCACCGCCTGATGTTTTCGTCGGCATCGACGCGCCGGACTTCAATCTCGGGCTGGAGAAGAAACTTCGTAAGGCCGGGATCAGGACAGCGCACTACGTCAGCCCCTCGATCTGGGCCTGGCGCCCCGGCCGCGTGAAGAAGATCAAGAGGGCGGCGGATACGGTGTTGTGTATCTTGCCTTTCGAGCCCGGTTTGTATGAAGAACATGGCGTCAATGCCGTATTCGTCGGTCATCCGAGTGCCACGGCTGCACCCGATGTGGTCGATATGCAGAAGGCTCGCTCTGTGCTCCAGCTGGACGCTCCTCAGATCGTCGCTGTACTGCCCGGCAGTCGGAGCGCCGAGATTGGTCGAATTGGCGGCATCGTGGCAGATGCGGCCAGGTTAATTCACGACGCCCGGCCTGACGTGCGATTCGTAACACCGATCGCGGCGCCAGGGCTTCGGACTGCCATAGAGCAGCAATTGGAAGCAGCTGGTGTGGCCGAGTATTTTACGCTGCTCGATGGTAACGCCCAGGCTGCCATGAGCGCCGCGGACGTTGTCTTGCTCGCATCAGGGACGGCAGTCCTCGAGGCCGCGATGCTACGCAAGCCTGCCGTCGCGGCCTATCGAGTCAATTCCCTGTCATGGCGGATCGGTATGGCTTTACGCCTGGTCAAGGTGGCCTATTTCACGCTGCCCAACCTGTTGACTGAAGACCCGCTGGTACCTGAATTCATACAGGACGATGCCCAACCAGGGAGCATTGCTCCTGCAGTCATTGCGATGCTGGATGATCCGGAACGGCGGCAATTCATCAGCGAGAGATTTGGTAGACTCAGAGCCGAGCTGGCACTGGATGCAGACCAGCGTGCCGCCGACGCCGTGTTGGAGTTAGCGCGGCCATAACCGGACCGTCAGACCACCCATGCAGCAGGCAAGACTTTTTGAATTAGGCGGGCTCGTCGCAGGAGTCGACGAGGCAGGGCGCGGACCTCTCGCGGGTCCGGTGGTTGCGAGCGCCGTTATTCTACGTCCTGATGATGAAATTAAGGGCCTTGCCGATTCCAAGAAGTTATCCCCAAAGCGCCGGGACGAACTCGCCGGCCAGATTCGCGACCGCTCCCTTTCGTGGTCAGTCGCGTGGGCCAACCCTGCCGAAATCGATGAGTTGAATATCCTCGCAGCCACCATGCTGGCCATGCGTCGTGCCATCGAGAACCTGTCGATTATGCCGGCCGGCGTACAGGTTGATGGCAATCGTCTTCCCAACCTGTCTTTCGACCAAATGACACTCGAAGGCGAGGCTATAGTCGGCGGCGATGGCAAGATAGCGGCGATCAGCGCAGCCTCGATAATTGCCAAGACCACGCGTGATGGCATCATGGAATTTCTTGACCGTATTCATCCTGAGTATGAGTTCGCACGACACAAGGGCTACGGTACGGAAATTCACTGTGAGCGTCTGCGAAGACATGGGCCTTGTGAACAGCATCGCTTCAGTTTCGCGCCCGTGAGGCGAGCCTCTTGAGTTCGCCCGACTTCGTACATTTGCACGTTCACACCGAGTATTCGATGGTGGACAGCACGGTCCGTATTCCGGCGTTGATGAGCCACTGTGCGGAAGGCGGGATGCCGGCCGTCGCGCTGACCGACCAGGACAACCTGTTTGGTCTCGTGAAGTTCTACCGCAAGGCTATCGCCGCAGGAGTAAAACCCCTCATCGGCCTGGACCTGCGTATTCTCAACGACGATGAACCGGACAGGCCCTACACGCTGTTGCTGCTGGTGCAGAACAACGACGGTTATCGCAATCTGTCTGAACTGGTTACGCGCAGCTATATCGAAGGGCAGGTCCGGGGCGAACCGCAGGCAAGGCGCGAATGGCTGACACCGGAGAGCTGCAGTGGGCTGATCGCGCTCTCAGGTGGCCTGCATGGCGATATCGGACACGCACTTCATGCCAAGCACTCGGAGCAGGCGCGCGGTCTGCTGGAGGGCTGGCGCGAGGTGTTTCCGGACCGCTTCTACCTCGAGCTGATTCGAACGGGGCGTAGCGGTGAGGAAGATTGCGTCCACGCCAGTCTCGAGTTGGCAGACGAGACCGGGACCCCGGTTGTGGCAACCAATGACGTTCGTTTCCTGCATGCCGACAATTTCAACGCGCACGAGGCGAGGGTCTGCATCCACGATTCCCGCGTCCTGTCCGATACGGACAGACCCCATCGCTACAGCCCGCAACAATATCTGCGGACACCGGCGGAAATGTCGGAGTTGTTTGCCGATGTACCTGAGGCGCTGGCTAACACGATCGAAATTGCGCGCCGCTGCAACCTCGATCTACGGCTGGGCGAAAGCGTCCTGCCCGCATTCCCGGTGCCGGAGGGGCAGACCGAGGCCGAGTTCCTCGAGGCCGAGGCTCGACGCGGGCTGGATGTGGCGCTGGAGACGATTTTTGCCTCGCAAGAGACGCCGTCGCAGCAGCGCGCGGCGTTTAGCGCACCGTATTTTGAAAGGCTGCAAATCGAGCTCGATGTCATCCAGTCAATGGGGTTTCCCGGCTATTTCCTCATCGTCGCTGACTTCATTCGCTGGGCGCGGGAAAACGATGTACCGGTGGGCCCGGGTCGCGGGTCGGGTGCTGGTTCCCTGGTTGCCTGGGTCCTTGGGATAACGGATCTCGATCCGCTCGAACATGATCTCCTGTTCGAACGCTTTCTGAACCCCGAGCGCGTTTCGATGCCTGACTTCGATGTCGACTTCTGTATGGAGGGCCGGGACGACGTGATCGACTACGTTGCCCGGCAATACGGCCGCGAGCGTGTCTCCCAGATCATCACGTTCGGCACCATGGCGGCGAAAGCTGTCATCCGCGATTGCGGTCGTGTGCTGAGTCAGCCCTATGGCTTTGTCGATCGAATTGCGAAACTCGTGCCGTTTGAGATCGGCATTACGCTCGAGAAAGCGCTGGAGCAATCGGAAGAGCTCGCAACGATGTATCGCGATGATGAAGAGGTCACGGCGATCATCGACCTTGCCCTGTCTCTCGAGGGCTTGGTGCGCAATGCCGGCA
>Ga0265306_10001930_pt1 | contig 10048 bp, 7 predicted proteins | sample Helome_3_FD_192493 | JGI IMG/M metagenome (GOLD analysis project Ga0265306, IMG submission 192493) | Marine sediment microbial communities from subtidal zone of North Sea - Hel_20160420 (Illumina Assembly) | ecosystem: Environmental > Aquatic > Marine > Subtidal zone > Sediment ...
ACTGCATTCCGTGGCCCGTATGCCACACCTGATGAACAGCTTTGGTTTCTGGGTCATGCTGGTGGTGGTTTACATGGTGGCCAGTTACGGCTACCCGATCGCCCAGTTCTTCCTCATGGAGACCCACGGAGCTTTGCCATGGAGCATATGATGATGCGTATCCTTGCTGTATTTTCCGGAATGGCGCTGCTGCTGCCGACTGCCGGGGCCGAACCCTCGTCACAGGTTGCCTTTGATGTGCCTACAGTGCAGCTGCTGCGCGCGGCTGACCCGGCACGTGGCGAGGCGCTGGCCCAGGAAAAGAAGTGTGCCAAGTGCCACGGTGAGGCCGGTGTTTCGGACGATGCCGAAGATACCAACATCGCCGGCATGCGGGCGAGTTACTTCTACAAGCAGCTTAAGGACTACCAGGGCGAGCAGCGCGATAACCGCGACATGAAGAAGCAGGTGCGTGATCTCGATGACCAGCAGATGGCGGACCTGGCAGCCTGGTATGCCACCCAGGCGCCGGCACCCAGGGGCACCGGGGCGGCGAACGCCGAGCCGGCCGTACTCAATCTGGTGTATAGAGGTGATCCGACCCGCTTGCTGAAGTCCTGTTCCTCCTGTCATGGCCGACGCGGTGAGGGCGGGCAGTTTGACAGTCCGCCCCTGACCGGTCAGTACCCGGAGTATTTCGTTACCACCATGACCGAGTTCAAGGAAGGCGACCGTACCAATGATATCTATGGCCGCATGCGCACGACCGCCGAGGCGCTGACCGAGGAGGAGATCGAGGCCCTGGCTGCCTACTACAGCGCGGCATTGCCGGCAGAATAACGGGAGTACGCAAATCACTGCCTGCGGGTTGCGCACGGGGCGCACCCCGCCTTTCAACGGGCCTTTAAACCCAGTCGGGCCGGTACCTCGCTTTTCTTGTTATCCTGAAGTATGTCCACGAACGTCGCTGAACAGGTCACAGGCGAACCGCGCGACGCCGCGGCCCGGTGTTTTCATTGCGGGCTCCCGGTGCCGGCGAATTTTGTTTCGCCGGCCCTTCATGTCTCCGGCGAGGACCGTGAATTCTGCTGTCACGGCTGCCTTGCCGTGTGCAAGGCGATCGTCGATGCCGGCCTGGAGGATTACTACCGGCATCGTACCGATCCGGCCGTCTCCGCCAGCCGCGAGGTGGTGCCGGACTTTCTCGACCAGGTCGAACTGTTCGACCGGCCGGAAATCCAGCAGGACTTCGTCACACAGGTCGGCGATACCCGGGAGGCGGCACTGCTGCTGGATAATATCCGCTGCCCGGCCTGCCTGTGGCTGAATGAACGGCACCTGCGCGGCCTGCCGGGCGTGCTTGACGTGCATATCGACGACACCACGCAGCGGGCCCGCGTGCGCTGGGACCCGCAGGCCATCCGCCTCAGCGAGATCCTGCGGGCCATCACCGCTATCGGTTATATCGCCCATCCCTACGATGCCACGCGCAGCGAGCAGCTGAACCGGCTGCGCCGCCGGCGCAGTACCGAGCGGCTGCTGTTTGCCGGACTCATCGGTATGCTGGTGATGAATTTTTCCCTGGCCACCTATCTCATGGGTGAAACCGGTCCGGCCGGGGAATTGCCGTTGTGGATTGTCGTGGGTCGCTGGTCCAACCTGTTGCTTGCGGTGTTGCTGCTGGCCTATCCCGGCCAGGAGTTCTTTGCCGGCGCCTGGAGCGATCTCCGGCATCGTCGCCTCGGCATGGATGTGCCCGTGGTCCTGGGCCTGTCGGCCGCGTTCCTTGGCAGCCTGCATGCGACGGTCACGGGGCGGGGCGAGGTGTATCTGGACTCCATCGCCATGTTCATCTTCTTCTTGCTGCTGGCCAGGCGCTACGAATTGCGCGGCAAGCTGAGTGCGGCCGACCGCCTCGACCGGCTGGCACGGGTTACACCGGGCACGGCCTCCCGGCTGGACAGCGAGGGTAGCGCGCACGAGGTACCGGTCGATGAACTGGCAGCCGGTGATCACATCCGGCTGTTGCCCGGTGCAACCCTGCCGGTTGACGGGATCCTGATCAGCGGTATCAGCAGCTTCGATGAATCACTGCTGACGGGCGAGGCGCAGCCGGTACTGCATCAGCCGGGCGATACCGCCATCGCCGGTTCGGTCAACGGCGACCAGCCGGTCACCGTCGAGGTAACCCATGCGGTGCAACAGTCCGCGGTCAGTGAAATCCGCCACCTGGTGGAGCGTGGTCTGGAGCTGCGACCGCGCTACGCGGTGCTGGCGGAGCGGGTGGCCAGCGGGTTCGTGGTCGTGCTGCTGCTGATTGCCACGGCCACCGCGCTGTACTGGTGGCAGACGGATCCGTCCAGCTGGCTGTCGAGCACCATTGCCGTGCTGATCGTGACCTGTCCCTGTGCCCTGGCACTGGCAACGCCGGTGGCGCTGGCGGTCAGTGCCGGGCGTTTTATCGACCTGGGTGTGCTGCCGCTGCGTATGCGCGCCCTGGATGCCCTGGCGCGCAGCGATCTGTTTGTCTTCGACAAGACCGGAACGCTCACCCGGGGACGGCCGGCCGTCGCCAGGGTGGTACCGACCGGGGGCCTGGATGTGGACACCTGCCTGCGTCATGCGGCTGCCCTGGCGGCCGAGTCGGCCCATCCGGTCGCCCATGCCCTGCGCGAAAGCGTACCGACACCCGGGCTTGTCACCACCGCGGTGAACAACATACCGGGTGCCGGGATCGCGGGTTCCATTGAAGGCCGGGAATGGCGCCTTGGCAAACCCGAATTTGCCGCCGCTGCCGGTGCCTATGATGATGCCATGCGCGCCGTGATTGCGGATGCCCGGGGCCGCGGCGAACTGATCTCCGTGCTGGCCAGTAACGGGCGTGTGCAGGCCGTGCTGTCCTTTGAAGATCCGCTGCGCCCCGGTGTCGAGACCCTGCTGGCCGGTCTGCAGGACAGCGGCGTGGAGGATGTGGTGATACTCAGCGGTGATGCGCCCGAAAGTGTGCAGCGCGTGGCCAGGCAGCTGGGTATTGATAAAGCGCTCGGTGGCCAGTCCCCGGCGGACAAGCTGGCCTGGACGCAGGCACAGCAGGCGCAGGGACGTCAGTTGGCCATGTTTGGCGACGGCATCAATGACGCGCCTACGCTGGCCGCTGCCGATCTCTCGGTTTCATTTGCCGAGGCAACCGACCTGGCCAATGCCAGCAGCGATTTCCTGGTGCTGGGTGATGATGCCGGCGCGCTGGTGGCGGCACGGCAACTTGCCCGCAAGACCCGCCGCAACATCATGCAGAACTTTTCCTGGGCGGCAACCTACAACTTGTGTGCCGTCCCGTTCGCTGCTGCCGGCCTGATACCACCCTGGGGTGCAGCCATTGGCATGTCGTTGAGTTCGCTGCTGGTCGTGTTGAATGCCCTGCGTTTGAAGTAACCAGCCCGGCAGGCCGGTGTGTAACGGTGAGGGGCGTCCCTGCAGGGCATCGCTCCCGGCATCCCTGCCTCCCGCGATGTACCTACGTCCCTGCAGGCAAAAAAAAGGACCCGCCAGCTGGCGGGTCCCGTGTTGCTACTGGTGAGAAGCCGCAGCCTTAGCCAAAAATATCGTTAGTGATATTGTTGAACCAGCTGTAGGCATACTGGACTTCACGTGCACGATCCTCCGGAGAACTGTCTGCGGGTGTCAGTCCACCGGACCCCTTGATCTTGGCGACCTTGCCGTCCACCAGGTTGTAGACCATGGCGACCGAGATGCCGTCATTCGGGGCAACGATGCTGTAGCAGGTATTGACCCAGGAGGGTGTCGGTGCTGCGCGTCCATTGACCAGTTCCACCACTGCCGCCGCAACCACCTTGGCTTCCGAGTTGGCCGCATAGCCCGACTTCGGTAACGGTGACGCTATGGCAGCGTCGCCGACGACATGGATGTCCTTGTGGATGGTCGATTCGAAAGTCTGGCCAGTGACGGGGCACCAGCCCTTGTCATTGGTGAGTCCGGCCGTCTCGGCAATGGCACCGGCCTTCTGTGCCGGGATGATGTTGGCCACAGCCGGTTTCATATCCTCGAAGTCCGTGGACACGGTGCCGGCCTTGGCATCGACGCGCATGACGCCGCCGTTGGTGTCAGCCGCCTTGCGCCATTCGATGATGCCCTTGTAGTGGCGCTCGAACGCCTGGGTGAACAGGCCCTGCTTGGAGAACTTGTCCTTCTTGTCGAGGATAATGACCTTGGACTTCGGCTTGTGGGTCTTCAGGTAATGCCCGATCTGGCAGGCGCGCTCGTACGGCCCGGGCGGGCAGCGGAACGGGTTCGGTGGCGGGGCTATTACCACGGTGCCACCGTCCTTCATGGCCTCCAGCTGCTTGCGCAGCAGGGCAGTCTGTGAGCCGGCCTTCCAGGCATGCGGGAAGCGTTCCATGGCGGCGGCATCGTAGCCTTCGATGTTGTCACGGAAGGAAATACCCGGGGCGACAATGCAGCGGTCATAGCTGAAGCTCTTGCCGCCCTTGGTGGTGACCTTGTGTCCCTTGGCATCGATCGCGGTGACCATATCGTGTACCACCGTGACGCCATGCTTGCGCAGGCCGTCATAACCGAACTTGATCGAGTCGATGTTGCGGCCACCACCGAGTACCTCGTTGCTGAGATAGCAGGTGTAGTAGTGCTTGTTCGGCTCGATGACTGTCACCTCGATCGAGGCGTCGCCGCGGCGTATGTATTTGGCGGCCGTGGCACCTGCGGTACCGCCACCGACGATGACCACCTTCTTCTTGCCACCGGCAGCGGCAATGCTGGGGAAACCGACGGCGCCGACAGCGGCAACCGTACCCGCGGCCTTGATGAAACTTCTGCGGTTGATGTTTTTCATGATTGAGTGTCTCCCCTTATTGTTGGCTGGCGTAGAAATGCACCAGGGCGTCAATGTCGGCCTCGCTGAGGGCGTCGACCTTTTTCTTCATCTTCTTGCCTGTATCCCTGGCTCCGGACTTGACGTCCATCAGGGAATACTTCAGGTAGGTTGCCCACTGGCTGGCCAGGATGCCGGCATCGTCGTCCGGCAGACTGCCGTTCTCGTCGTGACACTTGGCGCAATTCTTGTCATGCAGGGCCTGGCCCGCCGCCACCTTGGCAGGGTCCGTCTTCTGCTTGGTACTTGCAGCCGGTAGTTTGGCGAACACTGCGGCCATCAGCGCGTATTCTTCATCGCTGTAGCCCTTGGCGATACGCTGCATAATTGTGCTTTTACGATCGCCACTTTTGAAGGCCTTCATTGTGTCGGTGAAATAGGTTTCGGACAATCCGGCAAGGCTCGGTGATGCCGGCCCCACGCTGACTCCATCGGTGCCATGACAGCCCGCACAGGTATCGGCCAGCATGCTGCCGGTCGGTGCGGCTGCAACATGGGTTGCACCCAGCATCAAACCGGATGCCAGGAGTAAGGTTAATGTTTTTCTTGAAGGCATGGAACGTCTCCTCTCTTTCGGTTATTAAGGCTGTACAGCAGTCACGTTTTCAGGAAACAGCGTCGTGACTTCCTGCCCCTGCGGAACTTCCTGATTGCAGGGCGCCGCCTGCAAGACTCAGTCAATCCCGGTTTCGCACAGCCGGATTCTTGATGTTTGTGCCTCCAAATGTAGTGGTAATCCATTAACAAGTAAAGTTATTTAATCGCTGAAATCCAGGTTTGTGTCAAAGATTCTTTTCACAATGTTGTACAACTTTCAGTGCGCATTTATTGACAGTAAACATGGCAATATTCGAGAGTACTGATTTAGGCCGCCGATGGCATTGGAAAAGGCTTCGAGAAGGTCCAGCCAATCCTGTGGCTGACAGTTTTGTCAGTTATTTTTTACTGCCAGAATTGTCATTTTGTATTTCTATTCAGTTCACCTGCAGTTATGCCAGTATTGTCATCTTGTGTTTCTACTCAATTCACCTACAGTTAACAATCATAATGTCCGGGTATGGAATATTAGTATCGATTGATACATGCCGGGTGCGTAAAAAAACAAATCTTTAAGGGGGATGATCATGACTAGACAATGGTGGTTCTGGATTGCTGGCTTGGTCTTGCTGGGCATGCAGCATGCCACGTTTGCGGCCGTCAAGTCGGCACCGTCCGAGTTGTCAAAAGAAACCAAGGAATGTGTGAAGTGCCATACCAAGCTCAATCCCGGCATTGTGCAGGAGTGGGGCAAGAGCAAGCACTATGGTGCCAATGTTGGTTGTTACGAATGCCACGCGGCTGAGCAGGGCGATGTCGATGCCTATATCCATGACGGCAAGAAGGTCAAGAAACTGATATCCATCCTGGTGACACCCAAGGACTGCGGCAACTGCCACGAGAAGGCGGCACAGGAGATGACCAACTCCCGTCATGCCAAAGCCGGACATATCCTTGACTCGCTGGATAACCTGCTGGCCGAAGTGGTCGAGGGTAATCGCGAAATGGTCACGGCCGGTTTCCCGGGCGGTAACTCAGCCGCTGCCGTCAATGGTTGCTGGCAATGTCACGGTTCCAAGGTCAAGGTGCTGAAAGACGGTCAGCTGGACCCGGCCACCTACCCGAATACCGGCATCGGTCGAATCAATCCGGACGGCTCCGAGGGCACCTGTTCGGCCTGTCACTCCCGCCATGCCTTCTCCACGGCACTGGCCCGTGAACCCGATAACTGCGGCAAATGCCACCTCGGACCGGATCATCCGCAGAAGGAGATCTACGAGGAATCCAAGCACGGTATCGCCTACAAGGCCTACAAGGACGAGCTGAATATGGACAGTGCCAAGTGGATTGTCGGCGTGGACTACACGGCGGCACCCACCTGTGCCACCTGCCACATGGGTGCTACCAGGAACCAGCCGTCCAGTCATAATGTCGGTGACCGGATCAGCTGGACCAATCGCCCGCCGATCTCGGTGCGTCCCGAGGTTATGGATGCCAAAATGGGTCTCGCCAGCGCCAACCGTAAATGGGATACCCGGCGTGACAGCATGAAGGACGTGTGCAACGCCTGTCACAGCGAGAATCATACGGAGCAGTTCTACATTCAGTATGATGCGCTGATCGAACTCTACAACGAGAAGTTCGCCAAACCCGGCAAGGCCCTCATGGCCGCCGCCAAGCCGCTGCTGAAACCGGCCAAGTTCAGCAACAAGGTCGAGTGGACCTGGTTCGAGCTCTGGCATCACGAAGGTCGCCGTGCCCGCATGGCCGCCTCCATGCAGGCCCCGGACTATACCCACTGGCATGGCACCTACGACCTGGCCAAGCACTTCTACACCAAGATGGTGCCGGAGCTGGAGGAACTGGTCGAGAAAAACAGGGATTCCAAAGATCCGAAAAAGGCCGAGGCGGCTGCCAACCTGCAGAAAAAGCTGGACGAGGTGCTCAGTTCCGACAACCACAAGTGGTATCTCGGCCAGCGGGCATCGTCTAATTAGTCCAGGCGGTCTGGCCCAGGCCCTGAACGCATGTTGCCATTCCTCTCGCAGAATGCGAGGGGAGTGGCTTTTTCATGCAATGCTACCTGTAACACCATAGTGCGCGCGGGATCGCTGCGGTAGAACAGAATTGCAGTGTCCGGTTGGGCTGAATCGTACCGGCGAGGCGTTTGGTATCACGGACAATGTCTTCATCCAGGCCGAGACCGTCGAGTTCTGCAGTGCCCGTATTTCACACCAGCTTGCACAGGCAAATTACGAGAATATCCTGCTGTGCCCGTTCACCATCAGCATCTATGTGCTGACCCGTGATCCCGACCATGTGTATCTGTCCTATCGCCGGCCGTACACCATGCCGGATGACGAGTCGCAGGCGGCCATACAGGAGATGGTACAGCTGGTTGAAAGTATCATCACCGAAGCCACGGCCTGGTAACCATCAACCACATGCGCCGGTTCAGTCGGTCAGAGTCGACCGGCGGCATAGTCCTCCTGCGCTTGCCTGATCTCGGCACGCGTGTTCATCACGAAGGGCCCGCCACGGGCAACCGGCTCATTGAGCGGCTTGCCGGCGACCAGCAGGAAGCGGACACCCGCGGTGCCGGCCTGCACCGCTACACCATTGCCATGCGCGAGAATACCCAGGTCGTCACGCACCAGTTCGACGTGGTCACCGGTCGGTCCGGCCAGCGTCGCCGATCCCTGGATCAGGTAGATGAAGGCGTTGTGGTGTTCCGGCAGGTGCTCGATGAATTGCCCGCCGGCCGGCACCTGCACATCAAGATACAATGGATCGGTCAACGGTTGCGTCACGGGTCCGCGGGTTTTCTGTGAGGTTGTGCCGGTAATGACCGAGACCGTGATGCCGTCATCGCGCGTTTCGACCGGGATTTGATCGTCCGGAAACTCCTGATATTGCGGCGGGTCCAGCTTGTGTGCCGCCGGCAGGTTGATCCATAACTGGAAACCCTCCAGCAGGCCATCCTGCTGTTCCGGCATTTCCGAGTGGACAATACCCTTGCCGGCCGTCATCCACTGAATGCCGCCCGGTGCAATGACGCCCTCGTGACCTGCATTGTCCTGGTGGCGCATGCGCCCCGCCAGCAGGTAGGTGACGGTCTCGAAGCCACGGTGCGGGTGGGGCGGGAAGCCGGCGATGTAATCTTCCGGCTGGTCGGAGCGGAACGCGTCCAGCAGCAGGAACGGGTCCAGCATCGGCAGGTCCGGCTGGCCGATAACGCGGGTCAGTTCCACGCCGGCACCGTCGGTGGCGGGTATTCCCCTGACCACCCTGGAGACATGTCGATAGGTGTGTGTCTGGTCTGTCATCGGTATGTTGACCTCCCGGTCTGGCCGGTATTCGCAAGCCGGCAGTTTTTCCCACACTCCCGAGTCTGGCAGGAAGGCGGATAAAGTAAAGTTTCTACCTGTGGGCAATCAGGCGGCATCCTTGCCGGCCGCGTTGGTGGCGCGTTCCAGGTGATGGGTGATGCGGGCAAGGTGGTGGCTGACGCGCACCATCCAGCGCAAGGCCTCGAGGCGATCCGTCGACTCGGGTACGGTCAGTTGACCGCTGGCGGTGTCTGCCATGATGCGAGTGCGCAGGGTCTGCCGTTGCGCGAGAATTGCTTCCGCTGTTTGCTCTGCGTGCCGCCAGGCATGCTGCCAGTTGTTGGTGGCGACATAACTGCGCAATGCATCGGCTTCCGCGAGCAGCAGCGCGTGTATATCCGCCAGTCGGGGCGCCTTGCCCGCCACCATGGCACGGTCCTCGTCTTCCTCGCAGCGTTCGTGCAGGCGCTGCAGATGATCCAGTGCATGCAGCAGTGACAGCAGCCGCTCGTGCCGGGCCTCCTGGTTGCTCTCCAGGTGGATGCGGTCAAGGTAGACCTCCGTTTCATCGAGCGCCTGCTGCAACTGGGCAAGGTCGGCCGTACTGGTGACCTGCTGCAGGATCTGGTGCACGTGCGTGATCAGCATGCGCAGCAGGTCGGTAATGACGGCCTGGGCAGCAGCCAGCGCCAGCCGGGGCTGTTCCAGCAGCGCGGGTTCAAGGCCGCGTGTCCACAAGGGCTGTTTGTCCGGCAGCAACCTCATCATCAGGCGCGCGAACAGGCCGGTAAAGGGCAGGATCGCGATGACGCCGATGATGTTGAACAGTGTGTGAAAGGCAACCAGGGCGATTTCACCCTGTGCCATGAGCAGTCCCGGCGCCAGCGACTGCCAGGTCGCGACATAGATATCGATTAACAACAGCGCCAGCGCCGCGGTGTAAAAATTATAGATCACGTGCGACAGGCCGGTGCGGCGCGCGCCGGTGGTGCCGCCGACGGTGGCAAGCAGGGCGGTGAAGGTGGTGCCGATATCCATACCGATGACCAGGGCGGCTGCCTGGTGAAAACTGACCATGCCGGCGTACAGCAAGGTCAGCGCGGTGGCGACCCCGGCACTGGAGGACTGGGTGATAACGGTGGCCAGCATGCCGAGCAGGACCAGCAGCAGGCGCCCGCCCAGCGTATCGCCCGGCAGGCGGTCGGGCGAGATGAGATCGTCGAACCCGCTCATGCCGGTCTGCATGAATTCGATGCCGACGAAAATCAGGCCGAAACCGGCCAGGCCGAGGCCGAGT
>Ga0265306_10001934_pt1 | contig 10044 bp, 6 predicted proteins | sample Helome_3_FD_192493 | JGI IMG/M metagenome (GOLD analysis project Ga0265306, IMG submission 192493) | Marine sediment microbial communities from subtidal zone of North Sea - Hel_20160420 (Illumina Assembly) | ecosystem: Environmental > Aquatic > Marine > Subtidal zone > Sediment ...
CTATTTCAGCTGTCACTCCGGGTCGCAGCAAGTCCTGTCGAAATAGGTAAACTGTCACCGGATTTCGCGCTCGGCCCGACCTGAGAATCTATTCGGGGGTTGGCTCCGGGTCGTTGCGCATGATCATCACGCGACGGGCATACGGTATCTCGATGCCGTTTGCATCGAAGGCATCCTTGATCCGCTTGCGTAGATCGCGCTCTACCGGCAGATGGCAGCCCGGCTTTACCCGCGTGACCGTGCGCAGCGTTAGCTGAGACTCACCAAAATCATCCAGACCCTTGACCGATGTCGCTTCGAGGACCAGATCGTTTTCGGCTTTCAGTCTTTCGCCGGTTGTCTTGAGTACTTCGAATACCTTGTTGAGATCCGACTCGTAGGCCACGCCGACGTTGACCACCGCGTTGGTGTATTCCTTTGAGTAATTGACCAGATCGTTGATCTGGCCGTTGCGGATAATATGGTGCCGACCGGCATTGTCGCGGACTCTCGTCGTGCGCAGGTCGATTGATTCGACGGTTCCTTCCGCCTCGCCGATCTTGATGAAATCGCCGACGAGAAAGTGTTCCTCGAACAAGATGAAAAAACCGGACACCATGTCGTTGATCAGATTCTGCGCGCCGAGGCCCACGGCCAGTCCGGCGATACCGGCGCCCGCGAGTATCGGGGTCGGGTTGATGCCGAGTTCCTTCAGAATCATGATGCCGGCGAAAAAGTAGATGGCGTAACTGACGATGCTGCGGAACAAGGGGACCATCGTCTTGCGGCGCTGTCGCTGCTGCGGCGTCAGGCTGGCCTGCTTGAGCAGCATTTCATCCATCAGGTAGTGCGCCAGCTCCTTGACCAGCCGGGCCAGGAACACGATGCCGATAATGCGGATGACGCGCGGGCCCCATTCGGCCAGCGACGCGATTGCTTCTACCTGCACGACCACCAGGGTCGCGACCGTGACCATCAGCACATATTCGATACTGCGGCGGAAAATAGGCACCAGCGACTTGAGGCGTTCGTAGGCGCCAGCGAATCTGGATTCGGCGAGGTACTTCTTGCTGAGCGCATCGGCACTGTCTATGAGCGCGCCCAGCGCGCGCCAGATCAGGATACCCACAGCGACAACGAGGAATATCCGCAACGCCAGCATGATGGCGCCGTAAACACCCGCGGGCAGCCCAAGCCAGGCGCTCGCCACCGCCAGTACGATGAGCCAACTGGCGGTGCGCACCGTCCGGTTCAGACTGCCGAAAAATTGTTCGATGCTTTCGTTGTTGGCGTGGATGCCTTCGAACGCCTGGGCGCGGCCACAGAGAAACGCGAACAAGCGGCGTACGTATCGGAGGACGATCGCCGCCGCGATGACCAGACCGATGACCTTCGCCAGTGCGATGCCGGTATCGATCCAGAACTGAGTCGGGATGCTGCGGATCAGCTCGACCGTGTACTGCGGCAGGTTTTCCCCGAGATACATCAGATAGAGGTTGGCGCCTATCACGGCGAGTATGCACAGCGTCGCCAGCACGACCAGCAGCATGCGCAGGTTCGACTGCGCTTTGGTCGCGACACGCTGCCAGCGTGCCAGTGCGGGCGCTGCGATGATGCCCGATATGATGCGTTTGAAGATCCAGTTCAGGATGACAAACGCCACCACGATGACGCCGACCTCAACCGCGATCGTAACGACATTGGAAATCAGCGCATCCAGTTCGAAAATCTTTTCCATGCGCGGCTGCACCTTGCCGAGAATTCAAGTGTTCCCGATTATGACAGATCGATGCTATGGGCATTCAATCCGGCGCTCGGCAAGTGCGCGGCGGTGATCCGTGGATCAGAGCCCTGTTATTTGTGTCGTAGCGAAGGATGGGCTCTGACCCCGGTTCCGAACGCTCAGCTCGGTGACGCGATCGAAGCTCGAGATGGTGACGGAGTGAGTGACTCAGATCGCGGACAGGCGCTGCAGTCACCGTTGTCCCGGTCGGCACCTTTGCCGGAATAAACCTGACTCCGGATTCTCCGATGGACCGGGCAGTCGCCGGACGACACGGAACGCGTCAGCCCGCGGGCAGCGGCGGCTCTTCCCCGGAGGCGCGCAGGATCCTGAGCTGCTCGGCCGCGGCGGCCTTGAGTTCCGCCATGAAGCCCTTGAATCCCGGCGTGTCGGCCACGGGCGCCATGACCGAGTTGCGCTCATACCAGAACCAGGGGTTGTCCCGCACCGAGATTCGATCCCGCTCCCGCAGATACCGGACGCAGGATTCGGCGTCACCGAGGAAACCGTGCAGGAGACCCAGCAACGCGGCCTGTGCTGTCGGCGATAATATATCGGAGCCTTCCCGGTACCGGGACAGCAAGTCATTGGCAATCTGCACCGCCGATTCCCGCCCGTCCCTGGCGGCGACTACAGGCAGGGCGTCCACGCGGATAAAGAGCGAATTCAGTTCAGGATCGATCTCGAACGCCGGGTCGGTGACGCCGGCCCACCAGCCTTCCATGACCGCTTCGGCCTCCGCCAGGTCGCCCCTGGCCAGAGCGATGTCCCGAATCATGATCCGGTACACGGTCTTCGATCCGAAGCGGCTGACCTTGGGCTTTGCCAGTTCTTCCCGGGCGATGGCATACGCATCGGCCTCCCGACCCCGGAAAAAAGCCAGCACCGACCGACCCAGCGGGCTCACTACGGCCTCGGGGTCGAGTCGAACCGTCTCGGCGACCCAGACCCCGGCCCGCTCTTCGTCCCCCATGTGGAGGTAATTGACGTACATGATTGCCGGCACTTCGGGATCCAGAGGATCCAGCGCCAGGACGCGTTCGTTGAGAATGGTTGACTCGGCCACATTGCCGCGCCTGAAGTTAAAGCCCCCTAACTGGCCCACCGCGTTGGGATCACGGGGGGCGAGATCAACCGCCAACCTGTAATTCGCCTCGGCCTCCGGGAAACGAGTCAGGCTCTCGAGGGTATTCCCCATCTGCAGGCGCAGGGCCACCGACAGGGGATCCCGCTCGATAGCCTCCTCCAGGACACGGACCGCCTCATCCCTCTGGCCCGTCTCCCCGAGCACCTGGGCGAGCCATTCGCTGGCGCGCACATTGCCCGGCTCCAGCTCCAGTGCCTGCCTCAAGTCGTCCATGGTGCCGGCCCGATCCCGGCGCACCGCGTCGCGCCAGTATCGGACCCATGCTTTCAATACCCAGGCATCTGGCAACTGAGGGTCGACAGCGATCGCCTTGTCGATCTGCTCCTGGACCTTTGGCAAGGTCTCCTGGAAGTTAAGCGTGCCCCAGTTGGCGAGATCCACCCATGCCCTGGCGAGCCCGGCGTGGGCGGCGGCAAAGTCCGGGTCCAGCCGCAGCGCTTCCTCGAACTGTGCTTCGGCGGCGCGGTAGGTCTCCACCCCCGAGCCGGCCAGCAGCTGGGTGCCCTTGAGGTAGGCGTTGTAGGCGTCCATGTTGCGGGTCGCCACACGGACCGGCGACGGCGCCTCGGTCCCGCCCAGCAGCCGCACCTGGAGCGCCCCGGCCACCGACCGCGAAATCTCGTCCTGGATGGCGAACACGTCGTCCAGCTTCCGGTCGTAGGTCTCGCTCCACAAGTGATAGCCGTCGGCGGCATTGATCAGCTGGGCGGTGACGCGGATCTGCTGGCCGGCCTGGCGCACGCTGCCCTCCAGCAGATGATTGACGTTGAGCGCCTGGCCAATATCCGCCGGGTCACCCACCTCGTCCTTGAAGCGGAATGACGAGGTGCGGGCGGCGACGCGCAGTCCGTCCATCTTGGCCAGCACGTTGAGCAGCTCCTCGGTCAGACCGTCGGAGAAGTACTCGTTCTCCGGGTTGCCGCTCATGTTGACGAAGGGCAGCACGGCGATGGAGCGGTCCGGGGCCGGGGCGAACATGGCGGCGGCGAGTTCCGCCGGGTCGCCAGGCTCGGCCGCCGCCTCCGGCGCGGACTCCTCGACCGTCGCGGTCTCGACGATGGCCGGCTGCTCGGGGATCAGCCGATCGACCACCACCGCGCCGATGGCCAGCACCAGCAGCACGACGATCAGGATGTTGACCTTGCGGCCAGTTGTGCCGGCGATGGACTGGCTGCGGTCCACCTCCTTCTCGCGTTTTAGCCCCTCGGGGGTGAGTTCATAGACCCAGGAGAAAACCAGCGCGGGAACGAAGAAAAGGATGAGCAGGCCCAGGACGAACCCGAACGCCCAGTCCGGAGCGCCCAGGTTCGGGAACAGCACGTCCGCGACCTGAAGGATCAGCCACGAGGCGACGACATAGAGAACCGCCACCTTGACGACGTTGCGGCGCTTGAGTTCTTCGAAAAAGGACATATCCGCGGCTTCTGCCTCCCGACGCTGACACGATGATGAAGGAATAGATTGCTTTGTCAACGCGGCGACGGTCCGGCCTGTGGTGCGCTCTGGCCTGGAATCTGATTGCCCTCGACAGGGTGCGGGTACTCACTTACCGACTTGTCAGGCCGCCGCGCTGCGAGCAAGACACCAACGGCGTTCGAGCATGGACATGTCCACAGTAGACACTTGGCGACGGCAGATCAGCAGCGGTACTCGGGCAATAAGTAAATAAGCGAACACCGGCACCGTATCCCTGGGCACCGTATCCCTGGTACCGGCACCGTATCCCTGGTATCAGTAACTCTCATCGATAGATTCAATTGCCCACGCCGGAATATCACCGAGGTTTTCGGGAGCACTCAACCATGCCTGTTCCTGCATCGCCATCTCGCGGCCCGCATCGAAGGCCGTACGCATCTGTTGCGGGTCGAACGCAAGCGGGTCATGGCCGATATCCAGGTCGTCGGGAATCGCCACCAGATTAAAGTTGTATCCCAGGACCTTGGCCCCGAAATAGGACCGTATCAATGCCGTTTGCATGGATTGATCCATCATCACGCTGATCGTGGTGGCCGCCACGGGGCCGAGTGCTCTGCGCAAGGCATCTGGCGGCTTATTGTCTCTGCCGTTGTTGATCAGATAGAGATTACCCGGCCCATGTAACGGTGGATCGGGTCTTTCCATTCCGCCCATTCCAGCGACCACGACGTTCGAACGGGCGGCGCCATCGACAAAAAGATGGCCATCGATTTCTACCGGCGGAAAGACGACCGGGAACGACGCGGACGCGAGCAACACCTTGCGATAGAGCTCGAGTTTTTCGGCTTTCGCAATCAGCGACATATTCCAGACCCAGGTCTGGCCGTAGTCGACATTGGTCGTGCCGACAAACAGGAGCCGGCCGTCGTCGTAGGCGGCGGCTACTCGGGCCAGGGTCTGCCTATTGATGTACTTTGCGATAAGCGCCTGCAGTGGGGCGGTGTCTCGCAGAGCGTCGGTGCCTGACACGATGCTCATCAGGCGGCGGCGCTTGTAGATATCGTCCTTCGTGATCTGGGTGTACATCTCCTCCAGCATCGCGTCGTCGGCCGCGGTGCCAAGCAGAGCGTGTGTGGCTAACAATGCACCCGTGCTCACACCACCGACGATATCGAACTCTGGCCGGCGGCCGCTCTCACGCCAACCGTTGAGAAAGCCGGCACCAAACGCGCCGTTCTGTCCACCACCCGAGATGGAGAGCAGATTGAGGGCGTGCCCGCGTTTCCGCTCCATTGAGCGGATGACGTTCTCACCGGGATTCGCCACGATCGAGGCATACAGGGGCGACGGTTGGTCCGGGTGCAGCGGGTCGTTACCGTTTGGCAGCGCGGCATAGGAAGCAGGCATCTGTGAGAGTGTCCGCTCCGGAGGTGCCGATGCACAACCCACGAGGAGAAGTGTTGACAGCACACTCGCCCACACGGTCAGTCTGTTTTCTTGCATGCGAGATTTCCTCCTGCCTGTAAGCAAAAAGCGGGTCAGCGCGCAATTCTGAAAGATTAAGGGAAGATGCGTCTCTGATCATGATAGCGCACATTTACCGCATTGGAGGACAGTGACCTTAACCTCGAAGCTTTCGCGCCCCTTGACCCCCTTGCGGTGAATTAGGGCCACTGTCCCTAATCTAGCCTATGCTATGAGTCAACCATTGGATTGAGGCAAGTCTCGTTTGATTGCCGAGAACGCGGTGGCGATTGTGTTATTCCATTTGATCTATGTAAGTACTGAAGCCTGGCCGATGAGCGAGGATGATCTTGTCAGTCTGCTGCAGCAGGCCAGGGCACGGAATGAGCGACTGCGGCTAACCGGAATGTTGCTCTACAAGAACGGCTTTTTCATGCAGGTGCTGGAGGGCGAAGAAGCAAACGTATTGGAAGTGTTTGCTGATATTCAGACGGATATCCGGCATAAGAAAGTATTCAAAATAGTGTCTGAGTACATTCAGCATCGCGACTTCCCGGACTGGACGATGGGCTTTGCGAATATCGATACGCTCGACCCGGCTTCAGTACCGGCGTACACGCCTTTTTTGGCGCACGATTTCAGTTCCGAGTATTTCTCCGAAGACTCTGTCGAGGCGCACTCATTATTATCAGCGTTCAAACACGCGCCGGAAACATGGTGATTTGACGAGGCGGCGTTTGCTGCCGAGATAAGCGGATAGCTTGTTCGCGATTGGACCGGATGCGCCGCGTGAATGCGGCCGCTCAGCGCCACCGCATAGCAGACTGCTTTCGGGCCCAATTTTTTTTGGGCTATCACCGGTACCCGTCTCCTCTGGCACCCGTCTCCTGGCTTGTTCCGCTCGGGTGCGCTGAGACGGGAAGCCGCAGGGCAATTGGGTAATCGCGCCCCGGATTCGGCTGTCCCCGTATTCCCACTCACAACATCGACAAACCCTTACGGATCAGCGATCATCGTGCGAGTCGTGGGGAGGCCATAGCAGTAAACATGTCGTTTTTCGAGGAACTCAAACGACGCAACGTGGTCAAGGTCGCGGTGCTCTATATAGTCGCCACCTGGCTGCTGTTGCAGGTGGCCGATGTGGGCGTGTCGCTGCTCGGTCTGCCCGATTCCATCGGCAAGGTCATCTTCCTGATTCTGGCCATCGGGTTCCCGCTGGCGCTGATCTTCTCCTGGGTCTACGAGATGACCCCGGAGGGATTGAAGAAAGAGACGGAAATCGATCGCAGCCAGTCGATAGCGCCCGACACCGGGCGCAAGATCAATGCCCTGATTATCGGCATGCTGGCGCTGGCCATCGGCGCGGTGGTCGTGGATCGGCTGATCCCGGAAACCACGCCAGTCGCAGAGACTCCGGTGATCGATGATGCGGTGGAGACCGAAACAGTCGACCCGGCGAAGCTGGCCGCAATGAAATTCGCCCCCGCGCCGGAACGCTCGATCGCCGTGCTGCCATTCGTCAACATGAGCGCAGACGAGGAAAACGAGTTTTTTGCCGATGGCCTGTCCGAAGAACTGCTCAACGTGCTGGCCAGGATCAAGGACTTCAAGGTCGCCGGCCGCACCTCTTCATTTGCGTTCAAGGGCAAGAACCAGGATTTCAAGGTGATCGGCGAGGCCTTGAACGTCAAGAACATCCTCGAGGGCAGTGTGCGCAGATCCGGCGACACCGTCCGCGTGACCGCACAGCTCATCGAGGTCTCGAATGGTTATCACCTCTGGTCCGACACCTACGATCGCAAGCTGGACAACATCTTCGAGATCCAGGACGAGATCGCCACCCAGGTCGTCGCCGCGCTGAAACAGGAACTGCTCGGTGCATCCGATCAGGCGGTGATCGCCAAGAAGAGCACCGAGAACCTGGAAGCCTATCAGCATTATCTGAAAGGTCTGCATCATGTGGCGTATCGATCCAGGGAGCAGCTGGAGCTCGCGCTCGCAGAGTTCAAGGGCGCGGCGAGGGCCGACCCGGATTACGCGCTGGCGCATACCGGTGTCGCCTATGTCTACGTCATGCAGTCCTCTTATGGCTACCGCAACATCGCCGAAGTCGGTCCGCTGGCGGAGCTTTCACTTGAGAAGGCCTTCGCCATCGATGACCAGCTGAGCGAAGCCTGGGCGATCAAAGCACAGCTGCTGAGCGGCATGGGCGCGCCGGAAAGTGAAACCACCCCGCTGCTGGAACGTGCGATCGACCTCAATCCAAACAATGCCTACGCGCATATGTGGCTGGCCGGATCGCTCTATGCCTCGGATGCTGAGCGGATGTGGGAACTCTATAACAAGGCTTACGAGCTCGATCCGCTCGCGCCCGTGATCGTGCAGAACCTGGCGAGCAATCACGCGTTCCTTGGCGATATGGAAAAGGCGGTGTACTACGCCGATCAGCTACAGGAGATCGCCCCGGACTGGGACGGCACCTATCGGACATTGAACAACCTGGCACAGATTCAGGGCGATATGGAGCAGGAAATACGCTGGATGCACAAGGTGCTGGAGCTGGATCCCGAATCGATCCAGACCTATGAGAGTCTGGCGGATTACTACATGACCCTGGGTGATCTGGAGCAGGCCCAGGCGCTGATCGACAAGGGCCGGCGACTGAACCCGGCCTATGCGGGTATCGCGGCGAGCGAGGCAACCCTCCTTCTGTTACAGGGCAACAAGGCCGCTGCCGTTCAGTCGATGCAGGCCATGGTGCGCAAGTGGCCGGAGGACAAGACACTGCTACGGAGTGCGGCCAGGATCGAAGCGTATGCGGGCAATCCGCAACAGGCCCATGACTTGTTCCTTAGAGCATACGGGTACACGGAATATCCGTCTGAATGGGTAATCGATGGCAGCAGCGCGTTTGATATGCCCCTGGTTGCCTATGTGATCTACCAGCTGGGGGACACGGAGACGGCGGTTGAACTGTCAGAGACCGCCCAGGCATTTTTTGCCGGTTTGGCGGAACAGGGCACGAAATTTTGGGGCGTCGGTGCTTTTTCCTCGAGTGCGGCGGCCGCGGTGCAGGATCGCAAAGGCGCTCTGAGCGGGCTTCAGCTTGCGCTCGATCAGGGCATGACCGCAGGGCCGATACTGCGTCTGGATCCGAGCTACGATTTTCTGCGTGATGATCCGGAGTTTATCGCCATCCGCCAGGAGCTCGAACGGCGTCGACAAGCCGTTGTGGTCGCGTTGGCGAAAGACGGTTTGATCGCCGAGACGGCGCTCGCCCAAACCGATCCCTAGCGAAGGCCCTGTTGGGGACAGTGACCCCAACCCTGAGGCTTTCGCTCAGCTTCCCTTACCCGAGACCCCTCGAAAGGCCCGCCGCCCGTTGGCCCCGCCATGGTGAGTCGCGGTCACTGTCCCGGATCTTGCCCTGCTGGACTACGCTTATGGTAGAGGCCGATCTCCATGGGGCCCGCCAGTGGAGGTATCCAGATCATGACCAGGTTAATGCTAATTTCGGCAATGATCACCGCGTTGCTCGGGATTGCGTGCCAGGGAACCGGAGCGGGCGCCAGGACCGACGATGTCACCGGTATCTACTATCTGGTGAAGGTCGATGGATCCGCGGTCCCTACTATGGTTTCTCACGATGGCGAGGCGCTGGAGGTCCACTCCGGCACCTTCATTATCAGCGCCGACAAAACCTGTTTCAGCCGAACACGTTTTGCCGTGCCTGACGGCGCCGAGATGACCCGTGAAGTCCACGCGAAATATCGCGCTACGGATTCGCGTCTGATCATGAAGTGGGAGAATGCCGGGACGACCGAGGGCACGGTGGAGGGGAATACTTTTATCATGGACAACCACGGCATGATCTTCGAGTACACGAGTCGCCCATAATCTCGTCCCGTTAGCGACAGTGTCCCCAAGCCTGAGGTCTTGACTCACGTTCTCTTATCCGGCGTCCTTCGAGCGGCCCGTCGGACCCTGTTCGCGCAACTGTGAGTTGCGAACCCGGTCCCTGATGTTGCACTTACGCGTCGATCACCGAGAAATGGTTCGCCAGGTGCATCGCATGCGCGAGTTCGTAATCGGACTTGTCCAGGTCTCCATAGGCGAAATGCGGCTGCAGCGGTTGCCGGGCTGATTCGAAGTCGTCGACCGCTTTACGTAGTCTCGCGAATGAGACCGCCATGTCGGTGTCGTTGTCCAGCGATGGTGCGCCGGGAATCTGTTCGGTCAGGTCGTGTGACATGCG
>Ga0265306_10001935_pt1 | contig 10042 bp, 6 predicted proteins | sample Helome_3_FD_192493 | JGI IMG/M metagenome (GOLD analysis project Ga0265306, IMG submission 192493) | Marine sediment microbial communities from subtidal zone of North Sea - Hel_20160420 (Illumina Assembly) | ecosystem: Environmental > Aquatic > Marine > Subtidal zone > Sediment ...
CCTCAGTCATGGCAAAGCCGTTATTGATGACCACATTGACGTGGTGGTCGCGGATTTGAATCGGTTGATGCCGCGATCCCACCGGGGTCAGTATTCCGGCGGCGTGGCAGACGCTGGCGGTTAGACCGAAGGCTGCAATGAATATGATCGAGATGATTGTTTTTTGCATGCTAAACCTCCTTTTGTATGGGTTCGCCATACATAAAGAGCAACGCCTGTGCCAGAAGTACCAATTTAGGCCCCTTAAATAATTTAACAAGCTAAAATTATTATAAATATAATTTTATCCGGGCGGCACATCTTTGGATAAAAGCGAATTAAATAGGTAAAAATTAATACAAAAAAGGTACTCTAAATACATTATATGTATAATTACTACCGAAATGTGTGGTTTGAACAACTGAATTTATAATATTAACAATAATATATAAAACATGACGATGCTGTTTGTTTCCTTTTGCAAAGACTGCTTTGTGATTCAATTCGGGCGTTTTTAAAATATTTTGTTCAATATTTATATCTATTGCAGTAATATATAATAATATGTACAATTAATGTATAACCTGAATTTTGCATGAAACTCAGATGTTTTTTTAACAGTCGATTGAACATATGGAGGATGCCATGGCGTTTTTAAATCCTGACGATCGTCGTTTCCTCAAAATTGTTTCCAAACTCAATTACGTTAATCCCTTTTTACCGGAGCGCATCCGAGATGAACGCGAGGCCCTGGGAGATGCGTTTGATGAATCCAAGGCCGACTGGAACCTTCTGGGCGATGATCCCGATTTTCATCTGGTCAACACCAAAAAAATAACCGATCGGGCCTACCCCCTTCTGATGAAACTGCAGGAGCGCTTGCGAAAAGGTGTGCCGGCCACTCGCAAAGAGCTTGAACTTTATGAAGATACGGCTCTGTTTCTCGTCTACCATTACTACGCCCAGCAGTTTAAACAGGACATTATTCACCCTAAAAAGGGCCCGACCTATGACTATTTCAAAGAGTTTAACCACTACTGGGGCCTCCTGTTTGACATACCCGGCTACGACCTGCCACAGAAAACCGAAGCCGCTCATATTTTTGCCTGTATATTCCAGGTGCGCCGGGCGTTTCTATATATATTTCGGGCGATAATCGGGCGGTCAGCGGTGGCGGCCAATTTACGGGCGGCGGTCTGGAACTCCATTTTCACCCACGACATGCGGCGCTATCGCCGGTCCTTTTTCAAATGCATGGGGGATTTTGCAACCCTTATCTTCGGGCCCACCGGCTCGGGAAAGGAGCTGGTGGCCACGGCCATCGGTCAGGCGCGATATATCCCCTTTAATCCTCAAACACGGACGTTTAAGAACGATTTTTTTAATACGTTTTTTCCCATTAACCTGTCGGCGCTGCCTGCCACGCTGGTCGAATCGGAGCTCTTCGGCCACCGGCGAGGTGCTTTTACCGGCGCGCTGGAGGACCGCAAGGGCTGGCTGGAAGTCTGCCCGGCTGCGGGCACCGTTTTTTTAGACGAAATCGGGGAGCTGGATCCGCTGGTTCAGGTCAAGCTGCTGCGCGTGATCCAGGCCCGCACGTTTCAGCGTCTGGGTTCAACCAAGACCCTGGCATTTGAGGGCAAGATCGTGGCGGCCACCCATCGCGACATCCATCTGGCAATGGAAGAAGGCGATTTTAGAAAAGACCTGTATTACCGGCTGTGTTCGGACATCATCACCACGCCTTCTTTGCGCCAACAGATGCATGAATCCCCGGAGGTGCTCTGGGACCTGGTGGGGTATATTTCCCAGCGGGTGGCCGGCAGCGAAAGCGAAAAGCTCGCGGGGGAGGTCAAGTCCTGGATTAAGGACAAACTGGGGTTGGATTACACCTGGCCGGGCAATATTCGCGAGTTGGAACAGTGTGTCCGCAATATCATGATTCGCCGGGAGTATCATCCGGCCATCGTTAAGGACAGCATTGCCGAAGAAGGTCTGATGGCATCTTTCCGTCAGGGAATTTTGACGCTGGAGGAGCTGTGTGGTCTTTACTGCTCCTGGATTTACGACCGGGTCGGGTCTTATGCCGAAACGGCCAGGCGACTGAGGCTCGATCGACGTACGGTAAAAAAGTATGTCGATCAGAGCAAGGCACAAGGTGCAGGGCAGCGACACCGCAGAGGCCCCTTGCATTGAAAGCTTGTTGCTGAGATACAACCGAAAACATCTTTAAAACATTATCATAACGCTTTGAGCTGTTCTATGGCGCAGAGATAACTGTTGACTGAAGCCCCATAAGTATGATTTAAATACGACCGGTTGGTATATTATGGATGGACAAATATATGGTCGCTAAAGGTATTCAAACACGTCGGGGCATCATTGAAAAATCACTGCAACTTTTCTGCGTCAAAGGCTATTACAACACATCGATCAATGATATTTTGGCAGCCACCGGTTTAACCAAGGGCGGATTCTACGGGCATTTTACCAGTAAAGAAGAACTCTGGTATGCGGTTTACGATGAGGCCCTGCGTATCTGGCGGGATGTCGTTTTTGATGGAATTCCCACCGCTTCCGATCCTCTGGAGCGCATTCAAATCTTTATCGAAAATGATATCAAAAAAAAGCTGGGAAATCAGGTGTTTGAAGGCGGCTGTTTTTTCCACAGCATGCTGGTGGAGTTTTCCGGGCAATCAGCCGCCTTGAGCAGTCATCTGTTGCAGGGCTTTGACCAGCTGGCCGGCTTGCTGTGTGCCTGGCTGAAGCAGGCTGCCCGGCAGGGCCTCCTGAAAGAAAACTTAAATTTAAATGCCATCGCCCGCTATATCATTATTGCTTTAAACGGCGCGGCCGCATTGCATGCCTGCAGCCGTGACCCCGCCATTTTGGATCAGGCCGTCAAAGAGCTTCTTTTTTATATTCAACAGCTAAAAAAATAAAGAACGCTGCCCCTGACAATAACCGGCTTCTTTTCCTAATAAATATACCAACCGGTTTATATATTTTACCTCTTCATTTTTGACCTTTTGACCTCTGATTCCCTTGCGGCAATTCCACCATTTTTCAGCAAAATTAAAGTTTTTCGGTGTTCATGACGATAACTGCAATAGAGACAACCGGTTAAGCGACGAATTTGTCTCAAGGAGCCTCGACATGAAAAAACTAATCCTTATTCTGGCAATCGTTTTGCTGCCTGCTATTGTTTTTGCCAACTTCTCGATCAAGTTTGACAATACCACCAATAAAAAGATGTTTTACCTGCTTTATTGGATAGATCACACTTATGATTGGCCGCAGCCGTTCAACCTGGCAGGCGGAGAGCTGAAGGCTTCCGAAACCGTCGATCTAAAAGTGAGCCTGCATAATGGACAGTACTATGTGATCTGGAGCGATGATGGGGACTGGCAAAACAAGGTGATGATGGACATTAACGACGATATCAAATCAGTTACGGTGACGCCGATTAAAAGCAGCATGATAAAATAGCAAATGGACAACGACCCATAAATTGTCTGGCCGACTCGTGCCACGGCATTACCCGACAAGGGGGTTCGAAAAGAGGAATCAGAATATTTCTGATTCCTCTTTTTATTTACAAAACTTATAAAAACATATTTTTGCGTTGGGATATATTGAGCTATCTTCAAGAATGAAAAAAGACGGGCAACAATATGTTGTGTCCGCCAATTTTTTATGGAAAATCGGTCAAGGAAAGATAAGAGCTACTAATACACACGTTTTTACCAGTATAAGAAGATTGAATTTATAGCCGACATCCACAATTCAGTGAAAGTGTCGATTGCCCCCCCTAATATACAATCTTGGAACGAAACGGAATTAGCGGATTACTACACTTGAGATGTAAAATTGATATCATAGGTTTTTCATGGATTTAAAAGTGCTGATATGTTGGATACATAAAATTCGCTTTTAACAATAAGGCCTAAAAAGACTGGAATTATTCGAAGCATTTATACAAAAAGAGCGGAATTTAAATGAGATTTCACACTTTTCAATTTTCCATTTTTCGGGGACTTATAACCGCTTTCTGCCCCAAGTCATAGTTAGATTTTTGCAAGCGCTTCTTTGACACGAGCAGGTGTCATGGGGAGTTGAAAAACCGCAGCACCGACGGCATCATGTATGGCCGTTGCAATCACCCCGCCCATGCCGATAATGGCAGGCTCCCCACCTCCCTGGGGCGCGAGGCTTGGGTTTTCCAAAATAACTGTTTCGATTTTAGGAAGCCACGAAAACGCCGGTAGGGTATAGGTGTCGAAATTAAGATCAAAAATCTCTCCATCCTTAAAGTGAATTTCTTCGGTCAATGCGTATCCCAATCCCATGGTGATGCAGCCTTCCATTTGCGTGGTCGCCCCCTCGGGGTTAACCACAACCCCCATATCCTGGGCGCAAACCACCCGCATGACATCCACATTGCCGCTGCCTTTGTCCACTTCGACTTCTGCCATAAATGCCACATAGGTGCCGGCATCGATTCCGCAGGCAATGCCATGCCCCTTGCCGCTGGGCGTCTTTATGGACTGCCATCCGAACTTCTCTGCAGCGGCTTTCAGGACGTTGATCATCCGTTGGTCCTTCAGGTGTTGAAGACGAAACTCAAGCGGATCCGCACCTGCTTTGGAAGCCATAAGGTTTAGATGCAAGTCGCGGGCATAGGTATTAGTGTTGTTGGCCGGTGCTCGCCATGGGCCGACTGCGAAAGGATGATATCTTCTGGCTGGACCACGCCACCGCCCGTGGACCATTTCTTTGTGATGCGGAATCTCGTAGAACTGTTTACTGCCGCGCATGCCTGCGTAGTACACATTATAATCCCAAAAGGCAATCCTGCCGGAGCTGTTGAGCCCGGATTTAATCTTAACAATGGCTGCCGGTCGAAAGGTGTCGTAAAAAAATTCTTCCGCTCGACTCCAGGCCACCTGGACCGGTTTTCCAAGGCGTTTCGCCAAACGGGCGGCTTCCAAAGCTTGCTGAGAGGCCGATTTTCCGCCAAACGCGCCCCCGACATAAGGCGCGATCACGCGGACGCGATCCGGAGTAAGGTTTAGCTGCTCTGCGATAGAATCTTTAATCCTGAAGGGGATTTGGGTGGAAGCCCAAACCGTGATTTTTTTTCCATCAAATTCGGCGACAGCGGTGTGCGGCTCTATGGGCGCATGGGCCACATAACTGTTAAAATACGTCTCCTTTAGGACAGTTGAAGCCAGTTTTTTACCGGTTTTAAGGTTTCCGCCTTGAGAAGCAATTTCCGGATTCGGGGGTGATTTGAGCAAATGATCAAAAAGAGTCTTGTCGTTGACACCTGTTTTAGGCCGGTCGTATTGGGCTTTGATTTTTGCCAGCCCTTGTTCAGCAACATCGGGATGTTCGTGAAGAACGGCGATAAAATCGCCTTCTTTGACAATCTGGATGCCGTCTATATTTTTAGCTGGCTCGGTATCCACCTTAATCAATTTAGCCCCATGGGCCGGCGGTCTGAGGATTTTGGCGTAAAGCATCCCCGGAAACCGTATGTCACCTGAAAATTTAGCAGCGCCGGTCACCTTTTCAACCGCATCTCGCCGTGGGAACGATTTCCCCATGGTTTCATACTCGGAAGACGGTTTTAAAGGTGGCAGATCTTTCAAGTGTTTTTCGATAATATTTCCTTTAGTGAGTTCCCCGTAACTCACACGGCGGTCGGTTTTTGACGAATCATAAACGTATCCGTTTTGAGTAACCAGTCGGTCAATGGGGGATTTTAGATGATCGGCTGCCAATTCCATTAATACCCCTCTGGCCTCGCCCGCGGCCTCGCGCAGAAAAACACCGAAATAGCGGATGGAAAGGGAGCCGAAGGTTCCGGCATCCCACGGGCACAGATCGGTATCCCCCATCACGATATCCACCGCGTCATAATTCACATGGAGTTCTTCCGCCAGCAATTGGGGTATAGACGTCATGGTACCCTGACCCATCTCTATCTTTCCGGTAAAAAGAGCGACCCGGCTATCGGCCCCGATTCTCAGAAAAGCATTAAAATCGGTGGGGATTCCGGCGCCTAGGAAACCAGTGCGCGGCCTGCGCGCCAATGCGGGGTGATCCAGGGTATTGAAGCCGATAATGATCCCTCCGCCTAATACACCCAGGCGCTTCAGAAATTCACGGCGATTCATGGAAGAGGACGGCATCATTTCATCCCTCCTTTCATCTCTCGGGAAGCGGTTTCAATTGCCGCAACGATCCGGGTATGGGCACCGCATCGGCACAGGTTTTCATCCATGCCTTCGATGATTTCTTCCCTCGACGGGGTGGGATTATCAGCCAGCAGGCTATACGCTTTGAGAATCATTCCGGGTGTGCAATAGCCGCATTGGAAACCGACATGTCGGATAAACGCTTTTTGAAGCGGATGCAATGTGCCGTTTTTGGCGAGTCCCTCAATGGTTGTAATTTCGCTGCCGTCGATTTCTTTTATCGTTTTCTGGCAGGAAAGTACGGCGACACCGTCGGCAAGCACCGTACAGGCGCCGCATAACCCTTCGCCGCAGCCGTATTTAGGTCCGGTTACTCCCAGATCGGTGCGTAAAACCCACAGCAGCATGCGTTCTTCATCGACCCTAAAGGCGACAGACTTGCCATTAAGTTTGAATTGAATAGTTGTCATGATTTCGTTCTCCTTCTGTCTCTCCGGATGGATCACCCAAATTTGGCTCCGTGATAGCCATTATTCATTCCTTGGTAATTTTTTTTATGATCACAATACACATCACTTGAGGCGCTCTTTCGGGTCGGGATGAAACAATGAATAAACAACCGGAATCAGTACCAGCGTAATCAGCGTCGATCCGGTAAGGCCTCCCACAACCGCGCGTGCCAGCGGCGCTTGAGCGTCGGATCCTTCTCCTATGCCCAGAGCCAGCGGCAGCAGACCGAGAATCGTGGTCAAGGTCGTCATCAGAATCGGGCGTAACCTGCGACGGCCGGCCTCGGTCAGAGCATCGCCTGTGCTCATCCCGTTGCGAACCAGGCGACCGGCCTGGTCCACCAGCAGGATCGCATTGTTGACCACGATCCCCCCCAGCATAATGCAACCGATGTAGGATTGCACATTCAGCGTTGTTGTCGTCAAAAACAACGTCACCAGCACGCCGACCGCCGCCAAAGGAACAGAAAACATGACAACCAGCGGATCCCGAAACGATTCATATTGACAGGCCAGTACCATATATACGAGGATCAATGCCAGCACCAAAGAGATGACCAGCTCCCTGAAGGCTTTTTGCTGTTCTTCGAAATTGCCGGCGACCGTCAGGTCATAGCCGACGGGGCGTGGAATTCGATCCAACAGCACCTGGACGTCTGTGGCCACCGACCCTAGATCGCGCTCCGCGACGTTGGCGCGGACCGCTACCATTCGCTGTTGGTCTTTACGGTCGATTAGAATCGGACCGCGGCTTTGTTCAGACATGACAACGTTACGCAGCGCCACCTTTTCACCGGATGCTGTTGTCAGCGTAAGATTGAGAATTTCGTCCAAAGAACGTTTCTCGGCATCCTTGAGCTGAACCAGAATGCGATATGAATTGCCCCCCGCACGGTACTCGCCGGCTTTGGAACCGGCCACCGCAGTTTGCAGCAACTGGGTGACGTCACGAACGCTCAGACCGAGATCGGCGACCTTGTCACGGTTCACGCGGATTTCCTGCTGGGGTATGCCGGCTTCAAGACTGGTCTGAATATCGGTGATGCCCGGCACCTCTACAATTAACTTCGCAACGCGCGCTGCCAGAGCATCAAGCGTGGCAAGCTCGTAGCCACGGATTTCGATGGTCAGCCCCTCGTCACCTCCCAGGATTCGTTCAAGTAAAAACTGACCCTGTGGTGCTCTAACACGGATCTCCATACCCGGGACACTGCCGTCCAATCGACGACGCAGGTCTCTGGCGATTTCCACATTTGAGCGTTCGCGTCTTGCCGCCGGCAGCAGAGACATGCGTATTTCACCCTCTGAGCCCGCATCGGCCCGCCAGCCGGAGGCACCCACACTGACCACCGACGCCACTATTTCAGGCACAGCCGGTTGAACAATTTGCTCCATTATGCGTGTCTGCCGATCGACCAGCTCGAGCCGGGTGCCGATTTCCATCTTACCGGCTACGCGCACCTCTCCCTCGTCACTGGGGGGCAGAAATTCACTACCGATCAGGGGCAAGAGCAGCAGGCTCGCGCCGAGCAGGGCAGCAGCCGCAAAGACGGTGACCAGACGATGGCCCAGGACCCAACGCAACAAATCCAGGTAAGTGTTTTCGAGACCCGAAAAGACGGTATATGCAGCGGCGGACCAGCGGTTCGTTCGAGGCGCCGTCGCCTCGAGACCCTGTGGATTTGATGTCAAGAGTTTGGACGCCAGCACGGGCACCAGACTCAGCGCCAGCGTCAGCGAACAGATCAGCGCAAAGATGATCACATACGCCAGTTCCTTGAAGAGGATGCCCGAGACACCGCGCACAAAAATTAACGGCAGAAAAATTACCAGGGTGGTTATGGTGCTGGCAATGATTGCCGGTCCGACCTCCCGGGCACCTTCCACCGATGCTTCCTCGGGCGCTTCGTTATTCTCACTGCGACGGCGAAAAATGTTTTCGAGCACGACGATGGAACTGTCGACCATCATACCCACTCCCAGGGCCAGTCCGCTCAGGGTCATCAGGTTGAGCGTGAATCCTCCGAAGAAAATTAACGCAAACGTGGTCACAATTGAGATCGGAATCGACACAGAAATTACCAGCGTGCTTCGGATGTTGCGTAAAAAAAACAGCAAAACCACAATTGCCAGCCCGCCCCCGTAAAGAATCGAGCGGGCAACGTTGGCGATTGATCGCTCGATAAAGTTGCCCTGGTTAATGACCGGGACAATTTTGATCTGAGGAAAGATTTGGTTGATCGCCTCAATTTCAGCCAGGATGCGCCTGGACACTTCGACTGTATTTGCATTGGCCTGTTTACGAATCGCCACGCGCAGCCCGCGTCCACCGTTGACGCGTACAATGCGCGTCAGCTTTTCATAGGTGTCTTTGACGTCGGCGATTTGACCCAGCGTTATGGCAGCGCCGTCGCGCCGAACGATAACTGTGTTTCGAATCTGATCGAGATTGATAAACTCGGCCGGTGCGCGTAGCATTACCTCATAGCGTCCCTGTTCGATTTTGCCTGCCGGAAGATCGAGGTTGGCGTCACGAATCGCCGCGAGCACACGATCCAGCGGCAGTCCTACAGCCTTGATCCGGTCCGGATCCAGTTCGATCCGGACCTCGCGATTGAAGCCGCCCCAGGCGTCAACCTGCGCGACACCCGGAATGCGCGCAAAGCGATAACGAATCTGGACTTCAATCAGTTCCGTAAGCTCCACGGGGTCGAGAGGACTGGAAATTCCCAAAATTACTACCGGGAAACTGGCAATGTCGAATTTCCGGATGCGGGGTCTGACGATGTCATCCGGCAGCTCGTTGATCTCGTCTTCCAGTTTGCCCTGAACATCGATCGCCGCAGTGTCAATTTCCGTCCCCCACACGAAACTAACCCGAACCGTGCTGCGGCCCTCAGAAGATGTTGATGTAATTTCCTCTACCCCGGGCACCGTGGCAACGATCTCTTCGATAATCTGAGTCACCAGCCGCTCCATAACCTCGGGACTGGCACCTTCATAATTGGTTCGAATAGTAAGCGTCGGCAATTCGATGTTGGGCAGCATGTCGATTTGCAGCCTGCTCAGAGAGACGGCCCCGAGGATGACCAGGATCAGGGTCACCATTGTCGTGAAGATCGGGCGTTTGACACTGAAGCTCGGCAGATTCATTGGGATTGAACCTTTTTGTGGCCGGTGGTCTTTTTATTTTGCTCGGCAGGAATACTGATTGCGGAGCCGTCGTTTACGAGTTGTTGCCCCAGGGTTACGACGCGACCGGACAGCCCATCGCCTTCCACCTGCACCCGGTCGCCTGCACGGATGCCCACTTTTACTTCGCGCCAGGCTACCGATTGCGCGTCCTCACTG
>Ga0265306_10001936_pt1 | contig 10042 bp, 7 predicted proteins | sample Helome_3_FD_192493 | JGI IMG/M metagenome (GOLD analysis project Ga0265306, IMG submission 192493) | Marine sediment microbial communities from subtidal zone of North Sea - Hel_20160420 (Illumina Assembly) | ecosystem: Environmental > Aquatic > Marine > Subtidal zone > Sediment ...
GCCGGAAAAAAATCCCAGGGCTGCCAGCGCAGAACGCAGTCTGAGCGGAGAGTCCAGCCACAGGGCGGCAACGACACTGGAAAAACCGGATCCCAGAAAAAAAAGAAACAGCAGCACCCGGGCGCCGAAACGGTCTGCCAGTAGCCCCCACACCAGGGCTGTCAGTCCGAAAAGTAGATACATCCAGAAGCTGAGCGAAAGTACCTGTGCCATCTGCATGTCCAGGCGCGCCATCAAAGGCATCACAAGTGCCGGAAAAACCAGCATGTTAAAATGGCTCATGAAATGGCCATAGCAGGTATTCAGCAGGATGCGTCGGTCGTGCGGATCGAGCGTTACAGATCGATTCGGTATCATCAAGTACCTTTAGTGGCTAATGTCTCAATTTCCAAAAACGTCAGGATTCGCCCTCGACGCTTTCATCGTCATCGATGGTTGCCGGCTCCATTAATTTGGCCGAATCCGAGTCGGGCAGCTCCTGGACCTTGCTGAGTTTGCGGGTAATGACCCGGGTGCGCACTTCGGCCTGATCGATGGTATTGCTGGCTTCCTGCAGTTTCTTTTTGGTCTTGGCCAGCACTTCACCGAACTTGCCAAACTGGGTTTTAACCGCCCCCAGCAGTTCCCAGACCTCGCTGGATCGTTTCTCGATGGCCAGGGTGCGAAACCCCATCTGAAGACTGTTTAAAAGAGCGGCCAGCGTTGTCGGCCCGGTAACCACGATGCGATATTCTCTTTGCAGGCTGTCGCACAGGCCCGGAAGCCTTAAGACTTCAGCGTACAGGCCCTCCACCGGTAAAAACATGATCCCGAAATCGGTTGTCTGCGGCGGATCGATGTATTTCTCCCGGATCGCCTTGGCTTCGGCTTTAACCCGGATCTCCAGATTTTTAACCGATTTTTCCGCCAGGTTTTTATCGGCCGCTTCCTGGGCATCCATCAGGCGTTGATAATCCTCCTGGGGAAATTTGGAATCAATGGGCAACCAGACGGCTTTTTCCGGATACGAATCCGGACCGGGCAATTTAATGGCAAATTCCACCCGCTCGCTGCTGGATTTTTTGGTGACCACGTTGGCCGCATATTGGTCCGGGGTCAAGATCTGCTCCAGAATATGGCCGAGCCGAATTTCACCCCAGGTGCCCCGGGTTTTGACGTTGGTCAGCACTTTCTTCAGATCGCCCACGCCGGAGGCGAGGCTTCTCATCTCACCCAGGCCTTTATAAACCTGCTCAAGGCGCTCACTGACCTGTTTGAACGATTCGCCCAGTCTTCTTTCCAAAGTCGACTGTAATTTTTCATCCACCACCGCGCGCATCTGCTCCAATTTGCGGCTGTTGTCTTCTTGCAGTGTTCGCAGCTGGGTTTCAACCGCTTTTCGCATCGCTTCAAATTTTGTTTCATGGAGCTGCGTCATCTCCAGCAGCTGTTTGGAGAAACTATCCAGCTGATCTTTTTGCATGCCGGCAACCTCACGTATCTGTTTAAGCTGGGAGTCACTGGCATATTTCAATGTGCTGCCGATTTCCTCCCGGGCTTGTCTGGCGCTGCCGGCCGATTCCTGACGATTACGCGCGAACTCATCTCTGACCATGCGTTCGGCCTGCTCCTGTTGTTTTTCAAGGCTCGCAAAAAAATCTTGCGACTTGATCTCGCGGCGCCGAACCAAAATGATCAGTAAGACAAGGGCGGCCACCAAAATGACACCGACCAGAATCAGGAGCAAATTGGTTAATCCGATTTCAGCGATGATGGCGTGCAAATAAGGCATTTCGAAATAGGGTTCTTCCCGTAACCCGACCTGAAGAATGACGGGCTTACTTAACAGAGGGTATATCCTTGCGAATCGGAAAGCAACATGCTAACGGTTCCGATCATTACAGGGTAATTCCGTCGGCCAGCGTCAAGAGCACCGGGCACCGACTATGATTTTGCTATAAATATTTACGTAGTTATTTGGAAAGTTCCAGTCGTTTACGTCCGATGGTGATCTCACCCCGAAGATCACGAAGATCACAAAGGCAGGATGAATAAATTGTCACCCCATCTTCGGGTCCTTCGTGCCCTTCGTGGTTGAAAGAGACTAACTTGGGCTTTCTGCATAACCGTAAATATTTAATTTCAAATAGTTATAAATTAATAGAGAGGTTTGTTCAGGTTCTGGGGATTATAGAGAAAACACGATAGAGCGTCAAGCGCTCCACCCGGAATTCGGTAATATTTATAGGGGTTGTAGAAAAAAACGTTGCGGTATTTATAGGGGTTGTCAAAAAACGTTGCGGTATTCAAACGTTTTTTTCTACAACCCCTTATACCGCACTTCCGTCCACCGGAAGATTATTATGGAAAAAGGTATAAATGAAGCGGTTGTACAAAATTATGTTCATCACCTTCCTGCTGGCGGCGATTTTGATTGCAGGTGGTGGTATTTATCTGCAGCAACTGAAGCCGCAATATTCAGGCGAAAGGGTTCTTCCGGGCCTTCACCAGAAAGTGGAAGTCTATTTTGATCCATGGGCCGTCCCGCATATCTACGCCCGGAACGAAGCGGATGCCTATTTTGCGCTGGGATATGTCCATGCGCAGGAACGCCTTTTCCAGATGGAGATCTTGCGACGGATTGCTGCCGGGCGCATGGCCGAAATATTCGGTGAAAAGCTGGTTAGAACAGACCGCTTCTTCCGAACCATCGGAATCGGTCAGAGTGCCAAACGGTCGGCAGAAAAATTTTTTAGCGAAGATACAAAGTCATACCAAAAAGCCGGGCGGGCCTATCTGGCCGGGGTCAACCAGTACATCGCAAAAGGAAAAACGCCGATTGAGTTTCGCATCCTTAGGATCCCCAAGGAAAAATTTACGCCTCAGGATTTCTACCTGGTGGCGGGGGTTATGGCATTCGGTTTTTCCCAGGGCTTTCGGACTGATCCGCTGGTCGCCAAAATTCACCAAAAATACGGATGGCCCTACCTGAAAGATTGGGGGCTGGGGTGGCCTGAAGGCGCCCTGAAAATTCCGGTTCAACGATCAAATTTTAGTCCATCAGCTGCCAGGTTAACCGCTGCAATCATGCCCATCATCGACCGGCTGCCAGCTGCGGCATGGATCGGCAGCAACGGCTGGGTGATCTCCGGTCAAAAAACCACATCTGGAAGGGTTCTTCTGGCCAATGACACCCACATTCTGTTTACCCAGCCTTCGGTGTGGTACGAAGCCCACCTTGAATATCCCGGATCCAGCTTCTACGGATTTTTTACTGCCGGAATCCCTTTTGGCCTTGTCGGCCGCAATCGCTCGATTGCATGGGGACTGACCATGCTCCACAATGACGACATTGATTTTTTTCGGGAACGGGCCAACCCGAAGGACGCCGATCAGGTTTGGGTCGATGATCACTGGGAAAATCTGGAAATCCGAACAGAAACGATTCAGGTTCGAAATGCTGAGGATGTGAGCTTTAAGGTGCGGGTGTCGCGCCACGGCCCCCTGCTGAATTCGGTTGATGAAACCGTGGCCGCGACAACTTCCGACCCCATTTCGTTATGGTGGACCTTTAATCAATTTCCGAGTACGTCCATCCAGGCGGCCTATCAATTTTCCCGCGCCCGGAATATCGAAGAGATGCGCCGGGCCGCCGCGCTCATTGATGCACCGGGGGTCAACATCATGTATGGTGACCAAAACGGCAATATTGCCTGGTGGGCGGCCGCCCGTCTGTTGAGGCGCCCGGCACACGTGAATCCCAAACTGTTTCTGGATGGGGCCAGCGGAGAAGATGAGCCGCTCGGTTATTATGACTTCACTGAAAACCCCCAATCGGAAAACCCGCCAAGCGGCTTTGTTTATTCGGCCAACAATCAACCGGAACCGTTGACAGACCGGTTGTACCCCGGTTATTACGTGCCGGACCATCGGGCCAGACGCATTGTGGCCTTTTTGGAATCAGACACCGTCTGGTCGGTTGAGGCCGTAAAAGAAATGGGAACCGATAGCGTATCACCGGCAGCGCCTGAAATGACCCGTGAAATTTTAAATACCATTTATGATAAAGAGCGCAATGCAAAATCGCCACTTGTTGAAAAAGCCTATCGAGTTCTTGAGCAATGGGATGGCGACCATCAAACAGATGATGTGGCCCCCACCATTTTCTATAAACTTCTCGCTCATATTGCTGAAAACACGTTTGCCGACGAATTGGGAAACGATGATTATCAAACCTTTATGACGACCCATTTGATGAAACGCTCCCTGCCTGTGATTCTCCAAAACAATTCATCTTTGTGGTGGGATAACATCCACACCCAAGACATCAAAGAGACACGTAAAATGGTCTTTGCTCAATCCTTTGAGCGGACCCTGCAGGATTTGGAAAAACAATTGGGCCCTGTCATTTCCGATTGGCACTGGGGGAAAGTCCACACCCTGGAACATCAGCACCTGCTCGGCAGGAAAAAACCGCTGGATAAATGGTTTAATGTCGGGCCGTTTTCGATACAGGGGGGCGATGAGGTGATCGCCAATCTGGCCTTTCGGCTCAACACCGAAGGCCGCTACCCGGTGCTCTACGGACCCGCCATGCGTTTTATTGTCGATTTTTCCAAAACCGACGGTGCCCTGGGAATAAACCCGACCGGGCAGTCGGGTTATTTTTTAAGCCGCCACTACGACGACCAGACAACGTTATTCAACACTGGAAAATTGCGACCCCAGATGATGAACGCAATTAAAATCCGGCAGAATCATAAGGGCAATTTGATTTTAAGGCCTGCTAAAGAAAATTAGATGAACCCCTTATGCCGCACTTCCGTATTCCGCAACATTATTATGGAAAACGGTATAACTTTTAGAAAATATTCCTGAGATGGCACACCATCAAACTTAAGGGGAAGGCGTGTCTGGCTGGGTCGCCTTATACTGGCGGTACATTCCGCGAAATTGATGATAGGTCAGGCCCAAAATCCGGGCGGCTTTTTTCTGATTGTACTTTGCTTTTTGCAGGGCGGTTTGCATCATGGTGGCCTTTAACTGCCAGACGGCTTCCTTGAGGGGACCCTGCAGCAATTTACCTAGATCCGGCCCGCCGGCACTTTCATCCGCAGCCGGTTTTGCGGCTGCGGGGGCCGCTGTGTTTTCATAGGGGGAATGAAAGGGGTGAAAGTCAATCTCGGTAATGGTGGCGGCATCGGAACGATAAACCGCCCGCTCAACAACATTTTTCAATTCCCGGATGTTGCCCGGCCAGATATGATTTTCCAGCGCCTCGACGGCTTCGTTACTAAAAACCGGGATTTCGTCCCATCCGAGTTCCAGCGCCATCCTGCCGGCAAAGTGACTGGCAATTAAAAAAATATCTTCTTTACGCTCTCTGAGGGGCGGCAAAAACAAAACTTCAAAAGAAAGCCGATCCAACAAATCCTGTTTGAAACGGTTTTTACGGGCCAGATTCTTTAAATCGGCATTGGTAGCGGCAATAATGCGGACATCCGATTCTACGCTCTCCGAGCTGCCAACCCGCTCGAAGGCATTATACTCCACTACCCTTAGAATTTTTTCCTGAACTTCCATCGGTATACTTCCAATTTCGTCTAAAAACAGGCTACCGCGATCAGCGGCCTCAAATCGACCAACCCGTCTCTGCAAAGCGCCGGTAAATGCGCCTTTTTCATAACCAAACAGCTCTGACTCGATTAGAGACGGCGACAGAGCTGCACAGTTCAGTGCCACCATCGGGGCCTGCCATCGATTCGACAGATAATGCAACCGCGATGCGGCCAATTCTTTTCCCGTTCCCCTCTCACCGATTAACAAAACGGGTCGATTTACCGGAGCAACCCGGGAGAGCCGTTCCTGGAACGCCAAAAACGGCTCCGACTGGCCCAGGGCCTCTGTGACGACTGTTGCCGTATGTGTCATAGTTAATTTAACCAAATTTTAGTTTTTATTACTATATATAAGCATTTTTCGCATATCTGTCAAGAAGCGTCTTAAATCAGTATTAATTATAAATTCGGTTATTTAAAGCCAATTTCGACCCTGGCACGATATATGCTCAATTGGAAGCTATTCATTTAACAGATAACAATTAACACCGAATTGAGCGTTTATGAGCAATTCGGGCATTAATTGGCAAACAGGGAGGTCACCATGGGTATTTTTACACGCTTTCGTGATATCATTAGCTCCAATATCAATGCGATCCTTGATAAAGCGGAAGATCCGGAAAAATTGATCAAGCTGATGATCAGAGAAATGGAGGATACGCTCGTTGAGATCAAAGCGGCCTGCGCCGGCGCTATGGCCAGCAGCAAAAAAGTTCAACGCCAGCAGGTTACATTGCAGGATAGGATTCATTACTGGGAGGAAAAGGCCCAGCTGGCAGTCAGCAAAAGAAGAGATAATCTGGCTCGCGAAGCTCTGGTCGAAAAGCGCCGTTATACTCGCCGGATTGATGGTCTTGAAAACGAGCTCACCGAACACAATCTTCTGGTCGAACAATATCAGGCGGACATTCGCCAGTTGGAAGACAAGTTGAAATCAGCCCGTGATAAACAACGCCTGCTCGTCCAGCGCCATATTCATGCCAGTCAAAAAATACAGGCTCAGGAAGAGATCAGGCGGGTGGATGGTGCTGCGGCCATGATGAAATTTGATGAACTTGAAAACCGTATCGAACGCATGGAAGCTGAAGCCGATATGGTCAATTTTGGGAAACAGTCGGTTCTGGATGCCGAATTCGACAAATTGGATGTGGATGAAGAAATCGAGAAAGAACTGCAGGCGCTAAAAACGCCGGATTCGGTCTCAATACCCAATGAAACACAAACTTTAGATGGATGATCGGTGCGTTCGAATTTCTGTTGAGATTTTTATTGATCGTTTTGCGCGAATAATTTTATAACCTTCTCCAGGATTCGGGGGGCACCTTCGACGGTTGCAGACAACCTAAATGATTAAGCCAAGGTAAATGCAAAAATGAAAGAAGTATTGATTGTAGCCATTGTATTCGGAAGCATCCTGCTGGCGCTGGCCATCATCCCGGGCACGATTCTTTTGGCGATAAAATTCTTTCGCGGCGGTCTATCTGCCGATGATCAAGCCGAGGAGGCCAAAATGATTCAGGAAATTTATAAAGGGCTGGCGCGCATGGAAAATCGCGTTGACGCGTTGGAGGCCATTTTGCTGGATCAAAAAGGGCCGAAACGAGCGGCACCGAAAGGAAGCTAAACCATGACACTTCATACCCGCAAAGACCGCAATGGTATCTATCGTTCACGCAGCGGAATGATCCTGGGCGTATGCAAAGGGCTGGCAGAACACTTTGATTTTTCAGTTTTGTGGACCCGGGTAATCGCCCTGATTGTGCTGTTTGTCGCCGGTTTTCTGCCGGCCATCGGGTTGTATTTGCTGGCCGCCTTGCTGATGAAGCCCGAACCGGTTATCCCCATTAAGGATTCAGCGGAAAAGGAATTTTATGACAGCTATACGCACTCCCGACACAGCGCCGTGCAGCGGCTGCAAAGACGATATCAAAACCTGCAGCGCCGCATCCAGCGCATGGAGCATATCGTTACTTCAGCTGAATATGACTGGGAGAATCGCCTCAATAATGGATAACCAAGCGCACCAGAAAAGGGATACGTTTCGGTGAAAAATTAAGCCAAGCCAGGACCGTCAGGACGGCGTTTTCAGTTTTTTAGCAACCGGCCCCGGCCCACAGGCTGAGGCCGGTTAAAACTCAGATTTGATCCAGCACAGTTGAGGGTACGTCGAATGTCTCCATGACGGAATAGTTATTGGCGCTGGAAATGGAGTCAGACAAAACTGTCTGGATTTGATCCAAAAGCTCGCATTCTTCCATGCAGCCGGGGAAATCTTCTCTGGTCGGGCATGCTTTGCAAGGGCTTTTGACAAGATGACCAATGTTGAAATCAAAATTGTGATTGTCTGCTGCTTTGTCTAACATTTTTAACACCTTATCATTTGAGGTTTTTGTTGCTGGCCAATTTCATGCACATCTTGTAATCCTAATATCGGTCATTGGGCATGAAAGCATTAGGATCATTTCAGGCAAATGAACTACATAGCCATACAACTATCATGCCAACCTCGTCTAATTTTTTAATCCACATTATTTCAGGTAGTTATGAGTTTGACCGTTTTTCCGATCGGCAAAATGTGACAAATGTTGTCAAAAAAAGGGTCAAAAAATTGTCAGTCGGGAAAATTTTTCGCGGTAGATCCTGAACGTAAGGTCAGGATTCAATGGTACCAGGGTTCAGGAATCTCGGCTGGGAGATGCGAATTTCGAGTTGTGGGTGGCGGGTGGTTTGGGTTCTCGAGGGCGAGCACGAGGGCGAAAATTATATGCTCCCTCGGCCGGCAGCAAGAGGCCGAACGGCTGAACCTTTGAGCGTTGAACCTATAGCCGGGTGGGATATAAGAAATGCGTCCTTGCATTTTTCGGGCAAAAGTCATCTGGCACCGAAAATTAAGCCGTTTAGATGCGACCTCCTTCGGTATTGGGATTCAGTATTTGGATCCCATCGCCTAGTGCCGGTTGAGATCTCTCCTTTTGCGCTCCACATGCCTCAGCAAGGCCAAAGCGATTGTGATGATTGCCCCCAGCAGGCACCAGGTGGTGTTAAATTGCAGACTGGACCTGGCCGTGTCGATAAAGCAGTTCAGGCCGCTACTTCTGCTGGTGCCTTCCGAATCATCCCGGGCTCTGAATGTTTGAAAAACAAAGGCGGCGCCGGCATCGATCAGCAAACCGGCCAGATCGACATCCGGTGCCCCAATGATAACGGTATCGCACGCCACGATTACCGCTGCGCCAAAAGCTTCGTCGGCGACCGCATCCGATGCGATCAGTCTGGTCCGCAGGCTGAACAACCCCGTGTCCGGATCCCGCCTGAAATCATAGGCCGCACCGGCATCAACCCGCATCATCATGCCCTCCGGCGGCAAATCGACACCCGGAGCGCCGACCACAGCCATATTGCCGGCCAGGGCCACAGCGGTGCCAAACGCATCGTCGGTGGCCGCATCCAAGGCTTCCAGCTTCTGGAGTTCGGTCCACGGATCGGTGGCATCCGTTGGATCACGCGTAAATACATATACCGCCCCGGCTGTCAGCACTCCGGTGAGATCCGCCCGGGGCGCACCAATTATGGCCGTATTGCCGAACACGGAGACGGAATACCCGAACTGATCCCCCGGGCTGGCATCTGAGGCTGTCAATTTTTGCTGACGCGTCCAGCTGTTGTCATCAGAATCGCGTACAAATACAAAAACCACCCCGCCGCCATCTTCAAATGGTGCGCCTACCAGAGCCGTATCGCTGTTTAGGGCCACTGAAGTGCCAAAGCGATCATCCATATCCTTATCGACTCCGGCGGTCAGTTTGTCCGTTGCACTCCATTGATCGGGTGCTGCCTGGTCCGGATCGCGACTGAAAAGAAATGCGGCACCGGCATTGGGTGTTGCATTCGGGTTGTGAAAGGGGGCCCCGATTAAGATGATGTCGGCGTCAATCGCCACAGCGGCGCCGAAGTTATCCAGGGCGTTCACATCGGCTCCGGCGGTCAATCGGACCGCTTGATCCCAGTTGCCTGTGGCCGAATCCCGGTTAAACACATAAGCGCTGCCGGCATTAGGATCGCCGCCCATATCAGCATCCGGCGCACCGATTATGGCGATGTCGGCGTCAATGGAAACAGCTGCACCAAAATTATCCATTGTGGCTCTGTCGGCGGCCGTCAGCGTGATTTCATCATCGAAAACCTGGGTATCCGGATCGCGTTCGAAAGCAGCGCTTTCCCCGGCGTTAATATCCCCCCCCGGATCGGCATCCGGAATCCCGATCAGCGCACTATCCCCGCTGAGCCCCACCGCGCTGCCAAACCGATCGTTTGCGGCGGCATTGGCGGCGGTCAATATGTCGGTTTCCTGAGAGATATCATTGTCTTCGGGCTCCAGCACAAACACAAACGCAGCGCCCGCAGAAGTGGATAATCCCTGATTCCTTTTTGGTGACCCAATGACA
>Ga0265306_10001937_pt1 | contig 10042 bp, 10 predicted proteins | sample Helome_3_FD_192493 | JGI IMG/M metagenome (GOLD analysis project Ga0265306, IMG submission 192493) | Marine sediment microbial communities from subtidal zone of North Sea - Hel_20160420 (Illumina Assembly) | ecosystem: Environmental > Aquatic > Marine > Subtidal zone > Sediment ...
ATTGATATTTTAAAGGATGTCCAGGTTACCCAGGGCTTGATCGATGGGTTGTTGGCCGCGATTCATCCGCTGTTTAAAGACGCGGTCCTTCCGGAAGGCTTGTTGAGCCTGAATATGAAAAATTTTCGCTGGCCTCTGTCAGAAAAAGAAAGGAACCGGGCAACCTTTGCCGGAACATTGAAGTTAAACGGGGTGCGGCTAAATTCCACGCCTTTTATGGCCGGACTCCTGGACATGATGGGTATCAGCGAACGACAGCTAAGTATGGCAGATCAGGATATAAATTTTGAGGCGAAAGATGGGCGGATTGCGCTGTCGCCTATGACACTGGATGCAGAAGGCTATCAACTGAAGATGCACGGATCAATCGGCTTTGACAATACCCTAGATTTTATCGCCCGGATACCGGTTACCAAAAAAATGGTCGGAAAAGATGCCTATCAATTCCTGCAGGGGACGACCATCAAAGTTCCCATCCGCGGCACGGCCTCCAAGCCCCTCATAGACCAAACCGCATTCCAACAAGCCACGGGCGACCTGATGCAGCAAGCCCTGAAAAAAAACCTAGAAAAAGGCGCCCAAAACCTTTTGAGAAATCTTTTTAATAAAAGTGAGTAACTCTCAACTAAATTACTACGGCGACCTCACGCTCACGCCCCCCTTGTCTACCGGTCCCCAAAGAAACGGGGAGTTGGGAATTACGCTGATCTGGTTATTATCACCGAATTTCAATGTGGTTTCACGTATCGCTGTATATAAAACGCCGACTTTATTTCCATTGGGATCCAGAATGTCGGCACCGAATTTATAGTAACCGTAATCCTCCCAGACCCAGCGGGTTATATTTTTAAACTCCGATGTGTCCGCACTTACTTCCTTCCACATCTTCGAATTCATTTCATATTTTGGTTCAATACCAAAAATCACATAGGGTCGGGTATCAAACCCGTAATAAAAATACTTATATTCTGTCGGCACCTGGTTGGTTTCAAAGGCCTGCTTGACCCCTGTATCGCGTTTATAACTTCCGTATTTGCCGGAACAACCGGCAACCAGGGTCAGAATAATAATTCCCAACATGCCCGCCCATAAGATTTTGATATTATTTATTTTTATAATATTCATAGTGCCTCACATCATAAAAAATCGTCCCGAAAAGTGCCAGTCTGACCCCTTTCTTGGAAATGGTTTCATAACTCCCTTTTTTCAACCTCGGGAAGACGTGTGCGTCAGAGGCCAGAAGTCCGCCTTATTAACTGACATCAATGGTGCCCTTATGCCGGGGATAGACTGTTATAGACTTATTCTAGTGTAAAACCTGTGTGACTAAAGTCAAGGGCCGGGACACTTCTCCCTGAATCAACTGACTGCTTTGCTTGGTGGGCAAGCCTCAATCGCGTAGGAACTAAATTACCCAAAGGTTGACAAACATTTTTCACAATTATAACCGGTTGTGAAGCAGCAGCTAATCCTAACTATTCATTATTTTAACAAAAATTTATATTCTTTAAATTTTGCATAGATTTTGCAAAGCCAATTTAGAATAAATCAGGAACTGAAAATTATGCTTTCCACACTAAATCAATTTTTGAGTGAAAAAAGAGAGGCTACCCTGCGTGATCGCAGCAAGAAATCATCCAGATATGATATCATCGGTAGGCTTTATTTTCTGTTAAACAAACTGAAAGAGGAACAAAAGCTTATTTTGTTGCATCAATTATTGGGGGACAAAACCGTCGACCACATATTCAAACTCATCGTAGACTTGTCAGACAATCAGCGCCTGGTCCTCATGAAACAACTGGAGGAAATTACCTCCAGGGCGCCGAAGGCCGACAAAAGAAAATACGTTCGCAAGGACTGCCTGATCAACGCCAGAATCAGCATCGCCAATCGGGTCTCAGACTGCTTCATACTGGATATCAGCTCTCATGGTGCCTTTGTCGACAACAGTGAGGGGTTGTCTGGTCAATCCTCAAAACTGATGTTTTCCTTGCCGCACACTCGAAACCGGATCATTTTATCAGGAGAAGTTGTCTGGAGTGACAGCCATGGATCTGGAATTATATTCAATCGTTTAACCCCAAAGCAACTAGAAGACATCCAGTTGTTTACGAGCAACGAACCGCGGGTGTATGAAATAACCAGCTGAGTTTTTATAGTTGATTCCTTGAATAGCTGGGCGATGGTTGTGCCAACAGGTGTCCACTCGAACAACGTCTTAGCATCATTTTCGCGCTGGGTCATTTCACAAATTTTCTGTTTGATCATATTTTTGTAAAATTTCAGCAATAACCCCTTGCAAAAATCCTCTTGCGTGCAAAAAACGATAAATTTTATCCCGTCTTTTTAATGCTCCCGTTTCTCTTTCAAAACGCTTGATATTCTTTTTTAAGATGCGTTCGGCACCCTCCCGTTCGTCAGTCTCGGAAACGCTCTCATCCAGGATGCCCAGTATGCGGATACCTATTAAGCCTTTCTTGTTGAGTTCAAGCTGAATGCGCTTTTTCCCGTACCCTTTGCGCTTAAGCTCCCGGATATACACCTGAGCCGTTCGTTCATCATTAATATAATCAAATTTCTCGCAGGATGAGATGGCATTGTCGATATCTTCTCTACTGAAACCGCGCTGTTTTAATTTCCGAACCAGCTCATATTTGGAGTGGTCCCTCCGGGTAAGAATACGAAGGGCGGAATTAAGCGCTTTTTTCTGGTGAGGCGCTAATTGGGTGTCAGGATTGTCGCCGGCCACTGGATTCCTGTATCTGGTCTCTGGCTCCTGGGAACTGGTTACTGGATACTCGATGCTCGATACTTCACGGTGCACGGCAAAGTTATAAAATTAGAATATTTTCCTTATTAAAATCCGCAATCCATAATCCGAAATCCCTGGCCCAGATCTGACTTACAAGGATCTTCTATATAGATTGTAACTCCTCAAGCGTACGACTTTGGTATCATTTAATCAAGGCCGTCGCACCAGGGCGGGCCGAAATCATGAACCGCTGTCCTCCAGCGTTGTCGACGGGCCTTTAATCTGAAATCCGGCTTCACGCAGCAGCTTACTCACACCGCGAACATGGGGGGCACCAACGAAAGCCACGGCATCGCCGGTTTTAAAGGGCTCTATCATTTTCTCAAAAAAAATTTTGTCCCGATGATTGATGACAGAACGATGACGGCTGGGAAACCGCAGCCCCGTGGATTTTAACTTTGCCAGATCACCGGCCAGGTAAGAGTCTGAATAACCACGGGCCAGTTCATGCCATTGGTCGACCCGATTTAAGAAGGCCACGATAAGCTCCTGGGTCAGGCTTTCCAGAACGCCGATCTGGTCTTCGATGGTTTCCAGAAAACAAATATTTTTGCCTAATTCTTCGGCAATAGTGTATGCTTCCAGGTCAACCGAGTACTTCCAGCCGTTTTTCTTCAAAAAATTAGACCAGATAGTAAAAAAAGCCAGCCAGGGCTTCATTCCCTTTACCATATCATACAGCGGATTTTCGACCCGGAATTTGCGGAAATTTAATACCATATACGTGTTTCTGCCGCGACACGCGGGCGCAAGCTCACGGGAAATTTTATCAATGGTTTTACGATCGAGATCGTCAAATATATGATAGCCGCTATCGTGGTCGTATCCGCTGTATACGACTTTTGCCATATTTTGCGGGTCCAGGGGACCTTCAAACATAACGATTCGGGCATTTTCCAAACAGCGGGTTAATGATGTTTTAAAAGAGTTAGGAAAGAAATGGGCCGTGCCGATTAGATGGGACCTTGCGGCATCTCTTCCCACTTCCCAGATCATTTTCAACTCTTTTTCATTGGATTGCTTAAACAACATTTCATTCTCACGGACTTTGAGCCAGCTAAATTTTAACGTTGCGCTTTCAAAATCGATTTAAAAAATTCCGTCAATAACGGTTTTTTGAAAACCAGTTCACACATCTCGTAGTTGCGCGCGGGGCTGGCGCCCCATTTTTCCTTAAACCGCCTGATCCCATCGCTGACCCCGAGTCCCATGTGGATAAAGGTCTTGCCGTATTCCGCACTCAATTTTATCAACTCCGACACCAGCAGGTCAGACGCGCCAATGACATAGTTTTTTCTTGAATAACACCCGATAATATAATTGGCAAACTCCCTGGCCGCTAAGTCGATCACATAAAATGCGGCTAAGAATTCCTTTGAGTCCCAGGCATTGAGCACCCAGGCGGATGGCGCAGCTGCAAGGTATTGAGGCATTTTAAATAAAAGATCTTTAACGGGGGCAGGCGGCTTTACTCTGGTAGCAAACTCATCCATCAACTCACGATGGGCATCTCCCATTTGGGATGCCCGCTCAACTGTCAGCATCCGGGCCGCCTTTTTTAAATTGCGCTTGACCGCATCACCAATGACCGGAGGACCGGTGTCCAGGGTATAGTAAAAGTCGCTGTCTCTCAGCTGACAGGTGGTGCTGAGCTGTGGTGATATTTGAGGAGCAATAAGAGATATGCGAGCGGGCTTGAATACTTTTCTGATTTTCTCAAAAACTGTTTCGAAATGGTCTGAGGCAAATTCCTGCTGGATAGGGTAGCCGACAAATACTATCCAGTCATCCCGGCGGCACAAAAAAAAATCGTCGACCAGAAACCCCTCTCCACCGGACAGGCTGGTCATCAGCCCGACCGTGTGCTCGGGAACATAGGCATGGGTGAGTATATAGTTTTCCTTATCAGGAGTAAGCATCTTTGATTTCGCCTATGGGATTTCGGATTGTAATCGCATGGCACATAGGGCATAGCGCAAAGAGTCAGATTATTCTGCGGTTTCCGAATTATCGGGACTTTACGCCATGCACCATGCGCTTTGCATCGAGTATCCAGCATCAAGGATCGAGTGACGGCTATGACTTGAATCGCTGCTTTCGCATTTCATCAAAGTAATCGATTGCACCCTCCGGTATATCGCTGATATCCAGACCGGTTGCCAGGGCATGGTAATATATCCGGGCCACATTTTCCAGCAATTCGGCATTTTTCATGGCCCGCTCCATGTCGGATCCCAGGCTCAGGGCCCCGTGGTTTTGAATCAGATAGCAATGGCATTGGTTGCTCAATTTTTCTGCCACATTTTGGACAAGCTTAGCACTGCCCGAAAAGGCATAGGGAATGACCTCGACCACCGATCCGATTTCAACGATGATTTCATCAAATAAAGCAGGAATCGGCCTCTTGAGGATGGAAAGCACACTGGCATAGGTCTGGTGGGTGTGAATAACGGCCTTCACATCGGCACGGTGCCTGTAAATGCCAAGATGCATGCCGGCTTCAATGGAAGGCTTTAGATTGCCGTCCAGGGGATTGCCGTCAAAATCAATGACACAGATATCCTCGACGGCCATTTTAAGGCAGGATCTGCCCGATGGTGTTATCGCAATGGCGTCCTGATTGGCTATTCTTAAAGAAATATTTCCCCCGCTACTTCTTTTTCCCATATACCCATGCTCGGCCAGCCAGTGGGCGGCGGCTAAAACAGTCAGTTTTTCAGGATCGTATTTGCTCATCGATGTATGATTATCTGATATTGCTTACGGCAATTTGGATTTGAATACTCCGGTGTCGAAACAATAAAATTCGAGACGGCCTGCACCCCACGGATTAAATAGAAAAAGTTTTGTTCAGAATCCTGGAAAAATCGCCTTATAAGTGACATTGATGCTGCCTTTTCGGCATCTCTGACGCTATAATGACAGAGAAATACGGGGTGTCAAGAATTTCTCAGTATCAAGCCGAAAATTTTGGGGCACGGCCGGAATTGTATTTCTGGAGCTCAAAAGACGGGCTGAAAAAGGGCGTTATATAGTAAAGTAAAAGAAGTAAATACCGCCGAATCAGGTGAGGAATGTTACAGCTTTAAAGTGAAGGCCTGTGAAGGCTCTGCCAGATTCCGGTGTTACAACTCCGGGTCGAAGGCCTGGGCGCCTGAACCGGATCGAAAATACTGCTGAGGTTGTGCAGGACTTGTTTGAGCGAGCCCTTTTCGGTGTAACGGCGCACGAAATATTTTAAATGGGACTTTTGGCTGGGTCGCAGGTTACCAAATTTGATACCGTAACGGCGTCCATCCATGAGGCTGGAGGAATTGTTCGGGAACGCTCGAACATCGGCAACTATTTGAAAAGGAAGTTTTTCCAGATAGAAACTGCAATCCGCCACCATAATTTCTAATTTTGACGCTGGGTCCGGCCGACGGGCACCGTCACCCAGGTAAATGCTGAGCCCACCCATCCCGATATCTATAATGGGAACCACTTTAACGGGCTCCGGATTGAGCACCGTAAAGGCATTGTCTCTAACCCGGTACCGCGGGTATTTTCTGCGATTGCTTTGCATGGATATCACCTCCCGCTATTTTTTGAATGAATCCGACGACAACTGCAATCATGAGCGCAACCGTAGGAGATTCATGGTGAGGTAATGAAGGCTGGGACGGTTGAAGAGTTGCTGCACTGATCTACATAGATATAAATAATGCCACAATGTGGCAATGTCAATGGTGCCATTGAAAAATTACATATAAAAGATCCCGAAAAGATTATTCCAACATTTAGAGATAGCGCAGGATCCGCCATGGCTGGCTCTTTTTAATTTGTCCGTACCCGCGGCAAAGGGGATAAAGCATCAATAACACCAGAAGGGTGGCCGCAACGCTTTCTTTCAACCCGCCGGTTTTATGCATCCCGAGTAAATAGGCCGCCGCGGTAAGAAGGTGCACGTGGATCACATAAAAGAAAAGCGGGGTGCGGCCGAAGACCAGCAGGGGATTGGCCGGTGATCCCGGCCGCTTTTTGTACCAGGCGCACAAAAGCGCCAGAAGTAAAAACATCAACCCCAGTTCCAGGGCTGCAAAGGATATGCCGGGCGGGTACTTGCTGACATGCAGCCATTGGAGAATGGACCAGTCGTCGCGCAAAAGCCCCATGTTGCCGTAGCCGTTGAACCCTCGAACCACGCCGAACACCGCCAGCAATACCAGGCCGGTCTTTATAAAAAAAAAGCCGATGGGCCCATCACCTGATTTAAGCAACAAATACCGGCCGCAGACCCATCCCAGAATCATAAACGCCAGCCAGGGCAACAGGGGATATAACACATAGACCTTATGCACGATAGGCCCGCCGGTGATCAGCAGGGCGCCGAAGAAACCGGGCTTGCCGCCGCCAGCCCGCAGGGCCAGGGCAGCCAATGCCGGACCGAGCAGGATAATCACCAGCCCGATGGCGAGCAGGATCCGGTCGCCGATTCTTCGCAACACTACCATGCAGCAAAAGCTCGCACCGATGGCATACAGCACCTGGAAAAGGACGCCCTCTCCAAAGCCGAAACTCATCCAGAAAGGATCAAGCAACACGATGAATATGCCGCGTTTGAGCACAAAGCCGTCGATAGCGCGTTCCGATTCTCCCCGGGCCTGTCGCCGGGCAATGCTCAGGGCCAGCACGAGGCCGGCCAGAAAAAGAAAGGTGGGTGCACATAGGTGGGTGACCCAGCGCAGCAGAAATTGAACTGTCGGTATTTCAGTGCCCGGCACCCACCAGGCAGCCGAATCCCTGACAAAGCGTGCGGCATTGAACGCATGGGAGGCATGGTCCAGGGCCATCAACACCATCACGATCCCGCGCATGGCATCGATGGCCGTCAGGCGCCCTGAAAAGAGAAATTGTGAATTCGAATTTTCAGTGGATGAATTCCACCTTTGTATTTTCAATTAGGTACCTGGGGTGCTGGTTTACCTTCTAACCTGTCGGAAACATGGCGCCCAAGAAGCGAGGCCAACGGTGCGATGTTCTGTTCCACGCTCGCACTTTCAAGCACAGCCATATATTCGTCTCGCTTTTCCAATGGAATTACGGTCCAGGGGTAACCGCCCGCAGCGAGCATCACGTTTATAAGAAATCGTCCCATTCGGCCATTGCCATCTATGTACGGATGGATATATACGGAAACGAAGTGTCCCAGGACAACGCGCACCGATGGTTCCGGCTCTTTACTCGGCTCTCTTAGATCCGGTAGCTGATGTCAGATATTCGTCTTTGCCCGGTTTTGTCCGGCTTGGAAACAGCCCGGGAGAGTTGTTTTAATGAATGAAGATACCTCATTTGATGAATACCGTAAACTTAAATTAAAAAAAAGCTAAAGTTTAGGCTGTAATTACCGATAATATAAATGAAAACAAATTTGACACGCATTCGGAACTAAGTTAAGCTTATTAACAGACCCAGAGATTGAGGAGAAGTGACAATGGAAATCGATAAAACCCAGGGCCTTCAAGTTGATGCCTATGTGAATCAGGTTCATGATAAAAATAAGGCCGGTCCGACCGCTGACCAAGCTGATAAGGCGGCACCCAAGACAGATACGGTGGTTATTTCCGACGCTGCCAAAAGAATACAGGAAGCGCGTGCGCAGTTGGACCAAATACCGGACGTTCGCGAAGACAAAGTCGCCGAGCTTAGAAATCAAATCCAAAACGGTACATACAAGGTAGACGCCGAAAAAGCAGCCGATAAATTGCTCAAAGAGCATCTACGCGTTGCAATTGATAAGGAGCTTGATATCTGAAAGAACCATTCGGCATAATCCAGAAATTACAAAATCCCGGGGAAATCCTGGGATTTTTTTTATTCAACAAGAATGTACTAGAACCTGGTCTTAAAAATAGGATTTTGAGACAGCTTCTACTGAATTTCACACATCATGCAGTAAGCATAAATCCCCCTGGGATCATTTAATTCCAGAATCTGCCCCAGATCCCTGCCGAAATTACCATACAGCTCTACCACCGGATGGGTGGTTCCGCCCAGGTTGCTGTTGAAAACTCTCAACAGAAATTGATTCAACCGCCTGATCAATTTTTCCCGGGCCGTCAGGTCCTGCTCGATATAAATGACATCGTATTCCTCGATGGCCGCCAGATCAGCTGCCGACTGGACGGCATCCTGGAGGTTGCCGAATTTATCCACCAGGCCCAGTTCCCTGGCTGTCTTCCCGGCCCACACCCGGCCCTGGGCGATTTTTTCAACATCTTTGGCCTCCAGATTTCTGCCTTCCGCCACCAGTTGAATAAAACGACGATAAATATTTTCAATGCTTTGCTGCATAGAATTCGCCACTACGGTATTGAGCGGACGCGCCGGGTCAAAAGCATCGGACAATCGTGTAGTGCCGACGCCGTCGCTGTGAATCCCCAGAGAATCGAGACTCTTTTCAAGAGTTACAAAGGCCCCGTAAATCCCGATGGACCCGGTAATGGTGGTGGGAGACGCCCAAATTTCATCGGCCGCCGAGGAGATCCAATATCCGCCGGAAGCGGCGATGGAACTCATGGAAGCAATCACCGGTTTACCCGCTTGTCTGGTGAGTTCAATTTCTTTGCGGATGGTTTCCGAAGCAAGAGCGCTACCGCCGGGACTGTCAATACGAAGCACAATTGCGGCAATCTTGCCATCACGGCGGGCTTTGCGGATTAAGTCACTTAAAGTATCCCCCCCGATCTTCCCTGCGGGCTGAGGACCATCAAGAATTATCCCCCTGGCAACTATAACTCCGATCTTGGACGTGTCCGGGTCGGTCCGCATAAGTTCCGGTCTGATAAGGTCCAGATATTCATCAAGCTGAATCTGTTGGAACGTATTCTTATCTTCATCCTCGCCGACCAGCCGGGTTAACTCATCCTTTACTTCGTCACGGGTTTTGAGTTCATCGACCAGGCCGTAATCCTGGGCCAATCGTGCCGTATCACCTTCAACCCCGGCCAGGTGTTCGGAAATATTGTTTATATAGTCATCAATGCCTTTAGGATCCATACCTCGCATCTCGGCAAGGTTGCCTTTGAAGGCATCCCACAGTACGGTCAACCAGGCCAGATTGGCTTCTTTGGCATATTGGGACATATCATCGCGCAGAAATGGTTCCAGCGAAGACTTGTATGTACCGACGCGAAAGACGTGAAACTGGATCAACAGTTTTTCCAGGGTCGTTTTAAAGTATTTGCG
>Ga0265306_10001939_pt1 | contig 10035 bp, 6 predicted proteins | sample Helome_3_FD_192493 | JGI IMG/M metagenome (GOLD analysis project Ga0265306, IMG submission 192493) | Marine sediment microbial communities from subtidal zone of North Sea - Hel_20160420 (Illumina Assembly) | ecosystem: Environmental > Aquatic > Marine > Subtidal zone > Sediment ...
CTCGGCCAGCAGTGTCGGGTCCGCACCACTGAACTCGAGGTCCGGAATCAGCGGTGGCGGCGTGCGCGGCTCGCCTGCCGCGATGTCCGTGTACATCATCCCCTCTTCCGGCGGTGCCACCGGCAGCTGGGTATCGTTGGCCCGGTCGTAGACCCACAGGCCGTAGAGGGGCGGCGCCGCGACCGCGTTCGGGTCGGCGAGACCGTTGGGCGTGCAGGGCACGATTTGCTGGCCCTGCATGAGTCGGCACTGGCTCCAGCTCAACAGCAGGCGATCGCTGCCGTCGCGCAGCGGCACCGCGCTGGAGAAACTGCCACCCGGTGAGATCGTGCCGTCAGTGTATACGTCGTTGATGACCGCAGGCGCCTGGGCGGGCCCGGCGAGCAGGCCGGCATTCACCGCCGTCGGCTGCATATTTTCGGCGAAGTCCGGGGCGTCGATGATCACCAGGTCGCCACCGAAAGATTCGGTCACGCGCGGCCGCAGAATATTCAGCAGCTGATTGTCTGGCATTTCCTTCGCTTCCACGAATTCCACTGTGGCGCCATTGGTGCCGGTGTCGTGGCTCTCCGCGCCGTACAGCAACTCCAGCGCCGAACCGTCCGGGTTCATGCGGTACAGGTGTATGGAGTCGTTGTTGCCGGCGTTGTCCCAGCGGCTGAAGGCCACCTGGCCGTTGTCCAGCACGGTCGGGAACAGGTCGTGACTCTGATTAAAGGACACCTGCTTGATGTTGTTGCCGTCGGCATCCATCACGTGGAGCACGAAGGCGTATTCGTCACGGTCTTCTTCGAGGTACTGGAAAGGCGGCTTCAGTTCCTCCTGCAGCACGGCGAATGACGCGCGCTGGCGAGTGGAAGCGAAAATGATCCGGCCATCCGGCAGGTAGGCCGGCGCCAGGTCGTGGCCGTTTTCCGAGAGGATGCCGGAGGCGATGATCCGCCGGAGCGTCTGGCTGGGTACGTCATATTCCCAGATGTTCCAGGTCGGCTGCTCGTCTTCGTCGAGATTCGGATCGAAGGGTCCGCGCATCGCGAACACGAAGCGCTGACCGTCAAAGGACGCGCTGACATCACGCACGTCGCCGAGCCCCTGCGTCTCGTTCGCCGTTACGACAATTTCCTGTGCCGATGGCGAAGCCCGTTCCCGTACATAGAGTTCGGCACCCACGGTGGATTCGTCGAAGGTCAGCAGATCCGTCACGTCGTCGGTCATCAGCATGCCCTGATCGTCGACGGGAAGCGGACGCTTCACGTAAGCAATGGGTATTTCAACGAGCACCGGGTCAGGGCCCTGGCCACCCGCAATACTCACGTCGCCGCCGCCACCGCCGCAGGCTGTGAGACACAGCAGTGCGAAGGGCATCACGGTGCTTAATAGTGCGGCCTGCAATCGGCCACATGTTTCTCGCGTAAAACTATTCATCGGAACCCCGAAGAGTGAACCCGTAACGCCACTGAGTTTGAACCTTATTGAGGTGCAATTACGCCCTGCACGTAACGTAATACAACGACAAAACTTGAGACTGTTAATGCGATCACAGAACGATATCGGGACTCGGGAGATAACGTGATTCACCGCGCGCAATGCGCCGCAAGCGCGAGAACTTTACGTAATGACTAACTGGTTTCAAAATGAGTTACCAGCGGGGAACAAACGTGTTCTTCGTCCTTCGCAAGAACTCGCCGTTGCGGTTCTTTGTGCGTTGTTTGTCACTGCACCGGCGCTTGCGGGCGACCGCGAACAGGCACAACGCATTCATGATCGCATCGCCGGCGTACCACCGAGCACGCAAGTGCTGGACGATATGGAAGCCCTCATCGTCGACGGTGGGCGCACGCAGCAGGCTTACGAAGACGCGGCTTACGAGGCCATGAAGAACGGCAGCTTCTATGGCGTCACGCTGAAAAATCTCGCGGTGCCGTGGACGAATCGCGACCAGGACTTGTTCGCACCGCTCAACGACTACGTCGCGACGTTTATCGGCGTGGTGCGCGACGAATTGGTGCCATTTAATGAAATCCTTTCCGCTGACGTGCTGTATGTCGGTGCCGGCGGACTCGGACTGCCCACCTACTCACCGAGCAGTAACGCACATTACGAGGCGCTGGAGCGCAGTGGCCTCGATCTCGGCCAGCAGAGCGTGCTGACGGTGGCCAGCCAGACCGGCCTCAACAGCATGCCGCCAGAAGGTGTTGCCGGCCTGTTGACCACGCGCGCCGCGGCGCAGGCTTTCTTCATCGCCGGCACGAACCGGGCGATGTTTCGTTTCACGATGCTCAACCACCTGTGCCACGACATGGAATCGGTTAAGGACACCACCGGGATACCGGACCGAATCCGCCAGGACGTGTCGCGCAGCCCGGGTGGTGACAGCCGGGTGTTCATGAATGGTTGCATCGGCTGCCATATCGGCATGGATCCGATGACCCAGGCCTTTGCCTATCACGACTACGACGATGCAGCCGGCCAGATGATCTATACGCCGGGCACCGTGCGACCGAAATACTTCAACAACGATACAACCTTCAAATTTGGCTACGTCACGCCAAACGACAACTGGGACAACTACTGGCGCGAAGGTCCGAATCGCTGGATCGGCTGGGACTTTGGCCCGACCTCGCCGGGTGGCAGCGGCACCGGTGCGGCCTCCCTCGGGCGCGAGCTCGGCAACTCCGAAGCCTTCGCCCGCTGCCAGGTGAAGAAGGTATTCAAGGCTGTCTGCCTGCGTGACCCTGCCGATGGCACGGATGTCTCGCAAATTGACACCATGACCCTGTCCTTCCGGAACGGCTATCGGATCAAGCAGGTTGTCGCTGAAGCGGCCGTGTACTGCAAGGGGGACTGAGCCATGTTGCGCAACCACTTCATACAGAAGATTCGGACCGTGGCAACGGTGCTGGCCGGCGCTGCACTGATCGCCGGTTGCGGCGGCGGTGCGGAAACGACCTCTCTGCCGCAGACCCAACTGCCCGGCGGCGGTGCCACGTATAACGGTCCCACCCCGGCCACGGCCGACGTGCAGGCCTTCATGGTGGAGCTGTGGACGCACCTGCGTTCCGGCGGTACCGCCAGTTGCGGCGACTGCCATTCGCCAAGCGGCGGCCAGGCGCCGATGTTTGCGCGTGATGACGACGTGAATCTGGCCTACGCGGAAGCCAATCCGCTGGTAGACCTCGGCGCACCTCAGCTTTCCAGGCTGGTGACCAAGGTCCAGCCGGGTACACATAACTGCTGGCTCGGCAACGATGGGGCCAGCGGACAGGCCTGCGCCGACATCATGGAGACCTGGATCGCCAACTGGGCCGGTGGCAACGGTGCCGGCGGTGGTCGCCAGATCACGCTGCAGGCACCAACCATCAAGGCGCCGGGCCAGACCAAGGTCTTTCCGCCGCCCGTGCCGGCTGGATTCGTCCCCGTGCACGACCTGGTGACAACGTACTGCTCAGGCTGTCACACGAACTCGGCCGCTACCCCGCAGTCGCCGTTCTTCGCCGAGTCGGACATCAACGTGTCCTATGAGGCAGCGAAGCCGAAGATCGACCTGAATAGCCCGCCCGACTCACAGTTCGTGGTGCGCCTGCGCGATGAGTTCCACAACTGCTGGGACGTCTGCGCGGATAACGCCGCGGAAATGCTGGCGGCCATCGTAGGTTTTGCTGGCCCACTGCCGCTCAGCGAGATCAACGACGAACTCGTGATCAGTGCGGCATTGAATTTGCTCGACGACGGCGTGGTGGCTTCCGGCGGCAACCGCTACGAGGCGAACCAGATCGCGCTGTGGGAGTTCAAGAACAACGCCCGCGATACCAGCGGCATACCTCCCGCGATGGATCTCAGCCTGACGCCCGACATCGAATTCGTCGGCGGCTGGGGCATCAACATCCAGGGCGGCCAGGCGCAGGCCTCGCCGTTCACCAGTCGCAAGCTGTACGACCTGATTACGGCGACCAGCGAGTACGCCATCGAGGCCTGGCTGGCCCCGGCAAACGTCGTCCAGGAAGACACCCGGATCGTCAGCTATTCCGCCGGCGTGGACCAGCGCAACATGACGCTCGGCCAGACCATGTACAGCTATGACGCCTACAACCGCAGCAGCGAGACCAACGCGAACGGCGATCCGGCCCTGAGCACGGCGGCTGCGGATGAAGACCTGCAGGCGACCCTGCAGCACGTGGTCGTGAACTACGACCCGATCAATGGCCGGCAGATTTACGTGAATGGCGTGTTCACGGACGACGCGGACCCGGTCGCGGGCGGCACCCTGGGCGACTGGGACGACAACTTTTCCTTCATCCTCGGCAACGAAGCATCGGGTGACCGATCCTGGGCGGGCGTGATTCGGTTGGTGGCCATCCACAACCGGACGCTGACGCCGGAACAGATCAACCAGAACCTCGAAGTCGGGGTGGGTGAGAAGTTCTTCCTGCTCTTCTATATCAGCGATGTCCCTGGCGTAGACGTGAACCAGGCCTACATCCTGTTCGAGGTCAGCCAGTTCGACAGCCACAGCTACCTGTTCACCGACCCGATTTTCATCAGCCTGGATGCGACGGCCACTACGGCGAACATCCCGTTGGTGGGCATGCGCATCGGTGTGAACGGCAGCGAAGCGGACGTGGGCCAGGCCTATGGGAATCTCGATATGACGCTGACCGACCCTCTCGGCCAGCCGCTGTCGAATATCGGCACCATCATTCCGCTGGCCAACGGTTCCGGCAGCGACGAGTTCTTCCTGAGTTTTGAGCAGCTCGGCACGGACTTCGGCCCGGTCATCCAGGCCTTGCCGCCAACGGCACCGCCGGTGGTGCTGGCCGGCACGCAGCCCGATGTTGGTCTGCGGACCTTCGACGAGATCAACGCGTCCATGTCAGCGGTGACCACGGTGCCCGTGACGGATGTCCAGGCCACCTACGACCTGGTTCGCCAGTCGTTGCCGGCAATCGCCCAGGCAGACACCTTCTCGTCGGCCATGGAAATCGGTATTGCGCAGCTTGCGATTGGCTACTGCGACACCCTGGTCGAAGACGATACCAAGCGGCCCGTCTACTTCAGCGGCTTTGACTTCAACCAGAGCCCGAGTGTTGCGTTCGTGGATCGCAGCCTGATTATCACACCGCTGATCAACAACATGGCCGGTGGCGGGCTCCTGCCCGGCAGCCAGCCGGACTTCCTGGCGATCGAGAGCGAGGTCAGCGATCTGATCGACATACTGATCGCCGCTGGCAGCAACACACCGCAGCGCACGCGCGATATCACCAAGGCCGCCTGTGCCTCGGTGCTCGCCAGTGGCGTGGTCTTGGTGCAGTAGGAGCGGCTTGCAGGAGCGGCAGTGGGAGCGGCTTTAGCCGCGATACAACGGACACGGAAGGCACGATTATGGCCAGGCGCAAAACACGCAACTACTTCGAGCCCCAGCGGCATCCGGATCATCCGCGGCCGGTCACCCGGCGCCAGATGATTCAGCAGGGCTTCATGAGCGGCGCGGCAACCATTGCCACGGGCAGCGTCATGAGCATGTTCGCCAACCCGCGGGCCATGGCGGCGAATCACAGCCGCCTGTCGCAGGAACTGCAGGACATCATCAATGCCGGCACTTGCCCGCTGATCAAGACGGGCGTGAACAACCCGCTGCCGTTCATCTGCATCGACCTGGCGGGCGGCGCCAACATGGCCGGCTCGAACGTGCTGGGGGGCCGGCAGGACGGCCAGCTCGACCTGCTGACCACCCAGGGCTATTCCCGGATGGGCCTGCCGGGCGACATGGTGCCCGGAACGCCAGAGGCAACGCCCACGCTGACCAGTAACGGTGACCACACCGACAACAGCCTCGGACTGGCTTTCCACAGCGACAGCGCCTTCCTGCGTGGCATGCAAATGAGCATGTCCCCGGGTACGGCGGCCAGCGTGGAAGGCGCCATGATTCCGGCGCGGTCGGACAATGACACGGGCAACAACCCGCACAACCCGTTGTACGGCATCGCCCAGGCGGGCGCCGACGGTGAACTGCTGACGCTGATCGGCTCGCGCAACTCCGATTCCGGCGGCAACTCCATGGCCCCGGCGATGATGCTCGACGCGGAACTGCGGCCGACCAAGGTAGACCGGCCCAGCGACGTGCGTGGCCTGGTGGACACCGGCGCGCTGGTGGGCATCCTCGGCGAAGAGGACGCCATCGCGGTGATGGAATCCGTGTATCGCCTCAGCGACCAGAAGATGGGCATCGTCGACCCGAAACTCGCCACCATCACGGCCGACGATGTACTGCGCGACATGGTCAGCTGCGGCTACCTGAAGGCCGCGGACGTGGCCGACCGCTTCAGCAACCAGACCGAGTTCGACGTGGCTGCAGACACGCGGATCCGCGGCGATATCTTCACCGCCCAGGAATTCGACAACGACAACGAGTTCCAGAAGACCGCGTCGGTCATGAAGCTGGTGCTGAACGGCTACGCCGGCGCCGGCTGTATCACGATGGGCGGCTACGACTACCACGGCGGCGCGCGCGCCGAGGGCGAGGTCAAGGATTTCCGCGCCGGTCGCTGCATGGGCGCGATCCTCGAGTACGCGGCCCTGGTGGGCAGCCCCGTGATGCTGTACGTGTTCAGCGATGGATCGCTGTCCAGTAACGGCGTAATCGACAACTCGACGGACGGCCGCGGCAAGGGCGAGTGGACCAGTGATAACTCCTCCACCGCAGGATCCTTCTTCCTCGTCTACAACCCCGGCGGGCGACCCGCACTGCGCGGCACGAGCCGGCAGGTCGGCTGGTACCGGCCCGACGGCTCCGTGGAGACGGCCAGCTCGCCGGCGGCCAACAACGTGAACCTGCTGGTGCAGACGGTGATCCTGAACTACCTGGCGCTGCGCGGAGATGATCTCCAGTTCGACCAGATCTTCATGAACCACGGCCTGGGCAACATGCAGCTGCAGGACAGCCTGAAGATCTTCCAGTCGCTGCCGGGCCTCGCCTGACCCGCGGGCGCCACGCGCCTTTCACATAATGTGAGCCCTGCACGGCCCGGACCTCCGGGCCGTGCGCATACTCGCGGTTGATCAACCGACCGCGAACCATGGCTGACGCCCCCCAACTCGCCGACCTCCTGGCCTGCCCGCGCTGCGATGCGGCCCTTGCGCCTGCGCAACGCGACGGCTTCGAGTGCCGCGGCTGCCAGGTTCACTATCCGCTGCTCGACGGCCTGCCCTTCCTGTTTGCGGCGCCGCACGCGGCACGCGGTGAATGGCAGGCACGCGTCCACCACGAATTGCGGCGGCTGGCAGCACGGGCAGAGAAGCTGGACACCGAACTGTCCGGCAACCCGCTGTTGCCCCTGACCCGCGAACGCCTTGAATGGGTGCGGGACGCCTGCCGTGACCAGCACGGAAAACTGACCTCACTGATGTCGCCTTTGCTGGCGGGCAGCGAGGCCGCCGCGCGGGAAACCTACATCGCGCTGCGCACGCGGCTGCCGTCGGACCAGGGTCTCAACACCTATTACCAGAACGTGCACCGCGACTGGGCCTGGGGTGATAAAGAAAATGCAGCTGCCCTCGACATCGTCGCGTCGCTGCTGCCCGCAGCGCCGGGCAAAGTGCTGGTGCTCGGTGCCGGTGCGGGCCGGCTGGCCTGCGACACGCACCGGTACACGGCGGCGGAACTGACCGTAGCGCTGGACTTCAACCCACTGCTGTTCGGCATTGCCGCCCGCCTGGGCCGCGGCGAGACCGTGGAACTGTGGGAATTCCCCATCGCGCCGCGGCGCGCCAGGGATCATGCCGTGTTGCGCAAGCTCGAAGCCGAAGGCGTCCGGCCGGGGCTGGAATTCGTGCTGGGCGACGCGCTGCGCGCCCCATTCAACAAGGGCAGCTTCGATGCCGTCATCACACCGTGGCTGGTGGACATTCTGCCGGTGGACTTCGCCGAACTCGCGGCGCGCATCAACTATTTGCTGGCGCCGGCCGGGCGTTGGGTCAATTTCGGCTCCCTGGCCTTCGATCCGCCCGCAGAGGCGCAGCGCCTGACGCTGGAGGAATGCGTTGCCACGCTGGAACAGAATGGATTCAGCGACGTCGAGCATCGCGAGGACCAGATTCCTTATATGTGTTCACCGGCCAGCCGCCATGGCCGGGTGGAGGAAGCCGTGAGCTTCCGGGCCACCAAATCCAGGCACAGGAAAGCGCCCCATCGTTACCAGTCACTGCCCGAATGGCTGGTCACCGGCAAAGAAGCCGTGCCTGCCCTGCCCGCTTTCCAGCTGCAGGCCGCCTCAAACCGGATTTTCGCCTTCGTGATGGGCCTGATCGACGGCAAGCGGTCGATTGACGACATGGCGCAGCTGCTCGAATCGCAACGCCTGATGCAGAAACAGGAAGCCGACGGCGTAATCCGGGATTTCCTGACGCGGATGTACGAAGACAGTCGCCGCTCGAATTAGCCGCCACCAGCACCAGCCCGTGTGGCCGGCTTCGACCCGCTGTGGTGCCCCGAACCGGCGGCGATTCACCAACAAAAATGGCGGCCCCGGAGGACCGCCATTCTCGTCGCTAATTCGACGCCACCAGGGCGCCGCTAGCCAGCTTCAGGCAGCTTTGAGGTTGCCTGCCGCCGACTTACCGCGCTCTGAAACAACCTCGAATTCAACACGCTGGCCTTCGCTCAACGTGCCCAATCCGGCCGCTTCCACAGCGCTGATATGGACGAATACGTCCTTCGCGCCGTCTTCAGGCTGGATGAATCCAAAGCCTTTCTTCGCATCAAAAAATTTAACTGTTCCTGTAGCCATGTTTGGCCTCCAATAGATAAACCCGCGCACAAATCGGGCGCGGAAACGAACAACCTGGTCGTAGTGGGTGACTTGAATTAAACGCCCGAGGACCGGGCGGGTAGTTAGAAGGCAGGCCAACACGTAGATCGCCGGCGAATGGTGCGCGTTATCCGGGTGAAAGGCAAGCTATGAACCCGCATTCCCCAGCTGCGGGCCTGAACGTCGCGCCAGGGCCCGGCATGGGCCGCGGCGGCTGCCCGGCAAAGCGGCCGGGGCGGGTCCTGCCGCGCGGCTGTGCGCAGCTTTTAGAGGCTTAAGGCTGCAATCTCGGGACTGGCAAATAAGGGTTACACAACAGGCTGATATACGTTAAATTACCGGCCAATCCGGTTGGATTTGCCTTGCAAGGTCTCGTCAAGAAGAACACAGGGCATCAGGCTTATTTGAGGAGCTGACATGACGAGACTTACGGCCGTGCTGCTGTCCGCAGCACTGATTCTGCTCTCTTTCCAGGCGGCGGCGTCCACCAAGTATGAGCGCCGGATGGACAATGCCAACCGGGTCCTGGAGCAGCTGCTGGTGATCCCGGAACAGGGGATTCCGCCGGCCCTGCTGCGCGACGCCTACGCAGTGGCGGTGCTGCCCAACGTCATCAAGCTGGGCTTTGGCGTTGGCGGCCGTTTCGGCAGCGGCATCATGGTGGTGCGCCAGCCCGACGGGCGCTGGAGCAACCCCTCCTTCGTGAATCTCGGCGGCGGTAGCGTCGGCCTGCAGATCGGCGCCCAGTCAACGGATATCGTGCTGGTGTTCCGGACTCAACGCAGCGTGGAAAGCCTGTACAAGGGCAAAATGACGCTGGGCGGCGATATCGCGGTGGCCGCAGGGCCCATGGGTCGGCTGACCTCGGCGGCCACAGACATCACGCTGCGAACTGAAGTCTTCTCGTATTCCCGCAACCGCGGCCTGTTCGCCGGCCTGTCCGTCGAGGGCGCCGTGCTGGGTATCGACCGCAAGGGTAACCAGTCGTACTACGGTCCGGACTATTCCGATGCCCGCAAGATCCTGAATGAGGACGGGGCGACCACAACCCCGGCTGCGCGGCGATTCCAGGAAACCCTGACCACGGCGGCCCCCGCGTCGACCGGCCAGGCGGAGGCCTCCCGCACGGCCCAGGCTCCTCCGGCCGCCCAACCGGACGAGAGCGCACCGGCCAGGACCTACGGCCTGAGCGACGCGCCGCCGGCCAGCGGCGACGTGGTCTTCTGACCCA
>Ga0265306_10001940_pt1 | contig 10035 bp, 7 predicted proteins | sample Helome_3_FD_192493 | JGI IMG/M metagenome (GOLD analysis project Ga0265306, IMG submission 192493) | Marine sediment microbial communities from subtidal zone of North Sea - Hel_20160420 (Illumina Assembly) | ecosystem: Environmental > Aquatic > Marine > Subtidal zone > Sediment ...
CGCGGTGCTCGAAGTCAACGCGATCAACTACCTGCTTCGCGCCCTGCCGGCCCTGCCATCTGCAGTGACGGCTTTGATCCTTCGCTGGCAACTGGCGGAGTACGCGCGAGGAGGATTCACCACCATTGGGGTGCTCGGTTCGGTTGGACGCGCCGAAGACCCGCTTGGCCTGCTCGAGAACCTGATGGAGGACCCGCGTGTGCCCGTCCGGGCTGTCGTCTACGGCTTGCCGAGCCAGCTCGACCTCGACGCCGGCCCCTCAGAGAATCACGACGGTCGTTTCGTGCTTCGTGGTGTGAAGTTCTGGATGGACGGCTCGCCCTACACCGGAGGCGCCGCGTTCGCCGAACCCTACGCGGACACCGAGCTCACCCGGGAGCGCATGCATCTGCCCGCCGGCCACATGGGTCCACTCAACTACGAGCTTGCGGCGTTTACCGATGAGCTCGGTCGTTTTCATCGGGCGGGCTATCACGTCGCGGTGCACACCCAGGGGGAGCGCGCCGTCCAACTGGTCCTCGATGCGGCTGAATCTCTTCTCGAGGCGCACCCTTGGCCCGACCACCGGCACCGTCTGGAACACAACGCCTTGATCACCCGACAACAGATCCAACGGGCGAAGGCAATGGGCTTCGAGCTGAGCTTCTTCCCCGATCACATCTACTACTATGGCGATCGCTTACCCGAGATCGTGGGACAGCGAGTCGAACGCTATATGCCTGTGGGCAGTGCGTTTCGCGAAGGTCACCGGGCCACCCTTCACAGCGACAATCCGATGACCCCAATCGGCCCGCTACGCGTCATGCGAACCGCGATGCTGCGAACTCCGCGCAAGGGCGGAGGGGTGCTCGGGCCGGCGGAACGGCTCGATATCGATCAGGCGCTGCGCGCGATGACCACCAACGCGGCACGGCAACTTGGGGTCGAGGACCAGCGCGGTTCCCTGGAGCCGGGCAAAGCGGCTGATCTGGTGATCTTGTCTAGGAATCCTCGCGAGACGCCGCCCGAAGAGCTCACCGAGATCGCGGTCTTGGGCACCTGGATCGCCGGCCAGCCGGTCGACACCCGGAAAACGTCGCGTCCGAACCTCGCGCTTGCATGGCGCGCGCTTCGAGCGATGGCTGCCCGCTAGCCGTCCAGCCGAGGGCGTCAGTGCGCGTCGTAGTGCCGAACGTCGACGACCAGCCGATCGGTCGTCGTATCGATGCGAGCGTGCTTGATGAGGAGATTGCCCTCCGCGATCGCCTCTCGAATGGTGGGCCGTGCCATGAACTCCTCGACCCGTTTCGCGCGCTCGTCCATCAACGAGATCAACGCGGGAAACTTCTCGCGCAGCTCTGGGTCGGCGGCGGCGGCCTCTGCAGCGCAATCGGTATGCGTCGTGAGGACGATGACCTTCACGCCGTTGAGCACCGCAAGCTCGAGCATGTCTTGCTCGGCGGGCGAGAGGACCGAACCCGCCGTGCGCACGACGTAGTAATAGTGACGCGTGTCACCCACGAGCTCGCTCACGTCGATTCGCCCATCCATGCATGCGAGCACCGCCACCACGGGATGCCGGGGGGTCCGGGGAAAGAGACCGCGCATCCCACCGGCGAGCTCGTTCTGGCGTTCGAGCTCCTCCCAGATTTGCTCGGGCGTGATCGACTCGTCGTGTACGAAATCGAAGCTGCTGAGCCGATCTTGCAGGCGATACCCGAGGTTGACCAACCCACCTCCAAGCATGAACTCCGCCCGCGGGTTCCGAGCGACGAGCAAGCCGAGAGCGAGAAGGAGAAGCCCAATCCCGATGAGCGCGCCTCTTGTCTTCGTCATCGCGGCGGAGGTTACACCAGAACGGGGTCGATTCCACTCAATTGCCGGCCGCGGACCCGTCGCCGTCGGGGGTCACCGAAAACATGAGTCCCACGTTGGCAACCGGCTGCGTTCGGTACACCCGCCCCTGATAGACCAGGCGGGTCTCCGCCGTGCCAATCGCATCCATGTACTCCTTCGGCAGGAAAAGGTCGGCGCTGACGCCCGCTACGAGGCCAAACATCTCGAGACCCACCAGCATGCGATCGAGGAGCTGGTTCATCGTGCCCGTCAGCGGGACCAGCATACTCGCGCTCTCGATCCCGTCCGCGTCTTCAATGACTTCCAACATGAATGCCGGATGCGTCTTGCTGGTGCAGCGGGTTCGGGCACCTCCATCGACGACATCGCGGCTCGGGCCCTCTTCGCATCGTTCATAGAGCGTGTGAAGCCTGGAAGTCGCAAGGGTCGATGGCCCTGCCGCAGGTCCAGCGTCCACCCCGAGCCAGTACGCTGCGCCCACGAGCACGGCGCAAAACACAACGGCGCTGGCCCCAACCACGGCGTGGCTGGGGCCTTGCGACTTCTTCCGCTCCGTCATGAAGCGTCTCGATCGTTAGTTGACGATCTCGGAGGCTGCGGCCCCGCCGGCTGCCGTGCCACCCTCTTTGGCGCCTTCTTTAGCGCCGCCTTCCATGCCGGCTTCGACGCCCTCTTGGACGCCGGCCGTGGCACCCGCCTCTGCGCCCGCAGTGACTTCCTGGGCCGCCGGGCTGGCGTCTTCCTTGCACGCCGCCGAGAGGCTGAGCGCGAGCATTGCGGTTCCGATGACCAAGTACTTGAGAATTGAGCTCATTTGTTCGTTTCCCTCCAATTTGAGTGTCGCGCAGGGTATCAAAATTCGGCCCTTTAGGCTACCTCTTGGTGAATCATGAAGCCGCTTGGAACTGTCGATACGAGCTTCCTGCTCGCCGAAGACCGCGAGACGCCGATGCACACGGGCGGCCTCATGCTGTTTTCGTACCCGGAATTGGCGCACGAAGCCTGGCTCCACGAAACGTTCTCGGCCAACGACGACCCGGAAGCGGTGCAGTACCCGTTCAACCAGAAGCTTGCATGGCCTCTTCGACGGCTGGGTCTACCTCACTGGGTACGCGACCAGAATCTCGATACGCAGTACCACGTCCGCTACTCCGCCCTCCCCAAGCCAGGCCGTTATCGCGAGATGTTCTCGCTGGTCTCCCGGCTCCACAGCACGCGCTTGCATCGCGATCGGCCCCTGTGGGAAGCGCACATCATCGAAGGCGTCGAAGATAACCGCTTCGCGCTCTACATGAAAACGCACCACTCGATGATCGACGGCGTAGGCGCGATGCGAATGCTGCGCGCTTGCCTGAGCAACGATCCGAATGAGCGCAACATGCCCGCGCCCTGGAACATGCCGCGGCCGCACAGAAGCAACGGGGCGCCCAACCCCCGTGGCACCTTAGCTGCCACGGCGGGGGCCATGACTGGCGTGCTCAAGTTCGCCGCTGCCGTCCGGCACCGCGACAAGCACGGCATGATCGCACCTTTCCAAACCCCTCTCACCATCCTGAACGGAAGGGTCACGGGTTCGCGCCGACTCGTCGCGCAGTCTTGGTCGTTGAAGCGGATCAAGACGGTGGCCAAGGCCCTCGACGCGACTGTGAACGACATCGTGCTCGCGATGTCGGGGGGTGCACTTCGGCGCTATCTGATCGACCAAGGCGCCCTTCCCGAGCAGCCGCTCACGGCAATGACGCCGGTTTCGTTTCGCCCCGCCGACGCCGAAATCGAAGGCAACTCGTTCTCCGTCGTCTTTGCCACGCTGGCCACCGACCTTGGAGACCCCCTGGACCGCCTCCGAGCGATTCAGCATTCGATGGGCGAGGCGAAGCGTTTGCTCAAGGGCATGAACGCGGCCGACATCGGTATCTTCACGAGCATCGTCGCGCTGCCTGTCCTCGTTCCGCATTTGCTTCGGATCTCCGGACGAACACGCCCGACCTTCAACGTGACGGTCTCGAACGTGCCCGGCCCGCAAGAGCCGCTCTACTGGAACGGTGCGCGGCTCGAAGGAATGTACCCCCTGTCGATCGTGACCCACGGACAAGCATTGAACATCACGGTCACGAGCTGCGGCGAGAGCTTGGATTTCGGCATCGTTGCGTGCCGGCGCTCGGTGCCCAGCGCCCAGCGCCTGATCGACCACCTCGACGAGGCGCTCGTGGAGCTCGAGCGCAAGGCTTCGCTTGCGTGAATCAGAGCGCGGTCACTCGAAGCACTCCCAGGAATCGTCACCCAAGTCCGCGCACTGAAGCGGCGCGTCGGTCAAGGCGGTCGCCTCATCGAGCCAGCCAATTTTCGGTCCGTTTAGGCTGCCGTAGAAGATCGAGCGCATCACGGCTTTTCCGCTGAAGACCGCAAACACATGCGGGACGCCTTCCCGGTCGAACATGAGCGGCGCCCCCGAATCGCCGTCGCACAGAGCGTCGTCGCGCCCATAGAGCTCGACTTCCTTGGGTTCATCGACGAGCGGCCCCAACACTTGGCGAAAGACGAAGCCATCGTACCGCTTCTTGGATCCGAGCACATCGCTGCAAAGACCGCTAGCCGGGTCCGGTTCGTGCCCGTAGCCAACCGCGTAGAGATTTCCCTGCTCTTGTCCCCCATCGGTGCACGAGCAGCCCAGACCGGCGAGGCGCGCTCGTCCGTCGACGGCAATCGAGCCGTCCCGGAGGCCCACCAAGGCGACGTCATTCCAACGGTGGGTGAAGTCGGCGGTGCCGTCGTACTCCGGATGAAGAATGAGCTCCGCCGGGCCGTCGTAGAGCACCCTGTGATCACCGAATATCTGTTGGCTCACCTCGACCTGCTCGTTGGGCAGCGCCTGTTCGACGCAGTGTCCAGCGGTAAGCAACCAGTGCTCGCTGAGCACAAACGCCGTGCAGTAGTGCGTATCGGCGAAAACGATCCGCACCACCCAATCGATGTCGTTCGTGAGTCGAGGCGGCGCCTGCCCGGCGTCGCCTCCACAGCCCAGCAGGGAGCAACAGGCCAGCAATACTATGGTCAGGCGGCTGTTCATCTCCAACTCCTAGGGCGATAGGGGAGCAAGAAGCGGACCAATCCGATCTACTCGAAACACAGTCGATTTAGCGCTCTGCAAGCCGAAGGCGTGACGGATTGGCACACCCTGTGGCGCCCGAGCCACTCAGCGCGACAGGAGGTCACCAAGCGTGTGGATACCCCTCCGTTCCGCCTTTTTGAGCAGTCGTTGGAACAAGAGCGCCGTGGCAAGCGCGTCCCCGGCAGCCGTGTGCCGTTCCGCGACGTCGATGCCATAGCGCTCGACCAGGCTATCGAGACGGTACGCGGCACTCTGCTTGGTGCCGGTCGCGCGACTCGAGCTCATTGGGCCAACCTCGACACGCTCTGCAAGCTGTGCCGTGTCGATGGTTGGGTTCCAGACGGTTGCACCTCGGTGCGCCGCGATGGCCTTCCGAAGCATCTGGATGTCGAACGCAGCGTGATGCGCAACGAGCACGGCGTCGCCCGCAAAGTCCAAGAAGCGGGCAGCGGCCTCGTCCTCGGGGAGCCCGTCTGCGAGGTCGTTGGAGACGAGGCCATGAATCACGGCGGCGTTCGCGCCGCCGACGTCGACCTGGGCCACCATGGCTTCGAAGGCATCGTCGAGCTGCACCTCGGGCCCCGCCATCGCCACGCCTGCGATCGAAAGGAGTCTGTTCTTCGCAAGATCGAGACCGGACGTCTCGCTGTCGAAGACGACGAAGCGGACGTCCCCGAGCGGAGTGCTCTTGGGGCGTCGTCTTTTTTTCGCCATGTAGTCGCGCAGGGCGCCGGGCCAGTCGGAGGCGGTTGCCGGAAGAGTCCGGTTCGAGAACAGGTTCTTGAGGAACTTTGGAAGCAAACGCACCTCAGCGCAGGAAATCGGTTCGGTACCTCGACGTCAACATCAACTGCACGTCTTTGACAACCGAAAACGTACTTCGAAGCGTTTGGCGCTCGAGCTTGTTGAGCTCCTTGATGTGGACGTAGCGGCCCGAACTGCCTCGATTGAGCCCTTCGAGCGCGCGAATGCGCATCAGAATCTCGTAAGCCATCCCTGCTTCGCTGGCGAGTCGCGCGAGATGCTCGTGGGTCTCGCCAATTCGCTGCCAGCGCTCGGCCGTGCTTCCGTATATATCGATGCCCAGGTCGTAGACCAGAACCCGGGCCGCATCGGCAAGCGGCATCATGGCACGGGCCTTGATGTCGAACGCATCGCGATGCTCGCCGCTGCGCTCGACGACCATGTTGCGAAAAAAGCTGAGCGGCGGTGGATTGCGGGTGGCGTTCAGCGCAAAAAAGGACAGAAACGCTCGATCGACCTTGATGCTTTCGAAGATGTGACCCTTGAGCTCGGCGGCGAGCGCGTTCTCGCCGAACACCGGACGAAAGTCGAAGAAGATGTTGGTGTGCATCACCGCGATGTTCTCCGGCTCCCGAATCCACCGTGAGAAGTAACGCTTCCACTCCGCAAGGGGCTGGTTCCACTTCGGGTTGCTGGCCATGATGTCGCCCGGACAGCGCTCGAAGCCCGCTTCGACGAGAACGTCGACGACCAGTCGACCCAGCTCGAGATAGAAGCGCTCTGCCGCCCCATCGTCGTCACCGGGGTCGGCATAGAGAATCGCGTTGTCTTGGTCGGTGCGCAAAAGCTGCTCTTCGCGCCCTTCGCTGCCGAGCGCCAACCAGCAAAACGGCACGGGGGGCTGCAGGCCGCGACCCGCGAGCTCCTGCAAGGACAATCGAATCGCACGGCGGATCAGTGTGTCGTTGATCTCCGAGATCATGTTTGCGAGGAAAGACATACCGACTTCATCTTCGAGGTATCGGCGCAGGAGCTCCTCGGCCTGATCGCGAAGCACGCGCAGGCGTTCCTTGGTCTTGGCGCGGGAAATTTCGGTGAGAATGACCGTAGGGTGACTTCCCTGGGTCTTCAAAATGTCGTGTTCCGAGACAATGCCGGTCACCGGCGTATTGGGCGTGCCATCTTCGGTGACCGCAAAGTGGTGAAGGTGTTTCTTCATCACCGTGGCGATCATCGAGGACAAGGTCGTCTGTTCGTCGATCGTGAGGACTGGCGAGCTCATGATCTCCGAGATGAGATCGGACACGTCTCGGCCCTTGCCAACCACCTTCGCGCGAAGGTCGGAATCGGTCACGATGCCGATCGGCCGCCGCTCCTCGTCGACGATCAGGATGGAGCCGACGTTACGCTCGCTCATCATGGAGGCGGCATCGCGTATCGTCGTCTCAGTGTTGCACGTCAGCACGTCGCGGACCGGGTCGACGCGGCGCACGTCGTCGCCGGCCTCGGCAGCTCGCTCGTGACGCCTCGCTTCCCGCACTGCGACGAGGCGATTGGTCTCTCCGAGCTGCGGGACGTCGGCCGCGAAGTCGGCCGCGAAGAACATCGCCACGCGGGGCGCCGCGGCTACCAGCTCGTGCAACTGATCCTTCGAGAGAACGTAGAGCAGAGTGTCGTCTTTCGCCTGCGTGGTGGCGGCGTAGGGTCGGTCCCCGAGAAGCGCACGAACGCCAAAGATGTCGCCGTCATCGCAAACATCGGCGAGAACGTCTTTGCCGTCGACCTGCTGCCGCACCTCGATTTCGCCCTTGACCAGAACGTAGAATTCGGGACCGGGCATACTGCCTTGCTCGAAGACGACGTCGCCCGGCTCTAGATAGCGAATGCGAATCCCCTTGGCGATGCGATCCAGGAGCTCGCGATCGAGCTTGTCGAAAGGCGGGTGCTTGGCCAGCCGATTGGCCACCGTGAGAATCATGGAATCGGACGACATGCTCGCTATCTCTCCACGGCTCGCTCGACGATCTCCAAGACATCCTTCGAGATCCCGGGCTGACGCGCAATGCGCTCGAGCTCGGCCTTCATCAAGGCCGCGCGGCCTGGCTCGAAGCGCCTCCATTGATTGAAGCTCGAGACGATGCGGGAGGCGACCTGCGGGTTGATCGCATCGAGCTCCACGACCCGGTCGGCCACGAATCGATACGCTCGGCCATCCGGTCGATGAAACGCGACTGGATTACCGGACGCGAACGCGAAGAGCAGCGAGCGGGCCCGGTTCGGATTGGCCAAGTTGAAGTCAGGGTGATTGGAGAGCGCGACCACCCGGTCGAACGCTGCCGGCGAGCTCGACATGGCCTGCATACGGAACCATTTGTCCAAGACCAATGGCTCGTCGCGCCATCGGTCGTAGAACTCGGTGATCGCGCGATCGGTCTCGGCTGAATCTAGGTCGATCAGCGTCGAGAACGCGGCTTCGTAGTCGGTCATGCTCGTGGCCGTGCGGAACTGTTCGACTGCCAGGGCAATCGTGTCTGGCTCTTCGAGGGCCACCAGGTAGCGCAGCGCGCGGTTTTTGAGGCGCCGGCGATCGATCTGCGCTTTGTCGATGGCGTCGGTGCCACGGCAGTGCTGCGCGTATGTGCTCATCCAATCCTCGCGGAGGGCCACGCCGAGCTCGCGAACGACGAACTCGCGCGCACTGTGGACGGCATCCGGGTCGGCGGGGCTGAGCTCCTGGGACATCAACTCCTCGGACGGAAGCGAAAGGGTCAGCGCCTTGATGGACCCATCGAGGCTCGCGTCGGACAAGATCCTGCGAAATGCGTCTACCAGTGCAGGATCGATCTCGAGCGCCCGGCCTTCGAGCTCCCGTCCGACGAGCTCGAGCAGGACGTCCTTGGCAAAGGTCTGGCCCGCCTCCCAGCGGTTGAACGGATCGGAGTCGTGCGCCATCAAGAACGCGAGCTCCTCCCGGCTGCGGTCGATCTCGAGCTTGAAAGGCGCGGAAAACCCTCGGGCGATGGACGGCACCGGCCGTTCTTGAACGTCCTCGAAGGTGAAGGTCTGCTCGTCCACCACGAGCTCGAGGGTGCGTACCGTGCCCGGAATGTCGTCGCCGTCCGCCCCCACGAGCCCGACTCGAATCGGAATCGGGAGCGGTCGAGGCTGCGCCTCATCGGCAAAGACGCGCTGCGCCTGAGAGAGCGTCAGGGCGTAGGATCCGGCTGACGCGTCCCAGACGCCGCTCGCGCGGACCACGGGGGTTCCTGCCTGCGAGTACCAGCGCTCGAGCAGGCCGAGATCCGCGTCATTGGCCTCTGCCATCGCCTGGCGAAAGTCGTCACAGGTCACCGCGCGGCCGTCGTGCTTCTCGAGATAGCGCCGAAGCCCCTTTCGAAACCCTTCCGGGCCGAGAAGCGTCTGATAGATGCGCACCACCTCTGCGCCCTTTTCGTACACGGTGGCCGTGTAGAAGTTGTTCATCTCGATGTAGGACTCGGGCCGAATCGGATGCGCTAGAGGGCCGGCGTCTTCGGCGAACTGGGCCGTCCGCAGCCGCGTCACGTCCTTGATACGCTGCACGGCAGGCGACGTCATGTCTGCCGAAAACTCCTGATCGCGAAAGACGGTCAGCCCTTCCTTGAGCGTTAGCTGGAACCAATCACGGCAGGTGACCCGGTTCCCCGTCCAGTTGTGGAAGTACTCGTGAGCAACGACGCCTTCGATCCCTTCGTAATCGTCGTCGGTCGCAGTCGATGGCTTGGCGAGCACGTACTTCGAGTTGAAGACGTTCAGGCCCTTGTTCTCCATCGCGCCCATGTTGAAGTCGTCCACCGCGACGATCATGTAAACGTCGAGGTCGTACTCGAGCCCGTAGCGTTCCTCGTCCCAGCGCATCGCAGCCCGAAGCGAGGCCAGCGCATGCTCGCACTTGTCGGCGTTCGCCGGCTCTACCCAAATCTCGAGTGCGACCTTCCGCCCCGAAGCAGTCGTAAACGCCCCTTCGTGAGAGACGAGATCACCCGCGACCAGGGCGAAAAGGTAGCTCGGCTTTGGGAAGGGGTCCTCCCACTGAACCCAGTGACGGCCGTCTGGGAGCTCGCCCTCCGCCACACGGTTGCCGTTCGAAAGCAAAACCGGATACGTCGCGCGTTCGGCTTCGAGCCGCGCGGTGAACCTCGCCATGACGTCCGGCCGATCCAAGTAATACGTGATGCGCCGAAAACCCTCGGCCTCACACTGGGTGCAAAACGTCCCGCTCGACGTGTAGAGGCCCATGAGCTTCGTGTTCTCGGCCGGGTGAATCGCCACTTCCGTCGCGAGCTCGAAGCGGTCTGGGACATCGT
>Ga0265306_10001942_pt1 | contig 10034 bp, 17 predicted proteins | sample Helome_3_FD_192493 | JGI IMG/M metagenome (GOLD analysis project Ga0265306, IMG submission 192493) | Marine sediment microbial communities from subtidal zone of North Sea - Hel_20160420 (Illumina Assembly) | ecosystem: Environmental > Aquatic > Marine > Subtidal zone > Sediment ...
CGCCAGGGTTCGACTAATCGGCAGGATTGCCGATTTGGACCGCGGAGCGACCCGAGCGCAGCGAGGGCGAGGTACAGGGATGGATAGAAAACGGGGGCCTCATGGCCCCCGTTTTGACTTTGAGCGGATACGCCGGCTCGCTGCGGAACAGCGCCTAGTCCCCGTTTTTCGGCTCATCATCGCTGACCAGTATGGTGCGGCGCCGCGCCGGCGTTTTGTCCCGCGGCTGCCGGCGTCTCTCTTCGCGGCGAGCAGCTGCTTTTTTCTGAATTAAATCCGATACATAAGGATCCCAGCCGGCGGTGGCCCCTTCCAGGCCCTCGAGCGGATTGTCTGGCTCCGTGCTGTCCTTGTTGCCTTCATTGCCCATGGCAAGGTGTCCTGCTCTCGATGCTGTTGCCACTATAGCCCCCGGTCTGGTGCCGGCAACCGAACTGCATCACAGTCGGGACCGGCCAGCGGTTTGTGACCTGCGTCACACTTGGCTGTGGCGCATACTTTCCGGGGTCCGCCCGCGCCAATGTCACGTGCTTCCGGCTGCAGCCAGCGGCGTAGCGTCCTCGCCCCGCCAGGGCGCGCGTTGCGACCAACACATGGAATCGTCATGAGCGAACAGGAAGTCTTCTGGGTGGGGCGCCGACCGTCCGCAAGCGAGGAGCCCGTGCTGCCCACCCAGGATCCGGCTTTTGAAGCGGCCCTGCGGGCGGTTTGCGAAGCGTCAGGCTGTCCGGTCCAGCGCTACATCGCGGCTCAAGGTGCGTTTGGGAGTTGGCTGCTGGAGTTGAGCCGCAACGATGAGACGCAGCGGCTGATCTGGAATGGCCAGGCGAGCCGCCTGAGCCTGGATGCCCCAAACCGCGCCGGCGGTTGGAACGAATTGTCTGCCGAGGGTTTGGAGCGGGCGGATATGGGGGCCATGATTGCTGCAATGCATCGCATGCTGGGGGGCGACGGTGCGGGAAATTAACCGCGCCCTGCGCGAGTTCACGGGTTGCCCGACCCCGGGCTGGTAGTATCCATCGGCAATCGGACGCGACTTGAGCCGGTCGATGGATGACGGAAAAAGCCTGAAGGAAAAAGTCGAGCAGCACCTGCCAAATTGGCAGTCGTGGTACCCGAGTCTCTTCGACGCAGCGGTCGACCTCGGCCTGCTGCGCGCGCAGGTTTGCTCCCCTTCGCAGCTCTTGCTCAGTAATCGCCACGCCCGGGTTCAGAGCCAGGCAGAGCAGGCCCACCGCGAGAAGTGGGGCGGTACCGAGTAAGCGCGCCTGGCTATGGGCCTTTCCCTGTCAGGCAGTTTGCTTTGGGCTCTTGGGCTCTCCGGTAGCCTGGCATGGCCCGGCCTGGTAGCCCTGGGCTTCACCCGTTTGCGCTGGACGCACATCAGCGTGCCGACACGGTTTCTGCGCTACGCGATACCGTTGAGTTATACCGTCATTTTTTGCGCCCACGCGCTGCTTGCCGACTTCGTTATCGTCGGCGCCGAACGGGCCGCGGAAACGGGACTGCTGTCAGCCGTGTGGTGGCGCATCATTTTCGTGCTGGCCCTGGAAACGGCCCTGGCCGCGACAGCCCTCTACTGGCTCGAGCGCCGTTTTCGTCCTGGCGCGACCAGTCCGTGAAGCACACACGAATCCGCTAAACTGCGCCCTCACCGCGACCCGGAGTGTGTTGTTCAGTGACCCCAGTCTGTCGCTTGTCATGGGCCTGCTTGCTGGCCCTGTTATTGCGGCCCGCAGGCGCGGCGGATTGCCGGGCTGAAGTTCGGGCCCTGCTGGTGCAGCCAGAACCGGCTGCTGCCAGCGTGGCGGATGCGCGGCGGCTGTGTGCAGCAGCCAGCGAGGCGGGCGACCCCGTTGCCACCTATCACCTGGCGCTGCTGGATTTAGGTCCGGCAGGCTGGAACCCCGAGGGGGCCGCACCGTTGATTACGCAGGCGGCCCGGGCCGGGGTGCCCGAGGCCCAGTACTGGCTCGCCTGGCAGCTCGACTCGGGGCCGCTGCTGCCGAACGATCCCGACGCGTCGCGCCGCTGGTACGAAGTGGCCGCGGCGCAGTCCCATCGGCTGGCGCTGCTGCGCCTGGCTGAGATCTACGAGCGGGGTGAACTGGGCGCGCAGATGGCGCCGGCCCGCGCGGCCGAGCTGCGTGCCCTCGCAGCCCAGTGCCCGGCCGACCCGGAGTAGGTTGTTGAGCAGCGTCCAGGAATTGCTGGCCAATAACCGCGAGTGGGCGCGCGAGATGCTCGGCGAGGACCCCGAGTTTTTTTCCCGCCTCGCCGCCCAGCAAGCGCCCGAGTTTCTCTGGATTGGCTGTTCCGACAGCCGGGTGCCGGCCAACCAGATCACCGGTCTGCTCCCGGGTACGGTATTCGTGCACCGTAATGTTGCGAACCTGGTGCCCGGTGAAGATCTCAATAGCCACTCCGTTATTCAATATGCGGTGGAAGCGCTGCGGGTGCGTCATATCATCGTCTGCGGCCACTACGGCTGCGGTGGCGTGCTGGCCGCACTGCGCGGCGAGCGCGTCGGCCTCGTGGACTACTGGCTAACGGGTGTGCGCGCACTGCGCGACCGGGAGCAGGTGGCCCTCGACGCGTTGCCGGACGAAGGCTCGCGACACGCAAGGCTTTGCGAACTGAATGTCGTCGAGCAGGTACTCAGTCTGAGCCGCGCGCTGGTGGTGCGGCGCGCCTGGGACGAGGGCCAGGCGCTGCAGATTCACGGCCTGATCTACGACGTTTCGGATGGCCTGCTGCGGGATCTCGGCTTGCATGCCGGCAGCGCGGCCGAAGCGACTGCAAACTGTGCCGCTGCTCGTGAGCGACTGATCCGGGCCGTGTAATGGACCTCGCCGCTGCGGCGCTGATGGTCCTCGGTGTGTTGCTGGGCCTGGCCGGGTTCGCCGGTTTGCTGCTGCCGGCCCTGCCCGGGGCGCCGATGCTGTTCCTTGGCCTGGTCATCATCGCGTGGGCGGAGGACTTCGCGTACGCGGGTGGCTGGACACTCGGCGTGCTCGCGGCGCTGGCTGCCCTGACCTACCTGATCGACGTCGTGGCTGGTTTGCTTGGCGCCAGGCGTTTCGGCGCATCCCCCAGGGCCATGGTGGGTGCGGGTATCGGCGGGCTGGTGGGACTGTTTTTCGGCCTGATCGGCGTGCTGCTGGGGCCGCTGATCGGCGCGTTTATTGGCCAGCTGACGGCCGTGCCCGACCTCATGGCTGCCGGGCGCGCCGGGATCGGTGCCGCGATTGGCCTGGTTTTCGGCGCTGCGCTGAAGATTGCAGTGGCGTTTACGATGGTCGGCATCTTTGCGCTGGCGCGGTTCAGCTGAACACCGTGAGGTCCTCGGCGGAAGATCCTGTAACGGATTACTGCGACGCGCTGATTCGCTTCGTCGCGTCGCAACTGCTCGATCCGCACCGCTATTTCGAACAGAAACTGCTGGGCCAGTTGGCATTGAGTGCCAACGACACGGCGCGGGCAGATCTGCTGCGGCAGCTCGTGGGCTGGCTCGCAGCTGACGAGCTGTTGACCGCCCCGCAGCGGGCGCGTCTGGACGCCGAACTCGCCAGGCGCCACTGGCCAAGCACCGGGCTGGTGGAACGGGATCCCGATCTGGCGCTGTTGCTGTTGCGTGGTGTCGAAACTGCCGCCGCGCGCGAGCAACTGCAGCACGCCCTTGCCAACTCTGAGCTGTTCGATTCGGATCGAGACCTGGTCCAGGCCAACCTGCAGCGGCACGAGCACTGAGCCGCTGCGCTATTATTGGGTGACCTGTTAACGACTGATGATCATGCGGCCACGACACTTCTGCGCTTTGCTGCTCACAACGCTGATACTCAGCGGCTGCGGCCCGGCTCCGGAGCAAACGGTCGGCACCCTGAGCGGCCAGGATCTCATGGCCCGGCTGGATGCCGGTGACGCCCCGTTGATTCTTGACGTGCGCACGCCTGCAGAATACGCGGCCGGCCATATTCCCGGTGCGGTCAACATTCCCCATGATGCGCTCGGCGCGAGACTCGCTGAGCTGGGCGGTGACCGGGATCGCGAGATCGTGGTGCACTGCCAGAGTGGCCGCCGCGCAGCCACCGCTGAGGAGCTGCTGACAGACGCCGGCTACACGGGCGTTACGCATCTCGACGGCGATATGGTCGGGTGGCGATCGGCGGACCTGCCCGTCGTTAAGACGACTGCGCCGTGAGCGCCAGGATAGAAATCGAATATTGCACCGGCTGCCGCTGGCTGCTGCGCGCCGCCTGGGTGGCCCAGGAGCTACTTAGCACCTTCGAGAAGGAGCTCGACGAGGTATCACTGCGGCCCGGCAGCGACGGCGGCATTTTCGAAGTGCGCCTGAACGGCGAGACCCTGTGGTCGCGGGCCGCGGAAGGCCGATTTCCCGATGCCAAGGAGTTGAAGCAACGACTTCGCGACCGCATCGCGCCCGATCGCGATCTCGGCCACGTGGACCACTGAGCCCGAACCCGCATGGCAGCCATCCCGGAGACGGTGGTGCCCGCCGCGGTGCCCGGCCACGACTTTCGCCTGACGGCCTGGCAGCGGGACACCGGCAGCGAAACGCTGCTGGTCATGGTCCACGGGCTCGGTTGCAGCAAACAGAGCTTCGCCGGCGCCTGGTCGCAAACGGAGTTCCGCGACTGGTCACTGCTCGCGCCAGATCTGCCGGGTTTTGGCCGCGCACCCAAGCCGGCAGATTTCAGTTACGGCCTGCAGCAACAGGCCAGGGTGCTGGCATCGCTGCTCGACCAGCGAGCGTCGCGACGCGTGCACCTGGTTGCCCACAGCATGGGTGGCACGCTGGCCTTGCTGCTGCCCGAGCGCATCCTGGCGCGCCTCGAGACCCTGGTCCTGGTTGAGCCGCGACTGCTGGCCGAGAGCTGCAGCGTCGCGGCGGAAGCCAGCCGCATTCCCGAAGACGACTTCGAGCGGCAATTCATGCAGAGTTTCCGCCGCCGAGTGGGTACGGATGCGCGCGTCGCTTTCGATGCTGACCACGCAGACCCGCTGGCCTTCCAGCGTAGCGCGAGTTCGCTGGTGCGTTGGGCGGGCAGTGGTGAGATGCTGCAGCGTTTTGCCCGTGTGCCCTGCCCGGCATGGTTCGTCTACGGGGCAGACAACCGGCACCTTGCGGAGTTGCGAAAACTGCCGGTGGAACAGACCGTGGCAATCGCCGGCGCCGCGCACTTCCCGATGCACGACAACCCGGCGCAGTTCTACGGCACCCTTGCCGGGCTGCTAGACTCCGCCCGCGCCGACGGGAAAGGGAGACCGCGATGAAGGTGTCGGTCACCGGTGACGTACCTGAGACGCCGGAATTGAGTCCACTGGAACGGGCCGTGCTCGCCGTGGCCCTCGCTGCCGACGAATTCAGCACGTTGCGCGACCAGGTTGAGTGCACGAAGGTCGTGTCGCGCACCTACAGCGGTGTTGGCTTCGTCACCAAGTTTCAGGTGCCCGCAGACACCCCCGGTGTGGCCGCGAAAGCCATGCCGCCCGTGGTTATGGGTGGACATCCGCTATTGCCCGACGCCGCTGAGTTCCTGCTCGAACTGCGCGGCGGGCGCCTGCACAGCCTCGAGGCCTACTGCTACGAGGGCGTGTGGCCCGGCGACGAGGCAGGTTTTAGCCTGGCTGCAAAGGCTCACTAGGACTGCCCCCCGGTGCAGACCGTGTGCCGGGACCGCTAGAATACCGACGTCGCGTTTGCCGGAGCCAGCAGCACCGCAATGACCGGATACGGAAAACTCAATCTCGTCGGCATGGCAATACTGCCCGTTGCCGCCGTCCTGGGCGCACTGATTTCGTTCGGGCCGCGCACCGATACGATGCTGACAGTCTTCGTGATCAACTGCATTCCGATGATCCTGGGCGGGTTGGTGTCGGCGCTGCTGCTGCGGGGTGCGAACCGGGTCCGGGCGGGACAGCTGATTGCGCTCTGGCCCACGCTCATTCCCGCCGCGATGGGCGCGGTCTGGTACCTGTGGCGCGCAATACTGCCCGAAGAAGTCGCGCCGGGGCGGGAGTACCTGGCCGCGCCGCAGTATCTGCTGCTGGGTGTGCTGTGCCTCGGCATCGTCTCGTGGGTCGGTTGCCGCATCGCGCGCGCGCGCCACAACTCCGGCTGACGCGTGGTGCTGGCGGATGCGATTGCGCGAGGCCCGGCAAGGCTGCCGAATCCCGCCGTCTATGTGCCCTACGGCGATCTGGGTGCAAGGCCCAATGTGATCGTCGACGGGCCGCCGCAAAAGGCGACGACGCTGACACTGTCTCACTGGCCCAACAATGACACGCCGCCGGAACTCAAGCGCGACACCTCGACGGGTATTGCCTTCGCGTACCTGGATACGCCGGCGCTGCATCGCGAGCAGGCCATCGTATCCAACAGCCATTTCGACGAGGACGGGCTATTCAGCATGTTCGCGCTGGTGGACCCGGCCACGGCCCTGCAATATCGCAACCTGCTTGTCGATGCCTCTCGCGCCGGCGATTTCGGCGTGTTTGAACACCGCGATGCCGCGCGGCTCGCATTCACCGTCGAGGCGTTCACCGATCCATCCGTCTCGCCGCTGCCGAAAGCGACGTTTGCGGTCTGCGACCGTCGCCGCACGGCGAACCTGTACATGGCCATGCTGGAGAACTTGCCGGCTATCCTGGCCGATCTGCCTGGCCACGCGCAGTGGTGGCGGGCACAGGACGAGCACCTGGAGCAGAGTCTCGCGTGGGTAGCTGAAGGCGTTGTCGAGATCGAGGAGCGGCCGGAACTCGACCTGGCCCTGGTTCGCATGCCGCTGGAGCTGCCCGAAAGCATTGCACGCCGTTACCTGCAGACGGAGCGGGCACCCGTGCATCCGTTTGCGATTCACCGGCACACAGCTTGCAACCGGCTGCTCAGAATCCAGGGCCAGCGCTACGAGCTGCAGTATCGCTATGAAAGCTGGGTGCAACTGCCCGCGAAGCGACCGGCCTTGCGGGTCGACCTGGAAGAACTGGCTTGTTTACTGAACGAAATAGACAGCGCGCCAGGCACCTGGTGCGCCGAAGGGGTCATGGAAGTTGCGCCGCGCCTGTACCTGGATGGCGTCGAGGCCTCCGGCATTCCGGCAGAGGAATTTATTACGCGGCTTTGCGCTTACCTGGAGACCGCGCCGGTCGCGTGGGACCCCTACGGCTGGCAGGGCTGAGGGTCTAGCGGGGCGAGCTGGTCTCCGCGCAGTCCAGGCATTCGGCCGACGCTGGCCAGGCCTCCAGCCGCTTCGTGCTGATGTCCTCGCCGCAGGTGACGCAAATGCCGTAGCTTCCGGCTTCCAGGCGCCGCAGCGCACCGTCGATTTGCGCAATCTCGTGCACCGCTTCGTTTTCCAGTGCCGATACCACTTCAACATTGCCGAGCTGGGCCGCCTGTTCGGATGAATCTGCGTCCAGGGGTTCGCGCGCATGCTCGTGAATTCGGTTCACGCGCGCCTCCAGCTCTCGCTTCTGTGTTACCAGTTGCGCGCGAATCTGTTCTTGTTCGGTTGGGCCAATTTCCATCACTGTATCTCGGCTGTCAGGCGGGTTCCTGGAGCACCATGGACATGCGCACCAGCTCGGCCAGAGAGCGGGCGTGCATCTTTTCCATCACCCGGGCCCGGTGAATTTCCACGGTACGCTGGCTGAGGTCGAGATCCATAGCAATTACTTTATTCGCGAGGCCGCGCACCACACATTCCATGACCTCTCGTTCCCGCGGTGTGAGGCTCTGGGAGCGCTCCAGCAGCTCACGCTTGCGGTCTTCCTGCGAGCGGTGTTCTTCATCCCAGGCCAGGGCCTGGTTGATCCGGTCCAGCAGGTCCTGGTCCCGGTAGGGCTTCTGGATGAAGTCGAAGGCGCCTTTATGCATGGCTTCAACCGCCATCGGCACGTCGCCGTGCCCCGTCACGAAGATAACAGGCATTGTCGCGTGCTGCTCTACCAGGTGCCGATGCAGCTCCATGCCACTCATGCCAGGCATGCGGATGTCCAGCACGATGCAGCCCTGCCAGTCTGCCTGGTAGGCGTCAAGGAAATCCTGGGCGGACGCAAACAGCTGGCAGCCAATTTTCATGGATCGCAGCAGCATCCCCAGGGAATCGAGGACTGCCCGGTCGTCGTCGACCACGAAGACGGTATTTTCAGTCATGCCCTGTCTCTTCTTCTGATTCAATCTTGGTGGGCAGTACCAGGTAGAAGGTTGCACCGACTACCGGATTATTAAAGTGAGACAGTGTACCGCCGTGGGCGGTGGCGATGGAACGGCTGATCGCCAGCCCCAGCCCCATTCCTGAGGCCTTGGTGGTAAAAAACGGCGTAAACAGGTCATCTTCCGCGTCTTCCGGCACGCCCGGTCCGCGGTCGGTGACGGTCACGCGCACGTGCTGGGCGTCTTCCAGCCATGCCCGCAGGTCCAGCCGGCGCTGGTCATCCGGGATGGCCCCCATGGCGTCAATACCGTTGCGCACCAGGTTCAGGATGACCTGCTGTATCTGGATGGGGTCCGCCATCACCAGCGGCAGGTCTTTCTCCAGCCGCATACGCAGATCGGTGTGATGAGCGCGGGCGTCCATGCGGGCGAGAGGCAGGATCTGGGCGATCAGTTCTCGAAGGTCTACCGGTTCGCGCGCGGTTTCCCGGCTGCGCGCAAAAGCGCGGATCCGCTGGATGATCTCCGCTGCGCGGTGGGCCTGAACACCGATCTGTTCCAGTGCGCGGTTTACGTCCAGGCGCTCCTCCTGCCCGTTACCCTCCTGGTTCAGGAGTCGCTGGCAGGCCGCGGTGTAGTTGGAAATTGCGCTGAGGGGCTGATTCAGTTCGTGGGCCATGGCCGCCGCCATTTCACCCATCGTCGTGAGCCGGCTCGCGTGGTTCATCTGTTCACGTTGCTGTAGCGCCTGTTCTTCGGCGCGCTTCTGCTCGGTCAGGTCGCGAATCAGGCCCACGAAGCGTTTTTCGCTGCCGACCTTCGCCTCACCGATGGACAGGTCTACCGGAAATTCACGGCCGTTGCGGTGGCGTGCCACGACTTCCCGGCCGATGCCGATGATCTTTCGCTCGCCGGTACGCATGTAGTTGTCCATGTATCGATCGTGATGGCGGCCATCGCGCGCGTTCATGATGATGTCGATGTTCTGCCCGGCAATCTCTGCTGCCTGGTAACCGAACATGCGTTCTGCAGCAGCGTTCATGCGAACTATGCGGCCTTGCCGGTCCGCCACGATGATGCCGTCGACAGCGGCGTTGAGCAGTGCGTCGAATTCAGCCGCGCTGAATTCAGTGTCGATACGCGGGCCCGGGTCCGCCGGGTCCACCGCCTCATGACTGTAACGCGTTTCCATAGGCAGACAACGATACAACGACGACTGCGCTTGCGGCCAGCCGTCTGGCGCGGGCACTAGCCGTCGGCCCCGTGCAGTTCCATGAAGTCTGCCGATTGCGCCTTGTAGGTCACGCTGCTGTCGAAGCCCGGCGGTTTAACGATAAGCACATCGCAGGGCAAATAATCGAGCACTCGCTCGGCAGTGCTGCCAATTACAGCCTGTTGCAGGCGGCCGCGGGCGACTGCCCCCATCACCAGCACGGCGGCGCCCAGGTCGCCGGCGAGGCCGGGCAGCACGGTCGCTGGATCGCCTGCCAACAGGTGCTGGCGTGAGTCCGGGATGTCCTGCGTGGCCATCAGTTCGGCGAACGCTGCCTGGTGTTCGGCCTTGACTCGAGCGCTGATCTCTTCCACCGCGATGGGTGCGGGCGTCATTGCCAGAGACCCCGCGTTGGCGATATCTCCGAGGGTGTCGTAGCCGTGATATACGTGCAGCTCACCGCCGAGGGCCTTCGCCAGCGTGGCAGCCTGGGCCAGCACCGCGTCGTCCAGGGCCGCAGGTTTTTCGTGTTCATGGGTGGGATCGACGGCAGCCAGTATCCGCGGCTGGTTCATGGCTGCGGTCTTGACCAGCCACAGTGGTGTGGGGCAGTCGCGAATGAGATGCCAGTCGGTGCTCGTGAAC
>Ga0265306_10001943_pt1 | contig 10031 bp, 9 predicted proteins | sample Helome_3_FD_192493 | JGI IMG/M metagenome (GOLD analysis project Ga0265306, IMG submission 192493) | Marine sediment microbial communities from subtidal zone of North Sea - Hel_20160420 (Illumina Assembly) | ecosystem: Environmental > Aquatic > Marine > Subtidal zone > Sediment ...
TGGTATCGACGCAGGAAGCGGTCAACAAGCTGGCGGCGGCGCGTCTGGCGGCCGACGTCTGCGGCGTGCCGACGATCCTGGTCGCGCGCACCGACGCTGAATCAGCCAACCTCCTGACCGCCGACATAGACGAGCGCGACCGCGAATTTATCACCGGCGAACGCACCGCCGAGGGTTTCTTCCGGGTCAATGCCAGCCTCGACCAGGCCATCTCACGAGGTCTGGCCTACGCGCCGCTGGCCGACCTGATCTGGTGCGAAACACAGGTGCCTGATCTGGACGATGCCAAACGTTTCGCCGAGGCGATGCAGAAGGAATATCCCGGTCAGATGCTGGCCTACAACTGCTCACCCTCGTTCAACTGGCGCAAGAACCTGGACGACGCCACCATCGCCAAGTTCCAGCGCGAACTCGGCGCCATGGGCTACAAGTTCCAGTTCATCACGCTGGCTGGTTTCCATGCGCTGAACTACAGCATGTTTACGCTGGCCAAGGGCTACAAGGAAAGCCAGATGTCGGCCTATGTCAAACTGCAGGATGCGGAGTTCGACAGCGAAAAGGACGGCTACACCGCCACCAAGCACCAGCGTGAAGTCGGCGCCGGCTATTTCGACGCAGTGACCCAGGTCATCACCGCCGGCCAATCCTCGATCACCGCCCTGACTGGCTCCACCGAGGAAGCCCAATTCGAAGAAGCCATGTAGGTTTCCCGGATTGGAACTGACAAGGCCCCGACGAGCACTCGTCGGGGCCTTTTTCGTTACCTGCCAGGGTCTGGGTCGAAACCATGGCAGGTATGATCGGCCGGGGTGTGACGGGCCGGCGCTTGAGACACGGATACGCGATCAGGGATAATTCACGGTTTACGGTCAACAGCCCCCGGCAGGACAGCATGCATTACGACCATATCGAACTCCCCGGTGAAGGCGAGGCCATCACCATGAACACCGATTTCACCCTCAAGGTCCCGGCGCGTCCAATCGTGCCGGTGATCGAGGGTGACGGTATCGGCATCGACGTCACGCCGGTGATGAAGGACGTGGTCGATGCCGCGGTCAGCAAGGCCTATGGGGGTGAGCGGGCCATCGCCTGGATGGAGGTGTTCGCCGGCCAGAAGGCCGCGGAACGTTACCAGGGGCAATTCCTGCCCGAAGAAACGCTGGACGCGCTGCGCCGCTATGTGGTGTCGATAAAGGGGCCATTGGCGACACCCGTGGGCGGTGGCTTTCGCAGCCTCAACGTGTCCATCCGCCAGACCCTGGACTTGTATGCCTGTGTGCGCCCGATCCAGTACTTCCCGGGCGTACAGACGCCGATGAAAGACTCCGACCTGGTGTCGATGACGATCTTCCGCGAGAACACCGAGGACATCTACGCCGGGATCGAATGGCCGGCGGGCTCGCCGGAGGGCCAGAAGTTGATCAAGTTCCTGCAGGAGGAACTCGGCGTCACCGGTATCCGCTTCCCGTCCAGCTCGGGTCTCGGCATCAAGCCGGTGTCGCGGGAAGGCTCGCAACGGCTGATCCGCAAGGCGATCAACTACGCGGTGGATGAGGACCGCAACTCGGTCACCCTGGTGCATAAGGGCAACATCATGAAGTTCACCGAGGGCGCCTTCCGCAACTGGGGCTACCAGCTGGCCAGGGACGAATTCGGCGCCACCGAGATCGGGGCCGGGCCCTGGCTGAGTTTCCGCAATCCGCGCAGCGGCCGCGAGATCGTAATCAAGGACGTAATCGCGGATAACTTCCTGCAGCAGATCCTGCTCCGGCCGGAGGAATACGACGTCATCGCCACGCTGAATCTCAACGGCGACTATATCTCCGACGCGCTGGCCGCCCAGGTCGGCGGCATCGGCATCGCCCCCGGCGCCAACATCGGCGACGGCGTGGCCGTGTTCGAGGCGACCCACGGCACCGCGCCAGGGTTCGCCGGCAAGGACCGGGTCAACCCCGGTTCGCTGATCCTGTCGGCGGAGATGATGTTGCGGTATCTGGGCTGGAATGAGGGAGCGGATCTGATCCTCCATGGCGTGCGCACCACGATCGAGAAAAAGGAAATGACCTTCGACCTGGCGCGGCTGCGCGAGGCGATCCGTCACCCGCGCACCGGTGATCAGCCCAGGGCTTCGGTGGAGGAGGAGATCGAGCGGCTGGTGCCGGGCGCCACGCTGGTCGGGACCCGCCGGTTTGGCGCGGCTATCATCGAGAACATGGAAGCCTGAGGTCTGCCGTGATGGATTCCCGACGCTGTTTCGATCCGGACTGCCGGCGCTGCTTGCGGCTGGCGGCGTTCCTCGATCAGGTGTCGGCCGAGCATCCGGAATATCACGCCCGGCCGGTACCGTCGTTTGGTGACCCGAATCCCCGCTTGCTGATCGTCGGGCTGGCGCCAGGGATGCACGGCGCCAACCGCACGGGCCGGCCGTTTACCGGCGATCATGCCGGGCTCCTACTCTATCAGACCCTGCACCGGCTGGGGCTGGCGAACCACGAGGGCTCGGATCGGATCGATGACGGTCTCGAGCTGAGCGGATGTCGGATCACCAACGCGGTCAAGTGCCTGCCGCCGGCAAACAAACCGGTGCGCGGCGAGATCCGTCAGTGCAATCGTTATCTGGCGGCCGAACTCGAGGCGTTGCCGTCGGGTGCAGTCGTGCTGGCACTCGGACGCATTGCGCACGAGGCGGTACTGATTGCGCTGCATCTGCCGCTCGCCAGCTGCCGCTTTGCCCATGGCGCGGAACATCACCTGGGATCCCTGTTGCTGGTGGATTCCTATCATTGCAGTCGCTACAACACACAAACCCGACGGCTCACCGAAGACATGTTCGAGACGGTGGTCGCCCAGGCTGCGGCCCTCGCCGGCTGCGGCAAGGCGGCGTGAGCAACGCGTCGCCCAACACCGCGAGCGCGCCCTCGTTCAATCCGCGTCCGACGCTGCGCCGGCTGCCGCACAAGCCCGGCGTCTACCGCTTCCTCGATGCTGCGGGCAAGGTGCTATATGTGGGCAAGGCCCGCGATTTGCGCAAGCGCGTCAGCAGCTATTTCCGCAGCGGCATCCCGGGTGGCAAGACCGGTCTGTTGGTGCAGCAGATCGCCGCCATCGAGGTCAGCGTGGCCGGCAGTGAGGGCGAGGCCCTGATCCTCGAGAACAATCTGATCAAACAGCACAGACCGCGCTTCAACGTGCTGCTGCGTGACGACAAGAGCTACCCCTATATCCGCATGTCCTCGGAACACGCGTTCCCGCGTCTGTCCTTCTATCGTGGCAGTCGCCGGATTCCCGGACGGCTGTTTGGACCCTATCCCTCGGCCGGCGCGGTTCGCGAGACGCTCAACCTGCTGCAAAAACTGTTCCGTCTGCGCTCCTGCGAAGACAGTTTTTTTGCTCATCGCAGCCGCCCGTGTCTGCAGTATCAGATCCATCGATGCTCCGGTCCCTGTGTCGGTTTGATCAGCGCAGAGGACTACGCCCGTGACGTGCAGCATGCGGTGCGCTTTCTCGAAGGCCGCAGCGGCGAGGTGGTCGACGAACTGGTCGGACGGATGGAGCAGGCTTCAGCACGGCTGAATTTCGAGGACGCAGCACGCTATCGGGACCAGATCGGACGTCTGAAATCGGTGCAGCAACAGTTCGCCGGCGCCCATCGGGATCGCGGCGACATCGACGTGCTGGCAGTGGCGGAGCAGGGCGGCATCTTCTGCGTAGCGGTGATGTTTGTCCGCGGCGGACGCAATCTCGGCAGCCGCACCTGGCTGCCACGGACCGCCCCGGGGTCAGAAGCCGAGGAAGTGCTGAGCGGATTTATCACCCAATACTATGACGGTCGTCCGATCCCGAACGAAATCCTCAACGACCGTCCGGTGGCCGATGCGGAACTGATCGAAGCTGCGTTTAGCCAGCGTATGGAACGCAGAGTCTCGTTGCGCCATCGTGTGCGCGGGGAGCGCGCGCGCTGGCTGGAACTGGCTGCCGAAAACGCCGGTCATGGACTGGCGCTGCATGTGGCCAGCCAGGCCGGGATGCAGGCTCAGCTGGAGGCGCTGCAGGAGACCCTCGGCCTGGCGGAGCCCCCCAGCCGGATCGAGTGCTTTGATATCAGTCACACCCAGGGCGAGGCCACCGTAGCCTCCTGCGTGGTATTCGGTGCGGAGGGCTCGCTCAAGTCCGACTATCGACGGTTCAATATCGCCGACGTTACCGCCGGCGATGACTATGCCGCGATGGCTCAGGCCCTGTCCCGACGCTACACCCGGATCAAGCGTGGCGAGGCGGTACTGCCCGACCTGTTGATGGTCGACGGCGGCAAGGGACAGCTGGCGGAGGCGATCCGGGTGCTCGACGAACTACAAATCGAGGGCCTGGACGTACTGGCAGTGGCCAAAGGCCGCAGCCGCAAGCCTGGACAGGAACAACTGTTCTTGGCAGGGAGAAAACGCGCCCTTATACTGCCGCGCAACTCCCCGGCATTGCGGTTGATCCAGCAAATCCGGGATGAGGCACACCGGTTTGCCATCGCGGGCCACCGCCATCAACGCGCCAAATCCCGGCAGCGCTCAGTGCTGGAAGACATATCGGGGCTTGGCCAAAAACGGCGCAGCGCGTTGCTGCGTGAGTTTGGCGGATTGCAGGGCGTGACTGCCGCGAGCCTCGAGGACCTTTGCCGGGTCAAGGGTATCAGCCGAACCCTGGCCCAGCGTGTTTACGAAACCTTGCATCCGGCGGATTGAGTGAGCCTGAAACCCACCCTGAACCTGCCAAACAGCCTGACCTACTTCAGGATCGTGCTGATCCCGGCATTCGTGGTGGTGTTCTATCTGCCCTATGACTGGGCGCGGCCCGCGTCGGCGCTGGTGTTTTCCGCCGCCGGGATCACCGACTGGCTGGATGGCTATTTCGCACGCAAGCTGGGGCAGACCTCGCGGTTCGGAGCATTTCTCGATCCGGTGGCCGACAAGCTGATGGTGGCCACCGCGCTGGTGCTGATCGTGCAGACCGACCCGCGACTTTTGGTGGCCTTGTCAGCCGCGGTAATCATCGGCCGCGAGATCGCGATCTCGGCGCTACGGGAGCTGATGTCCGAACTCGGTGCGCGACATCACGTGGCAGTGTCAAAAGTCGGCAAGTACAAGACTATCTTCCAGATCACCGCACTGATCATGATGCTGTATCAACACGATATGTTGATCCTGCCCATGTACGATCTGGGATACGGCTTCCTGCTGGCCTCCGCCATCCTCACCTTGTGGTCGATGGCCCAGTATATGATTTCGGCCTGGCCCCATCTCAGCCCCGACGATACCTGCGACTAAGCGATCCCCGATCTTCAGGACCCTCCGCCGTCCGGGCACGAACAGTCGGTCACCCCTGGAACATCACACTGAAAGAAGCGATCTCAGGTCGCCCTGCAATTTCCCCTGCGGGGGCACGCGGCCAAAGCGTTGAAGACTCCCATTGCGATTGCGATGGCGATTGCCGGAAATCCGTTGACTTAGCCCGGCCAGTTGAGCAAGGTGACGCGGTCGCAATGCCACCGGTCCGAGGCACGGGTGTGAGACGGCGCAGGGGGAGGGGTCTATGAGCAAGGCGCAATCGCGCACGTTGTCAGACAGTCGCGGACGGCGCACGCTGCTACTTTGCCTGCTCTATTTCTGCCAGGGCTTCCCCTGGGGATTCGCCACAATTGCGCTGTTGGCCACCCTGAGTCAGGCCGGTCATGGCAAGGCCGAGACCGCCACCGTGGTGGCCCTGGCCATCCTGCCCTGGACCTTCAAATTTTTCTTCGGACCGCTGATCGATTCAGTGCGTATGCCGGCGCTCGGGCTGCGTCGTCCCTGGATCGCGATCGCGCAGTTCTTTATGGCCCTGACCCTGCTGGCGGCGGCGACATCGGGGGCGATGGACAGTAATGCGACCCTGATGTATCTCGCCTGGGTGTTCTTTGTTCACAACTGTTTTGCGGCGCTCCAGGACGTCTCTACCGACGCGCTCGCCGTGGACTTGCTCGACGACTCCGAGCGCGGCCGGGTCAATGGTTTTATGTGGGGCTCCAAGCTGCTCGGTATCGCGGTCGGCGGCGCCGGTATGGCTACCGTGGTTGCCTACACCAATCTTCAGACCGCGGTGTTGATCCAGGCCGGCATGACGATGGCGGTGTTGGCCTTGGTCATCACCTGGCTCGAGCGTCCCGGCGAGCGGCGCTTCCCCTGGTCGGCCGGCAGTGCACAGGGTGCGCTGGGCAAGGGCAGCTTCGGTCTGCGGGTCACGGTCCTGGAACTGAAGCGGGCATTATCCAATCGCACCACTTTGACACTGGTCGTCGTGGCCTGTGTCTATGCCATTGCGGAGGGCATCTACGACCCGCTGACCGTAGAGTTCTTTGTTCAGCAACTGGGCTGGTCCGCGGATCAGTTTGCACGGGCGCAGGGTACCTGGGGCGTGCTCGGCGAGCTATGCGGCGCACTGCTGGGCGGCTATCTCTGCGATCGCCTCGGCCGGCGACGCGTCGCGGCGATGGGCCTGGCGGGCATGATGGTGACGCTACTGGCTTTTGCCCAGACCGCTCAATCCTGGCAGACCCCGGACTATATGCACATCCTGCTGCTGCCAGCGTTCAAGGGCACGCTGGCCTTCGCTACCGTCAGCTTCTTTTCTCTGTTTATGAAGGTCTCCTGGACGCGGGCCGCCGCGACCCAATTCACGCTGTATATGGCGATGGCCAACCTCGGCTACGCCTTCGGCGCCAAACTCATTACCTGGCTCGAGCGGGCGGGTCTTGATTTGAGCCTGGCGGACTTTTATCAGCTGGCGGGGCTGGCGCCTCTCATCCCGCTGGTGCTGCTGGTAGGCCTGGACCCTGATGGCGTGGAAGAGCGACGGCTGGCCGAGGCGCTTCAGCTTGAGATGGCGAAGGCGGAATAGAGCGGTCGGCCTTTACTCAAGCCGTGGTCTCGGCGCTCGCCGTTGCGCGTCCGGGGTCAGGGATCGGGATTTGTGCTGACCTCGGCCATCCTCACGCCGTGGTTTGTGGCCCAGGATGTGAATTCCGTCTGACGGCACCTCTACAGCCACGATAGCTGCCCTTGACAGGGCACCGGCGGCCGCTAGAATTCCCCGTCTGCCAAGCGGGAATAGCTCAGTTGGTAGAGCACAACCTTGCCAAGGTTGGGGTCGCGAGTTCGAGTCTCGTTTCCCGCTCCAGAACAAGATCACAGGCCCGGGTCGTTTTGACCCGGGCCTGTGTTTTTTCAAACCACGTTTATTCCCAGATCACGTCCCGGCCACCGCGCTCGGCCGCGGCCAGCAGCTCCAGCAGCGGGAAAGCTCGCTGGTGGATCGTCACCTTGGGTTCACCTTCACGCCGGTCGGGCTGCGGCGCCTCCGCCTCAGGTCCGAGTTCATCCAGCGCCGCCTGAAGGCTATTTCGGGCCGCGCCGATATTCGTGGCCCGGCACGCACCCGGCACGTGGCCGCTCTGGCCCATCATCCGGAGCAGCTTCCTGGCCACGTCCCCGAACATGATGATGTCCGGATAGGCCTTGGTCTTGAAGGTCACGATCATGATCTGCTGACTCTCTGGCGCGTGCCGCGTCAGGGTCCCCCGAGGGTCTACTGCAGGCCGCCGCCGCTTGTGGTAGATTTCCGCCTCCGCGAACCCCTGGCTAGGTGGCAGAGTGGTGATGCAGCGGCCTGCAAAGCCGCGTACACCGGTTCGATTCCGGTCCTAGCCTCCAGTCCTTTCCCCCGAACTTCGCAACGGATGACCGTCTGCGGCTTCGCGACCATACACCCTCAAGGCTGGCCCGATCCCGTCGGAGGCATCCCCGGCATCCCGGGCATCGCAGGCATGCGCATGCACTGACCTGGCGAGTTGAACAGATCCGGATCGATGGGACCGCGTTGCAGACCTTCCAGGGTCATGGTGACGGCCACGTCATTGGCGCTGGGCTCGACGACCATCTTCAGGGGAATGTTGTCCGCCGTCACCCAGAACTGGGCACGGTGGACCTCGCCGGCATCCCTGGATATCACCTCATAGTGGGTCGTCTGGATGCCGTCGATGGTCTCCTCTCCCAGCTCCGTGTATTCCACATTCTCAGCGTTGACCGCGTCGCTATGGCCCATACCCGGATCGTCATCGATCTCGTCCAGCGATTGCTCCAGACAGGTCGGCATGGCGGGATTAGCGATCCACATCACGCCGAGATCCTGGCGCACGATATTGGTCACTTTCATACCCTGAAAATCGGTCTCGGTGCGAACCTTTTCCGGCGTCCAGTAGAGCTTCTGTTCCATCCGGCCCTGGGCGGTATCCATCACCCGGGTGCCCGAGTATTCGACCGTCGGTGTAAGAAACGGCAATTCGCCCGCGCCGGCGGTCACAGGCGAGAGGGCAACGAGAAGGGCGAGGGTGGTTGCATGTTTCATCGGCAACATACTCCTTGTGGGATTGGAGCGAGGCGGGGCAGGGCCGGTCGGGACCGTAATAGTCGAAGCATGGCAATCCAACGGCTGTCTGGTCAATACCTCAGACGCATACCACCGCCAATCATGACGACCGGGCACAAGGTCAAGTAAGCTAGGCCGCCAGACGCGGCCCGGGTGGCGGAACTGGTAGACGCAGCGGACTTAAAATCCGCTATCCGAAAGGATGTGTGGGTTCGACTCCCGCCCCGGGCACCAAATAGAAGTTGCCTCCAAGGCCAGACATCGCCTTCCTTCCTCGATTTCGACAAATAGACTCTATGCCACGTTTACTGCCCACGGGCGATGCCCAGAAGAGCCTGTTTCCCGCATTCCCGGTGCCCATCTATATCCAGACAGTGGTCGACGATGAGAAATTCAACCCCGATCTGGAGAAAAAGATAGGCGTCCTCAAGGAAAACGACCCGGCCAGGGTCATGACTCCAACTGCTGGAAGTCAATTAATGTATTTACAGTAGGTTATGTGATTTATCTCGATTGTGTGTAATTCAACATCGCGTCTGCGGCCACGCGAGCCGGGTATTTCCGGCAGCCTGAACCTCCGATTCGTAATGGCTCCCCCGATGACGAAAAAATGCGAACCGCGTCCTAGAACGTCTGGGCGCATATGACCATACTCGGAGACCCTACCAATGGGGAGTTTGTCCGAATGCTCACGATCGTCTTCGTCATCCTCGTCAGCGCCGCCGTGGTCGGTTCGATGTGGATGTTGCGTAATATGCAGCCCCAGGGGGACAGCGCCGAATCTTCGCTGTTCCCGATCAGGGACAGCATGCGGTCGGGCTCCGATGAGCGAGGCGATTCGGACTTCCATGCGGTCGCGATAAGACCGTGCAAAGACGCCTGCGCCGCGGTCAAAGCGCTCGAAGGAAAACGCTTCCTGTCCAATAACCCACCGTTTCTGCCGCTGGCCGACTGCGACCAGTCCATGTGCCAGTGTCGTTATCAGCATTATTCGGACCGTCGTGGCAAACAGAATCGACGTGACGAGTTAGCCGGCGCGGCCAGCTTCAGCATGGATCGAGAGGGCATGGATCGCCGTCTGGCCAGCGATCGCAGAGGCAGCCAAACTGCCTCCTGACGCCCGTCTCGGCGTCGTTCTGCACAGATTCCATCCCGTATTCAGGTGGCCCGGAGAGGCTCTCCCGGGCTATAATGCCTCGTTCAGTCAGCTCCGGCTGACACCCACGGTAAAGACGGGAAAAAAATGGCAGAAACGCTCGCTGAATATGCACTCTCCGAAGACCATCCCGCCGATACGGGGACCATTTTCGATTCCATGGATGTCCCGCAGGAGGCCAGCGCCGTGCTGGGGCAGCTCGAGGAGCTGAACCTGCGCTTCCGCGCCACGTTCGCGGTCGACAGTGAACTGGTCCCCAGGCCGCAGCTTGATCAACATCAGCAGGTTCTGAACGAGGCCAAGCAGATGCTCGAGGAAGTGCTCGAGCGCGGCGGCGACCCGGTCCAGCGCGCCTCGGTGCTCGGCGGTATCACCGCCGGTCTTGCGATCGGCACGGCAGTCCATCAAAACCGGAACCTGATGC
>Ga0265306_10001944_pt1 | contig 10028 bp, 10 predicted proteins | sample Helome_3_FD_192493 | JGI IMG/M metagenome (GOLD analysis project Ga0265306, IMG submission 192493) | Marine sediment microbial communities from subtidal zone of North Sea - Hel_20160420 (Illumina Assembly) | ecosystem: Environmental > Aquatic > Marine > Subtidal zone > Sediment ...
GCCGCTCGAGTTCCTGGGCACGCGCGGCCAGGCGGCCACGAATTTCGTAGCGCACCTCGCGCAGGGCCTGGCTGGGTCGGAATGCGTCGGTCACGCCGGGCGTCCTCTCGGGGTTTGGCGGGCCATGGATTGTCAGCGGGGAGACGTTACCCGGAAACGCGTTGCCAGCACCAGTGCCACGGTCACCAGCACCGCAATGATCGTGAACGGGATCGCGTAGGAGCCGAACCTGTCATACATCAGGCCGGTCAGGACCGGGCCCAGGCCGCCCCCGAAGGTATCCAGTACCGTGATCGTGCCCAGGATCTTGCCCAGGTCGCGGACGCCGAAAGTCTCGGCCGCGAGCAGCTGCAACAGCGTGTACAGGCCGCCCCAGCCGGCGCCGAGGAGCACGATGGCCGGCCAGAAAGTGGCCTCGCTGGTGCTGATCAACAGCCACGCGCCGGTGCACATGATGGCCAGCGTGCCGACGAAGATCCGCTTGCGGCCCAGCACGTCGGCGAGCAGACCACTGGCCAGCTTCCCGACCAGCCCGAGTATAAACAGCACGGTCAGCCCGCTCGCCGCAACCTGGGGTTCGAAGCCCTGTTCGCGCATGTGCAGAAACAGGTTGGTCAGCAAGGCGAGGATGGAATAGAAGGTCAGCATCGCAATCGTGGCAAGGAGCCAGAAACTCCTGCTCCGCAGGGCTTCCCGGTAAGACATACCCAGTTGGGTGTGTGAGACGCCGGAGCCCAGTCCCTCGCTGCCCGGCGCGACCAGCCCCATGTCTTCGGGCTTCTCGCGCATCAGGAACAGCACGACGGGAATCAGCAACAGTGGAATGCCGGCGGTATAGGTGAAGGCAACACGCCAACCGAACTCGGCGATCAGCCACGCATTCAGCTGTGGCAGGGCGGCGTTGCCCAGGCTGGTGCCGGCCACGGTAAGGCCAACGGCCAGCCCGCGGTTCTTCACGAACCACTTTGACACGATCATTACGTTGACCACGAGGCCCGCACCGGCCAGGGACATGGCAATGATCGTGTGGATGGCATAGATCTCGCCCATCGAACTGATGCGCGAATAAAGAAAGTTCGCCACGGCCAGCAACACCAGGCCCACGATCATCAGCGGGCGGACGCCGATGCGGTCGGCAAGAGCGCCGGCCAGCGGCGCGAGCAGGCCACTGCCGAGCAGGGTGATCGTATCCCGGAACTTCAACGCGCCACGCAACCCGTCAGGGCCACTGTCGCCACCCAGGAAATTCAGCAGTTCTTCATCGAAGACCGTCAGGCCGGCCAGCGTAATGCCGTTGGTGACCCACATGATCACGAGGGTGCAGATGGCAATGACCCACCCGTAGTAGAAGCGTCTTGGTTCGCTCAATGGCCCTCTCCGGCGCTCCGCTGCTCGGCGCGTCACGATACCGGAAAGCCTGGGGTGACCCAAGGGCTTTGCGGGCGCGGAACAGGGCCCGCTACAATCGATGAAGTTTACGGTCCGCGGAACTCACTCATGCTCAAGTCCATTGTTGTCGTTACGATCGCCGTTGCCCAGCTAGGCCCGATTGAGGATGCCTACGAGCGCTATCTCGACTATATAAATGTCGGCGGCGGCATCGTCAGCGAGGCCACCGCAACGGTCTGGGGCGCGCCGGCCGCCGCGGGTCAGCCGTACCTGCTGATGCGGGCCGAGAGTGGGCACCCGTCGCTGCTGCGTTTCGTTGAGAGCGAGACCGTGGAAGCTTATGCACCGATGTTGACGCACGGGTGGAATGCGACGGAGCTGCTGGTCAAGGACCCTGACGCCGTTGCCGAGCGTCTCGAAGGCTCACCGTTCGACATCGTCGGCCCGCCGGCCGATTTGTGGAACGCGCCCAATGCGCCGCGCGCCCTGCAAGCCATCGGTCCTGGCAACGAGCTGTTGTACCTGACATGGAACGGGCAGTTCGAGATCAATACGGCCATCGACCGCGTGTTCATCATGGTACTGGGCGGCCCGTCCATGGCCGCGTTGAACGACTTTTACGGCGATCGGCTGGGACTTGCGGTTAGCGAACCGCAGCCTTTCAAGATCGGGGTGCTGTCAAACGCGCAGGGTCTGCCGGCAGACACCGACTATCCGCTGGCGATCGCCACCATCTCGCCCGAATTCCTGATCGAGCTGGACGAGTATCCCCAGGGAGCGAGTCAGCCCCGCACTCGCCAGGCCGGCATGCTGCCGCCTGGCGTGGCCATGGTGGGTTTTGCCGTTGATAGCATTGACGCGCTGGATCTCGACTGGCGGGGGGCGCCTGCGGTCTTGCCGGAAGTGCCGTACCTCGGCGGCACGGTTGCGGTGGCAGTCGGGCCGGCCGGTGAGTGGCTCGAGTTCATCGAGGCCCCGGCTGCCGACTGACGTCCCGCCTGCTAGTCCGCCGTGCCCGGATGGTCGTCGTGGACCAGTTCCACCAGCTCGTAACAGGTTTGCATGTAGCCGCCCACCGTGCCGCGCAAAAAAACATAGTCGTCGTCAGTGCTAACCCAGATATCGTAGGGCGGATGGGCTTCCGGCAGCCCGGGGGCCGAGACCATCTGGAAATGCCAGGCATCAAATTGTCCCGCAGGCACTTCGATCGTCTCCTCACCCACGTATTGGCAGTGCATGCTGATGCTGAACAGCATGGGACCGGTGGCGCCGCGATGATCGGGTGAAGACAGCAGCATCTGGTCGAGTTTCTGCACGCCGGCGCCCGCATCACGCTTAAACAGCTGCATGTGCCACGCGTCGCACAGGATGGCGTGATTCTGGAAGCTGCGCAGCCGGCCGCGCGTGTCCATACGCTGCGTCACGCGGCCTTCCAGGGACGTATAGGTTTCGCACTCGGCAAAATCGTCGCCGAAGCGGAACCAGCCGGTGCCCATGAAGCGATCGTTCACAGCCAGGCGCACATAACAGTCGGTCGGGTCCCAGTCTTCGTTCAAACTGTAGTGGATGTCGCGCATGACACTGGGCCGATCGTCGATCTCGCAGTGCGCGTAGCAGGAACGCCTGCCGTCGCTGTGCACGTTGATCATGAAGTACTCGCGGCCCCGCTCCTGGTCCAGCCGTTCGGGTTTCTTGCTCGTGTACAGAATCTTGCCGCGAATGGAGCGATGGTCACGCTGCAGAATGTCGTTCATGAGGCCGTTCCTGAATTACAGACGGCAATTCTACTGATCCGTGGCGCTTTCTACAGGCTCGATATCCGCAGCCGTATCGGTTTCGGGCTCCAGCCCGGCGCCCGCCTCGCCCTTGCCGTAGCTCGACAGGAGCGCGTCCAGCTGGCCCGGTTGCAGCCGCCGGACATCCGCGACGAAATAGCGACGCGGTGCGCCGGTGCCGATCTGCAGTCCGTCCCCTGCTCTCCCGCAGATCTGGTTCGAGCGCGAGTCGAAGGCAATCGCATCCGCCATGCGCAGATCGTTCGCAGGCGGGCTGATCTTCACCAGGTAGGCATTGCGCCGCGACGGCGCAAAAACGATCAGCGAGCTGCGATCCAGGACCTGGAAATTCTGCACCTGGCGGCGATAAAAACACGCTTGCTGGCCGGCACTGACCGGCGCCTGTGCCGCGCTGTCCTGCTCAGTACCTGATAGGCCGGCACACGCCACCAGCCCGGCCGCGAGCAAGGCCGACGCAACGCGGGCGCCTCGGCAGGCCAGCATCTGTCAGCGCCGTGCGACCGGTCGCGCGGGGTCGCCGATCCAGTCGGACCACGACCCGGTATACAGCGACGCGCCCGGCAAGCCGGCGTGCTCCATGGCCACCAGTACCTGGCAGGCCGATACGCCGGACCCGCACATGATCATCGCATCGGCAGGCGAACGTTCACCCAGCAGCAATCGAAAACGCTCGGCCAGTTTGTCGCGATCGAGAAAGCGGCCGTCGGCATCGAGATTGCCCGTTAGCGGCAGATTCAGCGCACCGGGCACGTGTCCGGCCAGCCGGTCCAGCGGCTCCTCGGCACCCGTGTAGCGCTGGGCTGCGCGGACGTCAATCAGTACGCGGGTCCCGTCACGCAGCGCGCGGACCACTTGCGCTGCGTCCACTGTCGGCATCTGGCCCGGGACCAGTTGCCGGACCGGCGCCGTGCCGTGCTCCGGGGCCTCGGTTTTCAATGGCAGATCCGCCGCCTGCCAGGCACGAAAGCCGCCGTCGAGCACGGCGGCGCGGCCATGACCGCAGTCGCGCAGCAACCACCAGAGCCGGCCGGCGATGGCGCCTCCTGAATCGTCATAGGCCACGACCAGGCTCTCTTCTCTGATCCCCCATTCCGCCAGGCGCTCGGCCAGGGCGGCGGGTGCGGGCAGCGGGTGGCGGCCGCCGCTGTCGCCCACGGGCCCGGCCAGGTCGTCGTCGAGGTGAGCATAATGCGCGCCGGGCAGGTGCCCCGCCGCCCAGGCGGCCCGGCCGGCGGCGGGATCCATCAGGTCGAAACGACAGTCCACCACGACGCAGTCGGCGCGGGGGTACAGGGGCAGAAGTTCCTGGGGACTGATCAGTGTCATGGTTGCGCCCCGCCTTTTTTTGCAAGAGGCCGGAGTCAGCTTGTCAGCGGCTCGGCGCTTCGCCGACAATATCACGCTTTGGCTGCGTCCCCTCCCGGAGTATTAGATGAAGATTCTCGTATGCCTGAAGCGCGTGGTGGACTACAACGTCCGCGTGCGCGTGAAGCCGGACGGCTCCGGTGTCGTCACGGAGGGCGTGAAGATGAGTATCAACCCCTTTGATGAAATTGCACTGGAAGAAGCCCTGCGGATTCGGGAACGCGGCGACGCTAACGAAGTGATTGCCCTGTCCATCGGTCCGGACGACTGCCAGCAGCAGCTGCGCACCGGCCTGGCCATGGGTGCCGACCGGGCGATCCTGGTTAGCGCTGACACTGCCGTGGAACCCCTGGCGGCGGCGCGGACCATGATGCAGATCATCGAGCGCGAAGATCCCGGCCTTGTCATTCTCGGCAAGCAGGCCATCGATGACGACTGCAATCAAACCGGCCAGATGCTGGCTGCGCTCTGGAATCGCCCACAGGGCACGTTTGCATCCAAACTGGAACTGAAGGATGGCCGCGCCACCGTCACCCGTGAGGTGGATGCGGGGCTTGAGGTCATCGACCTGGAATTGCCCGCAGTGATCACTACGGACCTGCGCCTGAATGAACCTCGCTACGTGAAATTGCCCGATATCATGAAAGCGAAGAAGAAGCCCCTCGAGGTGCTGAATATCTCTGAGCTGGGTGTCGATACGGCACTGAACGTACAGGTCGAGACCTACGCGCCGCCGCCGACGCGAGCGAAGGGTGTGATGGTCGACAGCGTAGAGTCTCTCGTCAGCGCCATGCGCGACAAGGGTCTGCTGGGCTGAGCCAGCAAGCCCGAAACAGGAACACACGGAATGAGCAAAGTACTGATCCTTGCAGAGCACGATGGCGGCGGCCTGAACCCGAGCACGGCCAAGTGCGTGAGCTGTGCTGCGGAGCTTTCAGCCGCAGCCATTGATGTGGTGGTCTTCGCCGACGCCGCCGCGGCAGCCGCCAGCGGCGCAGCCGCCCTGGACCAGGTGAGCCGGGTGCTGACGGTAGAGCGCGAAGAAAACGCTCACCCGCTGGCCGCCGTGATCGCGCCACAACTCGCCGCAATGGCCGCCGACTACGACTATGTCCTGGCACCTTCGACCACGTTCGGCAAAGACGTGTTGCCCCGCGCTGCGGCCCTGGCTGGCGTCGGTCAGATCAGCGATATTATGGCGGTGGAAGGGCCGCGGCGCTTCCGACGCCCGATCTATGCCGGCAACGCCATCATCACTGTGACCGTAGCGGACGATGCGAAGGTGTTCGCCACGGTTCGCGTGGCCTCCTACCCGGCCGCCAGTGAGTCCGGCGTCGCGGCGCCCATCGAAAGCCTGAGCGTCGACGCGGCGCTGCCGGCCTACACTCGCTATGTCGAACTGCAGTCCGGGGGCGGCGATCGCCCCGATCTGCAGGCGGCCCGTCGCGTGGTGTCCGGCGGTCGTGGCGTGGGCAGCGAAGACAACTTCAAGGTGATCTTCGCCCTTGCCGACCGCCTGGGCGCCGGTGTCGGCGCGTCACGCGCGGCGGTGGATGCGGGCTACGTGCCAAACGACATGCAGGTGGGTCAGACAGGCAAGATCATCGCGCCGGAACTCTACATGGCCTTCGGCATCTCGGGCGCTATTCAGCACCTGACCGGTATCAAGGATGCCGGCACGATCGTGGCCGTGAACAAGGACCCGGACGCACCTATTTTCGAGGTCGCCGACATCGGCCTGGTCGGTGACCTGTTCGAGATTATTCCAGAGCTTGAGCGCGTCCTGGGTAACTGACAACAACCGCGCGGCCTGACCATGCAGTTCAAGGCCGCCACGGCGCCGCGGGCGCTGATCCCGTTGCTGAGCCTGGCCAGCGCCCTGTCGCCCTTCGGCATGGTGGTGGTGGTGCCCACCCTGAGTGAACTGGGGCGTCGCTACGGCATCGGTTCCGCCGAAGCGCAGTTCCTGATCTCCGCCTACCTGTTCGGACTGGGTGCGGCCCAGCCCTTCAGCGGCCTGCTGTGCGACCGTCTGGGTCGCCGGCCCGTTCTGCTGGGCGGCTTCCTGCTGTTCGTCGTGGCGAGCCTGGGCTGCGCCGTCGTCAATGACATCCAATGGCTGGTTGCGCTCCGCTTTCTGCAGGCTGCCGGCGTCAGCGTAGGCACGGTAGCCAGCCGGGCCGTGGTGCGCGACACGCACGATGAGGCAGGAACGGCCGCCGCCCTTGCCATCATCGCGGCGGCGATGGGCATCGCGCCGGTCATCGCGCCCGTGGCAGGCGGTCTGCTCAGCGGCACCGCCGGGCCGCAATCGGTATTCGTAGCCAGCGCGCTGCTGGGCGTTATCGTGTTGTTCGCCGTCTGGTGGCGCCTGCCCGAAACCTGGCAGCCCGGACTGACGCCACAGGTCAACCTGCAGAGCACCCTGCGCGACTACCGGCAATTGCTGAGCTCGCGCGTCTTCATGGGCTACACGCTGATGTTTGGTTTTGTGCAGGGAGCCTTCTTCACCTTCCTGGCCGTGGGTGCTGCCGTATTCGAACAGGATCTCGGGCTGGGGCCGAAGGCCTTCGGCCTGGTCTGGGGCGCAATGGCTTTCGCCTACATTCTCGGTGCCACCCTGGCCGGCCGGCTAACGCGGCTCATGGGCATGAACCGCACCATCTACGTCGGGATGTTTTTCACCTGCATCGCGGGCTGGGGACTGCTGGTCCTGGCGCTGACCGCCGGGGTCAGCCTCGTGCCGCTGATGAGCCTGCTGGCCCTGTTGACGGGCGCGAGTGGGCTGGTGATTCCGGGGTCCATGGCAGGTGCCGTGAGTTACCGACCGGAAATCGCCGGCACGAGTTCCGGCCTGTCGAGTGCGCTGGGCCTGGTGCTGGCCGGTGCGTTTTCTATTCTGTCAGGCGTGATCTATGCCGGCGACTTTGCGCCCATTGCACTAGTGATGGCTGCAGGCGCGACGCTCACGGCCGTCACCGGCTGGATGGTGAGGCGCTCCTGAGCTTCAGAAGCCGGCGAAGGGTGACGCCGCGCCCAGCACCTCGCTGACCGACACCTTGTTACCCGGTTTCGCGACCCCCAGCCAGCACTCCAGGAACAGCCCGGCCCAGATGGCCAGCACGAACGGGCGGCATTTGGCCAGGCTCTTCGACATGGTGGCGTTCATCTCGTCGCTCAACGTCCGCTGATCGATGTCTTTGCGCAGCGCCATGATTCCCTGGATGTATCCCGGGATGTAGACGCGAATCATCAGGCCGCAGAACACCATGGCGGCAAACACCAGTAGCTTGGTCCCTACCCAGGGCGCGTTCGCCAGTTTGTCGGTGAACATGAAGGAGTAAATGACCGACCACAACAGGTAGGCCACCAGGAACCAGCGAAACCAGAAATCGATTTTCGTGACGATCTTGGACAGGGGCGTGCCGTGGGCGAAATGCAGGTAGAGCACCATGGATAGCCAGCCGGGACCGAGCAGTATGAAGCCGATGGTTTGCCACTGCGGATGCTCGACGCCGTTATAGGAGCTCAGCAGGCCACCGACGGTCAGCATCAGCGTCATGCAGATGCGCGGCACGAAGTCGAGATCGATCATGATCTTCGCGGCGGTCACCCGCGCCGAGTTCGACAACTTCGGATCGATCACCATCCCGCTGGAGTAGAACACCCCCATGTCTCCGCCCAGCCAGTAGACAAACAGCAACAGGTGGAAAATAACCAGCCAGTCATACAGGGACATCGGCCCCTCCCGCGATTTTGATCTTTGTTATGAGGTAGCGGCCGGTCAGAGGGCAGCAAGCACCGATTCGGCGGAACTGACCTTGAACTCGCCCGGGCCTTCCACGTGGACCTGGGTTGCTACGCCGTCTTCCACCACGAGCGCGAAACGCTGGCCCCGCGTACCCATGCCAAAACCGCTGGCATCCAGGGTCAGACCCAGCGCCTCGGCGTAGCTGCCGTTACCGTCCGCAAGCATCAGCACGTCCTTACCGACGCCCTGGTCGCGACCCCACGCGTCCATCACGAACACGTCGTTCACGCTCATGCAGGCGATGGTATCGACGCCCTTCCCTTGTAAATCGGCAGCGTGCTGGACGAAGCCCGGCAGGTGGCTTTTCGAACACGTGGGCGTAAATGCGCCCGGCACCGAAAAGAGCACCACCTTTTTGCCGGCGAAGAGTTCATCCGTAGAAATACTGCCCGGTCCGTCGGCGGTCATCGTAGCGAAGCTGCCCTCGGGCATGCGTTCTCCGGCCTGGATACTCATCGCGATCTCCTTGTTATCAATTGTCAGACGGGCGTCCAGCGGGTGCGCCGGAACGCGCGGTATTGTACATGCTGCCTGCCGATCAGGTCAGCGCAGCAGCGCCAGCGACAGTCCCGGCCACAGGCTGACCGTGACGAGCCCGGCCAGCATCAGCAGCAGGAACGGAATCACTGCACGGCATATCGTCCAGAAACTCTCGCCGAAGGCGGTCATCGCGACGATCAGGTTCAGCCCGAGCGGCGGTGTCAGGTAGCCGATTTCCAGGTTCACCACCATGATGATGCCGAAGTGCACCGGGTCGATGCCCTGTGCGGCCGCCAGCGGCTGCAGGATGGGCGCAAGTATCAGGATCGCCGAGCCGATGTCCATCACGCAGCCCAGGACCAGCAGGAACAGGTTCATGCCGAGCAGGAAGGCCACCGGGCTGTCCATGCGTCCGCTCAGCGCCGCGACCAGCATTTCCGGCACCTGCTGGTAAGTCAGAAACACGTTCAGGCTCAGCGCAATCATCAGTACCGGAAACAGGGAGCCGAGCAGCTTTGTGGTCTGGCCCACCACGTCGTAAAGCTCGCGCAGACCCATCTCGCGGTAGACGACGGTTTCAACGAACAGCGCATACACCACGGCCACTGCCGCAGACTCGGTGGCGGTGAAATAGCCGCTGTAGATGCCGCCGAGTATCAACAGCGGCATGAACAACGCCCAGACCCCTTCCCGGAAGGCGCGCCAGACCTCCCCACCATGAAACGCGCCGGCACGGAACTTGCGGTTCGCGATTACCGCGTAGCTGACCATCAACCCGGTGAGCAACAGTGCCGGACCCACGCCGGCGAGAAACAGGTCAGCCACGGAGGTCTGGGTCATCACGCCGTACAGGATCAGCGGAATGCTGGGCGGGACTATGATGCCCAGCGTCCCCGCGGCACACAGCGCGCCGAGGGAGAAATTGCGGCTGTAGCCGGCTTCGAGCAGCGCCGGGTACATCACGGTGCCAACGGCCAGCAGCGTCACGGTGCCGGACCCGGACACGGCGGCAAAAATCGCGCACGACAGCACCGTGGCAATGGCCAGCCCGCCAGGCACCGGGGCGCTTACCGCGCGCATCAGGCGGATCAGGCGCGGCGCCATGCCCCCGCGCGACATGATGTTGCCGGCCAGGATATACAGCGGTATGGACAGCAGGACTTCCCGATTAGCCGCGTCCCAAGCGT
>Ga0265306_10001947_pt1 | contig 10025 bp, 8 predicted proteins | sample Helome_3_FD_192493 | JGI IMG/M metagenome (GOLD analysis project Ga0265306, IMG submission 192493) | Marine sediment microbial communities from subtidal zone of North Sea - Hel_20160420 (Illumina Assembly) | ecosystem: Environmental > Aquatic > Marine > Subtidal zone > Sediment ...
TGCCTCGTTCATGGATTCGGTTGGCTCACCGTAGCCGGCACCGATGTAATTACAGTCGGCAATGATGTCACTGCGCGCGACCGCGCCCGGCACGCCGACAAGTTCAGCTGTCTCGCAGGCCAATGCGAACACCTTCTCTTCCTGTTCGTCCTGCGATGCATTGACGCCGATTCCCAGTATGGGCAGATCGCTGCCGCTTCCCCGAATACCAACCGCGAGACCCGCATGGGTGCCGGCGCTGCCGGTTGCCGTGACGAGGTGATCGATCTGCAAATCCCGCTCCGAAAACTGCTCCAGCAACTCCACGCCGCAACGAACGTAGCCGAGCGCACCGACCGGGTTCGAGGCGCCGCCCGGGATGATGTAAGGCGTGCCGCCGCTCGACGCAATCTCTTTCGCAATGCCGGCCATCTCGGCATCAAAATCGGTGCCGGCACCGTATTCACGCAGGTTGGCGCCGAAAACCCGATCCAGGAACACGTTGCCGGAGTTTCGATACAGTTCGCTCGGGTGTTGCACGCGGTGCTCGAGTAAAACCTCGCACTTCAAGCCAAGCTTGCAAGCGGCAGCGGCGGTCTGGCGAACGTGGTTCGACTGCACGGCACCGACCGTAATGATGGTATCGGCACCCCTCGCCAGCGCCTCGCCCATCGAATATTCGAGTTTGCGTGTTTTATTGCCGCCCGTCGCCAGCCCTGTGCAGTCATCGCGCTTGACGTAGATCTGTGGACCACCGAGATGTTCGCTGAGACGCGGCAAATGTTCGAGCGGCGTCGGCAGGTGCGCAAGATCGACTCGTGGAAATTCAAACAGCTGCATGGATTCGTTCCTTATGGTTCAGGCAGGGGTTCATTAGACAACGCGAGCGCCACTGTTTTTCTGGCCAGCGCGTCGGTTGACGCAACAAAGGGTACTGAAAACATAGACTGATCGAGCACAAGCGGAAGCTCGGTGCATGCGGCAATTACAGCTTTGGCACCCCTCGACACGAGCTGATCTGCCAACGCCCGCAATCCGTTCGCGACAGGCGCGGACTGGTCACCCGCCTTGATGCGATCAATCAGTGACATTGTCTCGCCGAGCTCCTCAGGCGACTGTAATACCGCTTCACGACCTGCGTCGGCCAACGCCTGTTGATACAGCCCGGCCGCGAAACACGCCGGCGTCGTCAACAAGCCGATCGCGCCATCATCCTGAACGAATTGCACGGAGGACGACACCGATACCGCAATGATGCTGACAAACGGAATACTCGTCGCCGCAACGATGTCGTCTTGCCAGGCGTGCGCGGCATTGCAGGGCATTACCAGGAACTCGGCGCCACAGTCTTCGAGTCGCCTGCCCATTTCCGCCATGACGGGTCCAGGTTTTTCGCCCTCACCTCGCATCGCCAGTTGCCGACTGGGGACGCGGGGATTGTGATCGACCAGCATGCGGATGTGATCCTGGTCACTATCGGAAGGCGTATGCTCGACCACCCTTGTCATGAAATCGATCGTGGCATCGGGGCCCATACCACCGATTACGCCGACCAATTTGTCGCCCTTTACCATTTGTCACCCCGAGCTAATTGCGGACGATTATCCTACCGCAGCAAAGTAGGTACTAGTCACATTTGAACGTCCGGGCCACTCTCGTATGCTTTATCGATGAGTACCGCAGGTCATTGCTGCCACGCCAGCACACCGAAAAACGAGATACCGCCTATCAATCGCCGCCTGGCGATCATGGGCAGCGTCTTCATCGCGGTATTTCTGCTGTCGTTCCTGGAGCCCTTTGCAGCGCTCAATGAGAGCATGGTGTCCTACCTTCGCATTGTCTGGTGGGCCGTGCTCATCGGTCTCCTGCTCGGCGGCATCATCGACTACTTCGTTCCGGACGGCTTCGTCGTAAGGGCGCTCGGCAAGCGTAGCAAGATCACTCTCGTCAATGCGGTTATTGCTGGATTCCTGATGTCCGCCTGCTCGCACGGAATTTTAGCGATTGCGATACAGCTCTACAAGAAAGGCGCGAGTGTGCCAGCCGTGATTACGTTTCTGCTGGCATCTCCGTGGGCAAACCTGCCAATGACTGTGTTGTTATTTGGTTTCTTTGGCTGGAAGGGAATCCTGTTCGTTGGCGGCGCGATGCTGATAGCGCTGATTACCGGACTGATATTTACCGTACTCGATCGGCTTGGCTGGATCGAAGGTCCTGCGAAAGACGTTGAAGTGGAGAACGTCTCCTGGGAGCGAGTAAAGAATTTTCAACTGAAGGCGTCGATTAACGGCGTTGCAGCCGGCTCCGTGTCGCTCGCAAACATGGTGTTATGGTGGATTCTGATCGGCATCCTGGCAGCCTCGATCATCGGTGCGTATGTGCCGGAACACTGGTTCATGCAGTACCTCGGCCCGGATTTTACCGGTATGCTGGTCACGCTCCTGTTCGCGACCGTCCTCGAAGTCTGCAGCGAAGGCACGTCCCCCATCGCGTTCGAGATTTTCAACAAAACAGCGGCACTCGGTAATCCTTTTATTTTCCTTATGGCCGGGGTCGCGACCGACTATACCGAGATTGGTCTTCTCTGGACCAATATTGGCCGGCGCACGGCGATCTGGCTGCCCGTTGTGACGGTGCCGCAGATCCTGATCTTCGCTACACTGCTGAATCAGTTCGCCAGCTAGCAGCAGTACGGGAGCCGCCAATGAAGCCTGTGCCATTAGAACAATGGGACGATTCACTCAGTTACATTGTTGACGACATGAATGGGCGTCCTCTCAACGTCCATAGCCTGATGGCAAACCATCCTGATCTTCTCAATGCCTGGTGGGAATTTAGAAATTATGCCGTGCGTGGCGGCGCACTGACGCAACGCGATTGTGAGCTCGTTATTCTGCGGGTCGCTGTGCACATGCGGAGTTGGTATGAGTGGGCGTCGCACGTCGATCGAGGTTTGGTGTCTGGCCTGTCGATTGAAGAAATCGAAAGAATTGTCCAGGGACCCGGGGCTGCGGAATGGAGTTTTCGCGATACTCTTCTATTGCAGTCCGTCGATGAGCTCGTCGATAAACGTGCTATCACCGCTGCTACTCGGGAGCAATTGGCGGATCATTTTAGTGACAAGCAACTCATGGATATCATCGCGATTCACGGCATGTACATTACGCTCGGCTGCATGGTCAACACTTGGGGCCTTGAGCTCGATAAACCGGTAGAAGACAGTCTGCCCACGGGCGTATCGCGCGACAGCTTTGAACAGGGCTTCAAAATAAACCAATAAAGACGCCCCGCGCCCTTCCAATTGACTGGCACTCTGTTATAGTCCGCCGCGTCTTGGCGCACTTCGGTCTGCGCCATTTACTCCGATCCCGGCAATTCCGCGGGTTTCGGGGCCACTTACGAATTCCCAGCCTGGGCCGAAACCTACACGACGCTATGTCGCGCGCGGTCAGGCTACCTGGAGCAAAAATACAATGTTATTCAAGGAACTCGGCCTATCGGCCGAATTGCTGCGTGCGGTCGAGGAAAAGGGCTACAGCGAAGCAACACCCATCCAACAAAAGGCCATTCCGCACATACTGGAAGGCCACGATATCCTGGCGGGCGCACAAACCGGCACCGGCAAGACTGCGGGCTTCACATTGCCACTTCTGCAGCGCCTGCAATTCGGTGAGAAGAATCGTCGGCGAATCAGGGCCCTTGTGCTGACACCCACGCGAGAGCTGGCCGCCCAGGTTGGCGAGAGCGCGCGCGTCTACGGTCGCTACCTGCCGTTCAGGACGGCCGTGATCTTCGGCGGAGTCAGCATCAACACACAGATTAGCCGCATCAAGAAGGGCGTCGACGTCGTGGTTGCAACGCCGGGTCGGCTCCTCGATCACATGCAGCAAGGCACGATCGACCTTTCCGCGGTAGAGGTACTCGTCCTTGACGAGGCGGATCGCATGCTCGACATGGGCTTTATTCGCGATATTCGCAAAGTACTGAAGGTGCTTCCCAAGGAGCGCCAGAATCTGCTGTTCTCGGCAACATTCTCGAAAGAGATAAAGCAACTCGCTGCGAGCACGCTAAACTCGCCGGCCGAGATTCAGGTTGCACAACAGAACACGACGGCGGACAACGTGAGTCAGCTCGTCTACCCGGTGGATAAGCGTCGCAAGCGCGAACTGTTGTCACACCGCATTGGCTCGGAAAACTGGCAGCAAGTGCTCGTCTTCACACGCACCAAGCACGGCGCCAACCGCCTCGCGACCCAGCTCGACTCGGACGGCATCAGCGCAACAGCTATTCACGGCAACAAGTCTCAGTCTGCGCGAACTCGGGCCCTGCAGGAGTTCAAAAACGGTTCGGTGCGTGTATTGGTTGCGACCGACCTCGCGGCGCGCGGCCTTGATATTCAGCGTCTACCGCACGTTGTTAACTTCGAACTGCCACACGTAGCTGAAGACTATGTGCATCGTATTGGCCGAACGGCCCGCGCGGGCAACGATGGCCACGCGATTTCCCTGGTCTGTGTCGATGAGGTGCACCTGCTGAGGGACATTGAAAAACTGCTTGGCACGAAAATCAGCAAGGAGGTAGTACCCGGCTACGAAGTGGATCCAAGGATCAAGGCCGAACCGATTCAAAACGGGCGTTCGCGGCGACCGACCGGACCCCGCAACAACAATTCCAGCAATCGCCGCTCGGGTCCGCCCAGGAATCAGGGCGGCAAGCGCACCGGTCCGCCGCGTCGACGACGCAGGCAAGCCTAGCGAAACGGATTCTCGCGCCGATAACCGTCGGGCGCGGCAAACATGTCCGGCTCGAGGTTTTTCTCGGTCACGGAATCCAGCGATACGTCCCCTGTTACCTCGCCGTTCTTATAGTCGACCGTGTGTACCGGAAAACCGTCAATTTCGCTCATTAGTTTGCCGGGGTTCATTTGGTCCTCGGGCATCATCGGCATCGATTCGGTCATCTTTTGCATGTAAGCCGCCATACCGCGAAACGCTTCGATGACTTCATCCGCACCGTCAACGTCATCCAGATCCGCCGCACAAATGTCCTGGGTTTTCTCCGGGCCAATAAATACAGCGTATTCGCGACACTTGTAGGAATTCCACTTGCCGCTACCCACGGATTCAATTCTTGGCCCAGCCGATGGCGCTTTTTGTTGACCCATCATCCCCTGCATGCGCCCTTTCATCATTTGCTCCACCATCGCGCGCTGTTCCGGGGGCATATTCGCGAGTTCGGCCTCCATCTCCTTCATCGCATCGCTAATCTGCGCCGACACGTCATCGATCATGGATTCGTCCATGACAATGTAGCTTTCGTCCTCGTGATTCACGTAAAGAAACTCATTACCGAGGAAAATCATCGTGTTCTCGGGCTCCGCTTCATCCTCGACAACCTGCTCCATACGGATCATTTTCGACTGGGCATAAATTCTCGTCCGATCGGTCTCCTGCCCGGCCGCATTCCGCGTCACCATATCCATCACCACGCCCCCATACGCCAGCGTCGGCAGCAGGAGTATTGAGGACAATGCGACTAATGATTTTTTCATAATGAGTCTCCTTCGCTCATTGGGAGGTATCTTTTTTTTTCTTCTGTCGTCAATACTAGCATTTCATCGGAATATTGACTCTCTCGCACGCCACTCGATTGCGGCATTCGACGCAGCTAGCGCTTGACGGTTACCGACTTTACCTGTGCAAAGACGCTGTCGCCTTTCTTGAGATCCAGGCGCGTCGCTGACCGTCTCGTAATCCGCGCCAACAGCTTATCGCTACCAATAACAAGGCGCACCAGTGCCGATGATGGGCCAGCATCCTCTACTTCGTCGACCTTTGCCGGGAGGATGTTCAGAATGGTCGTCTTTTCAGGCCTCGTCAGGCAGAGACTCACGTCACTGGCGGAAATTCGCAAACGCACGAAATCGGCATTCGTGTCGTATTGTCCCGGCACAAAAAGCTCGCCGCCGGAAAAACCGAACTGTGTGAGGTCGTAGTCGCTGTCATAATGCGCCGGTGTCGCCTCAATGACGGAACCCGCGTTCGGCCCCGACAACATCGGCAAATCCAGTCGCGCCAACATCTCGTGCAACTCTCCACTGCCCACGATCTTGCCGCCGTCGATTAATAACAGGTGATCACAGAGCCGACTAACCTCGTCGATGCTGTGGCTCACGTAAATCATCGGCACGGACAGCTCATCGTGCAGTCGGTCCAGATACGGCAGCAACTCCTCCTTGCGCCGCTGATCCAGCGATGCGAGCGGCTCATCCATCAGTATGAGAGCTGGCGATCGCAGCAATACAGCGGCAATGGCCACGCGTTGCGCCTCACCGACGGATAGCCCCCCAGGTTTACGATCGAGCAGGTCGCCCAGGCCCAGCATTTCTATTGCCCGGCGCGGGTTGACTGTCTGTTTCGACGCGCGACGCGTCCCGAACTCGATGTTTTTCTGTACCGTGAGATGAGGGAACAGTTGCGGTTCCTGAAAGACATAGCCTATGCGCCGCTTGTGAACCGGGCGGCTATCCGCCGAGAGTCCAGGTTCGAGACCGGCAATGCAACGCAACAGCGTCGTCTTGCCCGACCCCGACTCGCCAAACAGTCCCGTGATGCCTTTCGCAGGAATTTGTACATCGACTTTGAGTTCGAAATCGCCGCGACGCAGCTCATGTTTCAGCGAAATGACAGAATCGGCAGCCGTGTGTTCACTATTCGTCATCGCATACTCCAGCGTTTGTTGATGACGAACATTCCGAGCAACACGAGGAATGCGAAGCCGAGTAGCAACAACGACATCTGATGTGCGGCACCGTAGGCAAGCGTCTCGACATGATCGTAGATGGCAATGGAAACGACCCGGGTCTCACCCGGTATGTTGCCACCCACCATCAGCACCACACCAAACTCACCGAGTGTATGGGCAAAGCTCAGAACGGCGGCCCCGATAAAACCACGAATCGACATTGGTACCGCGACCGAGAAAAAAGCATCCAGTTTCGACGCGCCCTGTGTCCAGGCAAACTCGAGCGTCTGCCGTGACAGGGACTCGAATGCGCTTTGCATCGGTTGCACGGCGAAAGGCAGGCTGTAAACGCAGGACGCGATGACGAGTCCTGTGAACGAAAACGTCAGCGCACTCCCTGTAAGCTCGACCCACCAGCTACCGATGGCGCCATGGGGACCCAGCAGAATCAGAAGGTAGAAACCGAGGACGGTTGGCGGCAGTACAATCGGCATCGCGACGATGGCCTGCGCGACAGGCTTCCATCGCGATGGTGTTTGCGAAAGCCACCAGGCGATGGGCGTGCCGATTACGATCAGCACCACAGTGGTAACAGCCGCGAGTTGCGCCGACAGCAGCAGCGGTGCAAGACTCACCATGCCGACTGTCGCGTCCATTAGTCCGGCACCGTGTAGCCGCTTCGGCTGATGATTTCTCCGGCCAGCGGCGTACCCAGGAAATCGACAAATCGCTGGGCGCCCGCCGTGTTGCCCGCCTTTTTGAGCACAACAAGCTGTTGATAGAGCGGCGTATGCAACGAGCCAGGCACCTGCCATGCACACACGGCGGCCGGCAGATCAAGATTCACCGTTTGTGACTTTGCAACGAAGCCAAGCGTCGCATTCCCCGTCACAACGAAGTTCAGCGCCTGCGCAATATTTTCCCCAAACACGGCACGCCGGGTTGCATCCTCCCACAAGCCCGCCGCCTCCAGGACTTCGCGCGCGGCGAACCCATAGGGCGCTGTATTCGGGTTGGCGAGCGCCACCCAATTGAAGTCGCCTCGCTGTAAGGATTCATGACAGTCTTTGCCTCGCAGTCGCTCATCGAAGGACCACAATACCAGTCCACCGATCGCATAATTACGGCGGCTGCCACTCACGATATAGCCGGACTGTTCCAGCAACAAAGGTCTTTTGGCATCCGCCGAGAGGAACACATCGAAGGGAGCGCCGTTGATAATCTGGGCATAGAGCTTGCCCGTCGATCCGCTGCTGATTCGAACCGGGACGCCGGACTCCCGGGTGAACGCTGTGGAAATCTTTTCAGCGGTTACGGCAAAATTGCTCGCCACGGCAACCGTCACGACGTCGTCCGCAAAAAGGAGGCATGGCAACAATGTCACCAGGAGGCAAAGGACGCGTCGTCGCCCGGAAACGGACAACACGCTTCAGGTCACAAGCTGCGCTTTTTTCTGCCGACGATAGCGATGCAAGAGCGGCTCTGTATAACCGTTGGGCTGGTCACAGCCTTCGAACACCAGTGCACAGGCGGCCTGAAAAGCGATGCTTGAGTCAAAGTCGTCACTCATGCGTTCGTATGATGCATCACCCTCGTTCTGCCTGTCGACGACTTTCGCCATGCGCTTGAAAGTCTCCAGCACCTGTTCCTTCGTGGTAACCCCGTGCAACAGCCAGTTCGCCATGTGTTGACTCGAAATTCGCAGCGTCGCGCGGTCTTCCATTAAACCGACATCATTGATGTCCGGGACCTTGGAACAACCGACACCCTGATCGATCCAGCGCACCACGTACCCCAGTATTCCCTGCGCGTTGTTATCCAGCTCTGCCTGGACTTCATTTGCGCTCAGGTGGCTGACGTCAGCCAAGGGCGCAGTGAGGATATCGTCAAGGCTCGCCAACGACCTTTTCGATAGTGCCAGCTGCCGGCTACGTACATTGACAGCGTGGTAGTGCATGGCGTGCAGCGTTGCGGCGGTCGGCGACGGCACCCAGGCGCAATTTGCCCCGGCTTCCGGGTGCGCCTGCTTGGTCTGCATCATCTGCAGCATCTCATCCGGCTTCGGCCACATGCCCTTGCCGATCTGTGCCTTGCCTGGCAGTCCGCAGCGTATGCCCACATCGACGTTCCAGTCTTCGTAGGCGTTGATCCACGGCTCCTGTTTGATGGCCTCTTTGGGAAGTACCGACCCTGCACGCATGCTGGTATGAATCTCATCGCCTGTACGGTCCAGAAAGCCCGTGTTGATGAACACGATTCGATTCTTGACGGCGCGAATGCATTCGGGGAGATTGACCGTCGTGCGGCGCTCTTCATCCATGACGCCAACCTTGATTGTGTGCGGGGGTAGATCAAACAGCTTTTCGACACGACTGAACAACTGGTCGGCAAAAGCGACCTCCTGTGGTCCATGCATCTTCGGTTTTACGATGTAGATACTGCCGGAGCGACTATTTGGCTGTCGCCCGTCCCGCCTGCGATCTGTCATGGCGCATGCCGTGGTCATTACAGCATCGAGCAGGCCTTCGAATACCTCGTCTCCCGAATCATCGAGCACTGCGTCGGTGGTCATCAGGTGACCAACGTTGCGCACCAGCATCAGACTGCGGCCCGATAATTCCAGCTTGCCCCCATCGGGCGAATCGTACAGCCGGTCCGGATTGGGCCTGCGTGTGATCGTCTTGCCGCCTTTTTCGAGGGTAGCCTCCAGGTCGCACTGAATCAGACCAAGCCAGTTGCGGTACACGCCAACCTTGTCCTCAGCATCGACCGCCGCTACCGAGTCCTCGCAGTCCTGAATCGTCGTAATGGCACTCTCCAGAATGACATCCGCAATGTTCGCCGTCGCTTCCCGGCCAACCGGGTGATCCGGATTGACCTGGATTTCAATGTGCAGGCCGTTGTTACGAAACAGGAAAGCGTGTTGCTCGCCCTTCGACGAGTAGCCGACAAACTGGCGAGCATCCTGCAGGAGTGTCGTCTCTCCATTGGCGAGCGAGGCGACGAATACCGTGCCTTCTTTGGAACGGTTCAGACCGTAGGCGTTGACGTCGGCGTGGCTTACGCCTTTCAGGGGGATCGTGCAATCAAGGAACGCTGTCGCGTAGCGAATGACGGCCGCACCACGCAGCGGATTGTAGGCACCGTCGCGCTCCTGACCATTCTCCTCGCTAATGACATCGGTACCGTAAAGGGCGTCGTACAGGCTGCCCCAGCGCGCATTAGCGGCATTGATCGCGAAGCGTGCATTGCTGACAGGCACCACGAGCTGCGGCCCGGCGATCTCAGCGACCTCCGCATCA
>Ga0265306_10001949_pt1 | contig 10018 bp, 7 predicted proteins | sample Helome_3_FD_192493 | JGI IMG/M metagenome (GOLD analysis project Ga0265306, IMG submission 192493) | Marine sediment microbial communities from subtidal zone of North Sea - Hel_20160420 (Illumina Assembly) | ecosystem: Environmental > Aquatic > Marine > Subtidal zone > Sediment ...
CGATGTTTATTGACGTAAGAATATCCGGGTTTTCGAACATTTCCGGAAAACGCGTCCCCGCGCGAGTGCGCAGATAACCGTACAGCGAAGTTTGCGCGACATGGCTCGAACGGGTGTTGAGGAAACTGACCAGGGTATCTTTGTCGGTTATGACTTCTGCTTTCCTATGTTTGCCGATACCGATGTAATCGCCCAGCATTTGCCAGTAACTGCGAGTAAAGAGGGGGTTGACATAGGTTTTAACGATTTCGCGTGCTTTCACGGTAATTCTTTGATGATTTGTTACCAAATGTAACAGAAAAAATTCGGATTTAGAAAAAATGTACCAAATTGGCGGATCTCACCACGAATATTAGGGTTTTTGTCTAGTAAATACCACGAATTCTGGGCATATTGGCCTCGTGATAAAAATATAAATCGTACGCACAACCAAACGATAACGTTGTTTTAATCTGTTTAACAGGGGGATTGTATGATTGATACTTCCAAACGGGAGGAGCATTGGCGCAGAACAAAGTCGTTGATGATCGTTACTCTCACCATCTGGTTTATCTTCTCTTTCGTCGTGCACTGGTTTGCCGCATCCTTGAACTCGATTACCTTCTTTGGCTGGCCGCTCGGTTTTTACATGGCCGCTCAGGGTTCCGAGATCGTATTCGTGCTCACCTTGTTCTGGTTTGTAAGATCACAGGACAGAATTGACCGCGATTGCGGCCTGGCCGAGGAGGACTAGACCATGGCACAGAAAATGGCTGGCGGGACCTTTATAGAAAACCTGCCAAAAATATACGGCATGTATACCGGGGGCTTCCTGGTATTCGTTCTTTTAATGGCAATCCTGGAGCAGATGGGCGTTGGTGCGGATACGATTGGTATCCTGTTCGTTGCTTTCACCATCGTTATCTACGCCGCTATCGGCTTCCTGTCGAGAACCATGGCGGTCGATGCCTATTATGTTGCGGGTCGTCAAGTTCCCGCGGTGTTCAATGGTATGGCAACTGCGGCAGACTGGATGTCGGGTGCTTCATTCGTGGCGATGGCCGGTGGTATCTACTTCGGTGGACACGGTTACCTCGCGTTTGTGGTTGGCTGGACCGGGGGTTATATCCTGGTGGCCTCGCTGATGGCGCCTTACCTGCGTAAGTTTGGCTGCTACACGGTGCCTGACTTCATTGGTACCCGCTATGGCGGTAACCTGCCGCGTTTCCTCGGCGTTATCGTATTGGCAGTGGCGTCGTTTACTTATGTAACCGCGCAAATCAATGCAACGGGGACGATCGCGGCACGCGCACTGCAAATTCCATTTGAAGTGGGTGTCTGGTTCGGTCTGTTCGGTATTCTGCTGTGCTCGATGCTGGGCGGTATGCGTGCGGTAACCTGGACCCAGGTGGCACAGTACATCGTACTGATCATCGCTTACCTGGTCCCGGTATTCTGGATGTCCAACAAGCAGGGCTTCGGTCTGATTCCGCAGTTCGTTTATGGTGATGCGGTCGCCCGTATTACCGAACTGGAAGCATTGCATGGTCTTGGAACACTGGATCCGGTAGCGGGTGCCAAGGGGGGCTTGAAAGCCCTTACGGTTCCGTTTGCCGCTGCAGGTGATTCCGCCATGGCCAGCTGGAAGTTCGTCACCCTGGTCGCCTGTATGATGATGGGTACGGCATCATTGCCACACATCCTGATGCGTTACTTCACCACACCTTCGGTCAGAGCTGCGCGCCAATCGGTTGCCTGGTCGCTGATGTTCATCTTCCTGCTCTACTTCACCGCTCCTGCACTGGCGACTTTCACCAAGCTGCAGATTCTCGATCCTGAGTTGGCGACGGGCATCATCGGCAAATCGATCGCCGATGTGCAGGCGCTGGAATGGATCCAGAAGTGGGGTAACGTTGGATTTGCGCAGATCATCGATGCGAATTCCGATGGCATACTGCAACTCAACGAGTTCTTTATGCGCGGCGATATCGTGGTACTGGCAACGCCTGAAATCGCGGGTCTACCATACGTCATCTCCGGTCTCGTGGCTGCAGGTGGTATGGCGGCAGCGATGTCAACTGCAGATGGCTTGTTGCTCGCAATCGCAAACGCGCTGTCTCACGATCTGTACTACAAGATCATCGATCCGGAAGCGGAAACCAGAAAGCGTCTGCTGGTAGCGCGTGCATTGTTACTCGCAATTGGTGCGGCTGGTGCCTTCGTTGCGAGCCTGAAGCTAACCAGTATACTGGGTGCGGTGGCATGGGCATTTGATTTTGCCTGTTCCGGTCTGTTCTTCCCGATCGTACTCGGTATCTGGTGGAAACGCGCGAATCGACAGGGCGCGATAGCGGGTATGGCTGGCGGATTCCTGGCCGGTACCTGGTACCTGTACATGGTTCGCTGGGGCGGTATGGACCCGTGGATCGGTATCGATCACCTGCGTTTCGGTATTATAGGTATGCCGGTTAGTCTGATACTCATGATTGTAGTATCACTGATGACGCCGGAACCCGATGCAGAAACCCAGGCCATGGTAGACGAAATTCGTGTACCATCCGGGGACACTGTACTGGGTTCTTCACACTAATAATAAAGCAGTACCTTAGTTAAAAGCCGGGCTAGCCCCGGCTTTTTTTTATTGTGGCGCCCTGAGTGGCGCAAGAGCGGCGTTGGAATTTCGCGCAAGACGCTCGCGTACGTTTTGTACTGCTCGCGCCATTGCGCGAAATTCCGCCTTGCTCTTGCGCCACTCAGGGCGCCACAATGATTCGGTTGGCTTTGCAGGGTGGGTAATTTAATAGCGGCGTTGCATTTTTGCTCGAGACGTTCGTTGACGTTCGGTCAACTCACGCCATTGCGCAAAAATGCGCCTTGCTCTTGCGCCACTCAGGGCGCCACAATGATTCGGTTGGATTTGCAGGGTGGGTAACTAAATAGCGGCGTTGCATTTTTGCTCGAGACGTTCGTTGACGTTCGGTCAACTCACGCCATTGCGCAAAAATGCGCCTTGCTCTTGCGTCACTCAGGGCGCCACAATGTTTCGATTGTTTTTACGGGGTCGTGGGTGTGCCTTATATCGCCATCCTGGTGGGAGATTTCATGGCCATGCGCAAGACGAACAAGTAATATGACACATGTCTGCCGCCTGGATCGGCAAACAGGTCAGCGAGGCCCTGAATTCAGCTTGAGCGATTAATTGTGAGGAGGACAGAGGAATGACCCAGGACCATAAAACGGTAATTCGACGGGTGTTCGACGAAGTCTGGAACAAGTCCGACTTCTCGCTGCTGGACCAGGTTTACGGGCCGGACTATGTCGCCCATGTAGCCGGTGCGCCGAGGGATATAGAAGGGCCGGAGCAATTCAAGCAGTTTGTCGCCCTGCACAGTGTCCTGACCTCGGACCTGAACTTCAGTGTCGACGATCAGATCGCGGAGGGTGATAGTGTCGCTACCCGGTGGACCGCGACCACGACGCCGGCTTCGGGCCTCGTCAGCGTTCCTCCCGACGTCCAGGAAATCAGGGTCACAGGCATCAGCATTCACCGCTTCGCTGACGGCAAGGTCGTTGAGTCCTGGGATAACTGGGATGCGCTCACCCTGTATCAGGCCCTGGGAGCCGATGTGCTCGAGAGCGTCTCACTCAGTATTTAAAGCGACGCCTGGCAGGGCGGGAATGTCGAGAGGGGTAACGCCGATGCAAGCAGTAGAACCAGAAGTGATCACCGAAGCCGATGCCTGTGTAGACGCCGTCATCGCGCGGGTCGGTAAGCGGATCGTACTGGCCTTGCCGCTGGCGCTGGGTAAACCCTGCCATTTCGTCAACGCCCTGTATCGTCGCGCCAGGGCCGATGCCGAACTCCAGCTGCATATCGTGACGGCACTGTCGCTCAACCGGCCGAAGGCCGGTAGCGACCTGGAACGGCGCTTTCTCGAGCCCTTTCTCGAGCGCATCTTTGGCGACTATCCTGATCTCGATTATGTCTCGGCGCTGCATGCGGGCGAACTGCCGTCGAATGTCGAGGTGACCGAGTTCTTCCTCAGTGCCGGTCAGTTCCTGAACAATCCGTTGCAGCAGCAAAACTACGTCAGCAGCAACTACACGCATATCGCACGCGACATGATGGCCCTCGGGGTCAACGTCTGTGCCCAAATGGTAAGCAAGTCGGAGGAGGGTGACTTCACCTCCTACAGCTTGAGCTCCAATCCGGACCTGACGATCGATATAGTTGCGCAGGTCAGGGCGCGGCAAGCCGAGGGAGTGCCGGCCGCGATCGTTGGCCAGGTCAACACTAATCTACCTTTCATGTACCACGATGCCATGGTCGCGCCATCAACCTTCGACTTGATCCTGGAGAATCCCGCTTACCAGCATCAACTGTTCGCTCCGCCGAATGCGGCTATCGGCACCCCCGATTACATGATTGGACTCTACGCCAGTACCCTGGTCCGCGATGGCGGGACCCTGCAGATAGGCATCGGCTCGCTCGGAGATGCGATCGCTTATGCTACCTGTATGCGGCATCAGGAAAACGTCGCTTACCGGGACCTGATCGATGACCTCGGAATTACCGATCGGTTTGCGTCGATCATCGCGCAGGTCGGCGGTACGGAACCCTTCGAGCAGGGCCTGTACGGCTCCAGCGAAATGTTCGTTGGTGGTTTCATGGAACTCTACAAGGCTGGCGTGTTGACGCGGGAGGTGTTCCCGCACACGGCTATCCAGCGCCTGCTGAATGCAGAAAAGATCAGTAGCACGGTCGGACCGGGGGTGCTTGAGGCTCTGCTCGAGGCCGATGCAATCCAGCCCCGTTTATCCCGGGGTGATTTCGCCTTGCTGCAGGCGAGCGGCGTGTTCCGCGATGACCTTAGCCTCGAGGGCGACCATATCCGACTTGCCGGGGGTGTGCAGATCCCCAACGATCTGACCGATGCCACCAACCTGGCCCGGCTGACCGAGCACTGCCTGGGCGAACGGCTCAAAGGTGGTGTCGTCATGCACGGCGGTTTCTTTCTCGGCAACCGCGACTTCTATGCCTGGCTCAACGCAATGGCGCCGGCCGAAAGACAGCGCTTTGCCATGACCAGCGTCATGTTTGTCAACCAGCTGTATGGTAACCAGGAACTTGCGACCGCGCAGCGCAAGGACGCTCGCTTTCTGAATACCACCATGATGATCACCCTCAACGGTGGCGCATGCTCCGATGCGCTGGAAGACGGCCGCGTGGTGAGCGGTGTGGGCGGGCAGTACAACTTTATAGCGATGGCGCACGAGTTACCGGGTGCCCGCTCGATTCTGATGTTGCGCAGTACCCGTAGCAAGGGCGGGAAGGTTACCTCCAATATAGTGCGCAGTTATGGTCACATCACCATACCCCGTCATCTGCGGGATATTGTAGTGACCGAGTACGGCATCGCCGACCTCCGCGGCAAGAGCGACAAGGAGATCATCACCGAGCTGCTGAAGGTTACTGACTCGCGCTTTCAAGACGAACTCCTCAGCCAGGCGAAGCAGGCTGGGAAGATACCGGCCGACTTTGAGATCGCGGCGGAATTCCGCAACAACACACCGGAGCAGTTAGCCAGCGCGCTCAAGAGCCGTCGCAGCCAGGGATACTTCCCGGCATTCCCTTTCGGCACCGACTTTACCCCCGAAGAGATCGTGCTGGGTAAGGCCCTCAAGGCTTTGAAGGCCAATCTCGCGGGCCCGGCGGCGATAGCCAAAGCCCTGGCTCGCGCTGTAGACGTGGGACAGGTACCTGAAACTGCGAAGCCCTATCTGCAGCGGATGCAGCTCGACCAGCCCGTGACGATGCGAGAGCGCATGGCGCAGCGACTCATTATTGCCGAACTCAAGGCGCAAGGTCAGCTGTGACTCCGCCCCGCTGAACCCATCAGTGCACGGCAGGGATCTTGCAAGCCCCTGCTATTTTAATTTGAGGCTACAGTGGCGGCGGTGTCTCAGCTAGAATGGCTTTCTTTTGAAATCGACGGGTTAAAATTAGTGGTAGAAGGTTTTCCAATCTGGGTAATCATTTCCGATTATTTGATGGGCGTCGTGATGTGGACGCTGATCGGCCGCTTTGCGATGGGCTTGTTCCTGCCGGAAGACAGCACGTTCTTCTTCATGAAGTTTTTCGTCAAGTCCACCAACCCGATTCTGCAGGTGTTTAAACCGATAACACCATCATTTCTGATTCAACCGCTAGTACCGATCTATGTCGCCTGGTATTTTTTCATGGTTCGATTTTACCTGATGCCCTGGCTGCTAGGATATTCGGTGATGGGCATGTTGTCGTTTCCGCTCGAAAGCGAATTTGCGCGTGGCGTTGCCAATCTGGTCGGTTACTTTGCTAATTAATCCCCGGGTACAGTAAAGCGAGAGCGCGGTTACGTATTCGGAATATCAGTTCCTGGTCGAAAATTGCCCCTGGTAAAGATTTTAACAACGCCTGCTTTGCAGAAATCACTCAGCCTTAACGACACCAGACCTGTTGGATTTGATATCGTTTATCTACTGGTGTCTCAGAATTCCCCGGCTGCCGGAAGGCTGAATAAAGGTCGCAATATAGATTGTTGTCTGCATTGACTTTTACTTAAATCTTAATAAAATACCTTACAAATCGAATATAACTTACTAAATTTAAATAACTTATTCATTCGCTTTTATTGGGTGACTGGGGAGGTTGCCAGAATTGTCTTATGCCAACGATATAGTCGATCGGCGCACTTCCAGGCGTGATCAGCGTATTTCCGGAGACCGGCGCTCCGTTGTTTTACCCAACCTGTCCGATAAATCGCGTCGGATCACGGTGACAGATCGCCGTAGCAGGTTTGTCGATCGGCGAATGCAACAACGCGTGCCTAAGTAGATGAGTAAACGACAAGTACCCCTGGGGCGTGGTTGGTTACGGCGATATCTTCGAGACCGCCTTGAGGTTGTTATACCATCGAATGCCGACGACGATGAGTGGCAGCGCATCTGCGATGAAATCCCGGCTAAGGACTGGGTACGGGTAAAGAACGCATGGCGTCAGCATCAACATAACGACGCACCCCGCTACATGCGATATATCCATGCCGCCGACGAAGAAAGCAAACGGTTGGGATTCTTCTGGAAACGATTGATTGCGCAAGATTTTGTCACTGAAGAAGACGCTTTACTGCTTGCCGAAAATTTCTTCCAGGGATTAGGCGGGTATAGTGACGAGATGGCGAAAGACATGGTCCGGAAAATCCTGAGTGGAGTCGCTGATCGGTACCGGACTAAAGCAACCATGACCCCCGGTAAACTGAACCCAGTTGAGGTAGCGCGGGACACCTGAATATGACCCCCCGAAGAAACGGTTAAATTCGTAGAGATGCCTATTGATTTTGTATTAGAGGCATTGAAGAAGTTAGCAACAGTTTAACTTACTTTACTGGCAGATATGCCTTGTCCCGACTGGATTCGAAAACCAGTTACGCGCCAGCCAAAAACCTCAAAAATAAAGCTTCCCAGCAAGGTTGATTAGTTGAATTTCTAAGGTAGAATACTCGGCCTGATTTTATAGTCGCGTAGCTCAGTTGGTTAGAGCACCACCTTGACATGGTGGGGGTCGGTGGTTTGACAAAATCGCCGGGAGCGATTTTGGGCGCGCGTAGCGCGGTCCGCAGGACCGAGGGCAGGACGCCCGAGTCAATCCACGCAGTGGATTCGTAGAGTAGAATTATAGTCGCGTAGCTCAGTTGGTTAGAGCACCACCTTGACATGGTGGGGGTCGGTGGTTCGAATCCACTCGCGACTACCAAAACTAGCTGGATACCAAAAAAGCAGTAGTTTTTCGTATCCAGATCATTCGTTATATTTTGGTGCTGGGTAACGAGTGATTTTTTCGCGCTAGCGAGGAAGTTCCGCGCACAGAACCGGAGTGTATAAGTGATACATGAGGTTCGAGCACGGGACTGACGAAGCTAGTGCGAAAAAAGCGCCGTTAACCAGCACCAAAATCAAGTGGCCTTTGGTAGGGGTCACCACTGGAGAATAGACATGCCTCAGATTACCCTTCCTGACGGGTCCAACCGTCATTTCGACCATGCTGTCTCGGTTATGGATGTCGCCAGCGATATCGGGCCAGGACTTGCCAAAGCCACGCTGGCGGGCAAGGTTAACGGCGAGCTCGTGGATGCGTCCTGTCTGATCGAAGAGGATGCCGAGGTGGCGATAGTCACCAGTCGTGATAATGAAGCGCTGGAGTTGCTGCGCCACGATGCCGCGCACGTGATGGCGCAGGCGGTACAGGAGCTTTACCCGGGCACCCAGGTCACCATTGGACCGGCGATCGAAGACGGTTTCTACTACGACTTTGCGCGTGACGAGCCATTCACCCCGGAAGACCTCGTTGCCATCGAAGCGCGTATGCACGAGATTGTCAAACGTGACTTACCGATCGTGCGCGAAGTCATGGATCGTGAAACCGCGAAGCGGGCTTTCGGCGAACTGGGTGAAACCTACAAGGTCGAAATTATCGATGACATTATCCCCGAGGGTGAAGAAGTTTCGATTTACCGCCAGGGCGAATGGTTTGATGTCTGTCGTGGGCCGCACCTGCCGTCTACCGGCAAACTCGGTAACGGTTTCAAAGTCATGAAAGTCGCCGGCGCCTACTGGCGCGGTGATTCGAACAACGCGATGCTGCAACGCATCTACGGCACCGCCTGGCCTGACAAAAAGCAGTTGAAAGCCTACCTGCATCGAATCGAAGAGGCGGAAAAGCGCGATCATCGTAAACTGGGTCGCCAGCTGGACCTGTTCCACCTGCACGAAGAAGCGCCGGGTTCGGTTTTCTGGCACGCGAAGGGATGGACCCTGTTCAACCTGCTGATCAACTATATGCGTAAGCGCCAGGATGACGCCGACTACATCGAGGTGAATACTCCCGACGTGATGGATCGCAGTCTGTGGGAAACATCCGGTCACTGGGAAAACTACCGTGAGCACATGTTTTCCACGCAGACCGAAGACGAACGTGTATTTGCGTTAAAGCCGATGAACTGTCCGGGTTCGGTACTGATGTTCGATCAGGGCCTGAAAAGCTATCGTGACCTGCCACTGCGCATGGCGGAATTTGGCAAGGTACACCGCTACGAACCTTCCGGTGCGTTGCATGGTTTGCTGCGCGTGCGCCACTTCACCCAGGATGATGCACATGTTTACTGCACCGAAGAACAGATGGAGCAGGAATGCATCGACGTGATTGCGCTGGTGCTCGATATCTATAAAGACTTTGGTTTTGAGGATGTCGTTATCAAGTTTTCCGATCGACCTGAAAATCGTATTGGTACAGACGAAATCTGGGACAAGCTCGAAGGCGCGCTGACCAATGCACTCGATAGTATGCAACTCGCTTACGAAGTGTTTCCCGGCGAAGGCGCTTTTTACGGTCCAAAACTCGAATTTGTATTGCGTGATGCCATTGGACGCGACTGGCAATGCGGCACTTTGCAGGTCGATATGAACCTGCCGGAACGCTTCGATATTTCCTATGTAGCCGAAGACGGAAACCGGCATCGGCCGGTCATGTTACACCGCGCATTATTCGGTTCGCTGGAGCGATTTTTAGGAATTTTGATCGAACATTACGAAGGTAAATTTCCGACCTGGTTAGCGCCGGTTCAGGCCGTGGTGATGAATATTACCGACAAACAGGCGCCGTTTGTCGAAAAAGTCCAGAAAATGCTTAAAAATCAGGGAATCAGGGTGATTTCAGACTTGAGAAACGAAAAAGTCGGGTTTAAAATTCGCGAGCACACTTTGCAGCGCGTCCCGTACATGCTCGTGGTCGGTGATCGTGAAGTCGAAGAGGAATGCATTGCAGTGCGTAGCCTGGGTGGTGAAGACCTGGGCACAATAGCGGTCGACCAGTTTGTCGACCTGGTAAAACAGTAATCCGGTTTTTTAGACCGGATTAATTTTTGCGGAAAACATTAGCTTAAGGCTTATTGGAGAGTCCCAAATCGCAGACAACAAACAGAGCCGTCTTAACGAGGAAATAACC
>Ga0265306_10001953_pt1 | contig 10012 bp, 9 predicted proteins | sample Helome_3_FD_192493 | JGI IMG/M metagenome (GOLD analysis project Ga0265306, IMG submission 192493) | Marine sediment microbial communities from subtidal zone of North Sea - Hel_20160420 (Illumina Assembly) | ecosystem: Environmental > Aquatic > Marine > Subtidal zone > Sediment ...
AACTCGTAAAAGGGTGTTGGTATTATCAGGTGGCCGTCTTGCCGATGATATACCAGCAAGTGATGGTCTATGAGTTCTGACACCTGGAACAGGAAATTTCGCCGTAAAAACAGGGCCTGGTTACGTCAGCATAGCTATAGTTTGTTTTCCAGTCTGGGTGTGTTAGTCAAACACAAGACCGGCACCATGATGACCGTTCTGGTATTGGGTATCGCAATGTTTTTACCATTGGGTTTATACACCACTCTGATCAATCTTGAGGGTATGAACATGCGCCAGGATGAGTGGAGTGCGGTCACCGTGTTTTTTAAATCGGACACGACCCAGGAAGAGGTCAAACGGGTTGCGGATGAATTGGATAAACGCCTGAGTCCGGAGGCCATTTTGCTTATCAGCCCGAGTGAAGGCATGGCTGAGTTCCGTGATGTTTCAGGATTTGGCGAATCGCTGGATATACTGGATGAAAACCCATTGCCCTGGGTGATGCAGGTAAGCCCGCAACAAGGGTCGACTGACCAGGTTGAAGAGCGCGTTGCTGAGCTAACCCGTTTTCTTCAATCCGTGGATAGCATAGAGCTAACCCAGTTTGACTATAAATGGCTGCAAAGACTGGGTCGCATGATGGAACTGGGGCAGGCCGCCGTTACCGTTCTTATCCTTCTATTTGGTCTTGCTGTGGTGGTAGTGGTTGCCAATACTATTCGTTTGGATGTTGCATCACATGCCGAGCAAATCGAGATACTGGCCCTGGTTGGTGCGGGTAATGCTTTTGTAAGACAACCATTTTTGTACACGGGTCTATGGTATGGATTAATGGGCGGGTTGTTGGCAATTGTGCTATTGGGTTTGACCTCACTATACCTCGCGGGTCCATTGGGGCTGCTACTGGAGACTTATGGAACCGCTCACAATGTACGTGGTCTCGGGGGCTACAACTCTCTTTGGGTGTTGTTGACCGGTGGGCTCCTGGGTTGGTTAGGCGCATGGATATCAGTTCAGCGTTACCTGCGAAGGCTTAAGGTTGGCGGGCGACTTGGCCGGTCTTAAATCAGCTGCTTGCGGAACAATTTGCATCGCGGGTTGTCTCAAACGGTAGTTATTAAATTCACTAAGCAGAACAGTGTTGGTATGACCATGAGGAAGTGCCACGCGTTAGTTTTGTCTTCTTCCGCACCTTGGTGCTGAAAGGCGAAATTAATGTTATACTGTTCCGCTTGCCTATAGGAGGATTCATGAGCACAACACTTGTTCCCAGCCATTTAATGGTGCCTGCCGGCACCGGCAGTCTGGATGCGTATATCCAGGAAGTGAATAAAGTCCCGATGCTAACGCTGGAGGAAGAGAAAAATCTGGCGCATAGGTATCTGGAAGAAGGTGATCTGGATGCTGCACGGCGTTTGGTTCTTGCGCATCTGCGTTTTGTCGTACACGTGGCCAAAGGTTATGGCGGTTATGGTCTTCAACTCGGTGACCTTATCCAGGAAGGCAATATTGGCCTGATGAAGGCCGTTAAACGGTTTGATCCGACACGCGAAGTTCGCCTGGTGTCTTTTGCTGTGCATTGGATACGTGCAGAGATGCATGAGTTTATTTTACGCAACTGGCGTATTGTAAAAGTGGCTACCACGAAGGCTCAACGAAAATTGTTTTTTAACCTGCGCAAATCCAAAAAAAGGCTTGGTTGGCTCAATATGAAAGAGGTCAACGTTGTTGCAGAGAACCTGGGCGTCAAACCTGAGGTTGTACTGGAGATGGAGTCACGTCTTTCGGGCCAGGATATAGGTTTTGATTTGTCGGGAGGTTCAGATGATGACGACAGACCTTATGTTAGCCCTTCGGCTTATCTTGTCAGCAAGTCTGAAGGACCTGAGGCTGAGTTGGTATCTTCTGATATGCAGGATCACCAACACAACCTGTTATACCAGGGTTTAGGTGAATTGGACGAGCGCAGTAAGGATATCATTCGCAGTCGCTGGTTGTCAGATGACAAGGCAACTCTGCAAACGCTGGCTGATCGCTACGGTGTCTCGGCCGAACGGATCCGGCAGCTGGAAGTCAATGCAATGAACAAGATCAGGGCCAGTTTCAGCGCCTGAATTGTAGTCTCATCAATCGAAAAAAGGCCTCCAATTTGGAGGCCTTTTTTTATGTTCCATTTCTGGTCAGGATTTATTCGATTCCAGAAGTCTTGTCTTCTTCTTGCCACTCACCCGGTAAGGGGCAACTACAGAATAGGTTTCGGTCGCCATAGACGTTATCAATCCGGTTAACGGCCGGCCAGAATTTGCTCTGCCACTGTTCCGCTGCCGGAAAAGCAGCGATTTCCCTGCTATACGGATGTTTCCAGTCTCCAACCAGGTCAAGTTGAGTATGCGGCGCATTAACCAGGGGGTTGTCATCTTTATCGAGTTGTTTGTTTTCAATCGCTAAAATTTCTCCATGGATGGTCAGCATAGCATCACAGAAACGATCAATTTCATAAAGAGACTCGCTTTCTGTGGGTTCAATCATCAGTGTGCCGGGAACGGGGAAAGACATGGTTGGTGCGTGGAAGCCATAATCGATCAGGCGTTTGGCCACATCTTCTTCGCTAACTCCACTTGACTGCTTAAAAGGCCGCAAATCAATAATACATTCATGCGCTACGCGACCATTGGGGCCGGTGTAAAGAACTGGAAAGGCTGTTGATAATCTGTGTGCGATGTAATTGGCATTGAGAATGGCAACCTGAGTGGCCTTTTTAAGCCCGTCCCGACCCATCATGGCGATGTATGTCCAGGTAATAGGCAAAATGCCGGCACTGCCCCAGGGAGCGGCTGCTACAGCACCATTGGAGGCATGCCTCCCTGGAATTTTGACCACTGAATGACCGGAAAGAAATGGAGCCAGGTGTGCGCCGGTGCAGATGGGGCCAATACCTGGTCCGCCACCTCCATGTGGAATACAAAAAGTTTTGTGCAGGTTTAGATGTGAAACATCCGCGCCAAATTTACCGGGTGCCGCACATCCAACCAGTGCATTCAAATTGGCTCCATCAAGATAAACCTGGCCACCATATTGATGGGTGATATCACATATTTCCGTAATCTGCTGTTCAAATACACCATGGGTGGAAGGGTAGGTGATCATCAAAGCAGAAAGTGTTGATGAATATTTTTCTGCCTTCTCGCGCAAATCCGCAATATCAACGTTGCCATGGTCATCACACTTCACGATCACGATTTTCATGCCTGCCATGGCGGCACTTGCAGGGTTGGTGCCATGTGCCGAGGATGGTATCAGGCATATATTGCGGTGACCTTCATTTCTTGATTGATGCCAGGCCTTAATTGCGAGCAAGCCTGCATATTCACCTTGAGAACCGGCGTTGGGCTGAAGTGATACAGCATCATATCCAGTGCAGGCGGTCAGCATATCTTCCAGTTCACGAAATAACTGGTGATAGCCACCGGTTTGCTCGGGCGGTGCAAAAGGATGAATGTCAGAAAATTCGGGCCAGCTTATAGGTATCATCTCTGTGGTTGCATTAAGTTTCATCGTGCACGAACCCAGAGATATCATTGCATGGGTTAATGAAAGGTCCTTGTTTTCAAGTCGCTTTATATAACGAAGCATCTCGGTTTCTGAATGGTAACGGCTAAAAACCGGGTGTTGCAGAAACCTGCTTTCACGCTGCAAATGAACGGGTATTGATGTAAACCCGGGTTCAGTTGATTGGTCGATATTGATGAAATCTTCGACCTGCCCACCATCAGCAAACACGTTCCAGAGTTTGCTGATATGGTCGCGCGTAGTTTTCTCATTGATGCTGATACTGAGTACACCGTTAGCCTTGTGCAGGTTGATTCCAGCATCCAGTGCCCGGGAATAAACAGACTCTGCCTGCTCAACCGGCAAATGAAAAGTGACGGTATCAAACCAAACCTGGTTGGCGGTCTCATATCCCTGTGATCTGAGGCCGATGACCAACAGGTTAGTCAGCCGGTTAATGCGCTGTGCGATACGTTTGAGTCCATCGGCTCCATGGTATACGGCATACATGCTTGCCATCACGGCCAGCAGCGCCTGTGCTGTGCAAATATTACTGGTCGCCTGATCACGACGAATGTGCTGTTCCCTGGTCTGCAGCGCCATTCTCAAGGCCAGTTGACCCTGTCGGTCTTTTGAAACACCGATAATACGTCCGGGGATTGAGCGCTTGAAACTATCCCTCGTGGCGAAGAATGCTGCATGAGGGCCGCCAAACCCCATCGGCACGCCAAAGCGCTGAGAAGTACCGACGACAACGTCAGCATCCATCTCTCCGGGTGGTTTTAACAGAACAAGGCTCATCAAGTCGGCAGCGACCACCACCAATGCCCCACAATCATGTGCAGCGCTGATCCATGGGCCGAGATCATTAATGTCGCCATCAGAGGCGGGGTATTGCAGCAGGACACCAAAGAAATCACCGTTGCTGATCTCTTCAGCAGGGTTGCCGGTGACCACTTCAAAACCAAAGTGCCCGGCACGTGTACGTATGACATCCAGTGTTTGAGGTAAAGTGCCCTGGTCGACAAAAAACCGCATACTTTTGTTTTTGCGGTTGACGCGCTTGATCATCGTCATCGCTTCTGCCGCCGCGGTGGCCTCATCCAGTAAGGAGGCATTGGATAATTCCATACCAGTCAGGTCGCAGATCACGTGCTGAAAATTCAGGATAGCTTCCAGTCTTCCCTGTGAGATTTCCGCCTGATAGGGCGTGTAGGCAGTGTACCAACCCGGGTTTTCCAGGACATTACGGAGAATAACCGCGGGTGTGATGGTATCGTGATAACCCATGCCAATCATGCTGTGTTTCAGGATGTTGTGATGAGCTATACCGCGCAGCCTTTCAAGTGTTGCGCTTTCACTTTGCGCCTTCGGCAGTGCCAACGGCTCATCGATCTGAATGGAGGGTGGCAATGTGGCCTCAACCAGTTTATCAAGTGAATCAAACCCCAGCATGTCCAGCATTTGATTAATTTGTCCGTCATCCGGCCCGATATGTCTGCGTATAAATGCGCCATGATCTTCCAAATCTGTCAATGGCGATTCTACAGTGCTCTCAGGTCGGTTTAATTCGATCGGCATGTCAAGACTCGTTATGGGTTGTGGGGGGAAAGCGCATTTTACCCCTATTAAAATCTATTGAAAACCAGCTTACAGTGCCAGGTGCACATAGTGGTCGACCAAAAGAAATACAAATAAAACCATCAGGTAGGTGATGGAAAATGCGAATGTATACATCGGCAACATAATGTCTTTGCTGACCATCAACCTCAGGGCGTACCACAAAAAGCCAAGGTTTAATACGCTCACACCTGCCATGTAGACAGGGCCACTCATATGAGTGAGATAAGGCAGCGTGGTTACAATAACCAACAAAACAGTGTAAAGCAGAATTTGTAATCGGGTGAAAGCCGAACCATGGGTCACTGGTAGCATGGGTATGTCCACCAATGCATATTCAGCCTTGCGGTAGATTGCGAGCGCCCAAAAATGGGGTGGTGTCCAAACAAAAATGATCAGAAATAACAACAGGGACTGAGGATCCAGGCTGCCGGTAACGGCGGTCCAGCCAAGAACGGGTGGCGCAGCTCCGGCTGCACCTCCGATTACGATATTTTGTGGTGTAGCTCGCTTTAACCATACGGTATACACAATTGCGTAACCGATTAAAGAAAGAAACGTCAGTACGGCAGTCAACAGGTTAACCCACAAGACCAGTATTATCATGGCCAGCAAGCCGAGTGATAGCGCAAATATCAGGACATTACGCTCGGTTAGCTGTCCACTGGCAAGCGGGCGGCGTTTTGTACGTGCCATTTTTGCGTCAATGCGATGATCCAGCAAATGATTGATTGTTGCTGCAGAGGAAGCCGCCAGACCGATACCCAGGGTGCCGGCCAGCAGGGCGATCATGGGTGGCCAGCCAGGCACCGACAGAAACATTCCAACGATAGCCGTGAAAACAATTAGCGTTACCACGCGTGGTTTGCACAACTCCAGGTACTGAAAAAAAGTCTTGGACACAGTTTTAATGGGTCCTGTTTGATGTTTTGTTGAGTAAGCCAACCAGGGTCGCCAACAAAAGTGCCGCGCCTGCATTATGGGCGACAGCGTTTGGTAGCGGCAAATAAAGCGCGACATTGAGAATGCCAAGTGTGAATTGGACGAGAACCAGGCTCATCAATAACTGGCCGCCACCTCGCAAGCGTGGAATCTTGAAAAGCCGGAATGCCAGCGTGATTAAGACCAACAGGGTTATGATGGCCCCGATTCGATGGGCAAGGTGTATGGCGACCCGGGATTGCTGGTCCAACAAACCACCTTCATAGTTCACACCTACTTCACGCCAAAGTACAAAACCCTCCTTGAAATTGGCATCCGGCCACCATTGGCCGCCACAGGTAGGGACATCCGGGCAGGCAAGGGCCGCATAATTGGCGCTGGTCCAGCCACCCAGTGCAATCTGCAATCCCAGTATTAAAATTGCAACGATTATAGGTTCGCGCATCCTGCGAACTCCCATGCTTGGGTTATCTGCAAACCGTCTGCGGCTTGAAAACATCAACCACAAAATAAGAGAAAAACTCGCAAGTCCACCAAGCAGGTGCGCCATCACGATAATCGGTTTCAGCTTCAAAGTGACGGTCCACATACCCAACAGGGCCTGAAAAATAATCAGTACCGCCAGCGTTGTCGTCAGTGCCCTGAATTTGTGGAGGAACTCCGGACCACGCCATGCTAACCAGGTCATCGCGAAAACCAGTAGCATCAGGCTGCCCGCGAGGTAGCGGTGAACCATTTCCCGCCAGGCCTTGCTGGGCTCAAACGGGCGCTCTGGGAAAACTTGATTGGCTGTCTCAATTTCTGCAGCGGCCCCGGGCCAGGTCAGCTGCCCATAACAACCCGGCCAGTCCGGGCAGCCAAGCCCGGCATGAGACAAACGAACCCAGGCACCCAGCACGATGACACAAAAAGCAATTATCGCTGCAATCATCGCAAGTCTATGCATGGTCTTGAACATTATTTACCGTCCTTGTCAGCCCACTTTAGCAAGCGCTTCAAGTCTTTGTGCATGTCTGTCGGATCAGCACTGGTTTGGTATGCAAGTATCACATTGAAATTCGGATCGAGAATATAGGTATGAAAGTCATCTGGACCCACTTTATCTGCAGGGAAGTCAGCGTTAATGGTTTTCAGTGTATCTAATATTGTTTGGTTGGAATCCACTATAAAACCGAATTCAGGATAAATCGCCTCCAGCCTGGATCGTAGTTGCAATTCCGCTTGTGTATGACTAATCAAAGCGATGGCCAGGTGCTCACCATTTCTTCCCATGGCCCGGTGGATTTGTCGTAAAGCAGTAACGTTTTCTATACACACCTGATCGCATGGCTGATCAAGCACATAAAGAATGAGCCACTTTCCATCGCCTGTTTGTGTTTGATTGAGCGACAACTGAACCGGAGGTTGTACAAGGTGGCCCAGGTTTTTTAAACCGCTCGGCTGATATTGCCACCATGAAGAGCGCATCAACATAACCAATAGCACGGGGCCAAAGAAAAGAGCGAATATACCAAGAAGAGTGTATTGCTGACGGGACAGGCTCATTTGCTAATTCCTGATGGTTTTCGAAAGCCCAGAAAAACCCACATTAAGATACAGGCTGCTACCAACGCGAACCACTGAAAAGCGTATCCCTTGTGGCGAGATGAACTCAAAAAAACGGGTTTCCATTCACGCCCATCAAACCCGTTCGGTTCAGATTTTGACAATTGTATCACCCAGTTTTCGAGAGATATGCCCAGTGACTCAGAAATGTCCGCAAGATTCATATAGGTTATTAATTGAGGCCACTGTTCCGGCTTGAGTTGGTCCGCTGATCCTAAGAGCCGACCCGGTACGGGCAGGGTGTTGAGCATGCCTCTTAATTCAATTTCATATTGCGGTGTGGGTATTTCAGGCATGGTTTTACGATCGACAGCCAGCGGTAACCAACCCCTGTTAACCAGTATTGCCACCCCTTCGGTGCTATAAAAAGGTGTAAATACATAAACACCGGTGCGTCCTTGCCATATCTGGTTATCCAGCAGGATATGCCGGTGCGTATCATATTGACCGCTTACGTCAATTTGGGAAAACCGGCTGTCTTGTGAGATTGCTGTTTCAAGTGGCAGGGGCAGGGCGATTTGATGCTGTTGCTCCAGTGATGCTTTTTCCACGGCGCGCTGTTCCTGCCAGGCTCCCAACATCGTAAAAAGGCTTGCCAGTAAAAATAAAACCAGCGTAGCCAGCTTTGATGGCCGGAATGACTTGAATACTTTTAATAGCATATCTACTCTAGTGTACTGTCACGCGTATATTGTAGGGTTCAGACATGTTGGTCAAAGCTGTCATCATCATATTTATGTTCTTCATTCTCTATTCACTGGGATCGGCGTTTGTTTTCATGGTCAGGGATAAAGGAAAAGGTGAACGTACGTTACATCGGCTCATGTGGCGAATAGGTCTTTCCATGTTTCTGCTTGTGCTTCTCTTCATCATGTTTCAATTGGGTTGGATTGAATCTTCAGGCGGTCCGATAAGATTTGGTACAGGTGGATAGTAAGCACTTTCTAACTTAAGTTTAAAGATCTCCAAATTGACAAAGCCCGCAGGTTTGCGGGCTTTGCCGGAACGTTTTTGCAGAGCCGTTCTAAAACGCGTAAACGAAAATAAACAATCCGAGCCAGACCACATCAACGAAATGCCAGTACCAGGCAACCGCTTCGAAAGCGAAGTGATGATCGGGGTTAAAATGTCCTTTCATACTACGGAACATGATCACGGTTAACATGATCGCACCAAGAGTGACGTGCATACCGTGGAAGCCGGTAAGCATGAAAAATGTCGCACCATAGATGCCGGATCCAAGGGTCAGGCCAAGCACGGTATACGCCTCATAATATTCGAACGCCTGGAACCCGATGAAGGTAAAACCAAGCACAACCGTTGCTGCCAGCCACGATACCAGCAAGCCGCGTTTTTCATTCTTCAGGGCGTGGTGGGCCATTGTTACAGTCAAGCCGGATGACAGCAGTATCAGGGTGTTCAAAAAGGGTATACCGAACGCCGGGATGGTTTGGAATTCGCCGCCGATATTGTCAGGACCATTGGTGGGCCAGATCGGCATATAACCCTGCCACAGAAGTTCATTGGTTGAAGCGCCCGATCCTTCACCACCCAGCCATGGCACTGCCAACGCCCTGACATAAAACAAGGTGCCGAAAAATACAGCAAAAAACATCACTTCAGAGAAAATAAACCAGGTCATACCAAGGCGGAAAGAGCCATCCACCTGGGCGTTATACATACCGGCCTCGCTTTCGCGTATGACGGTACCAAACCATCCAAACATCATGAATATGAGGATGGCCATGCCCAGCCAGAATGTCCACTGCGCGGTTGGCGAACCATTCATCCAGTTGGCCGCGCTGGCCAGCATGGTAATCATCCCCAATGAGCCTATGATCGGCCATTTGCTGCCGTGGGGAACGTAATAGGAATTTTCAGCGTGTTGTGCCATGGTGAATTCTCGTTTTCCTGAACTATTAATTATGTGCCGTGTGATCCGACGGTGCATAGCCCTGTTCGTAGAACGTATATGACAAGGTAATGTCATCAATGTGCTCTGGCAAATCAGATTTTATATAAAAATAAACAGGCATTTCCCGGCTTTCATTGGCGGCCAGGACTTGCTCTGTAAAACAAAAGCACTCGGTTTTGACAAAATATAAACTGGCCTCGGGTGGGCTGACATTATAAGTTGCCTGGCCGGTTATTGAATCGCTACCCAGGTTCGTCGCTATATATTGCGCCGTGCTGGGTACGCCCAGGTTATATTCGCTGACCTTTTCTTTCGCCTTGAACTCCCAGGGTAATGATGAATTAACACTGGCGTCAAAACGAATACTGACAACCCGGTCTGAAGCAACCGCTTGATCAT
>Ga0265306_10001954_pt1 | contig 10011 bp, 6 predicted proteins | sample Helome_3_FD_192493 | JGI IMG/M metagenome (GOLD analysis project Ga0265306, IMG submission 192493) | Marine sediment microbial communities from subtidal zone of North Sea - Hel_20160420 (Illumina Assembly) | ecosystem: Environmental > Aquatic > Marine > Subtidal zone > Sediment ...
GGTGCGAACGACCCTGCCTTCGTCGATCAGGCGGTTAAGATGTACATTGAGCGCCTGCCTGCTGATGCACAGGTGCTTACAGAGTGTTTTGCTACCCGAAGCTCCCTGTTCCTGTAAAAAGGCCATGATCGATTCAGGGGTGGACATCGCAATTTCCCGCGGAAGCGTTTTGTCAACTTTATGTCAAGACATATAAAATATATTTGTCAATCATTATGGTGCTTCGATCAAGCTTTTGTCAATTTTTTGACAACCAGAATAAATATAATTGTCAACTCATTGGCTGAATCCGAATGGGGGTTGAATTATTGCTCCGCCATGTCGGAAAGCAATTGCTGGAAAACCGGGTTTTTTCTCAGCACTTCGCGGCCGCTTTCAATCAACGCATCGACCTGTTCGTCGTCCAGTGAAAAAGTGGTCGGTATCTTGTTGAGAAAATACCGCAACTGGGGTTGATCGATATCTTCAAAACTGACCGGTATGAAGTAGGAAGTAACCGGTGCTTCCGGCGTTGATAACTGTTCGGCCCACTCAGCGAGGTTACCTTCAAGCACTTCCTGCGTCGCCGAGTTGTATCGATGCAGTTGAACCCCGGCCATCGCGTTCATGGACTCGAGCATTGAAGGCTGTTTGGTTGTTTTGTCCATTTCTGGAATGGGCTTGGCCGACGCATTCACAGAGATCACGACGACCTGTCGCTTGGTGGTTTCCCCGACTTTTTGCATATAGTCGTTTGCTCCGCCAGCTACCTGAATGAGGTCATAGATGGCGCGCAAGCCCATGTTGTCGGTGATACCGCCATCAACGAGGTGAATGTACTTGCGATCCGCCTTGTTTTGAAAGGTCTGCAATCCATTGTAAAGATCATTCAATTCGGCGTCCTGCTTTCTTTTTTCATCGATATCCGCAGGCCAGTTGATGATGTCGCTGCCACAACCGGAGTGGTTTTCAACGATGATGGGATTGAACACCACGGGAACCGCGGAGGATGCCGTGACAGCACGGGAAATTGGAAAAGTGGAAAGATCGGAACACAGGAGATTGAAGTATTCCTGGATAAATGAGAATCGCACGCCATAGGCCAGGTCGGAGGCATTGATCACAATCATCGGGCGCCCCGGCTTGTTCATATCGGCAAACGTGGCATCGTGAAACAGAACTTTGTCGTAGTATTCCACGGCCATTTCAGTCCGGCCCTTCGTGCTGAACCACAGAACCGGATTCATCAATCGCCGTCCCAGCGCTTTGTTCATGTCCCGTCGCAGAAATTCGTCTTCGAAGATATTGAAAAACTCTTCGCCGTGCAGCCCGTAAAACGCGGCGGTGAAACTGCCCCCTGAAACCGAACTGATGTGGTCGACTTCGTCCAGCAGGCGAATCTGCTGTCCGCCGGATTGGATTTGGGTGTCACGCAATTCCGCCAATACACCATAGGCCATGGCGGCCGCGCGGGTTCCACCACCCGAAAATGCCAGCACGAAAGAAATTTCATCCGGTTGCCCACTCATCTGCTTACTTTTTTCAAACGCCCGCAGGGAATATGCCCCCTGTGTGTCCGAGGGATCTGAAGGTGCGTTAGCGACTTTGCCGTAGGATGCACATCCACCCAACAGCAGCAGTGCCGCCACAGAACTGCAGATTCGTGTTGAAATCCACCCCACAGCACGCTCCCGGCAGGGAATCGCCAACGATCTGTTTACCTGGTTTTTCATCAGCACAAAATACCTCAATGACATAAAAATTGCTCAATGAAACTTAACTATCTCAGCTATGCAGTTGAGTTTACAAGCGCCCTCCCCTGAGTCCCCACCAAACACCCCCAAATCCCCCTCTTTACGAGGGATGCGTGCGACAGTCCGGCTGCGCTTAAATGATTCTGGATATTCACATTCCGGACAGGGCGGTGGGCACAAATGGAAAAAGCGAAACAGCAGATCGGAGACCGTTATCGGATAAACCTCCGCACCAGGCTCTGCCTCCATTTTGCAGCTCTATTGATGTCCATGTTGCTGTTTCCAGCTTCTTTACTGGCACAGATCGACCAAACAAACACCCCGGATAATCGACTCAAAGCGGACGCAATCAACCTCAAGATCGAAGCGATCGAGGCGTCCACAACCCTCGATGAACAAACGGCAAGCACACTGCTTGATCTCTATCGCCGGGCCTTGACCAACCTGGAAAGCGCTCGCTCCGAAAGGGCGGCTGCCGAAGAGCTGTCAGAATCGGCGGCAAATGCTCCCGAAGAGCTGGAACGGGTCCGCCAGTCCATTGAGATGCTCCAGACAAGCACCGCCGAGGATTCCCTTGAGTTGAGTGCCCAGGCCGAACAGCCTGTCCTGGAACAGCTCTTGTCGGACGAGAAAGCGGCCCTGATCGATGAACAGGCGCGTCTCGCCACGCTGCGCGACCGCCAGGCAACAGAGGTGGCGAGACCAGGGCTGGCAAGACAGAGACTCGGCGATGCCCGAGGGGAACGCGAAACAACGACAAGTGAGTTGAACGCATCGGCACCGATTGGCGAAACGCGGGAAATCACCGAGGCTCGACGTTTGCACCTGGAATCCCGCGCGCAGCGTTTGAGTGCTGAAATCAACAAGCTGGAGCAGGAAATTCTCACCCATGATGTGCGTCTCCAATTGCTTGAGAAGCAGCAGGAACTCGCGTCCCTGAGTGTTGAACGTGCCCGGATTCGCGCCCGCATTCTGGAAGACAGGATCAGTGACTGGCGTAACGCTGAGGCCACGCAGGCTTTGCAGGAAGCAGTAACTGCGGGTCAGGACCTTGTCAATCAACCTGAACGTGTCCGAAAGCTCGCGGTGGAAAACATTGAACTGGGCGACCGCTTAACCAGAAGAAGCCTTGATGTCCAGGAAGCTTCCGACCAGCGGGACGAAGCCAGCGATTTACTTGGCCGCCTTAATGATGACCTGAATGCGACCCGGAATAGGCTGGCTATCGCCGGACTGAACCGGGCAATGGGGCAGCTATTGATTGATCAAAAGCGCTCTTTACCCAATTTACGCTCACTTCAGAATCAAGCCGTCGAACGAGAGCAGCTATTGGCAGATGTCGGCCTTGAGCAAGTGGATTACCGGGAGCAGCGCCGGGCGCTACGTGACATCGACAGCTACGTCGAAAGTATCGTCTCCGGTTTGCCTGCCGGGGAAGCAGAACCACTGCGCGAACAAATCAAGGCTCTGGCCGAAAGCCGTCATGAGCTGATCGTGAAATCCATTGATGCCACCGCCAGCTACCTTCGTGTGCTGGGCGAATTGGACATGGCGAGCCGGCAATTTTCAGACGGTGTTCGCGACTACAAGACGTTTCTTGACAGTACGCTTTTGTGGGTCAGAAATACCTCACCCATCCAGCCCAGCGTTGTACTCAGTATCCCAGGTGAGATCGAGAACTTCTTTTCCGGCGATCACTGGAAAGCATTTTATGGTGATTTCAGGGCCGGACTCCGGGGTAAGCCCCAGCTATTGCTGTGTCTGGCCGTTTTGCTGATTCTGGGTCTGTTACGAACCCGCCTCCTGGCCGCCATTGATGAGAACGCCCGCTTTGTCGGCAGAATCAGGGAGGACAGAATATCGTACTCGATCATGGCACTTTTCCAGACCTTGCTGGCAGCAGCCGCTTTGCCTATGGTTATCGTTACTGTTGGGGTCATCGTCAATTCCAACATTGCATCGGCCTCTTTTTCCGATGCCCTGTCTACAGCATTCATTTGGTTCGGCATCGACCTGTTGATTATTCAGTTTTTCATCGATGCTTGTCGTGAGAAGGGATTGCTGCGTGGGCATTGTGGCTGGACCGATGCCGCGTGCGACAAGCTGGGTAAGGAATTACGCTGGTTCCTGGTTGTTTTTCCCACGGTACGACTGATCGGTGACGCCAGCTACCTGCTCGATGCCGGCGGTCCGCTTGGCGGCCTGGCGGTGGTCGGTTCAATCGGCTCAGCAACTGCCCTGGCGCTGCTGCTGTTTCGCCTATTTACACCAGCGGGGGGCATTTTGACCAGCTACCTGCAGCAACGCCCCCGCAGTTTCGTGGCCCGGACTCGCTCTGTCTGGCTCACTGCGCTGATGTCCGTTCTGCCATTGCTCATTATCTTGTGGCTGGCCGGATACAACTATACCGGCGATGTGCTGGCGACCAGTTTCTATTACTCGTTCTGGTTGCTGCTCTGGATATTGGTACTGCATGATCTGCTCACCCGCTGGCTTGTCCTCGGATACAACCGTGCCGCATTCCTGGACGCCATTGAACGCAGAGACGCTGCACGGGAAGCACGCCGGGCAGCCAAAGACGGATCGAGCGACGGCACGCCAGCCGAAGAAGCCGAGTTCGAATGGGTCCAACCCCAGATCGACTTCAAAGAGCTCAGCAGCAACAGCCGTGGACTCCTGAAGACACTGATCGTATTGGTCACATTATTCTGGCTATGGCTGATCTGGGCGCCGATCATTCCCGCGCTCGGCATTCTGAACGACCTGGCCCTGTGGACCCGCTCGGGTGTCGTCAATGGTGAAATCGTCCCGATACCGGTTACAGCGGCAGACTTTCTGCTCGCTGTAATCGTCGGAATAACAACGGTGGCTTTAGCCAGGGGTCTGCCCGCTCTGCTCGAACTCATGCTGTTGCAAAACACGGAAATGACCATGGGCGGACGCTACACGGCGACTACCCTGTTGCGCTACTCCATCGCGGGAATCGGCCTGATCCTGGTCGTCAGCATGCTCGGGATCAGTTGGTCCAAGGCGCAGTGGCTGGTTGCAGCACTGGGCGTGGGAATCGGTTTCGGCCTGCAGGAAATTATAGCGAACTTCATCTGCGGCCTGGTTCTCCTGTTCGATCGCCCCATCCGTGTGGGGGACACCATCACGGTAGGTGATACCAGTGGCGTCGTTACGCGCATACAAATCAGGGCAACCACGATCATGGACTGGGACCACCGCGAACTTTTGGTCCCCAACAAGGAGTTCATCACTGGCCGTGTGCTGAACTGGACGCTGTCGGACGACATTGTGCGACTCGTCATCACCATCGGGATTGCTTATGGCAGCGACGTGGCCCTGGCAATGAAACTGGCACGCAAGGCCGCCACGGAATACGAACGGGTTCTTGATGATCCCGAGCCCAGCGTGATTTTTTCAGAGTTTGGCGACAATTCGCTGCGGCTCGATCTGCGCGTTTTCCTTTCCTCATTCGACTACTTCATCTCGACCAAGAGTGACCTTCACCAGGAAATCAACCGGCAGTTCGCAGACGCCGGCATCCAAATCGCTTTCCCGCAACGCGATGTCCACCTCGATACCAGTCGCCCGCTGGAAATACAGCTACGGCCAGCAACTGAATGACAGGAGAAATGAAATGAATAACAACCGAACCCTATTTCCCATGCTGTGCCTCTGCCTGCCCCTGCTATGCTTCACTGCCTCGACAGGCAATGCCGCTGAGTCTTCTGACAGTGAGAGCTGGGAGTTTGCCGGCGAGCTTTTCGGGCTGGGCGCCCGTGTCGATGGCACAACCTCCGCGGGTGAGGACATTGACGTGCCATTGCACGATCTGCTGGACAATCTCGATTTTGCCTTCATGGGTTCACTGGCCGCCCGCAAGGGCAAATGGACGCTGTTTGCCGACCTCATATACGTCAAAGTCGGTGAGCAGGCCACCATCCCGCTGGATGCACCGCAACCGCTGGAGGCCGATCTCGATCTCGACTTGAAACAGGTCATCTCCACGTTTGGAGCCGGTTACCAGGTGGCTGAGACCCAGAGCACCGACATCAGCCTGCTGGCGGGCGGGCGCTATCTGAAGATGGATGCTGACCTGAAATACGACATCGGGTCCCTCTACAGTGGACGAGAGTCGGATTCGGGAAGCAACTGGGACTTTATCGTGGGCGCCAGGGGTCAAACGAACCTGAGTGACCAATGGTACATCCACTACTACGCTGACATCGGGACCGGTGATTCAGATCTGACCTGGCAGGCCCTGGCCGGGATAAACTATCGTTTTACCAAGGTCCACCTGACGCTGGGTTACGCCTATATGGACTGGGAGTTTGACAAGGACTCCATGCTCAAGGATTTCACTTTGAGCGGGCCTTATGCCGGTATCAAGTTCCGATTCTGATAATGCGGACCATTTCGGGCACAGCTATTTCCGCGACGCACCCACAGTCAGTTCCGACATGATGCTGTTGCTGCGTGATGACCTGGGCCCGGGGTTACCGGGTAACCCGACCAAAAATTAACGTAACTCTGATTTCTGCTGATAACATGCCGCAAGCTGCGATTCCGCGATGTTGCCTGCAGCCAGACCAAGGATGATGTGGGTGGCTTCTGGTTCTGTGGCGGTGAGCCGATATCCATTGAGTTCCAGAAAAGCCGCGCCGGCCAAAAACCCGGTGCGTTTGTTGCCATCTACAAAGGGATGGTTTTGAACAATTCCAGCCGTGTAAGACGCCCAACCGTAGCTTTGAGATACCGTTCCCAACCTGGTAACGGCAGGTCTCTTTTCGCCCAATAGTCGGAAATGGCGTGAAACAGCGGCATAATCCAGTGTTCACCGCTTTCAACGTTCAACTAGCGCAACGTTTCGCAGTGAATTGACCGAAATGCTGATGTAATGTGACGTTTAGTACATGTGGAATTCCGGCAATATAGCGTTTAAATGTTCTATACCCACGACTTATTTGGCAATTAATTTCGCAAACTGGCGCACAGGCTCCTGGTGTCCAGGCGCAATCCAAGCTTCCTCATAACCCAACCCTGAAATAGGCGCCGTAAAACAGCATGCGCCCGGCGAACTCCTGCAACACCACGAGAGCCAACACCGGGTAGAGCCACGTCACACTGACAAGGTCGGGCGAGCTATCGGGCAATAATACGAAAGATGCGATGCTGAATGCGGCGACGAGCAATGCTCCCAGCCGGACAACAAACAGTGTGCGCAATGCACCGTGGTCAAACCTGGGGCCGTCAAACCCCGTGTTCATTGCAGCGAGCTGCCGCTGGCGCATAAGCCCGGACACCGTTTCCAGTAACAACCCGGCGACAAGCACCACTGCGCACAAGTAAGTTGCACTTTTACTGATCAGGATAGAGCCGGTCATGCCGAGAACCAGGCAGGTGACCAATCCCAGGCAGAGGGCCGTGGCCGCAAAGCTGATGGGCGTATGCCCACTGTTCCACCCGGGCACGGTGGGCAGGAGATACACATATGCCATCGTCCACAAAAGGAACAGCCCGGCCAGGGATGCGGGGATCAGCAGAAATAGCGGAAATTCGTTCTGGTCAGAACTCCAGCCGTAAGCGAACAAGACAACCAGGCTGAGCGAGAAAAGGCCGATGCCGAGGATTTCCCGGCTTAGCCATGACGTGGCCAGGTTGTTCAGGGTTTTGAACGCATTGATGGGGTTACCCAAGTGTAAGAAAGATACCGTCGTTGCCAGCAAACTGAGAACCAGGGCCAGCAAAACGGGGTTGGCCAGGCTGATTCCGGATTCTGCGAAAACCACCTCATCACCCGGTAACAGCAGCAACCCGGTGAGACTTACAACAATGCCGACACCCCACTGCGACAGGGTGGTGAAAAACACCAGCGAACCATCACGCCTGAGCACTTTTCACCTCCTCCACGTTCGAAACCGTGGCACCTGTGCCGCCGGCGCTCTGATGCGGCCTGACCAGGATCGACGGTTGAGTAATCGAAGGGTCCGGCAGTGGGTACATGTGACCGGAATCTCCGTACCTTTGGAGCAGTTCGTCGTACTCGCCAAAATCCAGCGCGCGCATCGGACAGGCGTCCACGCAACTGGGGTTTTTGCCCTGGTCGACGTAATCCGCGCAGAGGTCGCACTTGCCCATCACGCCTTTGTCCGGATTGAACTGCGGCGCGCCATAGGGACAAGCCCAGGCGCAGTAATTGCAACCGATGCACGAGTCCTGGTCAATCAGCACGATACCGTCCTCGCGTTTGCGTATGGCCCGGGTCGGGCAGTTATTGGCGCAAACCGGGTCTTCACAATGGTTACATGCAATCGAAAGGTTATAGGCAACCACGTCCTGAACCCAGCTGTGCCCTTCCTGCTTCCAGCCACCGCCGGTCACCTCGTAGACCCTTCTCCAGACCTGGCCGATGGGCAGGTCGTTCTTGTCTTTGCACGCCATCTGGCAGGTTTTGCAGCCGGAACAGGCACTGGAGTCGAAAAAGAAAGCCAGGCGGCTCATTCGTCCGCTCCCAGCGGGGCGACCTCGGCCATGATGGTGTGTTGCGCATTGCCGAAGGCATAAGGCGTCCAGCGCTCCGAGGTCAGCGTATTGACGCAGCCCCCGATGTCATTGCCTTGTCCATCCGGCTTCCACCATGCCCCTTGCGGAATATTGATCACGCCCGGCAGAATGCGTGGCGTGATCCGGCACGGCAAAATCACCGTTCCCCTGTTGTTGAACACCCTGACTTTCTGCCCGTCCTCCAGGCCTCTTGCCTGCGCGTCGACCGGGTTGATGAATACGCGCTGGGGAAAGGCTTCCGCGTTCCAGTCCACATTGCCGAAGGTGGAGTGCACCCGGGGCATGAAGTGGGTTCCGATCACCTGTAAGGGATGGCGTTCACTTTCCTTCCCGAACGGGCTTTCCCATTCCTGGACATACTTAGGTATGGCGGGAATTTCTGTCTCTTGGTTGCGGGCGAAAAGGGCTTCACTGAAAATTTCAATCTTTCCGGAAGCCGTATCCAGCGGGTTCTTGTCAGGGTCCTCCCTGAATGCCTGGAAAGCGATACTGGGCTTCTTGACCGGCCGCGAATAGACCCCCAGGTTTTCCTCTTCAAACGTTTCCAGGCTGGGGAGGTCCGGAAACCGCAGTTGGCGGTATTCATCGAGGAGTGCGCCGACCCACTGTTTTTCATCACGGCCTTCGGTGAATTCCTGCCAGAGGTCCAGTTTCCTGGCGACCGCGGCGCAAATGGCATAGTCGCTCATGGTTTCGCCGGGCGGCTCCAGGATCTGCGGCTGCAGGATCACTTCCTCGCCATACTTCCAGCCATCTTCCAGTCCCCAGGTTTCGAATTGCGTGCATGCGGGTAATACCAGGTCGGCAAACCTGGCCGTTGGCGTCATGAACTGGTCCTGGACAACGAAGAACTCGAGCAGCGACGTATCCTTGATGATTTCGACCGTCCGGTTCACGTTGGCGTGCTGGTTGACGATGGCATTGGAAGCCACGGCCCAGATCATCTTGATACCGTGAGGCAGCCGGTCGATGCCGACCAGTCCGTCCTCTGCAGTCAACTCCTCCCCCCTCAGAACCGCTTCGGTCCAGAGAAAGGTTGGGATCTGCGCCTTGACCGGATTGTCCAGAACCGGAAAAACGTTCCAGAACGGGCCGCCCCCGGCCTGCAGGGCGATACCGCTGGCCCATCCACCAGGCTTACCGACGTTTCCGGTAATAGCCGCCAGCACACAGCCGGCACGCACGACCTGCTCGCCATAAGCGCGTCTTTGCATGCCGTAGCCCTGGTACAGCACGGCCGCTTCAGCCGTGGCGTACTCGCGGGCGATCCGGGCGATGGTTTGCCGGGGCACGGCGGTGATTTTTTCAGCCCATTCCGGAGTCTTGGGCTGGCCGTCCCGAATACCCAGGATGTAGTCCCGGTAACTTTCTTCTTCACTGTAGCCATCCGGCATCTGGCTTTCGTCGAATCCAACACAGCAGCGTTCGACAAAGTTCCGGTCGTAGAGCCCTTCCTCGATCATCACGTAAGCCATAGCGCTCATCATCGCCACGTCGGTGCCGGGCCGGATCGGAATCCACTCGTCGGCATGCGCGACCGCACTCATCGTCATGCGCGGGTCGATACACACGACCCGTGCGCCTTTCCTGCGCGCCTCTTTCAGGAAATACTCGCTGTTGGTGCCGTCCCGCATTTCGGAAGGGTTCCAGCCCCACATGATGATGTACTGGCTGTTCAGCCAGTCCTGGCGTTGATTGCCGGTCACGT
>Ga0265306_10001955_pt1 | contig 10011 bp, 5 predicted proteins | sample Helome_3_FD_192493 | JGI IMG/M metagenome (GOLD analysis project Ga0265306, IMG submission 192493) | Marine sediment microbial communities from subtidal zone of North Sea - Hel_20160420 (Illumina Assembly) | ecosystem: Environmental > Aquatic > Marine > Subtidal zone > Sediment ...
CTGGCCCAGACCGATGGCCAGGCGACCGAGATCCAGCAGCTCGCCTGCCCCCGCTACATCGGCATGACAAGAGAGAATCTGTTCAACCAGCGACGTTCCGGAACGCGGCATGCCGATAACAAACACCGGGCGTGGGTCATCGTCCTCGGCCCGCGCCAACCCTGCCCGCGAGTCAGCGGCGTAGACACGCAGCAGGCGGGCCACGTCGTCGCGATACTCCTGCTGGTTGAAACGCACCGGTTTGAGTTCGTTGCCGTGACGGAAGTGTTCGAAGGCCTCGGCGTAGCGGTCCTCGGCATCGCATGCGGCGCCGAGGCTGAAGCACACGCGCTGCCTCGTTGCATCGTCCAGATCCCGGCGCGCCAGCGCGGCTCGCAGGATGTCCGCGGCGCGCGCATGATCCCCCAGGTGCCCCTGCAATTGTGCGGCGGTTATCACCATCTCCAGGTGACTTCGCGCCGGATCAAGGCGATCCTGCAACAGCTCCCAGCCCTCCTGGTAGCGGCCGCGCCGATCCAGATTCGTGGCCAGCCCCGCCAGCGCCGCTTCATCGTCCGGCGCAATATCTAGCGCCCGACGGAAACAGGCATTGGCCTCATCGGCATCACGCAGACTCTGGTAAACCGTACCCAGATTGCTGTGCGCCGGAGCATAATCGGAGCGGAGGTCCAGCGCCCGCTGGTAGCAATCCCTGGCCGCGTTCAGATCACCCAGCATATGCAGGCTTGTACCGAGGCTGGTATGCGCCGCCGGGTCCTGCGGACGCAGTTCGACCAGCTTGCGGAAACAGCGGATCGCGTGCTCATAGCGACCCATCGTGTGCAGCAGAAGACCGAGCGCCTGCAGCGGCTCGGCGGCGTCCGGCGACAGCGTGACCGCCTTGCGCAACGCGCCGGCGGCGGCCTCCTTTTGTCCATCGGCGCGCAAGGCGAGACCGAGATTGTAATGGGCATGGCCGAATTCCGGCTGACCCTGTACTGCCCGGGCGAAAGCGTCGATCGCCTCCTTTATCTGGCCCAGATTGCCCAACGCCTCGCCGGCGCTGTTCCAGGCCGAGGCACGGCCGGGCTGCAACTGCAACGCTTGACGGAGTACCGGAACGGCTTCCCGGTAACGACCCATCCGATTCAGGATAAACCCGAGACGGTCGAGAGAATCCGGTGTCGGATACTTTTCCGTCAAGGTCCGCAACGCCGCGGCCGCAGCGCCGAGACGGCCGGCGTCGGCCTCGATGCCGGCAAGCCGCCAGAGCAGTTGCGGATCGTCCGGACGCCTTTCCAGCGCGCGCCGCACGGACTCGGCGGTCATCGGCAGAGCGGGATCCGCCTTAGCCACGCCCACGCGTCCGTTGTGCAGCATGAAGCTGCTCGCGATAAGCCTCGCCGCGACCGATCTGGTCCGCTTGCATCGGTCCGTGCAATATCGGCGGCGCTGACAGGCTGGCTCGTGCCGGATCGTGATAGTCGCTACATGTCCCGGTCCATTCGAGACCGAGGAACGCCAGCGCACGCCGGAGCTGGTGCTCCGGATCCGTCACCAGGTCTTCGAAATCCACGTCAAGCACGTCTATGCCCAGACCGCGCCAGTGATCCATCAATCGCTCGACGCCGGCCAGGTAGCTGCCGATCCCCGCAACCGATCGGCTAAAGGCGGTAGAGGCCGCGTCAGCGAATCCCCTGGCGTAACACGCCAACGCCAGATCTAGTGGCTGGCGCCGGCAGTAGATCACCCGCAGATTGGGGCAGATCGCAGCGGCCAGCCCCAGATGCAGAAAATTGGTCGGCTGGGTATCGATCAGCAACCGGGCCCCGGTGCTGCGCTCGTCCAGTGCCCGGCTGTATGTCTGGGTCAGGGATTGGGTCAGCTCCGGCGTCAGCTCGGCGACACAGGCCGGATAGGGCAAAGCCGATCCGCCGCGCTCGCGGAGGGTCTCGGTCAGCGCACCCAACACCCGCAGTTCTCCGCCGCCGTGTACATCCGGATGACAGGACAGCATCTGCTCAAACACGCTCTTGCCGGAGCGCGGCAATCCCAGCGCCAACACCGGGGTCGGCCCGGACCAGTCCGAGGGCGGCTGTCGCGGTTCCCGGTAGGCGTTCTGCAGCATCTCCAGCACGGTCGCGAATTGCGCCGGGTCGAAATGACCCTCGCTGAGTTCGTTGGCGCGGCTCCACTCGCTCCAGGCTTGCTCGTGCCGGCCGAGCCGGTCCAGGGCTTCGCCGAGCAGGCGCCTCAGATTCACACTCAGCCGGTGTGTCATGCGCGGGTCGGCGGTCCATTGACTCAGCTGCTCGGCGGCCGTCGCGTACTCGCCCAGATCAAGCCAGAGCCGTGCCGCCGCCACCATCACCGGGAGCGCCGGCAATCCGTTTGCCAGCGCCGGCGCCAGCCGCGCCATACCGCCGCGCGCATCGCCGCCATGCAGATCCAGTTCAGCGAGTCCGGCCAGCGCGGCGGGGTCTCCGGGACGACGCTCGAGGATCGCCACATAGGCCTGCCGCGCTTCGTCCAGGCGCCCCAGCGATTGCAGCAGGCGGCCGAGCGCGGCCCGGCCGGACACATCCGACGGCGCCAGTGTCAGCGCCTGTCTGAGACTCTCCTCGGCCTCCGCCGGATGATCCATCGCAGTCTGCGCCCTGGCCAGCGCGACCCAGGCCGGCACACGGCCTTTATCCTGGGCCAGCACCGCGCGAAAGCAGGCCGCGGCTCGCTGCGGATCGCCCCGCTCCAGACAGATCGCGCCCAGGTTGTGCCGTGCCTGGAGATGCCCCGGATGCTGGTCGAGAACGTGCTCGAGTACTTCGGCGGCTTCGTCACGGCGCTCGCAGCGGTGCAGAGCCACAGCCAGCTGATATCGGGTGTCGCTCAGATCCGGATCCAGCTCCAGCGCCCGCCGCAACGCGTCGATCGCCGCCGCCGGATCGTCCGCCAGCAACAGACTCGTGCCCAGTCCCGCGTGGCCCTGAGCCTGGGCCGGATCGGCCGCAATCGCCTTGCGGAAGGCCTGCTCCGCGGCTCTGTGATCCCCGCATTGGCCTTCCAGGCTCGCCAGCAGACACCAGGCGCCGACGTCTTGCGGCGCATGCTGCAGATGGCGGCGGTAAAGAGGCCGTGCCGCCGCCAGATCACCGCTTCGATGACGGGCCATGGCTGCGGCCAGGCTGGCTGCCGCGGCCGGGTCATTCATCGAGGAAACCATCCTGGCGCAGGCCGTCAATCAGCGGATCGAGGTGCTGGCGGTAATGATCAGCGCGTCCGATCGAAGAAGTGTAGACCGGCTGCTTGACCTGGACGTGGCTGGCGGTGCGCACCAGGCGCGGATTCTCATGAAAACGCAGACAGGCCGGGTCCCATTCGAGGCCGAGGAATTCGACCATCCGCCGACTGACGTTCTCGATGTCGTTGACCAGTTCCTCGTAGTCCACATCGAGGATCTGCAACTCCAGATTCTCCGTCCAATGATCCATGAGCCGCCGGTACTGGCCGTAGTAGTGCGCTATATGCCCGAGGTCGTAGCTGAACGGGGGCCCGGCGGTACCAAAGCTCTGCCGATAGCAGGACAGCCCGGTGTCGACCGGATCGCGGCGACAGTGGATGACCCGGGCCTGGGGGATCGCCATCTGGACCAGCCCGAGCTGCTCGAAGTTCTGCCACATCTTGTCGGTCACGCGCTCATGTTTGTCGACATCACGCATCAGCCGGTGCACATAGGCCGAGGTGCATTCGCTGATGTAATCCGACTTCATGTTGGCGACGCATTCGGGATACGGGATCTTGTGTTTGTTGCGGCCGAGACGCATCGCCGCCAGACCCAGTTCCAGCAGTTCGCCGGCGCCCTGGATCTCCTCATGGCTGGCCAGGATCTGCTCCACCAGAGAAGTGCCCGAACGCGGCATACCGACGATAAGGACCGGGTACTCCGTCTTGCGGCGACAGCGCGCAAGACGTTCGAGGTTTTCGCTGCTGAACACGTTCATCAAACGCTCGACTTCGCGTTCGCGACCGGCCCGGGAATAATGGCCGGTGTGGAAGCGGTTACCGCGTCGGTAATGCGCGAAGGCCCGATCGTATTCCTCCATGTCGTCGAGAAGGTCGGCAAGGGTGAAGTGGATCGCCGAGCGCTCCTGATCCGACAGACCCTCAACGTCGCTGAGCGGCGCCAGATGAAGCAAGGCTTCTCTGCCGTGATCCAGACGGCGCAGCATCCGCGCGTAGGCCACGTGCATCGACGGACTCGCGGTGCCGGCCTGGATATAGGGGAGCAGCAAGGCCAGGCCGCGTTTGAATTCTCCGTTCAATTCGAGCAGACCGGCGAGACCCGTCAACGAGGGCGCGTGATCCGGCTCGACTTCGAGGGCGGTCTCGAATCCGGCAGCCGCGGTCTCCAGTTCACCCATGGACATCAACACTGACGACAGGTTGCTGTACGTATCGGCGTCGCCGCCACCTTCCGCGATCACCTGCCGGTAGTTGTGCACGGCCTCGTCGAGCCGGCCCACCTGGTGCTGGGCGATGGCCAGATTGTAGCGGCCGGGACGATTGGTCATCTCCTCGTCCAGGCCGCGCTCCAGATGCCGGATGGCGAGCTCGATGTGGCCCTGTTCGTAGAGCATCGCGCCGAGATTCAGATTGGCGTGACCGTGATCCGGCTGATGGGAGAGCGCGGTCCGGAAACACTGCTCCGCTGCCTCTTTGTATCCCTTGCGGCGCAACACGTGCCCGAGATTGTTGTGCGCATCTGCGAACTGCGGGTCCAGCTCCAGCGCCCGGCGGAAGTCCTGTTCCGCCTCTTCCAGCTGGCTACGGTTGTTGTAGAGCCGCCCCCGGATGTTGAACAACAGAGGGTCGCTGAGATCCAGATCCAGCGCGCGACTGATGTACTCCCAGGCGAGTTCGGGCTGCTGTTGCTTGATGCGGATTTCCGCCATCAGACGCAGCGCCCAGACGTGATCGGGCCGATCCGCCAGCACTGACTGGCAGATAGCCTCGGCCTCGCCGATCCTGCGATCCCGCAGGCCGCGCTCGGCCCGTTGCAGATCCATCTGGAACAAATTCGATCCCCTCTTTGTGGGAATTATCGGCCGACGGGCGCCTCGCGGCCAGCGCCGGCCGCGGCGGGCCGGAAAACGGGATGCCCTGGCGCCCACGCAATCGATGCGCGCTGGCGCTGTTGGTAGGCGCGCAACGACGCGGCAGCATGCCCCGCCATGGGGCCGTCATCGGCACCGGCCGCGGCGACCAGGCGTGTCTGTATTTCCACCGCCTGCTGCCAGCGGCCATTGGCCGCAGCCGCCATGGCCAGCGCCTCGGCATGATCATAATTCGGCCGCGCCCGATAGATCGTGCTCGCATACTCGGCCGCCATGCGGAGGTGCTCGGCATCGACCTCCGGGCAGCTGGAGTACGCCCGCGCCAGGGCCTGCATCACCTCCCCGCTACCGGGCTGAGCCTGCATGGCACGCTCAAACTCGACCAACGCACGCTCACAATCGCCAGCGGCCAGCGCCGCCAGCCCGGCGCGATAGGCGAAGATCGCCAGCTGGTCGGGGGGCGGGGTCACCATGGTGTAGGCCGAAAGCGCGTCCTGGTAACGGCCCTCCCGCATCAGCGCATGACCGAGACGCAGGCTGGCCAGCAGATAGTTCGGATCGGCGGCAAGCGCCGCGCTGTAATCGTCAATCGCCCCCTGGTCGTCCCCACGCTCCTCGCGCAGCGTGCCGCGACGATAGCGGGCCGGTCCGTATCCGGGATCGGCCTCCAGCGCCCGCTCGAACTGTTCGAGCGCGGCGTCGGCCTGCCCGGTCTGGAGCAGACCCTGGCCGAGACTGACCCGGGCAGACGGGTCGTCCGGATTGAATTCCACCGCGCGCCGGAACTCCGCCACTGCTTCGTCGTCCCGACCGGCCCGGGACGCGGCGTAACCGCGCTCCAGATAATATTGGGCGCTGCGCGATTTGGCCGCCATCTCCGCGAGCATCGGGTCGCCGATGGCGGGATCGGTGGCGCCCTTAAGCTCCAGATTGCGCCGGGCCCGTTCGAGGTCTCCGCTCTGCCTATACGCCATGGCCAGCGGATATCGCAGACGATCCGCGGCCGGGTCCGCCGCCAGCGATCGTTCGAAAAATCCGATCGCCGCCGGATAGTCGCGCTCCTCCAGTGCGATCTCGCCCAGACCGGCCAGGGCTGCGGGCTGGTCGGGTCGGGCCGCCAGTACCGCTTCGAAGTCGGCGCGCGCCTGATCTGGCTGACGCCGGTCGAGCTGCACCTGGCCGTGGCGCAGCCGTGCCGGCAGATAGTCAGGATCGAGCGCGAGCGCCGCGTCGTAGCGCTGCAGTGCGTCCTCTAACTGCCCCGTCTCCTGATACAGATAGGCCAGCAGATAGTGCCAGCGGAAGACATCCGGCTGGTATTCCAGTGCCTGCAGATAACACTGTCGCGCCAGCGACTGCAGGTGATGGGCCTGGTAGGCCATACCCAACTCGCCCCAGGCCAGACCGAGAGCGGCAGGGTCCCCGGACGAGGCTGTCTCGCGGAACGCCTCCAGCCCGGCGCTGAGACCCTGACGGACACCCGGCTCGAATTCGTCCAGCGCGGGCGCAGGCGGCTCGGGTGCGGATGCCTGCGCCGCGCACGACAGCAAGAGAAAGCCGAGGACCCATGCGCGCACCGGCTGGTTCATGGATCTGAGTCAGCCGCAGCGCCCTTGCCCTGACGCAGCGTGTGATAACGCCCGACTGTCAGGCCGCTGAATCGCTCCTCGCTGCCGTCGGGCCACAAGACCCGGACCTCGCGCTGATTCGGGCTGGCCGCGGCAAGCCCGAAGAGGACGCGCGGGTCGCTGGCCGAAGCGTAGCTGCCATCGCTGCGGACACGGCGCCACAACGTCGTTTTGCCGGCCAGCTCGACGCGGGCGCCGAGCGCATCCCGGGCGCCGTCACGGGTAAGCAGGCGCAGACCCAGCCAACCATTGCGGTGACCGATCCGGTTCTCCAGCACCCGTGCCGAGCCGGCGTTATTGGCAATGACCACATCGGCATCGCCGTCGTTGTCGAGGTCGCCGAACGCGGCGCCGCGGCTGACCCGTGCGGCACCTAAGGCCGGCCCCGCGGCGGCGGAGAGATCCTCGAAACGACCGTCGCCCAGATTGCGGAACAGCTGATTGGGCTGGCGCAGCGGTAAGGGATCGTCCGCGAGCATCTGCTCCTCGATGGCAGTCACCGCGCCGTTGACCACCAGCAGATCCAGCCAGCCATCGTTGTCGTAATCGATCCAGCCGGCGCCAAAACCAGTCATCGGAAAGCTCGGATTGGCGAGGCCCATCGCCACCGTGCGGTCCTCGAACCAGCCCTTGCCGTCGTTGACGTAAAGGGTATTCGTTTCGCGGGCGAGATGGGTCATGAACAGGTCTTCATCGCCATCACCGTCGAAGTCCGCGGCATCGACACCCATGCTGGCCTCGGGACTGCCGTCCATGTTGACCCCGGCACCGGCGAGCAGCGCGTCATTGGCGAAGCGCCCATCCCGGCCGTTGATCCACAACTGGTTGGGAACGCCGTCGTTGGCCACATAGATATCCTGCCAGCCATCACCGTTGAAGTCGGCGGCGATAACGCCCAACGCGCCGCCAAAATCACCGCGGATACCCGCGGCGAGGCTGACGTCCTCGAAGGTGCCGTTACCGCGATTGCGGAACAGGCTGTCGACCAGAGGCTGGTAGACCAGCGGCGAGCAGTAGTCCCGGGCGCTGGTGGATGATCGGCAGGGCTTGGCGTTGTCAAAGGAGAAATCGACGTAGTTGCCGACATAAAGATCCAGCAAACCGTCCCGATCGAAATCCAGCCAGGCGGCGCTGACGCTCCAGCGCGGATCGTCGATGCCGGCGGCGGCGGTCACGTCCGCAAAGCGGCCGTCACCCAGATTGCGCCATAGCTGGTTGGAGCCGAAATTGCTGACATAGAGATCCGGGCGGCCGTCGTTGTCGTAATCACCCACGGCGACGCCCATGCCGTAGCCGCTGGCGGCCAGACCCGAATCCGCGGTGACGTCGACGAATTTCATACCGCCGGGACCACTGTCGTTGCGATACAGGCGATCCACAAACGGCAAGGGATGACTCGGTTTGAAGGTGGCGGCAGTCAGTGGTTTACCCCCCAGCATATGTCCCTGGACCAGGTAGACATCCAGATCACCGTCGCCGTCGTAATCAAGCAGACCGACGCCGGATCCCATCATCTCCGGGAAATAGAGTTCGCCACTCATGCCGTTGAAATGATGGAAGGCGAGACCGGCGTCATCGGTCACGTCGCTGAACAGCGGTTCGGCCGCGACGGCGGACAGGCTCAGACCGAGACCAGCGGCAAGCGCCGTCACCGCACGCGGAGTGGCCCGGAACAGCCTGTGAAATAAAGACTTTTTCATTGAGGCAGATGCGTGTCGAGGGGCGCGAAAGCATAGCACGGCGGCGCAGTTTGCTTGTGCTACCCTGCCGGCCAATGAGCGGCTCGAACCCCGACACAAGCGACCCCGGAAGTCCGCTGCGCGATATCGCCGGCAGCCCGGCCTGGTTTTTGCGGGATGTGGATCCGATCACGGACAAAGCCGTATTGTCGCCGATGGATGAGTCCAGCTACCGGGCCTCGATTTTTTTGGACAACCGGATCAAACGCGCAGGTTCCCGCGACCTGGCTGTAGATCTCGAGGCGCTGCTCGAACTCGCCACCCGCTCTGGCATGTCGCGACGGCCTGTCCATTATCTGTTCCATATCGGACATTGCGGATCGACGCTGTTGTCCCGCCTGTTGGGCGATTGTGACGGCCTGATGGCGTTGCGCGAGCCGCCGGTATTGATGGGCCTTTCGCGCAGTCTGCGGCGTCTGCAAGAGCCAGGCTTCCCGATCGCACCCGAGCGCTGGGAGACGCTGTTGGAGCTGTCCTTGTGCTGTCTGGGCAGGACCTGGAGGCCCGGGCAGACGGCACTGGTCAAACCGACCAGTCACGCCGGCAATCTCATCCCGCGTCTGCTCAGGTTTACCGGCGAAGAGCGCGCCGTGATGTTGTACGTCGGGCTGGAGACGTTTTTGACCACGATGTTGCGGCCGGAAATACGCCGCGAAACCCTGTTGTTTGCGCGGGATTTCCGCATCGGCGACTTTGACTCGCTGATGCCGGGCAGGCGCGACTCCGCCGCCGATTTCGAGCCCGGGCAGCTGGCAGCAATGAGCTGGCTGCTCCTCGTCCGGGAGATGGCCTGCGCGCTGGATGATCCGTCGCTAAGCGGTCGGATCAAGACGCTGGATTTCGACCGCTTTCTGGCGTCTCCCGAGACGACGTTCGGCGAGGTCTGCGATTTCCTCGGTCAGCACCCGGGGCCAGAATCGCTGGGAGACATCCTTGCGCGACATGGCGGTCACAGCGCCAAAGACCCGGACCGGCGCTTTGACGCTGCTCGGCGCCAGCAAGAACTCGCGGCAGCCCGGCACAGCCATGCCCGGGAGATCGAGGCCGGGCTGGTGTGGGCGCAGCAGATGGTCAGGGACAACGAGTGCTTCAGCGGCCTGCTGGACCGTTTCGCGTGACCCAGGGCGCCTCCAGCGCCTCGGCCAGCGGGACCAGCCACGGCCGATAATGACGCCAGCGACCGACGCTACTGGTGTAGATCGGCTGACGCACCTGTTCGTAGCTCGCGGTCCGGATCAACCGGGCGCTGCGGTGGAAACCGAGACAGGCGTCATCCCATGGAAGACCAACGAAGTCGACCAGCGCCCGTACGTGGCTGTCCGGATCTTCCACCAGACGCTCGTAATCGACCACGTGGATGGGCAGCGCAAGCTGGCGCTGCCAGTGCGCCATCAGCCGCAAACATGCCTGCTGCTGCAGACCGATGTGACCCAGATCGCGCGCGAAATCCATGCCCTCGCTGCGGAAGTTCTGTTTGAAACAGGACAGACCGGTGTCCATCGGGTCACGCCTGCAGTAGATCACGCGCGCGCCGGGCAGCAACATCTGGATCAG
>Ga0265306_10001956_pt1 | contig 10008 bp, 10 predicted proteins | sample Helome_3_FD_192493 | JGI IMG/M metagenome (GOLD analysis project Ga0265306, IMG submission 192493) | Marine sediment microbial communities from subtidal zone of North Sea - Hel_20160420 (Illumina Assembly) | ecosystem: Environmental > Aquatic > Marine > Subtidal zone > Sediment ...
AGGCAGAGGGCCACGGTAAACAGGAACAGTGTAAGGAGTTGAGCATGTTTCACGCGGCGAGGGTACGGCACTCGCTACCTCGATGCCAGCACGTAAAGTCGATGCTGCGCATCGCCCACGTGGCCAGGCCCCCAGGAAAAGAAATCGTACCGGCCGGCAGTGGGGCTCAGTCGTTGCCGTTGGTGCCGAGGTGGCCGAGACGGTCTTGTTTGGTCTTCAGGTAGTCCCGGTTGTGCTCGTGGCTCTCAACTTCGTGAGGCTCGCGGCGTGTCACGCGAATGCCGTCACTTTCGAGTCCCTCTACCTTGCGAGGGTTGTTCGTCATCAAGGCGACGGAGCGAACGCCGAGGTCGCGGAGCATGTCGGCAGCGACTTGGTAGCCCCGCTGGTCGTCCTCGAAGCCGAGCGCGAGGTTCGCATCCACGGTGTCGAGTCCCTCGTCTTGCTTGGCGTAAGCGCGAATCTTGTTGCCCAGGCCGATGCCGCGCCCCTCTTGCCGAAGGTAGAGGATCGCTCCGTTGCCTGCGGTCTGAATGCGTTCCAGTGCCAAGTTGAGCTGATCGCGACAGTCGCAGCGAAGGGAGTGAAACGCTTCTCCGGTCAGGCACTCGCTGTGGACTCGAATCAGCAGGTCTTCTGCCCCCTCGACCTCGCCGGCGATCACGGCCAGGTGTTCCTTGTCCCCATCGAGCTCGCGATACACCACCACGCTGAACGGGCCGAAACGCGTGGGCATCTCTGACTCGGCGTACCGCTCGACGGTGGGTTCGTGTTCGCTGGGTTCACTCATGCTGAGAAGGCTCGGTACCACAGGCAAGGGATGGGTTCCATCCGAGCTAGGACGGCACATGTGCATCCGATAGCTGCGCAAGTAGGGACGCGACCGACTCGGTGACGAGGTTCACGCGTTCTTTCACATCGCTGCTCTCGAGAATTCGCTGACGCTCCTCTGGACTCACGACGAGCTGATCGGCGACCACATCCGCGGCGCGAGCCGGGGTCAGCTCGGCCGAGACTTGCAGGGCGAAATCCGGCTGTCTCTCGCGGACCTTGGCCGCAACCCGCGTGGCGCATGCCATCATCGCGAGCATGTCCGAAGACGTTGCCCTGCCCGAATCCTCCATCGGAACTGCACGGGCGCAGCGATACGCGAGATCTTGGTTTGGAAGCTCATAGAGCCGAACGCGGTTGAGCCCGTGAAGAATCACGTCGTGCGTGCCGTCTGGCCGGGCCTGGTGTGCGACGATGCGGCCAGCGCCAGCGACTTCATGGATCGCTGGATTCTCGTCGTAGTGATCCTCCCAGCCAGGGGCGAGCAATGCGACCGCCATCGCGGTGCAGCCGCTGTTGAGGCAGTCCTCGATCATCTCGGTATAGCGCGGCTCGAAGAGATGCAGCGGCAGTGCGGTCCCGGGAAAGAAGACGACGCGCGGCAGAGGAAACACCGGAAGCCTGGCCAGCTCCTCAGCCGACAACGGAGTGCTCGGTTGCCAATCCATCGGAGCCTCTCTCAGGACTCGTGCCAGAGCACCTGCAGCGCCCTCGGCAACTGTGGGCTGCTGAGCACGTCACAATTTTCGCACGCGATCGGGAAGTTGCCCTCGTCGCAGGACTGGCACTCTGTCAGCACGGATACCATCGCGGTCAGCTCCTCTCGCAGCTTTCGGAGCTTTGCAATCTTTTGTTGCATGGTGTCGATTTGCTCGTTCAACACGTGGGACATCCGTTGGCTGGCTTCTTCAGGGCACGTACAGTCGGACTTGAGGCAAAACAGATCTTTGATGTTCTGCAGCGACAAGCCGGCCTCGCGGAGGTCTAGGGCCAGTTGCAGTTTGAGCAACTCGCGCCCCGAAAAGAGGCGGTGACCGCAGGCGCTACGGCGCTCCGGCTCGATCAGGCCTTCCTGCTCATAGAAACGCACCGTGCGAAGCGTGCTCTCGCTGAGCCGCGCCATATCCCCCGTCGTGAGCAAGTCGCCACACGTGGGCTGCTCGACTACTGGTGCGTGTGAATCGGTCACTTGGAAAGCCCAAAAACGTGTGTGTTTCCAGGAGCTTGAGCAACTATGGAGGCCGACTGGGCCATGTCAAGGCTTCGGGGCCATGCCCTCGGGATTATTCAGCAAACCCAGATAAGCTTGCTCGATCGCTTCGAAACGCAATGTGAACGTGTAGTAGTCGCGATCACGAACGTCGCCGTACACCTCGAGTGCTTTTTTGCTCCGAAGCTCATCCTCAGGAGCGGTCTTCAGCTGGGCGCCCCAGTCAGGCACGTCTTGACCCAGCAGCACTTCGAGCGCGATCCCGATCGGATTGAAGGCCAAGGAGCACCGCTCGAAATGCAGGCGCCAGCCGGAGTAGTCGTCCGCGTCGGTGAGCCAGTGCCCGTCCTCGAAATGACGGCGGAGGAGCTCACCGAAGTAGGCGCCGCTCATCGGAGCGAGCAAGGACACGATCTCATCGCGCGGGGAGTCGAGAAGCTCCGCGTAGTGGTCCAGGATCGGGAGGGTGTCCTGAGTCATGTCCAGAACGATTCCGGTGGCGTTCTTGACCGAGGTCACGCAGGCCACGGTGAGGTCTCTCACGGCGTCGTTGGTTTCCATCGCAGCCCCACAATAGCCTGCTTCGGCGAGCTGGCCATTGGTCGGTGAATGGGTTAGGCCCGAAGTCGGATCTCCGTTGACTCACCCCCCGTACAACGGCCCTTCCTCGGATGTTGAGCCTTCTACCCATGTTGAGCCTTCGGGCCATGTTGGACCTTCGGGCCATGTTGGACCTTCGGGCCATGTTGGGCCTTCGGGCCATGTTGGGCCTTCGGGCCATGTTGGGCCTTCGGGACGCACCCGCATGGAGCGGGTCCGCGTGTTCGGCCGGGACCGCGAGCCTGTCGAAGCCGAGGTCTATCGAGTCGTCAACGTCGCCGAGAACCCCGAGCTTCGCGAGGCGGCTCTTCGGGGCACGCTGCACAGGCTCGACCACGGCGAGGTCATCGATGTGCCGTTCGGTTCGGTTTGGCGATGCCCAACGAGCTGATGCCTCAGGCCGTCCGGTTCGGTTTGGCTCCAGACGCCCAGTAGCTGGTGGCCGTCCTCCAGCGGAACTTCGAGCAAACCCTGTCCGCTGCGTCTGTACACGGCCTCTCCGACTCGCAGATTCAGGCTAATCGCAAGGTTCTGGCTCGGCTTTGTCAGATGCAGGGTACTTCGACCGCACCCGGGCTATCGTGTAATATGGAATATTAGGGAACTCTGACGAACCAATCATGCGGCTCGGCATATTTAGCGATGTACACGCGAATCTCGAAGCCATGTCCTCCGTCATGGAGGCCTACGGCACCGAGGATATCGACACCTATTACTGCTTGGGCGACGTCGTCGGCTATGGCGGAAGCCCGAATGAGTGCGCGGACATCGTGCGCGACGTGGCCGAGGTTACCATCCTGGGAAACCACGACGCCGCGGTCGCTGGCCGAATGGACTACTCGTACTACTACGAGGCTGCCCGCCAGGCGCTGGACCTGCACGCCCGCTCTCTGACGGCGGAGAACATGGCCTGGCTGAAACAGCTTCCATACAAGCACGTCGTGGAAGGGACCGGGGTGGACTTGTGCCATGGCTCCCCGGTGCGGCTCGAAGAGTTCGAGTACATCTTCGCACCCGACCAGGCTGCCGAGTGTCTTCCGATTTGGAATGAGCTGGGCCACATCACGTTCATCGGACACTCGCATCTCTGCAAGGTGTTCGCCCTTCGACCGGGCGACGTTGAGGAGTTGCCGCCCGAGGATTTCACGCTCGAGGACGGTATCAAGTACATCGTCAGCGTCGGCTCAGTCGGCCAGCCTCGTGACTACGACAACCGTGCAAGCTACACGGTGTATGACAGCGACACGCGCTCGTTTCATTTCAAGCGCATCGAATATGACATCGAAGGCGCCGCTTCGAAGATCTTCGGCGCCAAGCTAGAGCGCAACTTCGGGCAACGACTCTTCATAGGCGTCTAGTCGTCGCGCTTCGAGTCATCTATCGCGGCCGGAGCAGCCCGTGCCAGATCGGAAGTCCATCGGCCGGTGCGTCGAGGGCGGGTGTTTGCATCGACCCGAGGTTGCATGCGTATCCGCTGAGCGCGCGGCTTTCGCGCAGGCGCGCTCGGACCTCGGGGATCGATGCCAGGTCGGCGCCGATGCACTTCAGCGCAGCGCCGATAGGTTCGATCACGCTGAAGGCCTCGGCCATCGTCCGAACCGGCACGATCGACATGTTTCGATAGCCAGGGCTCCATCGAGCCGCCTGCGCCGAACGAATCGCGAGCCCAAAGCTCTTGCCTCGAATCAGGGTTCCTTCGACCTCGGCGAGACCGCGCCACTGTGTCTGTTCGGCGCCGACCGACGCCGGCAGTGGGCCCCGAGGCAAGGTCTGACTCATCGGGTCGAGGCCTTCTTCAGCTAGGCGAAGGGCGAAATCTCTCGCCGTTCGGTCCGTAGCCGCCTCGATGAAGACCAGTTGCGGGGAGAGACATCCGCGCTGATCGTAGGCACAGATGTCGAGTGACAGATTGGCGATGGTATCGCTCTGCCGAGCATCGTCCATCGCAACGGCGCCACAGTACGCCACACTCACACCGTGCCCGTGAGGGATGAGTGGAGCATGGTCGACACGCGACGCCAGCGCGGCAACGGTCTCGTCGCTGCCGTAGACCGAAACCGCCTCGGCGCGTTCAACGAGGGCGGTTTCGCAACCAGCATCGCCTCCCGAGAACGCCACGATATCGATCGCCGCACCCAAGGTGGCGTTGGTTCGGCGCAGGGCGTCCCTCAACATCATCGGGAACGTGACTTCCTTCGAGGAGGCTTTGACGAGAACCGGAACGCCCAGGAGTAGCGGAACGACGATGCTTCGCACCGAAGCGGTGAACACATTGCCTGCAAGCACGACGGCCAACATCGTGATTGGCCCAGACGACTGCCCGCTTTCGAGACTGGCTTTCCGTGCGAGGGCGAGCAGAGTGTCCTGTCGAACGGCGTCGAGCGTCGTGCGGCTGGCCCAATCGACCATCGGAACGGTCAAGCCTGTCGCGTCGGACAGTTCTGGACCCGCCTGCCCGGCGCGCTGTTTCAAAGCCACGGCCGCTTCGGCAATCCAGGCCGCCCGTTCCTCAGTGCTCGCTGCGCGCAGGGCGTGCACTCCGTTCAGAACCGCAGTGGCGCGAGCCCGAATCGTGGGAGCGTCGTCTGTCAACGCGCCCCCAGGGCTTGGTCCGCTGCGAGCGAACAGCCACGCGGTGTCGCACCCGGGGCTCGTCCGAGCACGACGATCCCGTCTTCGACACGCTTGGCCAAGTCTGCGGTTTGAATACAGCAAACCGAATCCATGTTTGCGGTGTCGTCGATTCGGAGGATGCCGACAGCGTCCCCTTCAACCGGCCGGAGGGTGTCCGGGTCGACCGGGGTTGCGCGCACCCAGGGCGGCACCCAGAGCCTTCGAGTCCCGGCCGGGCCATGAATGGCTTCGCGCAACGTCGTCTCGTAGAGCTGCGAGCTGAGCTCGGTCGCTCCAAACTCGTTGATGATCCAGGGAGCGGCGATGCCATAGCGATCGCTGATCGCCTCGAGCAGGACTTCGGAATCCACTTCACGAGAGCGACCCTTGTAGCCGCCGGTTTGCATGACTCGGCTCCCGGGTGCGAGCTCGAAGCGCCGTTGCCCGAGCCCGTCCTCGGCATGAACGAAGGCAAACGAGGTGCCGAGCAAGGCGACCGGCTCGCGCGCAACCTCCGCGCGGCCGAGCACGTCCGTCAACAGATCGAGGTCCAGCTCCCCTTGGCGCCAGGCCCAGGTACATTCGGCCCCAAACCATTCCGCAAATCGAGTCAGCATGTATTCGAGGGACGAGTCCGGCGCTTCCTTCTCGTGCGGGGCCAGCATCACCAGTCGGAGCTGGTCGACGTCCGGAAAGAGCATTCGGCGCGCCGCCACCCGGGCGGCGCGGTCATACAAGCTCAGGTCACCATAGGCATGGACGCTTCGCTCGGACGACGTCGTGCCGGAGCTCAGGAACACGCGAACATCCTCTTCTTTCGCGTGGGCTGCAATTCGTCGAAACCGAAAGACATCGGTTGGAAGCGCAGGAGGCCAGGCGCCCTGGCGTTTCAATCGGCTGTACTCCGGGATGCGGCTCGCCTGCCATGTCGCGAGGTCTTCGATCAGCACATCCCGAAGCGTGGGATCGACTTCCTCGCCTCTATCGAAGCTCGCGATCATAGCTTCGATGCGGCTCTTGAAATCGCTTCGGAAGCTCATGGGCCCCCGAGCGCGTCTCGCAGCGACGCTACGAAGCCCTCGAGCTGGCTGTCGTTCACGGTGACCGGTGGGGCCAGCTGAATCACGTCGGCCTCTAAGCCCGCGGGAAGCACGAGGTAGCCTCGTTCGAGCAGCGCGCGGCTGACGCGCAATGCCTGCATGCTGCCCTTCAATTGAAGCCCCAGCATCATGCCCGCCTGACGTACTTCGGTCACCGACGTGAGTGGCTCGGCGCGCAGCATCGTAGCGAACGCCTTGCCTCGATTGACGGCTCGTTGGGCAAGCTCGTCTCGTTCCATCAACTCGATGGTGGCAAGCGCGGCCGCGGATCCCAGTGGGTCCCCGTAGAAAGTACCCGTGTGAATCGCCTCGCGGTCCGGGTCACCCCAGGCACGCATGACGTCCTCACGCCCGATGCATGCGCTGACGGGCAGCCCACCACCCAGGGCCTTGCCCGCGCAAATCAGATCCGGAACGAGGCCTTCGTCGACCGACCTCCACCAGGCCCCGCAGCGGCCGACGCCGGTGAGAATCTCATCAACGATGAGAAGGGCGCCGTTCTTCTTGCATGTCTGGCCGAGCGCTTCGAGAAAGCCTGGCGGCGGAAACCGAACCCCGGCGCGTCCCTGGATGGGCTCGACGATGACGGCGCCGATGCGGCTCCAGTCTTCGGGTAGCGTTTCGAGTGCTCCTTCGACGCCGAGATCGGGACTGGGCCATGCAGCAAAGTGCACCTCGGATTGTAGTTGCGCCAAGAACGGTTCGCGAAAGCGCTTGGCGAAGCCGGACACCGCGAGCGGACCGTAGTTGAGCCCGTGGTAGCTACCTTCAAACGCGACGACGCCGGTCTTTGCGGTCGCCATCACCGCTGTCTTGAGCGCCGAAGTGATAGCATCTGCACCACTGAGCGAAAGCATCGCCCGCGCTTTCGGCCAAGGAGCTAGCGCACAGAGCTTTTCGAGCAGTTGAATCTTCACATCGGACGGGTGCAGGTCGCCCAGGGCGTGTAGAAGTCGATCCGACTGCCGCTTCACGGCTTCGACGACCTCGGGATGACGATGCCCCACGAACGCCACCCCAAATCCGGAGGTGAGGTCGACGTATCGATTGCCGTCGGAATCGACCACGTTCGCACCCTGCGCTTCGACCCAGACGATCGGATCGTGACTTGCACCGGTGAGCTCTGCGCGGCGTTTGCGCCGAGTCGTGAGCGCGGGGCACTCACTGGCCGCGAGGCGTTCTACCCACGATCGACCGACGGCCGATGGAATTGGGTGTCGAATGGATGGAAGTGCGTCACCGAGCGGCACGCGGGTGTCTTAGCACGGCACCCGTGGCGGCGGTTGGTCCCCCCTCGACGGTCCCGCACGACTCGCTATCGCCCAAACGGTTTCGGCTTCCACGGGTAGAAGACGAAACCTCGCTCACGCGCTTTGCGGAGCATGTCGTGGCCATCGATCAGCAACACGTCGATTTCCATCTCTTGCTTTTGGCTGATCTCGATGAGCTCCTTGATGATCGCCGTCACGTTGTCGCGGTAGTTGTCGGTGATCCGAAGGCCGATGGCCGGAGTCGGGTCTCCGCCTTTGCGGGCGACTTCGCAGTACGAGGCCCATTCGATCTCGAAAAAGCCGCGCAAGACATCGGCCATGGCTTTGAGCCAGTCTTCGTTTGGCGCGTCCCGGAGCTCTACCAGTTTGATTCCGTCTCCGATCGAAGGTGCCGGGATCCGTGCGGGGTTTACCGCGGGTGGCTTCGCGTCCGGCGCCGTGCGCTCCGCCGGAGGTACCGTCGATGCCTTGGCTTTGGGTGCCACGGGTGGCGGCGCGAACGGTTGGACAGGGGGTAGATTCAGTTTCTGGGGCTCCAGGGCGGGTAGGCTCTGAGCGGCTGGCGCCGTCGGGGCGTCGGAGGTGAGTCTTGGCGTGCTGGCGCCCAACGGACGCTCCGACTCGCCTTCCTTTGTATCTTCAGACTTCATCACCATCGAAGAGGTGATTGGCATGGACTGCCGTCCGGCCGACGGGGCGACGCTCGCGGCGCCATAGGTTCCGCCATCACCGAGCTGAGCCGAATCCGCCCGCACCTCTTCGATGTGTACGCCGGGCGGCTCGCTCTTGGGCTTGTGCGCCGGGCGTGAGCTCTTCCGCTGCGTCGCCGGCGCTTTGTCTTGCTTCGGCGCTGCTTGGCTAGGCTGCAGCGCTGCGCGTGGCTGGGTCGGAGGCTCGCTGTCGTATGGAATCGGATGCGGCTGCGTTGGCAACTCGCTTAGGCGCTCGATCTTTTCGACCGGGCCAGGTCCCATGCTGTAAACGGTCGAGGTCCGCTCGACGGGCGGAGGGAACGAGCTCTGAGCCGCGGGCTTTGGAGGCTTCTCCGAGCTCGGAGGAGCTGGTGGTCGCGAAGTACGGAATGGCCCGGTGCTGTCCATCTCGCGAAGGATCGACTTGAACTCGTCGCGCGCGTACTCGAGTGAGTGCGCCGTGCCGATGTCGATCACGACGAAGGCGTATTCGCGCGTCCACGCATGGCGCAAAATGTCTCCACCAATCGCGCGGTGGGTCGCTACCGTCCCGTCGGTCTCCAGCCACTCGAATTGTTTCGCTGCGCTTTTGAGCTCGGTCTCGGAGCTGAACACCGCGAGGGCCTCTTCTCCCTCCGCGTTGATCAGCGTACGGAACCCCTCGGCGCGCGGTTCCCAGGTCGCCAACCAGACCGGTCTCAGCGAAAGCGCCTCGAGGGCTTCGGACTTGGGCCCCGGACCTTTTGCACCCTCGTTAAGCAGGATGCGAAACGCATCGCTGCCCCGATCATCTAGTGGGCTCTCCATCCCGATCACACCATCCGTTTCACATTGTAATCGTGAACCCGGACCGGAACGCAAGTTTTCTCATACCCTTGACACGCCCCTATCCGCAGCTAGGCTCCGCGCCTCATTTCCGGGCCCAGATAGCTCAGTTGGTAGAGCAGTGGACTGAAAATCCTCGTGTCCCTGGTTCGATTCCAGGTCTGGGCACCTAGGCTGGCCGGCGCCGACGCCTCATGAGGAGGACGAACAACGCCAAGCTGGCCCAGGTTGCTGCGTGCGAACGAGGCGACACCACCCCACATCCACACCCACTCGGTGAGGGAACCGTCGCGTTGTGCTCTGCAAGGGCCTGATTGATGGCCACCGAGTTGTCCTGCACGACGCTTCCCGGCCCACTCGTCGTTAGCGACAGAACCAGTGCGTTGGCCGGCGGTGCAGCTTCATCCCCAACCAGGAAGGGCCAGGGGGCGCCAGGATTGAGGCGCACGACGCGGCCGTCCTCGAGCTCGAAACGAGACGGCGCTTCCCAGATGTAGACGCTTCGGTGACACTCGATGACGCGACGCGCAGTGTGAAGGTTCGAGATGTCCGGCAGATCCGGGTTGAAGTCGAACAGGGGGTCGAGGTCCATTTCGGGCGCCGACAGGGTCGTATAAAATCGCGTCACGTAGGGTCGCGAAAGCAGGAGCTCCTGCGTGGCGATCATCGGCTCGACGACTTCCTCGCCTAGGGCGTCGACGAACGCCTGCTTGTCCAGTCCCTCTACGGCCGCGGGGTTGCAAGCGGGGCATCCCAAGAAGTCATCCACGTCGACGCCGTCAGGAAGAACGCGATCGACTAGCGCTCGGTAGCCATCCCAACCGAAGAAGCGGTTGCTACTCTCCGAGATCAGCTCGGATGAGGAG
>Ga0265306_10001957_pt1 | contig 10007 bp, 8 predicted proteins | sample Helome_3_FD_192493 | JGI IMG/M metagenome (GOLD analysis project Ga0265306, IMG submission 192493) | Marine sediment microbial communities from subtidal zone of North Sea - Hel_20160420 (Illumina Assembly) | ecosystem: Environmental > Aquatic > Marine > Subtidal zone > Sediment ...
GCGGTTATCCTCCGTCGGTTGGGTCAGTCGGCAGGCAGTAAAGGTCATATAAGTATAACAATATGATGAGCGGGGCAACTGTGGCAACTTCAGTCAGGTTTTCGCCCCGCCGGCGAGGGCAGATCCAGCGGCTGGCGGACGGTGGCAGATGACCCGGCTGGTCCTGGTGGGCGGCGGTCACAGCCATGTGCAGGTGCTGCTGGCGCTTGGCGGCCGGCGGCCCGGCGAGCTCGAGATCACGATGCTTAGCAAGGATGTGCTGACGCCCTATTCCGGGATGCTGCCGGGCGTGGTCGCCGGCCATTACCAGCCGGCGGACGCGCTGATCGATCTCGCGCCCCTTTGCGCCGCCGCGGGTGCCGAACTGATCCAGGCAGAAGTCAGCCGTCTCGATCCCACCAGCTGCACCGTGGGCACCCGGGATGGGAATTCTGTGGGCTACGACTTGCTGTCGATCAACTGCGGTTCCGCACCGGGACTCGGATCCATCGCGGGCGCGGGCGATGTCGGTTTGCCGGTGAAACCCATCAGTGGATTCTTGTCCGGCTGGGAGAGCCTGCTGGGCGAGCTGAGCCGGCGGCGCGGCGACGCGTTCCGGCTGGCCGTTGTAGGGGCGGGTGCGGGTGGCGTGGAGATGGCCCTCGCGCTGGAGTACCGACTGCGGGAACTGGAAGCTTGCCGTGGCGTGCAGGTCAGCGTGATCGATGCGGCCGACTCCGTGCTGCCCGGCCACGCCCCCCAGCTGGCTTGGCGCGTCGCGGCGATTCTCGCGCGCCGGGGCATCGAGTTTCGCGGCGGCGCGCGGATTGCCGAGGTCCGCAGTGACGCACTGCTGACAGCAGCCGGCGATGTCATTGCTGCAGATGAAGTCGTGTGGGTCACCGATGCCGGCGCCCAGCCATGGCCGCGCGAGGCCGGCCTGGCCACGGACCGCCGCGGGTTTGTTCGTGTCGATGCCGGGCTGCGCAGCCTGTCGCACCCCAACGTGTTCGCCACCGGCGATATCGCGAGCTTCGCCACTATCGATTTACCCAAAGCCGGAGTTTATGCAGTGCGGCAGGGCCCGCTGCTCGCGGACAATCTGCTGCGTGTGGCCAAAGGCCGGCCGCTGCGCGATTATCGGCCCCAGCGTCGCTACCTGATGCTGATTTCTGCCGGCGAGCGCTACGCCGTTGCCTCCCGGGGCCGCTGGACCGCCGAAGGCGCCTGGGCCTGGTGGTGGAAAGACTGGATCGACCGGCGCTTTATTCGGCGTTTCCGGCTGAGCTAGCGCAAAAAAAGACCCGCGGCAGGATCACGTCATGAGCCCGCGACGGGCCTATCCTGTCTCCGCAGTCTCCCCACAGACTCACAAAAAAGAAGACAGCCAACAATCCACTCCCGCAAACCCTGGCCCGCGCAAGCGGGCCTTTTTTTTCCCATCGCCCCCACTCCCTGATTGCGCCTGGACAACACCGCTGTGAGGAACAATCTGCCTGGTGGGAGCGGCTTTAGCCGCGATAGGCTAACCCACCTGGTGGGAGCGGCTTTAGCCGCGATAGCGGTTGCGATGCCGCCATACCACTTGTTTGGGTCATCGCGGCTGAAGCCGCTCCCACCGAAGAATCGCGGCTGAAGCCGCTCCCACCAGCGGGGGGTAGCTGGCTGTCGCGGCTAAAGCCGCTCCCACCGGTGGCTTCATCCTGTTGGCTGCCCCTACCCGTCGGTGTCTGTCCACCGCAGTTCGGCCGCGGTTGCCGGGCCGACGCGGGTGACTTTGAGGCTCTTCGGAATTTCCGCCGTATCTGGCGAGATCGGGATTCTGCCCCCCATCACTTCCGCGTAGCGTTGCGGGTAACGCGGTTGCCTTTCGGCTTCTGCGTAACCTTCGGGAAATATCGGCAGGTTGTTGGCCGGGTCGTACTTGTCGGTGGCGCCCAGAGTATGCAGTAACTCGTGCGTCATGATCACGCGATTGCTGCCGCGCATGCGCCGGCTGCCGAACAGGTGCACGATGCCGATGCGACCTTCCTTCATGCCCAGTGAGTGGGGCAGGGCCATGCCGTCTACCGGATCGTGGTAGACGGCGAAGATGCGAATGTCCGGCGCCGGACCTGGCTGATCAGCCAGCGCTCGCCAGGTCCACCACCGCAACTTCAGGCTCCACGCCATGACGCTGAGCGGGTTGGCTGCCTCGGGAGGTAGCGGTGGCATACCGGTGGGCTCGCCGAGGTCCACGCGAATCGGCTGTTCGATGCCGACGCCGTAACGTGCGGTCTCGCGCGCGACGAAATCGGCCAGCGGGCTGAAACTCTTGCTGGTCAGGCTTTCGACGTACTTTGCGGTGCCGGCTGCATCACCGGCGACCACGGGGTAGACCGTGACCCACAGGGTCTCGTCCCAGCTCGTGGTGCGAGCCCGCCCGAGCCAGGTGCCTCCGAGCAGTGCAAGGGCCACGATGCCGAGACTCACCTGGCGCAGAACCCGCAATGCGTTGCCTCTGGCCATGGGCTCAAGCCTAGCGGGCTGCGGCTGTCCGGAACGTGACGCCTGTGGAATTCATGGCAGTCTCACCAGGGGACACTCTGCATTTTCCCTTGATGGAGCGGCCAGGTCTGAGGCTGGCGTGGAAAATGCAGAATGCCCCCGCGGCCGATGGACTCGGATCGGCCAGGTCTGAGGCTGGGACGGAAAATGCAGAATATCCCCGGGGTTGGTGCCGTTGAATCGTCTCAGGCAGGCCGCAGACTGCCGTCCACCGCTTCAATGTAGGGCACCCAGAGCAGGCCGAAAGTGCGCACTTGCGTATCCGCAGCACGCGGGTTGATGCGCTGCTCTTTCAGCTCCTCGGTTTGTGCGTCGTAGGCATCCTCGAGATCGGCGACATCATCTTCGAAAGCCGCTTCCAGTTCGGCGAGCCGCGCCTGCACGCGCTGCACGGTCTGTTCCGCACGCTTCACGTCTGCCGTCTCGCTGCCAATTCGCCCGGCCTTGCGCACGGCAGTGCCGACCCGTGTCGCCGATGTGGTGGAGATCCGCTTGCGGCCGAGCACCGCACCAAGAATTGCGGCACCGAAAGACAGGGCCGTATCCAGCTTCTGTGTCTTGGCCTGCTCGGCCTGGCGCTCCATCGCCTGCTGGGCGCGCTGCAAGCGGTCTTCCAGCGTGGCAACCTTCTTTTCGTATCGTTTACGCAGTTTGGCGACCTTCAAATCGCGCTTCTCATTGCCCAGCTGTTGCAAACGAATTCGGAAATCACGCTCGCTCTCGGCGGGTTCGGAACTGACTTTCAACGCGGGGCTTTTGTAGAGAATCAGCGGACGGTTGGCCCGCACCCAGCGCTGCAGAGATTTTTCCCAGTCCCGATGGGCCTTGGCATCGCCCGCTGCACCGCTGATCTCAGCGAATGCCGCGTCCGGATCGGGCCGCTGGTCCAGTGTGCTGACTTCCAGCTCAGATTCTTCCGCCAGATCCCAGTCAATGTCGCCTATGGCATTGTCCACTTCGGCGATAAATACACCGTCGCGCTGCTCGTGAACATTCAGCCTGGCGTTCTGGTAGCCAGCCTTCCACGCACCCAGGATGCGCGGGTAGTAGACCAGCCGCTCGCCGTGCTCCGGGTGTTCGGCCGGGTCGGCGAATAATTGCTTCACCGACGGGTCGAGGACCGGGCGTTGCTGGGCGGCCGGGCGTGCCGGCGGGGTGGCTGCGACGGGTTCGGAGGGTGCCGAAGCCGCTGCAGATTCGGGACCTCGCAGCCGCTGCAGCTGGTCGCGGGTCAGTGGACCGGCCAGGTAGGACATGACCCACCGCGTTTCCATCAGGACCGGCTCGCGCTCGTGCACGTTGTGCAGCAGGAAGCGCCGTTTGCCGAGACCGGACAGCACGTCGTCGAGGCGGTCCAGGGGCAGGTGCTCACTGCCGGCGGCACCTTCCAGGCCTTCGCGCACCCGCGCCTTGTCGCGTTCGGTTTGCAGGCGGCCGATGCACCAGGTGCCCATGTTGGACAAGGCCTTGTAGTCCAGGTCTACCGGGTTCTGGGTTGACAGCACCAGGCCCAGCCCGAAAGCGCGCGCCTGTTTGAGCAGGGTCAGGAACAGCGTCTTCGACGGCGGGTTCGCCACCGGCGGCAGGTAGCCGAACAACTCATCCATATACAGGATCGCGCGCAGCGAGCCGCTGCCGGGCTGCCGGCGCATCCACGCCACCAGTTCCGCGAGCAGCATGGTGACGAAGAACATGCGTTCGGCGTCGCCAAGGTGGGCAATGGACATGACCGATACGCGCGGCTTGCCGCTGGCGGTGTACAGCAGGCCGTCGATGTCCAGTGGTGGACCTTCCAGCCACGCTTCGAAACCCGGCGCAGCGAGCAGGTTGTTCAGCCGCATCGCCAGCGCAAAACGATCTCTGGGCGGGAAAAAGCTGTCGAGGTCCATGACCCCAACGCGGTCGAAGCCGGGTTGCTGAATGGCGCCGATCAGGGCTGGCAGATCGAGGCTGCGGCCTTCCTGCCACGCGCGATCCAGGACCGTCGACAGCAGAATGTGCTCCGGGCTGGTAATCGGGTCGGCCTTGATGTCGAGCAGGGTCAGCAGACCCGTGGCCGCGCTCTGTACCCGTTCGCGCTGCAGGTCGCGGTCGTCGCGCAGTTCGGGCGGCGGCGGCCTGAATTCGCGCAGCACCGAGATTGGTGTGCCCATCGCGCTGCCGGGGGTATAGATCGCGAAATCGGCGGCCTGGCGCAGCGCCTTGATGCGCGCTGGTGTCTGTCCCCACGACGCGAGGCCGTCTTTCCAGAGCTTGGCCAGCGTGGCCGCGTATTCCGCGGGCGCCTCGCCCCGTTCGGCGGCGGCCCGCGGGTCCACCCACGGCTCGAAATCCTTGGCTCTCAGCTGCGGGAAGGTCAGCAGCAGGTTGCCCATGTCGCCCTTCGGGTCGATGGCAATGACGGGCACGTGATCCAGGGCCGCTTCTTCGATCATGGCCACACCGAGACCGGTCTTGCCGCTGCCGGTCATGCCGATGATTGCCGCGTGGGTCGTCAGGTCCTTCGAGTCGTACAGGACAGTTTCTGCCGTCGTTTCGCCAGAATCCGCGTCGACCCGCCGACCGAGATAGAACGCACCAAGTTTTTCGTAGTCTTGCATATTACGTCTCCACTGAGATCATTAGCACGGTGCGGCCAGCAGTCCGATAACGCCTTCGTCTCCACCAGGATCACCAGCACGGTGCAGCTGGCAGTCCGATAACGCCTTCCTCTCCACCAGGATCACCAGCACGGTGCAGCTGGCAGTCTGATAACGCCTTCCTCTCCACCAGGATCACCAATATTCTGCAGCAGGGCGGCGGATGAAAAACTGCATCTTAACCATCAATCCCCGGGCGCTTTCTTGAGATTGTCCAGATCGATTTTCAGTCCCGGGCGTGACCGCTGCACCCACGCTGCGTCGGATCGGGTCAGGCGCTCGCTGAAAGCTTCGGCCGCATCCGGTTCGCCATGTACCAGGCAGACCGGGGGCCGGCTGGCGAAGCCCTCGTACCAGCGAATCATATCGGCCTGGTCGCCATGGGCTGACAGCCCGCCAACCGTGTGAATTTTCGCGCGCACCTTGATCGTCTCGTGGTGAATGCGCACGTAGTCGTGCCCGTCTACCAGGCGCCGGCCCAGCGACCCGCGCGCCTGGTAGCCGACGATAATGACCTGGCATTCCGGCCGCCACAGGTTGTGCTTGAAGTGGTGGAGGATGCGTCCGCCGGTGCACATGCCGCTGCCGGCAATGACAATAACGCCGCTCTCTATCTGGTTGATTCGCCGCGACTCGTCGGCGCTGCGCGACATGCCGAGGTTGGGCAGCAGTCTTGCCTGCTGGCTGCGTTCGTGCAGGCGCGTGGCCTCGACGTCGTAGAGCTGCGGGTAGCGCCGGTACACGTCGGTGGCTTCGATGGCCATCGGGCTGTCCAGGTAGATCTTCCACCGCCCGAGTTGCCAATCGTCGTAGTGCTTGCTGAACTGGTACAGCAGCTCCTGGCTGCGGCCAACCGCGAAGGCCGGAATCATCACGTTGCCGCGGTGATGATCCGCCTCGGCAATGATCTCGGCGATTTCGGCGATAGTTTCCGCGCGGTCGCGGTGCTGGCGGCCGCCGTAAGTGCTCTCCATCATCACGAGGTCGGCCTCGGCGATGGACTCGGGGTCGTTCAGGATCGGTGTCCCGTACTGGCCCAGGTCGCCGCTGAAGACCAGCTTGCGCTTGACGCCATTCTCCTCGATGGCAACCTCGACAATGCACGAACCCATGATGTGCCCGGCGTCGCGAAAAGTGATCTCGACACCCGGTACCACCTGCTGTGCCTGGCCGTAGGGCACGGCTTGCATCTGCATGCAGGCCTGCTCTGCATCTGCCTCGTTGTACAGGGCTTCGATGCGCTTCAATCCCTTTCGGGCACGTTTCCGGTTTTCGTTCTCGGCGTCGCGCTCGCCCAGGCTGGCCGAGTCTTTCAGCATGATCCACCCGAAATCGCGGGTCGCCGGATGTGCGTAAATCGGCCCGTTGAAGCCGCGCTTCACGAGCAGGGGCAGACGGCCCGAATGGTCGATGTGGGCGTGGCTCAGGACCACCGCGTCGACTTCCGACGGGGTGAATGGGAAGGGGTCGCGATTGCGGGCCTCCGCCTTGCGCCCGCCCTGGATCATTCCGCAGTCGAGCAGCACGCGCCGGCCCCCCACGTGCAGGATATGGCAGGAGCCGGTGACTTCGCCGGCAGCACCAAAAAGTTCCAAGTGCATGATGTTAAAACCTATATTTTCTGAGGCTCGTTCGTCCGCGCGTCGTTATGGTTCTGCTAGACTTTGTGTCGCCAACAATAATAGCTGTTCATAACAGGGAGATTAGCAATGTCTGTTGCAAGAACCACCGAGATCGTGGCGAGCTCGCCCGATGGCTTCAAGTCCGCCATCAAGGCGGGTGTCGCCCGTGCGACGAAGACGCTGGACAATGTGTCCGGCGCCTGGATCCAGGACCAGGAAATCGTGATCAACAAAGGGGATATCAAGGAATACCGAGTCCGCATGAAAGTAACCTTCGTGCTGAAAGACTGACTCAACAGGGACAACAGGAGGAGACAAGCCAATGTCCAAGCTAGACACCATTGAGGGTATCGGGCCCGCGCTCAGCGAGAAGTTTGCCGCTGCCGGCATCAAGACCTGTGAAAGCCTCCTGGAGGCTGGCGCCGGCAAAGCCGGCCGTGCGGACATCGCCGCAAAGGCCGGTGTTTCAGAAGGCCAGGTTCTGAAGTTTGTGAATGCGGCCGACCTGATGCGCATCAAGGGCGTTGGCGGCGAGTACGCGGAACTGCTGGAATGCGCCGGCGTAGATACCGTGCCCGAGCTGGGTCAGCGTAATGCGGAAAATCTCACCGCGAAACTGGCGGAAATCAACGCGGACAAAAAGCTGGTTCGCGCGCTGCCGTCGGAGTCGCAGGTCAGCGCGTGGGTCACCCAGGCGAAGAGCCTGCCGAAAATCGTCGGCCATTGAGTTGCAGGTGAGGCTCGGCGGTCACTATCGTGACCGCCGGGTTTTGCTTTTCATGGCTTAGCCAGCGGGGAATCACCAGCCGATCACTCGGCCGTCCTCGTAATTCAGGAACTGGCCGTTGTTGTCCAGTGTCAGTCCATCGATGACCTTGATCATCTTCGCGACGGACTCCTGCGGCTCTATCGCGTTCGGCATTTTCATCCCCGGCGTGGTGTTCACCGTGCCGGGTGACAGCAGCACCGTGATGATGCCTTTCTTCGTGGTTTCGAACGACAAGGTATACATGTACATGTCGAGCGCGGCCTTGCTGCCGCGATAGCTGTACATCATTGGCATCTTCGGGCCTTCTGCGAAAGAGCCCGCCTTGCTGGACATCATGATGATCTTTTTCTGGTTCGATGCAGCGACTTGGGGCATAAAGGCCTGCGCCAGTTTCAGCGGTGCCAGCGCGTTGACCTCGAAGCTCTGCCTTGCCATGTCGAAATCGATGCCTTTCACGCGTTGAAAGGCCGTCTTATAGCGCGGCGTAATCGCGGCATTGCTCAGCAGGATGTCGATGGGCTGATCTGCGTAGGCCTTGGCGAGGGCGTCGATGCGGGCATGATCCGTGACGTCGAGTTGCTCCACCACGACGTGTTCAGACTCTTTCGCCAGCGCATTCAGATCGTCTGCGGTCTCTGGCTTTCGTGCTGTAGCGATGACGTTGTAGCCTCGCGCGGCAAATTGGCGCACGAACTCCAGCCCAATACCGCGGTTGGCGCCGGTGACCAGGACAGTCGGCTGGTCTGGGTTCAGGGCGGCCCAGGATGGTGCGCCGAGCACCAGCAAAGCGGCGCAGGCCGCTACCTTCAACAGATTGAGCATGTCAGTCACCTTTCCGCGGGTTTCATGGGCCTGAGACGAAGGGGATAGTTTGCCACGCCGGCCATAGGGAAGTCTGAATCTGCAGCCAACGGGTGGACGAAAAGCTATTAGTCCGGCTCGGCTCCCGGAGAGTTTTGGGCGGACGCTGGGGTAGAATCGGAACCAGGCAAGCGGGATTAGCATGGAACAGGCGAGCGACAATTCTCCAGAGGGCAACCGTTTCGCAGCTGAGCTGCTCGAGCGGGGTGCGTCCGGTTATGCCGGCTTCGCCACCAACCTGATGCTGGAAAAGATCCCGGACGCGAAGCAGCGCTATCAACCCGACGCTTTTGCCACATGGAAAACTTACATGACCCAGCGCATCCTGGAGCTGGCCGCGGCGATCGGCACCGGGGAGCCCCTGCTTTTTTCCTCGCGGGTCATGTGGTCGCGCAAGGCTTTCCTGGCTCGCAATCAGCAAGAAGACGATCTTGCCGTCAGCCTCAGCGCACTGAAGGACGTGCTGGCCGACAATCTGCCCGGCTCCGCCGGCAAGGAGGCGGTGGAATATGTCGAGCAGGCCCTCGACACATTATCTACGGCGCGGCCGGAGCTGGAAGACTCGGAACTCGATCCGCAGCGACCCCATGACCGCCTCGCACTGCGCTATCTGCAGGGAGTCCTGGAAGGGAATGGCGCTGAAGCGATCAACGATGTCCTCGCGGCGGCGGAGGGCGACATGACGCCCATGGATATTTACCTGAAGGTACTGCTGCCGGCGCAGCGCGAAGTCGGCCGCCTCTGGCACCTCGGTGACATGACTATTGCCGAAGAGCACCTTGTCACCTTTGCAACCCAGCGAGCCATGGCAGCGCTGGTGCAGTCGATTCCGCCCGAGAAGTTCAACGGCAAGACCCTGGTGGCTGCCGCCGTGGCGGGGAACGTGCATGATATTGGTCTTCGCGCGGTGAGTGACGTCTTCCAGCTGGCCGGCTGGCGCACAATTTTCCTCGGCGCCGACGTACCCATGCAGGACTTGCCGCCAACGCTGACTTTTTTTGACGCCGATCTGTTGATTCTGACCGCAGCTTTGAGCACGCAGCTGCCGCGAGTTCGATATACCATCAGCGCCGTTCGTGACCGCACCGCGCGTGACGTGAAGATCCTGGTTGGCGGGGCCGCCTTCGACGAAGCGCAGGAAATCTGGCGCAAGGTGGGCGCCGACGGTTACGGGCCCACCATCGACGAGGCACTGGCAGTCGGCCGGCAGCTGGTCGGCCTTTGATATGTGGCAGTTCCGGGGCGAGTCGCGCCCTGCGTTTGCGCTGGAGCCGGGGCCAGGACAGGAGTCCGTGTGGGACTATCCCCGTCCACCCGCACTGGTGCCGGATGCGCGGCGCGTGACGGTTCGCTACCGCGACCAGGTGATTGCGGATTCAACGACAGCCGTGCGGATACTCGAAACCGCCAGCCCACCCACCTTTTACATCCCGCCTGAAGACATCCGCCAGACATGGCTGGAGGCGTCGCGGCATCACACCTATTGCGAATGGAAGGGCGCAGCGACCTACTGGAGCTTCGTGCACGGCAAGCTGCGTGGTGATGATATCGGCTGGTCCTATCCGTCGCCGAGCGAGACCTTCGCGAGCA
>Ga0265306_10001960_pt1 | contig 10001 bp, 5 predicted proteins | sample Helome_3_FD_192493 | JGI IMG/M metagenome (GOLD analysis project Ga0265306, IMG submission 192493) | Marine sediment microbial communities from subtidal zone of North Sea - Hel_20160420 (Illumina Assembly) | ecosystem: Environmental > Aquatic > Marine > Subtidal zone > Sediment ...
CCAACATGTCGAGCGCGACCAATCGGTACGACTCATGGAGCGCCGACCAAATCGGCGCCCAATCCCAGGACGAAGTCGGGAACCCATGAATGAGGAAGATCGCGGGCTTGTCGAGCTCGCCCGAATCCACGCAGAAGATCTCGCGGCCCAGCAGTCTGGAAAAATGACCGCGTTCGCGCCACTGCTCGACTGAAAAGTCCATCGTGAGCTCGAGACTAACCGAAATCCGCGGAATGAGGCTGCTGTAGCGTCGTCGGTCAAAGGCCAGTATGACTTCCCGATAAAGGAAGGGCTGATTGCCGAATCTAGATGATCTGACCGGCGTGCTCGTCCGGCCTTTGCAACTGCTGCGCTCGCGTCCGCTCAACACGCTGGCTCGCCTCTCGATCTATGAAGGGGCGTCGCGGGGCGAGCTTTTCCCGGAGCCTCTGGAGATTCCGCGCGTCCGCACGCGTCGCCGGTGGTCACTGCCCGGTTTTGACAACGAGGACTTGACCTTCGCCTCGCAGCACGAGCCGATGGAGCCTTCGTTCAATGCGCACTACCACGCGCGAAGCCGACGCATCCAAACCGTCTACGCAAGGCGCATTCGCCCCAGGGGAACCGAAGGGCGTCCGCGACTTCTCTACATACACGGTTACATGCAGCCCGAAACCGTCGTCGAAGAGCATGGCTTGTTAGGCGTCATCGCGCGGACGCTCAACGTCGAAATCGTTCACCTTCAGCCGCCGTACCACGGCCGTCGCAAGCCGCGCAGCTCCCCTTACGACGGGGAACGCTTCTGGACGGCCGACGTGGTGCGAAGCTTGGAGGCGATGCGCCAAACCGTTCTCGACGCGCGAACTCTTCTTTCAGTCATGCTCGACGAATCGCCCAGCCCCGTCGGTGTGGCCGGCCTATCACTCGGTGGCGCATTCGCCGCGACCCTCGCCTGCCTCGAGCCTCGCTTCGCCTTCGCCGCACCGCTCATCGCGCACATGCACATGGGCGCGCTCCTTCGGGATGCCCCGGTGCTTGGCGCCATGCGGAAAGACCTTGCCCGATTTGGCTGGACTCCTTCGGACTTCGGAGATTTTTTCGAGAGAATCGGCTGGAACGAGCTCGAGCCGGTCATCGCTAGCGAACGCATCTTGCTCCTCGCTGCAGAGCACGACCGCTTCTTCGACGCGGGAGTCATGCGCGGGATGCGGAGGCGCTGGGGCGACCCGGAGATCCACTGGTATCCCACCGGCCACATGGGATTCATCCCCCACATGCCAAGCGCGATCGGCCACCTGCGCCGATTCGTCCAAAGGCTCGACCTGGCCTAGGCGGCTCTAGGGACTACGGCCCGGCCGACTCTTCCACCATCGGTGGTCGCGGCTCGAGCTTTGGAGCGGGAGGCTCCTCCCTCAGCTGCAAGGCGAGCTCGAAACCACCGGTCGTGAGGCGATAGACGTCACCCGCGTACTGCAGATACCCGAAGCCATAGAGCAGCGATTGCACGCCCAGCTCACCGACGAACTCGATCCGGTGTGTGGGAATGAACTTCATCGGATCCAAGGCGAGCTGTTGCAGGGAATCGACGACTTCCTGGACCTGCCCCGGGTCCTCGAGCTTGAGTTGCTCGGTCTCACCCATTCCGCCCCCCGATGGAAGCGGGTGCCGTTGAAAGACGGTCACGCTCTGCAACGGTCCGAGGGGAGCCATCGAGATCGACGTGGGCTTCTGAATCTCGATGAGTGCGGTCCCCCGCTGCATCGACATCGAGTGAGTCGTTGGAGCCGCGCCGGGCGGGCACTTGAACGCCGTGCCGGCGATCGTCACGTTGGAGCCGGTTCCATAGCCGTGCGCCAAGGCAGGCGCCGTGTCTTTTTCATCCGGCTGACGGCCATCTCCCTGCTCGATTTCCTCCGTACGCAAGAAGAGATGAGTCGCGCCTCTCGCGGCGGCCTGGTTGCGCACGTCGTTCTCGGCGGACTCTTCGTTGACGGATGGCTTGGAGTAAGCGCCCGTTAGGCCGCCACCTCGACCGATCACCTCGCCGAGGTTCTCACACTCTAGCGGCTCGTCGTAGAGCAGCACGATTTCGGCTCCGCGGCCGCTGAGCTGGTCCGCCTTGCAAGCCATGAGCGACAATCCAAGAGCGAAGAGGACAGCAAACGCGGAGATGTGCGCGCGATAAGGAATTCCAGAGTTCATCCACGAGTCTCCTGCCGAAACACTGCCCAGCTGACGCACGAAGTCAACCCCCGTGAGGGTCCCCTTGCTTCAAAGACACTCGCTTTCGACCGGTCGCCAAGGTATTGTGCCGCGCCGGAGAACTTCATGATGTCGGTAACTCTGGAAATGCGGCGCCGCTCGCTCGAAGACCCCGAGGGCTTCTGGGCTGAGCAGGCCGAAGAAATTGACTGGATCCAGCGCTGGGACAAGGTCCTCGATGGCTCGAACCCGCCGTTCTATCGCTGGTTCACCGGGGCGCAGCTCAACACCTGTTACAACGCGCTCGACCGGCACGTCGAAACGCGCGGGAACCAAGCTGCGCTGATCTACGACAGCGCTGTCACGCACCAGCGAAGAACGTACACCTATCGCCAGCTCCGCCAGGAAGTCGCTATTTTCGCCGGCGCTTTGGCGTCGCAGGGCGTCGTGAAAGGCGACCGGGTCTTACTGTACATGCCGATGATTCCCGAGGCGGTCATCGCGATGCTCGCCTGCGCTCGCCTGGGCGCGGTGCATTCGGTGGTGTTTGGCGGCTTCGCGCCTCAGGAGCTCGCGACGCGCATCGACGATGCGGAACCAAAGACGATCGTTTCTGCATCGTGCGGCATCGAGGGCACGCGTGTCATCGAGTACAAGCCCCTGCTTGATCAGGCGATCGAGCTGTCTAAGCACAAGCCGGAGACGTGCATCATCCGGCAGCGCGAAAGCTGCGAGTGCGAATTGACCGAAGGCCGCGATACATCCTGGCAAGATGCGGTGGCTGCAGCCAAGCCACACGATTGCGTGCCGGTTGCCGCCACCGATCCGCTGTACATCCTCTACACCTCGGGAACCACCGGGGTTCCCAAAGGCGTTGTTCGCGACAATGGAGGGCACGCAGTCGCGCTTCAGTGGTCGATGCGAAATGTGTACGGTGTCCAGCCTGGCGAAGTGTATTGGGCGGCCTCCGACGTCGGCTGGGTCGTTGGTCACTCCTACATCGTCTACGGACCACTTCTGAACGGAAACACGACGATCCTGTACGAGGGGAAACCGGTCGGCACACCGGATGCCGGCGCGTTTTGGCGCGTCATCGAAGACCATGGGGTGAGCTGCCTTTTCACTGCGCCAACCGCGTTTCGTGCCATCAAAAAGGAAGACCCTGCCGGCAAACTGATCGCTGACTACGACATCAGCACCTTGCGCTCTTTGTTTTTGGCCGGCGAGCGGTCCGACCCCGACACCTTGCAATGGGCGGAAGCCAAGCTCGGCGTACCGGTCATCGACCATTGGTGGCAAACCGAAACCGGCTGGGCGATCTGTGCGAATTGCCTCGGAATCGAGCACCTACCCATCAAACACGGCTCACCCACCGTCGCCGTTCCCGGCTGGGACGTTCAGGTCGTCGACGAGAGCTGCCATCCGCTTCCAGCGGGCAAGTCGGGCGCCTTGGTGGTCAAGCTCCCGCTGCCCCCGGGTGCCTTGCCAACGCTTTGGAACGACGCTGACCGCTTCGTCAGCTCGTACATGACGGAGTTTCCCGGGTATTACAAAACAGCGGATGCGGGGTACATCGACGAGGATGGCTACGTCTACGTCATGTCGCGGACCGACGACATCATCAATGTTGCAGGGCATCGGCTCTCGACCGGAGGCATGGAGGAAGTCGTTGCCGCACACAAAGACGTCGCGGAATGCGCGGTCATAGGCGTTGCAGACCAACTCAAAGGAGAAATTCCGCTTGGCTTCTTGGTGCTCAATGCGGGTGTCGATCGCCCCCAGCATGACGTGGTTTCGGAAGTCATCCAGATGGTTCGCGACGCGATTGGCCCGGTTGCCGCATTCAAGACCGCGATCGTCGTCCAACGCCTTCCGAAAACCCGATCTGGGAAGATCCTGCGCGGCACAATGAAGAAAATCGCAGACCGCACCGAATGGAAAATGCCCGCGACGATCGACGATCCAGTCATCCTCGACGAAGTCACCGAACGCCTGCAAGCGATCGGGTACGCGTAAATGAACAGGGAGCAAGAGCGCGCGCTCCTTCTGTTCGCCGTTGCGATCGTGCTCATCGCGACCCCGGTTCGAGCGGTGTGGCTTCAAACTTGGTGGTCTCCCTTTGCATTCTGGCTGGGGATGATTGCGGTCGTGGCGCTGATTCATCGCACCGACCATGCAGCTTAATCACTTCATCCTATTCTTTCTAGCGGTCGCCCTCCTCGGCCTCTACATCCTGGGCTCGGAGGTCGTCGAACGCTCGCCGCGCTGGGGCGGTTTAGGGCGAAACCGATTCAGCTACGCGCTCGCCCTCGGGGTCTATGCAACGACCTGGACGCTCTTCGGCAGTGTTGGATTCGCAGCGACCGAGGGTTACGGCTTTCTGGCGATCTACTTCGGCGTCACTCTGTCTTGCATCGCGATCCCGTTTCTCTGGGCGCCCGTCGCGGAGCTCGTCGACCGGTATCGGCTCGGGAGCATCGCCGACCTCTTCGCCTTCCGATACCAAAGCCGCACCCTAGGCGCTGCCGTCTCGATCTTCATGGTCGCAGGTCTGCTGCCCTACATCGCCCTGCAGCTCCGTGCCGTTGCAGATGGTGCCGCGATTCTGGTTGGCGAAGAACCAAGTGAAGAGCTCGGCTCCGTCTATGCTCTGTTGCTGAGCGCATTCGCCGTGACGCTCGGCGTACGCTACGCCGACGGTCGCGCCCATCGGCCCGGGCTCATCGCGACGCTCGCGTTCGAAAGCCTGTTCAAGCTCATCGCGTTGCTGGTGGTCGGCGGCGCCGTATTATTTACCGTCTTTGGAGGGGTCCGCGACCTCAACGAGTATCTCCAAGCGCGACCTGAGCTCGTCGAGAACATGGTCAACCCGGTCATGGGTGATTCCTGGATCGCGCTGGTGTTCGTCACGTTCTGCGCGGCGTTTCTGCTTCCTCGTCAGTTCTTCGTAGCGTTCGTTCAGCGACCGGGTCCTCGCAGCCTCAAGACCGCCCGCTGGGCCCTGCCCCTGTACCTGTTCGCGATCAACCTACCGGTCCCGATCCTCTACTGGGCGGGACGCGACCTGGCGGCCCCGGGCGTTCGGCCCGACGTCTATGTTCTCGTTGCCGTGCAAAGCTCGCCGGCACTCCAAACGCTGGCGTTTCTTGGAGCCGTGTCCGCAGCAAGCGCGATGATTCTGGTGTCGTCGATCGCACTGAGCGGCATGGTTGCGAACTATCTCGTGCCTCGCTTCGGGCCGAGTCCGGAGTCGCTGCTGACCCGCTGGGCGGTCTTTCGACGCTCGACGATCATCGGCGTCGTGGTCGCCGGCTTGCTCATTCATTTCACTCTCCCTCGGACGCGCTCGCTCGTCGACCTCGGGCTCGCTTCGTTCGTCGCGGTTACCCATTTGCTCCCGGGATTGCTGGGCGCGCTCTTTTGGCGGCGGGCGACGCGCGCCGGCGTGCTTGCAGGCCTCGTCGTGGGCGCGACCTCTTGGGCGCTTCTGACCGCGTCCCCTTTGTTCGGTGTCGAGCTCGACATCTCTGGCCTCTACGCGCTCTTTGGCTTCACCGACCCGAGTGCACGCGGGCCGGCAATCTGGCTGAGCTTCACGGCGCATGCGTTCGTCTTCATGGGCGTCTCCCTTCTGACCGCCCGCTCTCCTGAGGAGCGAAACGCCGCGGAGGCCTGTCGAGAGCCGCGCGTGACTCGGCTCCTGCAGGTCCCCGACTCCGCCGAGGCACTTCAGGAACGCCTGACTTCGTACGTGGGAAAACGAACCGCGATCGAGGAGATCTACCAGGCAGCAGCCGCCGCCGACGTCTACTGGCCGCCGCGCGACCGGCCGGAGCTTCTTCGCTTGATCACCGAGCTCGAAGGACGGCTGAGCGAGCGAATCGGTCCCCTGGCCGCCCGTACCTACGTCCAAGGGGGCCGGCCGGTTCGCGCGGACGCCCTCGCCGAACGATTGCGCGCTTTTCGAGAGCTCGATTCGCGGTACGCCGCAGGGTCGCAGCGCAACTCGCCGGCGCAGGCGGCGCGCCGCTACCTCTCGCAGCTGATGTCGGAGCTGCCCATGGGCGTCTGTACGGTCGATGATCACGCAGACGTGGTAATCTGGAACGCCCAGCTCGAGCGCATGTCGGGCTTGAATGAAAACGAAATTTGCGGTCACCCGATGCAGGACATCCCGGACCCTTGGTGGCCGCTGTTCGACGAGCTCGCACACCGTCCGACTGGCTCGGTCATCGAACGCGAATACGACTTAGGCGACGGAAAAATCGAGCTTCGTGCGCAAACCGCAACGATCCCCGGCGAGTCTCAAGAGGGCCGAGTGTTCGTCGTCGAAGACGTGACGGCGCTCCGACAGCTCGAGCGGCACGTTGCACACAAAGATCGCCTCTCCTCGATTGGGACCTTGGCCTCGGGCGTAGCCCACGAAGTCGGCAACCCTCTGACCGGAATCTTGATGGTCGCGAAGAACCTTGCCACCGACCCAGGCGCAGCCGACGCCGCGGAGCGACTCGGCATCATCGTGGACGAAGCGCAGCGCATTCACGGGATCGTTCAGAGCCTGCTCACGTTCAGCCGGCGGGATGAAGCCCCCATCGAGCTGCAGGCGATCCCCGTTGCCGGAGTGATCCGCAACGCCGCAGAGCTCGCAAAGCTCGAGACCGAGGGCTGTCGAATCGACCTGGATCTCTCCGTAGACGCACCTGCCATGGCAAGCCCTGATGGGTTAACTCAGGTTCTCGTGAACCTGCTGAACAACGCACGACAGGCCTGCTCGTCCGGCGCGACGGTGTATGTACGGACGCGCATCGACAATGGCTCGATCCTCATCGACGTGGACGACGAGGGGCCGGGCATCCCCGAAGAGCTTTCTTCCCGCGTATTCGAGCCCTTTTTCACGACCAAAGCGGACGGCCAGGGGACTGGGCTCGGCCTTTCGGTGTCTCGACAGATCGTGGAGCGTTTTGGGGGCTCGCTCCATTACGAGCCACGTCGAACTGGCGGGAGCCGGTTCACCATCACCCTCCAAGCCTATGAAAACTGAGGGATTGAAGGACGCTACACTCCTTTGGTACTAATCACCGGTGGCGAAGATCCTTTTGGTGGAGGATGAGCGGGTCATCCGCGCGGAGATCGAGCGAATTCTCAAACGGGATGGGCACGAGCTCGTCGCCGTCGCGAGTGTTCCAGCGGCCGAAAAGGAGCGCCCGGAGTGCTTTGATTTGGTGATCACCGACGTGAGGCTGGCCGGTGAAGCGGGTGACGTCTTGCTCGAACGCGTAGGTCAGGTCCCCGTCATCGTGATGACCGCATACGGTTCGGTGAGCGCTGCGGTGGACGCGATGAAACGGGGGGCGGCCGACTATCTCTCGAAGCCCTTTGAACCGGATGAGTTGAGTGCCGCCGTCGAGCGGGTGCTCCGGCATCGCGCTGCAATGGCCTTGGGCGACGAGAGCAGCAAAGCGGATCCGTACGACATCGTCGCTACCGAAGCGAGCCCCATGCAGGAAACTCTGCGCTGGGCGCGCAAAGTCGCGCCCACAGAAGCAACGGTGTTGATTCTAGGTGAGTCTGGGACCGGCAAGGAGCTGATCGCGCGGGCGGTGCACAACCAGAGCGCGCGGACGGGTGCATTCGTCCCGGTCAACTGCGCATCGATTCCTGAAACGCTGCTCGAGTCAGAGCTGTTCGGACACGAGAAGGGCGCCTTCACAGGCGCGCTGAGCCGGCAGGAGGGCCTGGTGCATGCTGCCGATGGCGGGACGCTTTTCCTCGACGAGATCGGTGAGCTCTCCCAGGCTGCGCAGGCGCGCTTGCTACGAATTCTCCAGCAGCGCGAGGTCCGGCGCGTCGGCGCTCGCAAGGCCGAGTCGGTCGACATCCGGCTCGTGGCGGCGACCCATCGAGACCTTCCAATGCTCGTGGAACAGGGCGAATTCCGGGCTGATCTGTATTTCCGGCTCAAGGTGTTGGAGATCGAGCTCCCACCGCTTTGCCAACGCGGCGACGATATCCCCGCGCTCGCCGACGTGTTCATTGCGCGGGCCACGACGAAGCTTGGGCGCCAACCGCTCGAGCTCGACCGAGGCGCGGTTGCTGCGATGCGCGCGCACAAATGGCCAGGGAACGTGCGAGAGCTTCAGCACGCCGTCGAACGCGCGGTGATTCTTCACGAGTCCGGGCCAATCACCGCGGATCTGCTTGGGCTGCCCTCGTCGCGTGCATCCGATCGCATCGCGGGCGAGGTCGATGGAGACGTCAACGGCGATGACGCTTCGCTGGAAGGATACCTGAGGCGCTTCGTCCTTTCGCATCAGGACGAGCTGAGCGAAACCGAGCTCGCGAAGCGTCTTGGCATCAGCCGCAAGACGCTCTGGGAACGCCGACAACGGATGGGCATTCCTCGACGTGAGTCCCGCCCACCCGAGCAGTGAACGCGCGTTTCCAAATCGTTTCGATCGGTAGCGCGCTGCTACGAATCGTAACGCTTGCTGCGCCGCGTTAGACGAAGTTCCGAAGTGGTTTCGTGATCTGCTTACTTGGTACGAGTATTGCGTAGAGATCGGTACACCTAGGTGTAAGGTTTACCGATGTCACTTTCACAACCCCCCCTCAAATACAGACGACGCATCACCGATCTGGACGAGTACCAGAGCCTTTACGCAGACAGCATCGCCGACCCTGCGGATTATTGGAAACGGCAAAGCGAAGAGCTGCACTGGTTTTACCCTTCGCACAGTGTCTTCGAAGAACACGGGCCAGGCGAATTCGTTTGGTTTGGCGGTGGACGGCTCAATGCGGCCGTGAACTGCGTGGATCGCCACGTCGCCAAAGACCCCAACAAGACCGCGATCATCTTCGTGGCAGACGAGCCCGGGGAGTACCAGCACATCTCCTTTGGCGACCTGAAAACCTACGTCGGTCGGGTAGCCAACACACTGAGATCTTTGGGTGTCCAGAAGGGCGACCGGGTGTGTATCTACCTTCCGATGATTCCCGAGCTGGCCTATACGATGCTCGCCTGCGCGCGTATCGGCGCGGTTCACTCGATCGTGTTCGGCGGGTTCAGCGCCGACGCGCTGCGTGACCGCATCATCGACGCCGAAGCCAAGGTCGTGGTCACCGCGAACGAGGGCCTGCGGGGCGGCAAGCGCATCCCCTTGAAGAAGATCACCGACGATGCCGTCGAGGGCCTTGCCATCGTCAAGAGTGTTTTGGTCGTGAACCGCACCGACACCGAAGTGCCGATGGAACAGGGTCGGGACATCTGGATGCATGAGGCGATGGCCGAGCAGCGCATCACCTGCCCCAGCGAATGGATGGCGTCCGAAGACCCTCTCTTCATTCTCTACACGTCCGGCTCGACCGGAAAGCCCAAGGGCCTGGTTCACACGACCGCCGGATACCTCACCTACGCAGCGTCGACGTTCAAGTACGTCTTCGACATTCGACCCGATGACGTTCATTTCTGCGCCGCAGACATCGGTTGGATCACGGGCCACAGCTACATCATTTATGGACCGCTCGCGAACGGCGTCACCACCGTCATGTTCGAGTCGGTCCCAACCTATCCCAACGCGAGTAGGTACTGGAACGTCATCGATGACATCGGCGCGACGACGCTCTACACCTCGCCCACCGCGCTCCGAGCCCTCATGCGCGAGGGCTCGGAGCCGGTAAAGGGCTCGAGCCGAAAGTCCCTGCGCGTCTTGGGCACCGTCGGCGAGCCGATCAACCCGGAGGTTTGGCGCTGGTACAGCGAGGTCGTGGGCAACGGAAAGCTACCGATCGTCGACACCTGGTGGCAGACCGAAACCGGCGGC
>Ga0265306_10001962_pt1 | contig 9994 bp, 6 predicted proteins | sample Helome_3_FD_192493 | JGI IMG/M metagenome (GOLD analysis project Ga0265306, IMG submission 192493) | Marine sediment microbial communities from subtidal zone of North Sea - Hel_20160420 (Illumina Assembly) | ecosystem: Environmental > Aquatic > Marine > Subtidal zone > Sediment ...
CAGATGATAGAGCTTTACACATCTGAATTAGGTTGAATTTTACTGAGAAAGATTAGGCCAATTGATGTTCTTACGACATACAATTTATAGGAGTCTCTATTAACTCTTTACAAATCCAATTGTTCTGAGTATCCTAATAATAGCTATCTTCAATGTCCTTTGTGTATAAATCAACCAAGGTTCCAGCGTATTCCGGAGATCCGAAAGTGCTGTATTTATGGTTTGTTTGATATGATCTTCATTCCTGCCATAAAACAAGGATAAAAAAGAACATAAGAACATGAAAGCTATGGCCGCGGGTATTAAAATGGCCGGGGTTACGGACTGGTAAAAGAACCCATACAGCCCAAGTCCGGTAAAACTCCCATAGAGAATGACAAAATGAATAACATAAATAGATAATGTGTTCTGTCCTATCTTTAGTACTGTCCCACTTATAATGAATTTCCTGAATAGCATAAATACCGCAAAGGCAATAAGTACATCTCCCAGTCTTATGAAAAGGTAATTATTTGAGGCAATCCCTTCGAACAACTGCATCCCTGTTATTGATGAGATTGCCAAAAAGAGATCTGATGAATAAAAGATTAATACTATGCCTGTAAGAGCCGCAATGGAAATAGCCGCAGGATAAAGTGATTTGTAATTTTTATATTGGGTAAACAGGTAGGAGAAAAAGCCTCCAATAGCAGTATACCCAAACCATGGAATTATGGTAAAAACAGACCCATTTGTCCTTGTAAAATAATTCGCCAGGGCATCCGGTAGAAACTGAAAGGTCCATTTGGAATATATCGGTTCAAAACTGAAAAGCAAACAGCTTATAAAAAGCAACGCAGAAGGAAAGATGTACTTTCTTTGTTTGTAGGTTAACAAATACAAACCAATTATACCCAGGATTGATATTCCTATGATATGCAGGACGTCGACCAGGAAGAAAGAAAAATATAATTCGCCCTTCATTAATCCAAAAATATTCAACCTTAGAAGATACCCAATGAATAATAGTTGAACGCCTCGCCTGATTCCTTTTTTAATTCTTGGATTGTTATATCCTTTCTCCGGGACGCGAATTAGCAGATAGGTGAAAATAAAGCCCGAAACTGTAAAAAACACAGGAGCTGTGATCCCTCTGAAATAGCTCCAAACACTAAAAATGACACTGTCCGGATCCCTGAAAGAGTTTTCCAGCAGTCCATCCACAAAATGTCCTTGAAGCATCATAAGGATTGCCCAAGCTCTCATGGCATCTATAAAAAATAGTCTTGCGGATTTATTTCCCATACTAAATAGCTATCCTATATACTTGTTTAACAGCGTCTTTGGATGTTTAAAAATGCAAAATTAGCTAAATTACTGGTATATAAAGCTCTTTTGAGGTATTTTCGTCAGCTTAAAAATCCTGCATATGTCTGTATTATTGGCTTTAGCCGGAAGTAATTCCTCAACATCGATAAACTTCAAATTAGTCAAATATACCGCTGGTTTAATAAGCGGTAAGGAGGTACAACTCTTAAATATGGCTAATTATCCATTTCCTTTGTATAGTGAAGATAATGAGCGGGAGATGGGTTTTTCTAATTCATTGGTAGAATTGCGCAACGAAATTATGAAAGCCAAAGGGGTCATTATTTCTGTAAATGAACATAATAGCCACCCTTCTACATTTTTTAAAAATGTTCTGGATTGGCTGTCACGACTCGAAAGAAAATTTTTGGAAGATACCGAAGTTCTGCTTATGTCAACCTCGCCTGGAAAGCGCGGTGGACAGGGTTCTCTGGAAATTATTGAAAAATTATTACCCAGGTTTGGGGCCAATGTCTGCGCCACTTTTTCGTTACCCTCTTTTTATGAAAATTTTGATTCAGAAAAGGGCATCATTGATAAAGATCTTTCAGATAGACATCACCTGGCCCTTACCGAGTTTTTATCCAAAGTCTAAAAGCTTTACAGTACATTCATCTTTCTGGATTAGGGATATCCTTGCTCTTGAAATCGATCTTTCATAGATTTTTAGAAAAGATTGGTTGCGGATGCAACTTTGATTAATTTTGCAAGGTGCTAAATCAATTTAGGGAACATATTGCAGTAAATTTTCCGGAGCTCCTTCAAAACAGCTTCTTAGTTGCATGCAGCGGAGGTATTGACAGCGTGGTATTGACCCATTTATGTGCTTTGAATAAAATGGACTTCTCTATTGTTCACTGTAATTTTCAGTTACGTGGCTCTGAAAGTGACATGGACGCTTTTTTCGTAGAAGATTTGGCTAGAAAGCTTGGAAAAAAAATATACATAAAAGATTTTGATACAGTTGGTTATATAAATATAAATAAAGTGTCACTTCAAATGGCAGCCAGAGAGCTGAGGTACCGCTGGTTTGAAGAATTAATGAAGGTATACAATATAAAAACTCTGGTTACGGCGCATCAGGCAGATGATAATTTGGAAACTTTTATCATTAACCTGTCCAGGGGAACCGGCATTAAAGGGCTTACAGGTATTCCTGCCAAAACTGCAAAGATTAGCCGGCCTTTATTGATATTTTCCAAGTCACAAATCGAGCAATTTGCGGAAATTAATAATATCAGCTGGCGCGAGGACCAAAGTAATCGTGAGACCAGGTATCTGAGGAACAAAATAAGATACGGTGTTATTCCAAAGTTAAAGGAATTACACCCCGGATTTCTCAGTAATTTTGAATCCACACTGGCAAACCTTCAGGGAAGTGCGGCTCTCTTGAAGGACTATATCCTAGAATTAAAACAGAAACTTTTTCAGCAGCGGGGCGATGTAGTAAAAGTCCCAATAGAGTCTCTTTCAAAATTAGATCCCATAAAGACATATATGTATGAGTTGTTTCAGGAATATGGTTTTAAAGAATGGAATGATGTTGTGGGGCTTCTAGGTGCTACCAGCGGAAAAGAAATTCGTTCAGGTACCCACAGACTTATTAAGGACCGGGAATATCTGTTATTACAGGCCCTTTATCCTTCAATAGTTGAAAAATTTGTTATCGATGCTGTTTCAGGAACTATTACAGAACCTTTGCATATGAAGATTGAAGAGGTAAACGCAATGGGTGAGTACGCCAATGGAATACTATATGTTGATAAAGAAACGTTAAACCATAAGCTAAGCATTAGAAAATGGGAAAAAGGAGATTACTTTTACCCTTTTGGAATGAACGGGAGAAAAAAGGTCTCAAAGTTTTACAAAGATGAAAAGATGGATCTGATTTCCAAGGAAAGACAATGGCTTTTATGTTCAGGGGATGATATAATATGGGTCATAGGCAGGAGGGGAGATGATCGTTTTAAGGTGACATCTAAAACAAAAAACATTTTAAAATTTAGCATTACAGAATGAGAATAAGTTTAGCCTATATTATTTTGTTGTTCTTTATCAGCCCTGGTTTCGGTCAGAACGAGGATAACCCTGTAATGTGGTCACATGAAGTAAATAAACTTTCGGATAATGATTATGAATTAATCTTTAAAGCAAAAATAGCTGACGGTTGGCATATCTTTTCTCAGTTTACCGATGAGAATGGTTCTTTACCCAGTGAATTTACCTTTCTTAAGAGCGGTGAAGATTATGAATTGATAGGCTCGGCTTCTGAAAGTGAAACGGTGACAGAATACAGTGATATTTTTGAGGTAGATGAGACATTTTTTATAAATGATGCAGTCTTTACCCAAAGAATTAAGTTACTGAATACTGAGTTATCCCAAATAGATGTAGAACTGTTTTATCAGGTGTGTAAGGAAGTATGTATCCCAAAAGAGCACACTTTTAGAATATCCCTAACCGGCGAAAGTATTGTTATTGAAGAAAAAACTATTGATGAGAGGAGCCTTGCTTTGGGTTCAGCTTTAAAACTAAATCTAAAGAATAAAGAACTCCTCGAAAAGGCAGATGATACCAGCCCTAATAAAGGTTCTGGTCTGTGGATGATATTTGGTCTTGGATTCCTGGGTGGGTTAATTGCATTGTTAACACCTTGTGTTTTTCCAATGATTCCATTAACCGTTTCCTATTTTACAAAACATACAAAAAAGAAAACTTCTGGGATCTTTCAGGCTTCTTTATATGGTTTCTATATTGTTTTAATATACTTTTTGCTAAGCCTGCCCTTTCACTTATTTGATTCGGTAGATCCACAGATTCTGAATACAATAGCTACAAATATATGGCTGAACATAGCTTTCTTTCTGGTGTTTGTGTTTTTTGCATTCTCGTTTTTCGGGTATTATGAATTGACATTACCAAGTTCCTGGTCCACTAAAATGGATAGCTTTTCTTCCAAGGTAGGAGGAGGACTGGGAATATTCTTTATGGCATTAACACTGGCCATTGTATCCTTTTCCTGTACCGGACCCATTTTAGGAGGCCTTTTGGGAAGTACTACTCTGGCCGAAGGCGACGTAGCCAATAATCTTTCAGCAGGAATGTTGGGATTTGGGGTGGCCCTTGCCTTACCGTTTGCCTTATTTGCCTTATTTCCTGCTTGGTTAACTTCTTTGCCTAAATCCGGCGGATGGATGGATACAGTAAAGGTATTTCTTGGATTTCTTGAATTGGCCCTGGCCTTTAAATTCTTATCGAATGCCGACCTTGTAGGGAATTGGGGAATCTTCAAAAGAGAAATCTTTCTCGGAATCTGGATCCTGCTTTTTGTTCTCCTGGCTTTATACTTATTTGGAGTAATTAAATTTCCTCATGAAGGACAGGGACAAAAACTATCAAAAACCAGAAAAGCGGTTGGACTTTTAACTGCCGGTTTTGCGATTTATCTGGTGTTAGGTGTTTTTAATATTACCAGCCTTAAATTATTAAGCGGATTTCCACCTCCCGATTTTTACTCTGTTGTGGAAAAAGAAAATAATTGTCCACTTGGACTTAATTGTTTTAAAGATTTTGAAGAAGGGTTGGCTTATGCAAAGAAAGAAAATAAACCCATCTTACTTGATTTTACAGGATGGGCCTGCGTCAACTGTAGAAAAATGGAAGAAAACGTATGGAGTGAACCCGATATTTACGAGATGCTTAATAAGGATTACGTATTGATCTCCCTATATATTGACGACAGGAAGTCCTTACCGGAAAATGAAAGATTCAATTATAAATTTGATTCAGGAAGGGTAAAAAGTATTGAATCTATTGGGGAGAAATGGGGCACTTTTCAAACATTGAACTTTGGAGCGGCATCTCAACCCTATTATGTGTTGTTATCACCTGATCTCGAAGTCCTGAATTCTTCAATTCAAAATGCCGATAGCGAAACCTATAGAAATTGGTTAAAACTGGGGCTTAAAAACTTTGATGGCCTAAACAAGGGGGAAATAACCAGTACAATACCATAAACTTTTATTTGCCAGTTGCCACATATTTAGCTCAATTTTCTATTGAGGCCTTTACAATCTTTGGGTTTGATTTATAAAAGGCGGATCAAAAAAAACCACTAATAATTTAATTAGAGTCCTATTTTTTTATCTTTAATCCTCAAAGGCTTACTTGTGAAAAAAATAAAAAAAATCTCCCTGATTGTACTGCTCATACTTGGACTTTTGTTTCTTGCTACATTCATCTTTGTTCAAACCCTCAAACCACAGTATGAAGGTGAAAAACAATTATTAAATCTGTCTGATGAGGTATCGGTTTACTATGATTACTTTGGGATACCTCACATTTATGGCCAAAATGAAGAGGATGCGTTTAGAGCGCTAGGCTATGTACATGCACAGGACCGGCTCTGGCAGATGGAATTGCTAAGAAGGGTAGCAAGTGGTGGGCTTTCCGAGGTTTTTGGTTCTAAATTACTAACAACAGATAAGTTTTTTCTTTCCCTGGGTATAGATGAGGCCTCTGCAAAAACTGTGGAAAAAAGTGATCGTACTAACAAGACAATACAGCTTACTGAGGCGTATTTGGATGGGATAAACCAGTTTATAGAAAATGGACCTACTCCTGTTGAGTTCTACCTCACGGGTATTAGCAAAGAACCATTTAGCCTCAGGGATGTTTATAATTCTATTGGTTATATGGCATTTAGTTTTGCCATGGCCCAAAAAACAGACCCTTTACTAACTGTGATCAATAATAAATTGGGCTCCGAATATCTAAAAGACCTGGAAATTGAAGTGGATAAAAATACAGAATGGATTAGGAATTATAAGTCAGCAGCTGAGGATTTAAAAGAAACTCAAATGGTGGCTTCCATTTCAAAGGCCCTGGCAAATTTACCTTTACCTCAATTGGAAGGGAGCAACAGTTGGGTAGTAGCACCTTCTAAAACAAAATCAGGCAAAGTGATTCTTGCCAATGATCCACACATAGGTTTTGCACAACCCTCTGTATGGTACGAAGCCCATATTAGTGTTCCTAATTATGAAAAATATGGCTATCATATGGCAGGCATACCTTTTCCTATATTAGGGCATGATAGAAATCTGGCCTATGGGGTTACCATGTTTGAAAATGATGATGTGGATTTTTATTATGAAGAAACAAATCCAAAGGACAATAGCAAATACAAAACCAAAGAGGGTTGGGAAAATTATGAAATTGTATCGAGAATCATTAAAATCAAAGATAGTACAGATGTAACCTTTAGTTATAAGAAATCACATCACGGACCCATATTGGACAGCATATCCAACAAAATTAAAGGCAACCGGTCTATAAGTATGTCCTGGATCTATACGAAGCTGGAAAATAAGGTACTTGATGCACTTTATGAGACCAGCCATGCACAAGATATTGAACAATTTCAAAGGGCTTTACCTAAAATACACGCCCCGGGGCTAAATATGATGTATGGCGACAAGGAAGGTAATGTAGCCTGGTGGGCAACGGCAAAGTTATACCAGATGCCTGATAGTGCTCAGACCAAGTTAATTATGGATGGTAATTCCGGAGCCCTTGAACCTCTGCGTTATCTGGAATTTTCGGAGAATCCAAGTTCGGTAAATCCCTCCTGGAACTATGTATACTCGGCTAATAACCAGCCCGATTCTATAGCAGGGATGCTATACCCTGGTTACTATTTGCCCGAAAACAGGGCTAAACGGATTGTGGAATTATTAGACGAAATTGATGATTGGGATAAAAATGCAATGATGATTATGATTACCGATGGTACCTCATCGGTAAATGTTGAAATTTTAAGGAATCTTACCAAACTAGTCAATGTTAAGGAGTTGAGTGAGGATGATATTAATATACTCGATAAGCTACGTGCCTGGGATGGGGATTCTCATTTAAAGAGTATTGAAGCCACAATATTTCACAGATGGATATACTTTTTCTTGAGTAATACTTTTGAAGACGAACTTGGTCCCGAACTCTTTCAACAATTTTTAACTACACATTTTCACAAACGGCTTATTGCTCCAATGGCTCTCAAAAAAGAATCGGTTTGGTGGGATAACACTCGTACCGAAGAGATTATAGAAAATAAGAAAGATATTGTTCTAGCCTCCTTTGAAATGTCTCTGGAATCCTTAAAAGCGGAGTTTGGAGAAAGCAGTTCGCAATGGACCTGGGATAAAGTGCATACCCTTGAACATGGACACCCTATTGGACAAGTAGACATGTTCCGTTCTTTTTTTAACGTGGGTCCATTTCCTGTAGACGGTACCAGAGAGGTTATTAATAATATGTTTTTTCCGTATACTAAGGATGGCCAAAATAAAGTCAGTTCAGGGCCATCTACAAGACGTATAGTAGACTTTTCGGATATAGAGAATAGTGTGAGTATTTTGCCCACCGGACAATCAGGGAACCCCTTTAGTCCTCATTACAGAGACCAGGCAGAACTATTTATCCAGGGCAAATTCAGGAAGATGATGATGAATAAGGAGGAAATTATGACTAAATCAAAGTCTTTACTACAGTTTTTGCCTAAAGGAAACTAACCCTTCAATATTACCAACGGATTTATTCTTTGTCTGCAGTCTTTTTGCGGTGAAGAATAGTATCTATGTTTTTACTGAAAAGTTGATTATTAGTACAGAGACTAAAGCATGCTTTCAAAAGTATATGGCAGTGCCGTTTTTGGAGTAGAAGCAACTACCATAGCTGTTGAAGTAAATGTTGACAGGGGAATTGGTTACCATTTGGTAGGCTTGCCCGACAATGCTATCAGGGAAAGTAATTACAGAATAGCCGCGGCCCTTCTCAATAATGGGTATAAAATCCCGGGAAAGAAAATCACCATCAATATGGCCCCGGCAGATTTAAGAAAAGAAGGCTCGGCTTATGATCTCACGCTGGCCCTAGGTATTCTTTCAGCTTCGGGCCAGATTATTGCGGAGAGTTTAGAAAACTATATCATCATGGGAGAACTTTCCCTTGACGGAAGTCTGCAACCCATAAAAGGAGCACTTCCAATTGCTTTGAAAGCCAGGGAGGAAGGTTTTAAAGGGTTCATTCTTCCCGAAGTAAATTCTCGTGAAGCAGCCATTGTGGAAGGGCTGGAAGTATTCGGGATTGAAAATATAGCTGAAGTTATTGCTTTCTTTGATAAAGGCAATCCTCTTGAACAGACCCATGTAGATATCAGGGCAGCGTTTTATAAAAACCTTGATTTTCCTGAACATGACTTCTCCGATGTTAAAGGACAAGAGAGCATAAAGCGTTGTATGGAAATTGCAGCAGCTGGCGGGCATAATATTATTTTGATTGGTCCGCCGGGAGCAGGAAAGACCATGCTGGCTAAGCGATTACCTTCAATTTTACCACCTATGACCCTGCAGGAAGCACTGGAAACCACTAAAATCCATAGTGTGGTGGGAAAGATTAAGAATATGGGATTAATGTGCCAGCGACCTTTCAGAAGTCCGCATCATACTATTTCTGACGTGGCCCTTGTTGGCGGGGGCGCTTACCCACAGCCGGGGGAAATTTCACTCTCCCATAATGGGGTGTTGTTCCTGGATGAACTTCCTGAATTTAAGCGAGGGGTATTGGAAGTTATGCGGCAACCCTTGGAAGATAGGGAGGTTACCATTTCTCGAGCGCGCTTTACGGTGACCTATCCCAGCAGTTTTATGCTGGTAGCCAGTATGAATCCCAGCCCTTCAGGCTATTTTAATGACCCTGATACACCGGTAATGTCCTCTCCCATAGAAATGCAGCGCTATTTAGGGAAGATCTCCGGGCCATTGCTGGACAGGATTGATATTCATATAGAAGTTACACCGGTACCTTTTGAAAAACTCTCTGAAGACAGAAAAGGGGAGGGGAGTATTGCTATTCGAAAACGGGTGACTGAAGCACGAGAGATTCAGACTCAACGTTTTGAAGGCCTGGAAACTGTACACTACAACGCCCAGATGAACACCAAACAGATCAGGGAGCACTGCAGCTTAGATTCCGCATCTCTGAGTCTTTTAAAAAGTGCTATGGAGCGCCTCAACCTCTCGGCAAGGGCCTATGACCGGATCTTAAAAGTGGCAAGGACCATCGCCGATTTGGAAAACACTTCTGAAGTAAGTGGCAATCATATTGCTGAGGCTATTCAGTATCGTAGTTTGGATAGGGAAGGTTGGTTGGGATAGTGGAAATACGAGGGACGAGGGACGAGTAACGAAGTTGTTAGTTGGAGATACAAATGGCAAGGCACAAAATATAAAGGGTGGTTTTTAGGGAACAGTATTATAATAGAAATTCAAAAATGTAGTGCAAGATTTAAGATTTAGAACTAAAAGATTTGCGATTGACTGTTGGAAGTTCTGTAAGAATATCCCCAAATCAAGAGAATTTAATGCATGGGCCAGACAGCTAATAAGATGTTCAAGTTCGGTAGGAGCCAACTATAGGGCCTCTCAGAGGGCCAAGTCTAGTGCAGATTTTATCAACAAACTTAAAATTGTGGAAGAAGAAGCAGATGAATCCATTTATTGGTTAGAATTATTTCAAGAGGTCCTGGACCCGGGTAGAAAAGAAATCAAAAATTTAAAGCAAGAGGCAAATGAACTTTTGGCGATCGTAG
>Ga0265306_10001964_pt1 | contig 9991 bp, 9 predicted proteins | sample Helome_3_FD_192493 | JGI IMG/M metagenome (GOLD analysis project Ga0265306, IMG submission 192493) | Marine sediment microbial communities from subtidal zone of North Sea - Hel_20160420 (Illumina Assembly) | ecosystem: Environmental > Aquatic > Marine > Subtidal zone > Sediment ...
CCATTAATCTCTTCTGGCTCTTGCCTTTGGCATGGCTGGCATCGAACCGTCCCTCTTCGGCCTGGTGGTTAGCCATAATTGCCTTGGTTCCGGTGGTGTTTGCGGTGATAAGGCTACGTGCCGGGCATCCCGAGCGGGCGTCCGAGCCTCAGGCGCGAGGATCCGTGCGAAACTGACCAAGCCGGACCGGTTTTCCTGGACCACGGCTCGCTGGTTGGTATAGTCGGCCGCATGACAAAGTGGGGTGTGTGGGTTGTCCTCGTCGCGGCTCTGGCCGCCTATGGTTGTGGCGGGACAAATGGTGGCTCGCTCGGCGGCGCTGGTGGTGACGGAGGCGTGGGCGGCATGGCCGGTGCCGGAGGCATGGGCGGCATGGCCGGTGCCGGAGGCATGGGCGGCATGGCTGGTGCCGGAGGCGTTGGCGGCATGGCCGGTGCCGGAGGCATGGGCGGCATGGCCGGTGCCGGAGGCATGGGCGGCATGGCCGGTGCCGGAGGCGTTGGCGGCATGGCCGGTGCCGGAGGCATGGGCGGCATGGCCGGTGCCGGAGGCATGGGCGGCGCCGGCGGAATGCCCCCCGTCGCAACCAGCTGCCTCGACTTGAACGACGGCATCAACACCGACGGCGAGTACATGATCGAAGTGAACGGCAACCAGCTGAACGTCTACTGCGACATGACCACCGACGGAGGGGGCTGGACACAGCTCTATGACCAAGACGTTGCGCAGGGCTACGAGGATCCTGCGACGAATTGGGTCGCGGACGGGGGTGTCAACGTAACTCAACCCGTCAGTCGCCACTACAGCATCCTTTTCCTGACCGCTGAGTTCGAAGGCGCATCGCCCGGCTTTGAGTTCTTCATCGACTGGCCGAACGACGGGGATGGCTTCATGTGGTGGACACAGTCTGAAAACCCGCTCGTGGGGAGGGGGATTGTGAACGTTATGGATGAGTCCCCAATGGGCCAGCTCGGGGGCCCAGGCTTACCCTTCGGCGGAGTGGGTCCCGACAACAACGGAGTCTCTACCCTCGACGGCAGCATCGGGGTGTGGTGGTGGTGGGCGATCGGCACCTCGGCCCCGTACCTGGATGTTGGCATTCCAGCCTACGAAACGAGTGACGCTGGCCGGCTCGTGGCAACACGAGCGCGCCTCTTTGTTCGCTGAGAGTCGACGCCCGGCTCGACGTGAATCACTCGGGTTTTCTCTACCCATCCCGCAGCAGATTCGAGGTGCTGAAGGCTCCGGCATGGATTAGAGGTGGGTGGTATGCACGATGCCATCGACGGAAAGTCGGTACTTGTCACCGGGGGCACAGGATCCTTTGGCAAGTGCTTCATTGAGACCATCCTCCAGCATCACCGCCCCCGGCGCGTGGTGGTGTTCAGTCGCGACGAGCTCAAGCAGTTCGAGATGAGCCATCGCTTCTCGATGGAACGGTACCCGCAGTTGCGGTACTTCATTGGCGACGTGCGCGACAAGGAACGGCTCTATCGTGCCCTGGAGGATGTCGACGTCGTCGTTCACGCTGCCGCCCTGAAGCAGGTGCCAGCGGCCGAGTACAACCCGTTTGAAGCGGTCAAGACCAATGTCATAGGTGCTCAGAACGTCATCGAAACGGCTATGGATCGCGGCATCAAGAAGGTGGTGGCTCTGTCGACCGACAAGGCCGCCGCGCCGGTCAACTTGTATGGTGCGACCAAGCTGTGTTCGGACAAACTGTTCGTGTCGGCCAACAATTTTCGGGGTCGACACGATATCCGGTTCTCCGTTGTCCGCTACGGTAATGTCATGGGCAGCCGCGGAAGCGTGATCCCCTTTTTCATGAACAAGCGCAAGGAAGGCGTCCTGCCGATCACAGATGCCCGCATGACCCGGTTCAACATCACGCTGGAAGAAGGCGTGGCTATGGTCCTATATGCCCTCACACATATGTGGGGCGGCGAGATATTTGTGCCCCGAATACCGAGTTATCGTATTCTCGACCTGGCCGAGGCGATGGCTCCGGAATGCGAGCACAAGGTCGTCGGTATTCGACCGGGCGAGAAGCTGCACGAAGAGATGATTACTGCGACCGACGCTATGAGCACACTCGAGTTGGAAAAGCACTTCGTTATCCTGCCGTCGACGCGGCTCTGGGATGTCGATGAATACATGAAGACGTTTGACGGGGACTATTGCAAAAATGGCTTCGCTTACTGCAGCGGTACCAACGAACGCTTCCTGACGGTGGCAGAGCTTCGGGAGCTGATCAGTGAGCACGTGGATGGAGACGTCCTGCCGTCGGGCTAGCCGTCCGGCGGCGACGTCAAGGTGATGGCAAAAGAAGGAACACAGCGCGAGTTCTTGCCGTACGGACGGCAGCGAGTGACGCAGGAAGACATCAACTCCGTCTGCGACGTGCTCCGTTCCGAGTGGTTGACTCAGGGCCCCACGGTTCCTCTTTTCGAGAAGCAACTCTCCGCCACTCTAAGTTCCAAGCCCGCCGTGGCTTGCTCGAGCGGGACTGCTGCGCTGCATTTGGCTATGATGGCACTCGATATCGGCCCGGGCGATGCTGTCGTCACTACGCCGATCACCTTCCTGGCTGATGCCAATTGCGCCCGCTACGTCGGTGCAGAGGTGCGCTTCGCCGACATCGATCCGGAGACGGCGTGCCTGAGCCCGGATGCGCTCGAACGTGTGCTAGCGCAGGATCCTGATCACCGTGTCAAGGTGGTTATCCCGGTTCACTTTGCTGGCCAGCCAGCTGACCTGCCGCGGATCCATTCACTTGCCGAGGCGCACGGCGCCGTGGTCGTCGATGACTCCTGCCATGCTCCTGGAGCCTGGTACGAAGACGGGGGAACTCGCTACGGCATGGGCGCTTCGCCTCATTCGCTGATGACCGTTTTTTCGTTTCACCCGGTGAAGCACGTCGCCATGGGTGAAGGAGGGGCGGTACTGTGTGATGACCCCGACCTGCTCACCCGGCTCCGTGCGTTTCGCAATCACGGCATCACAAGGGATGATCCGGTCTTCGACGACATGGCGTTCGACGAGAACGGCGATCTAAACCCTTGGTACTACGAGATGCCGCGCTTTGGATACAACTACCGTGTGACGGACATCCAGGCTGCGCTGGGGATTAGCCAGCTCGGGCGACTCGAAGAATCGGTGAATAGGCGCAATCACCTGGCGGGGTACTATCGGCGGCAACTGGAAGCGCGATTTCCTGATCGGACGGTACGCCCATTGATGCTCCGAACGGGCGTGCGGCATGCATATCACCTCTTCGTGGTGCGAATTGATTTTGACAAGCACGGGGTTTCGCGATCGAAGGTCATGCGTCGTCTTCGCGAGGCTGGGATCGGCACTCAGGTTCACTACATCCCGGTTCACCTGCAACCCTATTACCGGCAGGTGAGCGGTGCGGGGCCTGGGGACTATCCGGCCGCTGAGGGCTATTATCAGCAGGCTCTGACTTTGCCCCTGTATCCGCAGCTTGAAGAGGGCGACGTTGATCGGGTCCTCGACGAATTGGGCGCTGCCTTGATCGAGTGATCATGAGAAATGTAGTTATAGTTCAAGCCCGAATGGCCTCGACACGGCTGCCAGGCAAAGTTCTGAAGCCCGTCTTGGGCAAACCGCTATTGACATATCAAGTCGAGCGTCTGCGGAGGGTCGAGCACGCCGACGCTATCGTGTTGGCAACCACGACCAATGACGCCGATCAGGTGATTGTCAACTTCGCCCGGGCCCATGGGCTTGCCTCGTACCGCGGATCAGAACGGGACGTACTTTCGCGCTACCACGGAGCCGCTGTGGAAGCCGGCGCCGACGTCGTCATTCGAGTCACCTCCGATTGCCCGCTCATCGATCCCGCGGTCATCGACGAAGTCATCGCAACCTTTGCCCAATCCCAACCCGACTGCGACTATGCCTCCAACACGATGCGTCGCACGTACCCTCGGGGCATGGACTGCGAGGTCCTCGGCCGAGAGGCTCTCGATATCGCTCACACCGAGGCCGTCGAGCCAGTCGAACGCGAGCACGTGACGCCATTCATCTACCGGCACCCTGATCGCTTTGCCTTGCGCAACGTCGAGTATGCCTCGGACCACAGCGATCTCCGGTGGACAGTCGACACGGTTCAGGACTTCGCTCTGGTGAGCCGCATGCTCGAACACCTCTACCCAGAACACCCGAACTTTACGCTCGAAGACTGTCTTGGCCTGCTTGCGGAACATCCGGACTGGGCCCGCATCAACGCTAGCGTGCGGCAGAAAGCGCTCGGACAATGAACATCGGGATTCGGGTCGATGCCTCGGTGGCCATCGGGACCGGTCACGTCATGCGTTGCCTGACACTGGCAAGTGCTCTTCGCACTCGCGGCTCGACGGTGACCTTCGTCTGCCGAGAACAGGAAGGGGATCTTTGCGACCATGTGGACGCGAGTGGCTTTGCCGTCTGCCGACTACCGGCTCCGGAACAGACAGCGAGCGCTTCTGGGCCCGACGATTACGCCGCCTGGCTAGGCGTCCCACAAGGCGTGGATGCCGACCAAACGTCAGCGTGCCGTTATCCGGATGACATTCCGTTAGACTGGCTGATTGTAGATCACTACGGCCTGGATGCCGTGTGGGAGAATCGTGTCCGGAACCTCGCACTCCGTATTCTGGTCATCGATGACATCGCCAACCGCCCGCACGTCTGTGAGCTGCTTCTGGATCAAAACCTGAATCGATCGCCGGAACAACGATATCGATCCCTGGTCCCGGAACACTGCTGCCTTCTTCTAGGACCGCAGTATGCTCTACTTCGAGAGGAATTCATCGTTGCGGCAAGCCAGTTACGCCGACGTTCCGGAGACATCAATCGGATTCTGATCTTCTTCGGAGGCACTGATCCAACTGGCGAGACGCTCAAAGCGTGTCGCGCCGTTGCGACGGAAATGCTCGACAATGCGACCGTTGACGTCATTGCCGGGGCGGCGAACCCGCGCCGCGACGACATAGCGTCTTTTTGTCGAACGGACGCACGATTTCACTACCACTATCGGGTGGCAAACATGGCCGACCTGATACATGCAGCCGATCTAGCAATTGGCGCCGGCGGCACTACTACGTGGGAACGTACGTTCCTCGCACTGCCGGCCATGACAGTCGCCGTAGCGGACAACCAGGTGGCCGGGTCGGAAGCCCTGGCCAAACAGGGAGCGATTCGATACCTGGGCACACCCGATACTGTTACCGAGGAACAGATAGGCGCGACGTTGCGAGAACTACTAACGCATCCGGAGGCGCTCCTTGCCATGGGGCAGAGATGTCTCGATACCTATGGTTCGGATCGAACTCCGGGGGTTGACCGGGTGATCGCAGCGATGGAGGAGGTGAGTCATGCCGGCCCGTAACGTCTTCAATCTGAGACCGATGGCGGAACGAGACCTTCCGACGGTCTGGAGGTGGCGCAATTCCGAGCGCGTGCGGGCAGTTTCCTTCACCGACCACGAGATCACCTGGGACGAACACCTCGCGTGGTACGAGCGGTCGAAGAACGATGACAGCACTCAGCCGATGCTTTTCGAATGCGGCGCCAAGCCGATCGGTGTTGTGAACTTCACCCGGATCGACCGTCAGGCGGGATCGGGCGTGTGGGGCTTCTACATCGGCGACCAGAACGCCCCGAAGGATAGTGCCTCGACTATGGGAGTTCTCGCTCTCGACTACGCATTCGGCGAGTTGGGTTTGCGAAAGGTGGTCGGGCACTCATTCGTTTCGAACGCGGCCAGCGTGCGGTATCATCAGAGGCTGGGCTTTCGAGAAGTTGAAGAGGACCCCCAGCGATTCAAAAAGGGCGGTGAAACGCTGGACGTGATGCGTCTAGAACTGACGGCCGAGCGGTGGCAAGGCCTACGCCCGTCGCTGGAAAAGAGTCTATTCTCCGAGGTGAAGGCATGATCCGGGACATAGTCATTGGCGACAGGAAAGTCGGCCCTTCACATCCGCCTTTGGTCATTGCCGAGATGTCGGGGAACCATAATCAATCACTCGACCGGGCACTGGCGATCGTGGATGCCGCCGCGCAGGCAGGAGCCCACGGCCTCAAGCTGCAAACTTACACCGCCGACACTATGACGTTGGACGTCGATACGAAAGAGTTCCGCATCGACGACGATTCCAGTCTTTGGCAGGGCAAATCCCTATATGATCTGTACAAGGAGGCGTACACACCCTGGGAGTGGCACCAACCCATTATGGAGCGGTGCTACGATCACGGCATGCTGGTCTTCAGCACGCCGTTCGATATCACCGCCGTCGAGTTTCTCGAATCCCTAGACCTGCCCTGCTATAAGATCGCATCGTTCGAAAACACGGATCTTCGCCTCATTCGTACCGTGGCGGCAACGGGCAAACCAATCATCATCTCGACTGGAATGAGCGAGGTGGCCGAGCTCGACGAAACCGTCCGCACTGCGCGTAACGCGGGTTGTGATGATCTGATTCTGCTGAAGTGCACCAGCACCTATCCTGCTTCTCCCAAAAACTCCAATCTCAGAACCATACCGCACCTGCGAGAGATGTTCGGGGTGCAGGTGGGGCTGTCCGATCACACGATGGGCCTAGGGGCTTCGGTAGCTGCCGTCGCAATGGGGGCCACACTCATCGAGAAACACTTCACGCTGGCTCGTGCCGACGGTGGCGTGGATTCCGTGTTTTCCCTGGAACCCTACGAGCTGGCGTCACTGGTCGTCGAGACAAAGCGCGCTTGGCAGGCACTGGGCGGTGTCACCTACGGTCCCGCAGCGGGGGAGAAGAAGTCCCTACAGTTTCGTCGTTCGCTGTATGTCAGTCGGGATATGAAAGTGGGCGAGGCTTTCACGCAAGAGAACCTTCGCAGTATCAGACCCGGCTTTGGTCTTCCTCCCAAATACTACGGCAACGTTCTGGGCAAACGGGTCAACCGCGATGTCCCGAGAGGCACGCCTGTCACCTGGGATCTGCTGGGATAGTCCGGGAATGCGTCTAGCGGCGCTCCATCAGAAACCAAGTGACGTCGTCGGCTGGAAAGACAGGGTCGCGGTGGTACGCGAAACCGTAGTCCCTTAGCTCGAAATCGGAATGCGCGTCGAGGAACTCGCCGGCGAAATCCCGTTTGTACAACCGCTCACTGTGCCCACGATAGATGACCTCGGTGGGCACTGGGTTGTAGTACTCGGCGATTACGACGTACCGCCGGCTGCCGTGGGCGAGCTGACCATAGGCGGTTCCGAGACGGGCCGGATCGACGTGAATCAGCACGCCGTAGGTGAAGGCCAGGTCGGAAGGGGCGGACGGTGCCGTGTCAAAGAGCGAGCCTTCGAGAACCTGAATCGTGCCCTCTTCGCGGAGGATCTGAGCGGCCTTGGCATTGATCTCGACCCCGGTTAGTTCTGCGTTCGGTAGAAGGCTTCGGAGCGCCCTCAGGTTGAGACCAATATTCGCGCCGAACTCTGTTATCGACCCTACCGCGCCACAGCTCCGAAGGGCGCGCGACCACATCGCGGTGCGCGAAGCGATGTGAAAGGCACCTTGAGAGCGATCGACGTAGTCATCGCCGAAGGCACCCGCCCAAAATCGCTCTTGATCCGTCTCAAATCTGCTCATGATGTCTCTCGGGATCGCGCACGTTGCTCTCCTCCAAGCGATGCTAGCGTCTTTGATTTTGGCCGCAACGTGTATAACGCTGAGCGATCGAATCGAGGATTCAGCTCCCTAATTGCGCGTGTCTAGCTTCTGACGTTGATTTTGGCGGAGACCAAAAACCGCTCTTGCAGTACCTATCCCTCACCATGGCTGATACTGATATTCGAACCCACTTTCTCGACCCAGATTCCAATGAGTCGCTGATTTGGACCGATGATGGGCTGGCGAATTCGGAAGGTACAATCCGGGTACCAATGCGGGACGGGATTCCGCGCTTCGTAGACGACCGCACCCACCAAAACTTCGAGATTCAGTGGAAGCGGTTCTCGCAGGTTCAGCTCGACAGTGTGAACGGCACCACCCAGAGCTACGATCGGTTGTTTGAACAGTCTGGGCTTACGGCGGCTGACTTCGAGGGCAAGACGATCCTGGAAGTGGGCTGCGGCGCGGGACGTTTCACCGAGATCTTTCTCGCGCTCGGTGCGCGCACCGTTTCGCTGGACTACTCAGGCGCGGTGGAAGCGAACGCGCGAACACACGCCGATGCTGTGGCTGACGGACGGGCGGTGTTCGCGCAGGGCGACATTTTCCGCCTGCCAGTCGCCGATCAGTCGTTCGACATGGTCTTCTGCTACGGAGTCGTGCAGCACACCGGCGACGCCTCCAAGGCCATCCGCTGCCTCTGGGAAAAGGTCAAACCAGGCGGGATGCTGTTGGTAGATCGCTACCGCATCAGCCTCCAGAACGCGATGCCCGTGAAATACATCCTGCGACCGATCACGAAACACATCCCGGCGGATACCCTGCTCTCGGCGGTTGACCGCTACGTACGTACAGTCTTCCCGCTACAAGCTCGGGTATTCGGAGCGCTTCAGGGGGGCGGGGCCGCGCGCCTCGCGCGTCTGGTCGCCAACCGGTGGACCCTCAACTCGGTCTTCCCGGTCAATCTTTACGTGCGAGGCGAACTCGATCGCGATGTGGCGCTCGCCTGGTCCATTCTCGATACGTTCGACATGTACGGCCCGGCGTTCGACGAGCCTCAAAGGTTCGCCGACTTCAAAGACGAAATCGTCACCCTTCCCGACGCCGACGTCTTGCGATGCGCGAAATGTGGTCAGGGCAACACGGCGACGATTCGCCGCGCGAATTGAAGTGCGGCGGCGCAGAGAAGCTAGCTTTGCGAGTCGAGCCAGGCTTGAAACATCAGGATGCTCCAGAGCAGATGTTTCCAGTCGCGGCTACCGCTGAGATGCTCTGACCATAAAGTCCTAACGCGCTGCCAGTCAAAGTAACCCTCGTCCTTCAGACGACGGACGTCGAGCAGAGCTTCCGCCCAGTCACGCAGTGGTCCGCGTAGCCAGAGCCCAATCGGCACATCAAATCCAGCCTTTGGGCGCTCGATGAGCTCACGGGGGACATAGCGATAGAGGACCTGGCGAAGGATCCACTTGCTCGCCCCATTCCTAACCTTCATTCCGATCGGAAGTGACCAGGCAAACTCGACCAACCTGTGATCTAGAAACGGCAGTCGCGTTTCTAATGAAACCGACATGGCTGCGCGGTCCACTTTGACGAGAATGTCGTCTGGCAGGAAGCTCTGAATATCAAGGGCCATCGAGCGATGCACGAGACTGGAGTCCAATAGGCGCTTACTCGCGTCGGTTAGCGCGGTGAGTGGCTCATGACTCCCCAGGACAAGCTTGGTCGGTTGAAAGGAGTCACTAACCAGCATGAGATATAGGTCTTCGTGCGATCGTGCCCTCGCCATCTCCGCGCCGGTATGTAGCTTGTCACCCAGGTTGCCACGCCTGAGGAGCGATGGCAGGACCGGCTGAAAAGGACCAACAAGCCGATTCCAAAGGTCTGGTGACAAGCTCAACATCCCGGTTGCTAGTCTTGAGCGCAGTCCATGCGGCACGCGCGCCAGCTTTTGCCACAGCGCCTCGCTGAGCATAAAGCGCGTGTATCCAGCGAAGAGCTCGTCTGCACCATCACCGGAAAGGGCAACCGTGACTTGTTCCCGGGCCAACGCGCTGACAATCTGGGTTGGGATCTGCGAGGAATCTGCGAAGGGCTCACAATAGATCCGGGGTAGAGCCGGAATGAGCGCCTGAGCCTTTGGGGGATCCACGTAGAGTTCCGTGTGGTCGGTGCCCAGATGTCGAGCCACGGCCATCGCATGATGAGCCTCGTTGTAGTTTTCCTCCGAAAATCCGATGGTAAAGGTCTTGACGGGGATCGAGGACTGCGCTTGGAGCAGAGCGGCGACCATGCTGGAGTCGACACCACCCGACAGGAAGGCGCCCAGCGGAACATCAGACAAGCGT
>Ga0265306_10001965_pt1 | contig 9990 bp, 10 predicted proteins | sample Helome_3_FD_192493 | JGI IMG/M metagenome (GOLD analysis project Ga0265306, IMG submission 192493) | Marine sediment microbial communities from subtidal zone of North Sea - Hel_20160420 (Illumina Assembly) | ecosystem: Environmental > Aquatic > Marine > Subtidal zone > Sediment ...
GGCCAGGGACCCGGCGGTGAGGATGGAATAGAGCACGAACTGGCCCAGCTCGCCGGCGCTGACGGAGCCGGCGATGACGGCTCTGGCGCCAAACCACAGACCCATCACGATGGAGCCGAAGATAAAGACGATGGCCACAGCGGTCAGCAGCGCCCTGGCCCGGATCCGCCGCAGCGCTGTATTGAACGCGTCTTCCACGGCCTCGCGGAAACGCATCGATTCCCAGGACTCGCGCACATAGGCCTGTACGGTTTGCATGGCGGCCAGCACCTCGCTGGCCATGGCGCTGGTGTCCGCGATGCGATCCTGACTGGCACGGGAGAGGCGCCGCACGCGGCGGCCGAACAGGATGATCGGCAGCAGCACGATCGGGATCATCAGTACGATGGTGCCGGTCATCGACGGGCTGGTGATCAGCAGCATGGTGAAGCCGCCGCACAGCAGGAACAGATTGCGCAAGGCGATGGATGCGCCCGAGCCGACCACCGCCTGCAGCACCGTGGTGTCCGATGTGAGGCGGGACAAGATCTCGCCGGTCCGGGTGGTCTCGAAGAAGGTCGCGCTCAGACCCAGCATGTGATCGAACACCTGCGAGCGGATATCCGCCACCAACCGTTCGCCGAGCCAGGTCACCATGTAGTAGCGTGCAGCGGTTGCCAGCGCGAGCACGGTCGCCACGGCCATCAGCGCAAGGAAGTAGCGGTCGACGGAGGCAGCGTTCTCCTGGGAAAACCCCTGGTCGATCATAAAGCGCACGGCCACCGGCAGGCTCAGCGTTGCGGCTGCCGCCACCACCAGCGCCACCAGTGCCATCACCAGATGACCGCGGTACCTAGCCAGGTAAGGCAACAATTGGCGCAGCGGTTGCAGCGTCTTGCTGCGGGGCGCCGCTGGATCGATCGGTATGTCGGTGGAGCGCATGATGACCGCGTCGCTGGACCAGCGGCCGATTATACGGGAAGGGACGCCAACGCTCGCGTCATTTCGGCCTGCCAGCGGCGATGCCGCGCATCCAGTCCCGGCGCCGCGGTCGGCGCGTAGCGATGGGTCTCGCACTGGTCGGGCCAGGGCGCCGGGGCCCCGGCGCACATCCACGCGAGTCCCCGGGCGGTGGCCTCGGCTACCTCCGGTCGCTGGACCTCGAGTCCGCTGACGTTGGCCAGGGTGGCGCAGAACAGCGGCATACGGCTGATCCCGCCGCTGGCGATGATCCGTTCCATTGGCGTGACATCCTGCGCGCAGCGCCGGAGGTTCTCGGCCAGCATGAAGACGATGCTCTCCAGCACCGCGCGCAGCCGGTCATCGGTATCGCCCTTGCCGATATAGCGGCAAGGGAACGACGCCTGCCACCAGGGAGAGCCCAGACCGGCATGACCGTTGAGGAAAATCGGCACGCCGGTGTCGTCGTCCCGGACTCTTGCCAGACGTTCGATCCAGTCACCCGCATCCAGCGCGGCAGCCTCCGCGTCCAGCGCCGTCGCTGCGCCGTTGACCGTTCCTTCCAGGGCCAGTGCCAGACCCGCGGCATCGCCGCGGATGACGCTGTTCAACAAGCCGTTGGCGTCATCCGCGCGCGCTAACGGTCGCAGCACGAAGGCGCCGGTGCCCGCGTTGACATACGCAGTATCCATGGCCGGCAGCCCCCGCGCGTGGAGCGCAGCCGATTGATCGCCGGTACAGCGCAGCAGCGGGATGGCAGCAGCGCCGACCGTCAGGTGGCCGAACGCATGATCTTCCGCCACCGTCTCGGGCAGCGCCGCCCGGTCGAGGCCAAAACATTCCAGCAGTTCGTCCGACCAGTCCCTGCGCTGCAGATCCCAGAGCAGGGTCCGTGACCCGTTTGCCGGGTCCGCGGCCAGCGTCCGTTCGCGTGTCAGCCTGAAGATCAGAAAACTGGCCAAGGGGCCCCAGGCGAGGCGGTCCTGTTGCCGGGCCGCGCTGACGGCGGGGAGATGATCGAAACACCAGCGCAGCTTGCTGGCGCCGTAATGAGCGGAGATCCGCAAACCGGTAATCCGGTGCAGCCGGTCAGGATCCAGCTCCAGATCTGCAAGCCATCGCGCGTTGCGTGTGTCGCGCCACGAGATCACCGGTGACAGGGGAGCGCCCGAGACCCGGTCCCAGCAGACGATACTGGAACGTTGTGTCGCCAGACCGGCACCGAGGCAGGCCGCGGACGGCTGTCGGGCCAGCAGGCGATCGATGGCGTTGACCACGCTATCGAGCAAAGCCTCGGCGTCGTGCTCGTACCAGCCCGGCCGCGGGTTCAGGGTTTCGATAGCGACCTGCTCCCGATCCAGCAGCTGGCCGGACGGCGTGAAGGCGATGGCGCGGCTGGCGTGGGAGCCCTGATCCAGGGCCAGAAAAAACTCAGGCACCGGGCCAGCTCTCATCGACCGGGTTTAGCCGCAGGCGGCTGGTGTCGGCTCGCGGGCTCCGCTCGGGTAGCGATCCGGCGATCCGGGCCAGCACTTTTTCGGCGGTCGCCCGCCATGCCGTCAATTTGCCACCGAAGATGGATAGCACCCTGGGGTTCCTGCGTCGATCGCTCTCGAGTAGGGTTTCGCGGCTGCGATGGAAGGCGTGGCCTGAACCCGAGGGGAGTACCCGCAGTCCGGCAAAGCCGGTTGCATTGGAGAGATCACGCGGCGCGGTATCGGGGAAATAATGGCGCACCGCTGACAACAGATAACGTCGTTCCGCCGGTTTCGGTCTGACCGCTGCCGGGTCGCCCTCGAAGCGGGTCTCGGTCGTGCCGACCAGGGTGGAGTCCGACCAGGGCAGGACAAAGATGCCGCGGCCGTCGCGCGGATTTTCCAGGTAATAATTCCGCTGTACTCGCCAGTCGCGAAAAATCAGATGCGTGCCCTGAATCAGATCGACCTGCATCGCCGGCAGCGCCGGCATCACCCGTGCCATCACCGTCGTCGCCCAGGGCCCGGCTGCGTTGACCAGCGCCTTGCAGTGGATCTCGGTTTCGTTCCCCGCCATGCGGCAACGCGCGTGGACACCGTCCGTCCCGAGCTGCGCCGACATCAGTTCCGCCGGCATCAACAGGCGCGCGCCCAGCTCCATGGCAGACGCCATAACGGCCCGGGTCAGAGCGCGATCGTCAGTGCGCGCATCCTGATAGCGGAATATTGCTTTCAGGCCGTGTTGCAGCAGACCGTCAGGCAGGTCCGCGGCGCCGGGTTTTAGACGCGCGAAGCCCGAGCCGGGGCCGAATCCGGTCAGCAAGGCATAGAGCGACAAGCCGGTGAGCAACTGCCACTGATAGCGGCGACCATCGGCATAGAGCGGGAGATAAAACTGCTCCAGCCGGACCAGCTCCGGCGCCACGCGTAGCATGATCGTGCGTTCGCGCAGGCATTCCCTCACGAGTCCCAGAGAACCGCTCTCCAGATAGCGCAAGCCGCCATGGATCAGCTTGCTGGAGCGGCTCGATGTGCCGCTGGCCAGCGCCCGTTGTTCCACCAGGATGACTGAATGCCCGGCCGCTGCGGCGGCCTGGGCCACCCCCACGCCATGAATTCCGCCGCCGACGACCAGGACGTCGCAGCGGTCGCTCAAGAGCGCTTGCTCGCTGAGGCGAAGCGTGGATCCTGCAGCAGCTCGCCAACCGCCATGGTCTCGATAAATCCGGCACCCTTTGCCGCCAGCTCCATGGCCAGATCCGCCTCCGTCACCTCATAAAGGACCCAGCGCCAGCTGCCCTCTGGCAGCGCGGGCATCCCCTCCGGCAGCTTGCGGTAGTTGCAAAACAGATACTCTGGGGCCAGCGATTCCGCTCTTGCCAGGCTCTCCGCACCCCATCGTTCCAGCACCCACGCCACGCTGACGTCCGGGCGGTGGCTCGCGGCCATAAGCACTTCGTCGCTGTAGGAAGTGACCACGCAGCGGTCCAGGATCGGCGCCAGCAGATCGAGGCATGGATCGAGGACCCGTTCGACGCCAAAGCGGGACAGGCTTTCGGTCTTGATCTCGACAAACGCGGTTATGCCGGGTTCAGCGAGTAACCAGTCGCAGATCAGCGCCAGCGACGGCAAGCGCGCATGCGGACAGGTGTCGCCGAGACGGGCGGTCTCGCCGACGCAGACGTGCCGGAGTTCGTCCCAGTGCATGTCCAGTGCGCAGCCCGGCAGGCCTGCGGTGCGCTCCAGGGTGGCGTCATGCAGCAGGATCGGCACGCCATCTGCCGAAAGTTGCACGTCGAACTCGATATGATCGGCGCCGGCGTCGACCGCGGCCATCAGGCTCTCCACGGTGTTCTCGGGCCAGCGCGCGGCCCAGCCCCGATGCGCGACGAGTGTTGGCACCATGATATGGATTCTCCTGAAGGTGGCCGATCCAGCGTTAGCTGTTCAAGGTAAGTCTGGCAGAGCGGTCCGCTCGATGACAGGGCGCGCTGCCCGCAGCTGTTTTGTTTTGCCGCGGGCACGCGTTACCAGCTAAGTGCCTCCCCGTTCGCGTGCCAGAAGCCACCGCTGTTGCTCATGTCGAGCCCATCCAGACGCGCCAGCAGACCGGCGGCGGCGGTGTCGGCGTCCACATCGCCACCGCCGCCCGTCATCTCGGTCCTGACGTAACCGGGATGCAGTACCGCAACCGCCACACCTCGATCGGCCAGGTCCCGGGCGAGCGAAGCGCCGACCATATTGGCGGCGGCCTTCGACATCCGGTAGCCGTAGTAGCCACCGGATGTGTTGTCGGCGACCGAGCCCATGCGGCTGCTGACGATGCCTACCCTGGCATTATCGGCGAGGCAGGGTAACAGCGCCTGGGTGATCAGCAGCGGCCCGAGGCTGTTGATCCGGAACTGGAGCAGGATGTCTTCGACGGCGCCCGCGTCGATTTTCCCGAGCTGGTCACGGTGCAGTACGCCGGCGTTGTTGATGAGGGCATCGATCTTGCGTTGGCCGATGTGCTCGCGCAGCCGGCTGGCTGCGGCGACGTCGCTGACGTCAATACCATCGACGACCTCGACGCCGAGCGCCTCGAGTTGCGAGGAGCTGTGGCGGCACGCGGCGATAACCGTGTCGCCGCGCCTGACCAGCTGACTCGTCAGCTCGAGACCGATACCCCTATTGCTGCCGGTGACGACGCACAAGCCCATATCCTTCCCTCCGGTTGCTTGAATCCACCCGCGCCGGCCAGTGTAAACTCGACCGCTGATGAACACAGTAGCTCTATGTTAATGCATCGCCTGACGCTGGCCCTTGCGTTGATCATCATCAGCGCCTGTGCGGCGCCGCTGGGCGGACGCCATTCTCTGCAGCTCGAGGGCAGCGATGACGCGGCCGCCGCGACGGCGCTCGAGGATTATCTGCGTCAGGCCGGACAGCCGGTAGAGCTCTCCTCCGACGCACTCGGCGTGTTCGTCTACCGGCGCGGGATGGCTACGCTGCTCACGCCGGTGTTACAGAACGAGGGTCTCGATCGCATCGTTGCCACCCGCGTCTACGGACCTGCGCCCGGCCGCGGCGCGAGCGATCTCGCCGATCTCGCAGCGCGCCTCAATGCCAGTCTCAACGTCGGGGTGTTCAGCGTGGAACAAGGCGCGCTGGCGTTCCAGACTCAGCTGGGTTTTGTCGATCGGGTCTCACGCGAGGAGCTGCTGGCCTTGCTTGATTGGCTGGACAGCGCGGAGGTCGCGATCGCCACGGTCGACGGCGACGACGGGACGCTGGGTCTGACCTGGCCCACCGCGCCGGAGTTGTGAGGCCCGGCCTCATGCGTCTAAGCTTTGCGGACTTCTTGATTCCGACACAGAGGGCGTCCGCATGAGCACGACCGTGGAAGCGGTGCATGAGTACGATCATCCGGTGGAGAAGGTCTTTGCGGCCTTCACCGATCCTGACTTCTATCTGGCCAAATTCGAGGGCATTGGCGCCCGCGACGTCGAAGTGACTGCCTGCAGCGACGAAGACGGCGTGTTCTCTATCGAGACCAGCCGCGAGGTGCCGCTCGATGTGCCCTCGGCGCTGAAGGCCATCGTCGGCGCCTGGACTACGTTGATACAAAACGAGGAGTGGGTCGCCGGCGATGACGACGACTTCCTCAACGAGCTGGATATGGCTTCAGACAGCATGCCGGCAAAGATGAGCGGGAACATGGTGCTCTATGCCACCGAGGATGGCGGCTGCGTCAATGAGGTCACCATACGCATCGACTGCAGCATCCCGCTGCTGGGCGGCCGGCTGGAGAAATTCATCGGCGAGAGCACCGGTGAACAGCTGGCGGCCGAATACGAATTTATCCAGGAATATCTGGACGAGATCGACTGAAATCGGCTCGCCTAACCCTGGTCGAGCAGCTCACGCAAGTTGATCACCGCGGAGTTGGCCCGGGAAAGATAGGAGGCCATCACCAGCGAGTGATTGGGGAACATGCCGAATCCCTTGCCGTTGAGCACCATCGGGCTGCGCATCGGCGCCTGACTGGCTTCCAGTTCGCGGATGATCTGGCGCAGGCTGACCCGGGCGTTCTTGTCTTCGAGCACGTGCTGAAAATCGTATTCGGCCGCGCGCAGGAACTGCACCAGAGCCCAGGCGCCGCCGCGGGCTTCGTAGAACACGTCATCGATCTGCAGCCACGGCGTCTTCACTCTGACATCGTCTGGCTGCGGTCCGGAGGTGTCCGCCGAGGGATCGCCGGCGAGATCCGTATTCACCCGGCGCTGGCCGACGCTGGAGCTCAGCCGTTGCGACAGGTCACCGAGGCGTTTCTCCACGACCGCCAGCCATTCCCGGAGATTATCGGCCCGCGCATAAAAATGGGCCTCGGGCTGCCCACCCGACAGCAGCCGCTCGTGATAGGCCTCGAGGTCCTTGATCGCATGGCCATATTTGCGCTCGGTGGCGGGCAGGATCCAGGATTCGCTGTCGAAATTGAACGCTGGCTCGGATTCTGCCAGATCCGGGTCTTCGAGCGATTGTGTCTGCGAGCGGCTGTAGTCGTTGCGCAGGACCCGCGACAGGTCCCGCACCTGTACCAGCACACCGAACTCCCAGTTGGGTATGTTGTCCAGCACCACTCCCGGGGGGCCGATGTCGTTGGACAGATAGCCGCCCGGCTTGTGCAGCAGCGTATTGGCGACCGCGATCAGGGTGTCCGTTGTGGCATAGCCGGTGGCGGCGGGCTGGCCCTGGTGCTGCCAGTTGACCCACAAGGGCGCGGGCTCCCGGGACCAGTACCAGGCCAGTGCCAGCTGCAGCAACAAGAACACCGCGAGCAGGCCGAGCAGAACCCGTGTCCATGGACCGCGATCCGGGTCGTCTCCCCCGGCACGGCTGCCGAACATCCCGCTGAAGGCATCGGACACGCGCTGCAAGAAGCTGTTCATATGGAAATCCCTGTGGAGGTTAACGCCGGGTCGCCGTTCTGCTTATGAGTAGGGCCGGATCGGCGGATTTCAAGAGGGCGAAAGATGTGCAGGTCCGCCCCGGCCTGCCGACCCAGACGGGCGTCGCCCTCAATAATCAGCGTGGAGGCCGCCCTCGGCTTCCATCCAGTCGGCGATATCATCGCACATCCGCTGCCGATCGCCGTCGGTCACATCCAGACGCAGGACCGGCAACAGGGATTGTGCGGCCTGGGCGTCGAAACGGGCCTGCTCGCGGACAAATATCTCGAGATCGTCGTATTGAGAGGGATTGCCGGAGACCTCCAGGCGTTCGCTGCGGGCCGCTGGAAAACTGTCAGGATCCCGGTAGCACAATACGATACGGAAGCCGATGGCGAGGAGGCGCCGCTCCAGCCAGCCGAAGTCCGGTTCCACCCCGTGATGCAATGCCTGCCAGACCTGGGTCGAAAGATGGAAACGGTCGACAATCCAGGAGTAATAACGCAGCTGTTCGAACAGAGTTACCCAGGTGTCGTAAGTGGCCATCGCGAGCTCGGTTTCCTCGGGTGCAAAGTTGATCAGGCCCCGTCCCCAGGGTGTATTGGTGAACCCGCACCATTCGGCGGACACAAGTGGTGAGTGATAGCGGTAGCGTCGCGCGCCGACCAGCCGCGGATGCTCGTTGAGCGCGAAGGCCAGCTCTGTTTTTCCGGTGAGGCGTGTACCTTCGAGGATAAGTTTCGGGCAGAGTTTGCTCATCTTTGTCAACTCCTGAAATCGCCCCCGACGCTGGCGTATGATGCCGGCACGGAAGACCTGATCATGCTATCGACTATCAAAACATACTGGGGCCGCATCCTGGTCGTGCTGACCCTGTTCGGCCTGGTGCTGGCGTGGCATCTGTTTCCCGCGACCAGCTACAAGACGGTGGTGGCGCTGGAGCGTGCGCATGCCGGGCTTTATCAGGCCGAGGTGGAGGTGGCCGGTGCCCGGGTCGTCTATCTGGAGGGTGGCCAGGGGGATGTCGTGCTGCTGCTGCACGGGTTTGGTGCCAACAAAGACCACTGGACCCGCGTGGCCAAGTTCCTGACCCCGCAATATCGGGTGATTGCACCCGATCTGCCGGGCTTTGGTGACAGCGATCTTTCCCAGGGAGCCGACTACTCGATTCCGGCCCAGGTAGAGCGGGTCAGGGCCTTTGTCGAGGCGCTCGGTCTGGGCACGGTCCACCTTGGCGGAAGCTCCATGGGCGGCAATATCGCCGCGATCTACGCTGCGCGTTTTCCAGACCGGGTGAGGAGTCTGTGGCTGCTGGCGCCGCTCGGGGTGGCGGGCGCGCAGCCCAGCGATGTGGATCGTCTGCTCAATGCCGGTGAGCGATCGCCACTGCTCATCGAGCGCCAGCGCCAGTTTGACCGGTTGCTGGAATACGTGTTCGAGGACCGGCCCTGGATCCCCGACCCGATGCGCGAGCAACTCTCTGGCGAGGCCGCGGCGCGTTATCACCACTATCATTGGATCCACGACCAGATCCGTACCCAGGGCCCTGAGGGCACCGGTCCGGCGACGCCGCTGCAGCCGGCGGTGAGCGGGCTGTCGATCCCGACGCTGATCGTATGGGGACAGGAAGATCGGGTGCTGGACGTGTCCGGGGCCGCGCTGCTGGCCTCCGTGCTGCCGCAGGCAAATCTGCAGATCATGCCCGGGGTGGGTCATCTACCGATGATAGAGCGGCCCGAGGAGACGGCTGAACAGTATCTCAGCTTCCTCGCCTCGATCTCTCAGCCGGAGCCGGCCGAACCCCTCTAGAATCCGCAGTCCGGAGTGAGACCGCGTCCGCGCGCCGCTTCGTACATGGGCATGGCTACCGGCAGGTGTTCGGACAGCTTGGCAATACGCGTCTCCCCCGAGGGATGGGTGGAGAGGAACTCCGGGGGCGCATTGCTATTGGCGCGACCCATGTTCTCCCACAACGGGATCGTCTGCTGCGGGTCGAAACCGGCTCGGGCCATGAAATCCATGCCGATGATGTCGGCTTCGCTCTCCTGTTTGCGATTGAAGGGCAGGATCACGCCGTAGGTGGCGCCGACCCCGAGCAAGCCCATCAGTTGGCCCGTCGCGGTGCTGCTGCCGCCGGCCATGACCTGAGCCAGGTTCACTCCGGTCTGTGCCGCGTAGGCGGTCGAGACCCGCTCGTTGGCGTGGTGGGCGATGACGTGGGCCACTTCGTGGCCGACAACCGCCGCCAGCTGATCCTGGTTGCGGGCGGCGCGGAACAAGCCTTCATAGACTCCGATCTTGCGGCCGGGCAGCGCGAAGGCGTTGACCGCGGTGTCGTCGAACACCAGCACCTCCCACGGGCCACCGACTCGATACTCGGCCGGGAGCTGGTCGACCACCGCAAAGGCGACACAGCGAACGATACGGATCGCGTCCGGATCCCGTGACAGCGGCGTTTCCGCCTTGATCTTGCTAAAGGCCTGGACACCCATGGACTCCACTTCGGCTTCCGGAAACAGCGTGAGCTGGGAGCGGCCGGTGGGTGTGGTCGAGCAGCCGGCAATGGTCAGACCGACGAAGAATGCAGTGATAGAAACCAGGACACGGCGCAGATTCATCTGGGGCTCCGGAAAATCGGGGAGTGGATG
>Ga0265306_10001966_pt1 | contig 9986 bp, 8 predicted proteins | sample Helome_3_FD_192493 | JGI IMG/M metagenome (GOLD analysis project Ga0265306, IMG submission 192493) | Marine sediment microbial communities from subtidal zone of North Sea - Hel_20160420 (Illumina Assembly) | ecosystem: Environmental > Aquatic > Marine > Subtidal zone > Sediment ...
TCGGGGAACCGTCGTAACCGTGGGCGGAACCGATCGAGAAACGCGGCATGCCCTGGGCGTCATAGTAGTAGAGCACGACAAAAACAATGGTGCCCTGAACAGCAACGGTCATGCCCCAACCGTCGTCGTCCGGTCCAGAGTACCAGGTGCCGTTGACATCCGGTGTTGGGGCGCCATTGCCAAATATCAGTGGTTCGATACACCATTGCCCGCGCTTGCCATTGACAGACCAGTCGAACAAGGCAAGCCGGGACGCGCTGCTGCGGTCGACGCCATCATTGCAGGCTGCCTCAGTCTCGGCCTCGCGAAAATCAATAATGAAGTGCCCCAGAGTGGCCAGATCGTACTGTTGAGGTGGTGACCGTTCCGCATCGTAGGTCACGGAATAGATACTGTTGGCCACGAACAGCTGTTCGTGCACTGTCCCCTGTGCGATAAACCACTCGGGTGCACCATTGTCATCGTAGGTATAGAACAACAGGTTGAACCAGGGCCCTGCGGCACGGATATCCAGTCCGTGCCCGTCTCGCGATCGGTCGTACATCAGGCCGCCGTGTGTCTCACCACCGGATGGAGGGTGTTGGAGCATTTCAAATTGATCTTTGACCGGCCAGTCGTTAACAGCACTTGCGGTATCCCACAAACCCTCTTCCAGCTCTGGAAACCAGGGGCCAAGACGATTGAAAAGTGCCGCGTAATTGATCCCGTCTGATCGGCGCACCACCATGCCCATGGTTCCGGGTGCAGCTCCGCCATGCCAGGTCGTGCGAGCGTCGCCGAAATCCGACACCTCCCAACCCATGGCAAAATACTCATCGCCGGGCTGATAGCTGGCCGGAGGAATGTTTTCGGGTAAGCCGAAAAGCGTATCCACTGCGGCCGGACCAAGAACGGGGCTGCGTTCGGGGTTATCCAGCGAAGTTGCGTATCGGATCAGGTCAACGGCAGAGGCAATCATTGCGCCTACTGAAACACCGTTATCAACGTTGAAGGCGCCATAAGGGCCCGGAACCATGTCGCCGGAGGGGTCCATGACCGTCGGATAGAAGTATGGGTCATGGTACCTGGCTTCATTGGGTTGGCGTTGTTCAAACAGAGTTCGGCCCCTGGACATGTTGCGCACTCCCAGGGGAAAAAGCACCCGTCGCTGCACATACTGCTCATAAGACAAGCCTGAGCTTGCCTCGATAATCCTTCCAAGCAACAGGTAGCAGTAGTTGCAGTAAGCAAAGGTAGTTCCGGGTGCGTTGTCCAGTCTTCGGCGGGTCGTTGCATAGTCAATGATGTTATCGGCGGAGATGGGCAGCGGAACACCAAGCTCCTCAGAGATTATTGCGTCGGAGAAAAACACATCACCATTGATGTTCGCGTCCCAACCGCCCAGATGTTGCAGCAATTGGCGGACGGTTACGTTGCGGACTCTGTCGTCCAGTGGTGTTGGCATGTCGATGAGGTTGAAGACTTGCTGGTCCAGTGACAGCTGTCCGCTCTGGACCAGATGCATGACAGCCATGGCGGTAATCGACTTGGTGATGCTGCCCAGACGAAAACGACTGTCGGGTTGGATAACCAGGTCTTCCGGATCATCACTATAGGTGTACCCACGGCCCAGCATCAGGCGCGAGCCATAGGTTACGGCCAGACTGCCGCCGGAAATGTTGTTGGCCTGCATGAAGTTCTGCATCCAGGCATCGAAGGCCTCGAGCTGTGGGACTGGCTCACCGGTAACCCGCCATGTGGGTTCTGCGACCACAACCTGCCATAGCAATAACCCGGAGATTGCGACAACCAAACAGAACATTGGCCGCGATGCATGCAATGCCGATCCTCGTTCTGACTTACCAGAACATCCTACAGGATGGGTCACCCTGGAAAAATGATGTTGGTCAACCCTTCTTTGTAATAAAGCAGGGAAGATCAGGGTCTTCTAAGAACTTCGCCGTAAAAAGTACCGCTAATACTGGAGCAATTTAATGAGCAGAAAACAAGTCCTTACTCTGATAACATACTGCCTTTTCTTCCTTCCGGCTTCGGCCCAAGCGGTAACCCATAACGTCGCCATTGGCGATAACTTTTTCAACTCCAACGACCTCACGATCACTGTCGGCGACACAGTGCGCTGGACCTATAGTGGCAGTCGTGTTCATGACGTAACCGCCGATGACGGCAGCTGGAATTCGCCCACCTCCTCGTCGATTGATTTCTCAAGAACATTCAACTCGGTTGAAGAAGTGCTGTACTACTGCACTGTCCACAGCTCTCCCGGGCGCGACATAAACAACAATATGAACGGCCGGATCAATGTCATTGCGGCTGATGAGAATCAGGCACCAACGGCGGATTTCGATTTCAACTGCACCGATTTGGATTGTAATTTCACGGACCAGTCGACCGACAGCGACGGCACCATTGCATCGTGGTCCTGGAATTTTGATGACGGTGGTTCATCCAGCACCCAGAATCCCAGCCACAGTTTTGCATCTGCCGGCACCTACTCGGTCAGCCTGACCGCGACGGACGATGATGGCGCGGAAGATTCCATTGCCCGCAGTGTGACTGTCAGTGAGACCATGGCAGACCCCATCGCGATCAACGCCTTCATGAGCGACGCCTGGTTTTACCCGGTTACTGACGGCCAGGGCTTCCTGATCATCGTCTGGGAGGACATCGAGCTCATGTTCGTGGCCTGGTTCACCTTCGACACCGAGCGTCCACCGGACGATGTGATCGCGGCACTGGGTGCTGCCGGCCAACGCTGGCTGACGGCTTCCGGCGGCTACGCGGGCGATACTGCCACGTTGGACGTCTTTCTCTCCACGGGCGGCGTCTTCGATTCCCCGGTTCCGCCAGTGACGACCGGCCCGGATCCCGTCGGCACCATGGTCATCAAGTGGACCAGCTGTAATTCGGCGGTTCTGACCTATGATCTGCCCACCTTCGGCGTCATGGGCGATATCCCGATCGAGCGTATCGTCGGGACCTACATTCCGCTTTGCGAACAAGCACAGCCGTAGCGTTCAATCCTCGGCCTGCAGTGACGCCTTAGCTTCGGCGTCGAGCAGGCCTGAGATCTCAGCGGGATTCGACAACTGGACCCTGAACAGCCAGACACAGAGAGTTAGCCTGGTCTGACCCCATTGGCCTGAATGTCCAACCCACGGAACGTGGGTGTCTGATCGCGTCTCAGAAATCGTCAGTCAACGGTACGATCGTGATTTCCACGCGGCGGTTCAGCTGGCGCCCCGACGCCGTCTGGTTCGACGCTAGCGGGTAGGATTCACCGGCCCCGACCACCATCAGCCGATTACCGTCTACCTTTCGTGAGCGCAGATAGGCCGCCACACTACTCGCGCGGCGCTCCGACAGATCCTGGTTGTACTGTGCGGCACCGGTACTGTCGGTATGCCCGGCTACTTCCACCAGCGTTTGGTCGAACTCATTGAGCACCAGCGCGACGGAGTCGAGAATTTCGTAGAAAGCCGAACTGATATCTGAACTGTCTACCGCGAAAGTTATGTTGCCCGGCATGTTGAGCGTGATGTTGTCCCCCATCCGGGTGACGCTGACGCCGGTTCCTTCCAGCCGCTGGCGTAGCTTCATTTCCTGCTGGTCCATGTAATAACCCACGCCGCCACCAGCCAGGGCGCCCGCGCCACCCAGGATCAGGGCGCGCTTCTTGCGCTCGCTTGAATTGCTGCCGCTGATCAGCCCCACGGCGACGCCGGTAGCGGCGCCTATGGCAGCGCCCTTGGTGGCGTTGCTGGTTTTCTCTTCCCGGGTATAGGGGTCCAGGGTGGTGCAGCCGGTCACAGCTACCAGTAAAGCGACCGCAGCCGCCGATCCGAATTTGCCTTTCAACATGAGCCTGTCCTTGGCTATCGTGCCTGTGATTGAGATGGGTGTGGCTTCATTATCGCTTATCTTTGCTGAATAAGCCTTAGAGGATGTATTCGCGCCGCCATCAGGCCTGCGAGGCCAGCGCCAATCACGACCACCTGTTTATACTGCATGAACCCTCTCCACTGTCATGGTGCCGGGATCATCAAAGCCTGGTCAAGCACCCACTCCTCGCAGTTGTTGTGCGGGCCTTTCCGGTCTATCACCAGGTAATCGCAAATACCGGCCAGGCTGACCTGGTAGTGGTGCCAAACACCCTTGTGGAGATTAATGCCCTGTTCCCCATTAGTGATGAAACCCCTGATGGCCTGAACTTCCGGATCACCGCCCGGTGGCGCCACGATCACGGGGAACGGCTGCTGGTGCAGCGGCATGAAGGCCTGGCTGCCCAGCGAGTGACGCTCCAGCCGCTCAATCAGGAATGGAAGCGTGACTGCCTGGCTGCGATAGAGGTGAACGGAAGTTTCGCCGCCTTCCTCAGCGGTCTCGATACGGGCCAGGTCGGCGAATTTTTGTGTTCGCCCGTAATTGATGCTCTCCGGAGTCACACCCTGTCGCTGGATGACCTCGCCGAACGGTGCGAAGGCCTCCGCAGTCAATGGCTCCAGTACCAGATGGTCCGAATTCACTTAGGATCCCAATGCCCGAACAGTCGTAGCCGGCTGACGCCACCATCGGGATAGATATCAAAACGCACGTGGCTCACGATACCCACGTCAACAATCTCCTTCTCAAACAGACGTAAGCAATCGGGCCCCAGTTCGACGGGAGGCAAAATTTCCACCCAGTCTGATGAATCAGCTTTTATCTGTTCATCTGATTCACCAGGGGCATGCAAGCCGTGCAGAGAACACTTCGACGGGTAATTACCCTTGAAAAAGGCGGTATCGACTTCCACCCGGTGTATTTGACCGGGGTGACCCAGTTTCAGGATGACCCAGTCATTGCCGGGCTCACGCCTGCGCCGTGTCTCCCAGCCATCACCCATGTTGAGGCCAAGACCCGGTGCAATCAGGTTGGACATGTGCCCGAAATGCATATCGTTGCAACCCAGCGCGCGGCCACCGCGCACCATGGCGGCGAGATCAACCTGCTCATCGGAACTGCGCACACTCCAGTCGCAATGTGCAACCCCATAAACCCTGAGCCGGGCCACCCCACCGTCGGGGTAGATATTCAGCCGGGCATGGGTCCAGATGCCCTGGTCCTGCACCGGCAGGTAGTGATGGGAATCGCCCTGAAGGTCTGTTTTACTTAGCAGTTCGTGCCATTGCGTGTTTACATCCGGGTCGCTGTGGCTACGACACACATCAATCGAAGCCTGCGGCGGGTAGTTGCCGGTGAAGTGACTGGTGTCGATGTCCACGCCATGGATGGTTCCGGCGCACAGACGGATGATGCAATGGTCATGGCCAGCCACCCGCTTGCGGCGGCTTTCCCATCCATCCATCCACTTGCCGTGGTCATCAAATTTGTCGGGAATAAAAACCGGTGACTCAGGACTGATCAGACGTTCTTTGGGGGCGAAGAAATCATCCGTGGCCTTTATCACCTCGGCGCCCAGGCGTGGTTGTGCGAGATCGATGAAGCGGTGGGTAAAGTCCGGTATGGCGGTCATGATTCGCTTCCTGTTTTATCCACTGATTCCTGCAGGCGGAATTTACCAATCAGGATCACCTGCTCCAGCGCTTCGGTGAATTCCTGTTCGGGGGAATTTACCAGGCGCGCCCTGAAAGATTCGAGAATCTGCTCGCGGCCGAGTCCTTTGACAGCGATGATAAAAGGAAAACCAAACTTGTCCGAGTAAGTGCTATTTAAGTGTTGAAATTCTTCAAATTCCGCCTCGCTGCATTGCTCCAGACCCGCCCCGCGTTGCTCGCCGCGCGACTCAGCGGTGAGCTCTTCACCACTTGCAATGGCACTGGCTAATTGCGGGTGGGCACGCAGTAACGCCAGTTTCTGCTCGTGGTCTGCGTTACGGATCACATCAGCTAAAGCTACGTGTAATTCCTGTAAGCCACTACTCTGCAAACCCAGGTCCCAAACCTGCGCTGCTATCCACGGTGAGTGTTCAAAAATACCACCGTACCGGGCCAGGAAACTTGCTTTATCCACCATTTGCGCCCTGGGCATTGCCACTCCTGGGTGGGTGCTGTTCGTGCCAGTGCCGGGCGATGTCGATGCGCCGGCAAAACCATACGTCTTCAAAACTCCTGGCGTAGCGGAGAAATCGTTCCAGTGCAGCAAACCGTCCCGGCCTGCCAGCCAGGCGGCAGTGCAGCCCAACAGACATCATGCGTGGCGTTGCTTTGCCCTCGGCATAAAGCACGTCGAAGCTGTCCTTCAGATACTGGTAAAACTGTTCGCCACTGTTGAAGCCCTGGGAGCTGGCGAAGCGCATATCGTTCACGTCCAGCGTGTAGGGAACGACCAGGTGGGGTTCGCCATAATCAGAATTCCAGTGCGGCAGGTCATCACTGTAATCATCCGCGTCATACAAAAAACCGCCTGCTTCGATTACCAGGCGCCGGGTATTGGGGCTGGTGCGGCCGGTGTACCAACCCAGCGGGCGTTCACCCACCGCGTTTTCGATGGCTGCAATCGATCGCTGGATGTGTTCGCGTTCAATGGTTTCATTCACATACTGGTAATCGATCCAGCGGTAGCTATGGCTACATATCTCGTGGCCCGCCTCGTGCAGGGCCTGCACCGGCTCGGGGTAGCGCTCTACTGCCATGCCGACCGCGAACACCGTCACAGGCACACGATATTGGTCAAACAACCGCTTCAGACGCCACACGCCCACGCGGCTGCCATACTCGTAGATCGACTCCATGCTTATATGGCGCACACCTTCACGGGCGTCGGCCCCAACGATTTCCGACAGGAATGCTTCGGAGGAAGAATCACCGTGCAACACACAGTTTTCGCCACCTTCCTCGTAATTGAGCACCACTTGCAAAGCCAGCCGGGCGCCGCCGGGCCACCTGGCGTCAGGCGGGTTCGGGCCATAGCCGGCAAGATCTCTGGGGTAATACTCAGTCATGACGGAATAATCTACACGAAAAAGATGACCAACTCTCTTATATACTCATACTTTATGTCAGTCGATTGCTGCAGAATAGGGAAATGGGAAATCTGACCACACATGTACTCGACACGGCTGCCGGCTGCCCCGGAGCGGGCATCGTGATCGAGTTATACCGGCTTGAAAACGACCGCATTTTGATTACCACCGTTCGCACCAATAGCGATGGCCGCTGCGACCAGCCCCTACTGACAGGTGCGGATTTCCAGGCAGGGGAATACGAACTTGTTTTCCATGCCGGTGATTATTTTTCTACCCATGGCGTAAACCTTTCATCTCCGCCGTTCCTGGACCAGGTGGTCATTCGCTTTGGTGTCGCTTCACCAGACCAGCATTACCACGTACCCCTGCTGATCTCTCCTTACGGTTACAGCACTTACAGGGGCAGCTGATGGGTAGCGGCGGATCGGTGCGCTTCGTCATGGGAGGGCAGATCGTCGAAGTCGCTGACTTTGATCCACAACTCACTGTGTTGGAGTGGTTGCGCACACAAGCGGCCCGCCCGGGCAGCAAAGAGGGTTGTGCCGAGGGCGACTGCGGCGCCTGTACCGTGGTGCTGGGCGAACTTGATGCTGATGCCGGTGGCATTCGTTACCGAGCCGTCAATGCCTGCATCCTATTATTGGCGACTCTGGACGGCCGGCAGCTAATCACGGTTGAAGATCTTGAAAGCGCCGATGGCAGTTTGCACCCGGTACAGCAAGCGCTGGTAGACCAGCACGGCTCGCAATGCGGATTCTGCACACCAGGTTTCGTGATGAGCCTGTTCTCCATGTATCACCAGCCCACACCGCCGGGCGGCGCAGCTATGGGACGTCAGCGGATCAATGAGGAACTGGCCGGCAACCTCTGCCGCTGCACCGGATATGCGCCCATCGTGAAAGCTGCGGACCAGGTATTGAAAGGCCCAAGGGAGGATCAATTCAGTTCCCGCGAGGCCGAGGTATCGGCACTGCTTCTGGAGATCCAGCGCAACAGGTGCCTGGAGCTGGCATTCAGGAATCGCCATTATTTCGCACCGGTTTCGATTGATGAGTTGTGTCAATTGCTCACGGACCATCCCGATGCGGTGATGGTGGCGGGTGCAACCGATGTTGGCCTGTGGATCACCAAGCAGCAAAGGGTTCTGAATACGGTGATTTACCTTGGCCGGGTACAGGAACTCCAGGTAATGAGTGTCGACGAAACGGCAGGTTGGCTGGAGATCGGCGCTGGCGTCACCTATACCGATGCCATGGACAGCCTGGCCGGGCTCTATCCGGATATCCGCCCCCTGTTGAGCCGCCTCGGCGCCGTGCAGGTGCGTAATGCCGGCACGATTGGCGGCAACATTGCCAACGGCTCGCCGATTGGCGATATGCCGCCACCCCTGATTGCGCTGGATGCCCGGCTGGTTCTGTGCAGTTCGCAGGGCCAGCGGACTATCGAACTGCAGGATTTCTTCATTGAATACGGCAAGCAGGACTTGCGACCGGGCGAGTGCGTGGAAAAAATCCTGTTGCCACTACCCTCTCCAGACCGGCAGTTTCGGGTCTACAAACTGTCCAAACGCTTCGAGCAGGATATATCGGCGGTTTGCGCTGCCTTTTCGCTGCAACTCGACGGCAAGCGCGTCACATCAGCCAGGGTCTGTTTCGGCGGTATGGCTGGCATTCCGGAACGTGCCACCGCCTGTGAACGGGCACTGGTGGGGCAGGACTGGAACCAGGATTCAATAGAGAGGGCCTGCGAAGCGTTGTTGCAGGACTTCGAGCCGATCAGCGATTGGCGCGCCAGCGCCGGATACCGGATGCAGGCGGCGCAAAACCTGTTGCATCGTTTTTACCTTGAAACGACGGCAGAAGCATCGTGCCAGCTTGGTACCAGCGGCCCGGTCAGCGTTGATGCCCTTGTTCCAGACAAACCGGGCCTGGACCGAAGCCCCAATGCCGGTGTCGTGCACAGCCCCCTGGCCCACGACAGCGCGGTGAATCATGTCACCGGCAAAGCAGTCTACGTCGATGACATCCGCGAGCCTTCAGGCCTGCTGCATGTCTATGTCGGTACCAGCAGTTGCGCCCATGGCCGAATCAGCCGCATGGATCTATCAAAGGTCGAGGCCTGTCCCGGAGTGGTTGCGGTGATCACCGCGCAGGACATACACGGCCTCAACGACGTCAGCCCGATGCATACCCTGGACGAAGAAATCCTGTGCAGCGGTGAAATAAATTTCCATGGCCAGGTGCTGTTTGCCGTGGCTGCGGAGGATCGCGAAACAGCCCGGCGGGCAGCACAGCTTGCAGATATTGAGATGGAGATGCTGCCCGCCATCCTGGAAATCAAGGATGCGGTGGAGCAGCAATCCTGGGTGGGTGCACCGCACGAAATGAACCGTGGTGATGCCGCTGCCGCCATCACCGCCGCGGTACACCGGCTGCGCGGCGAGTTGAAAACCGGGGGCCAGGACCATTTTTACCTCGAGGGGCAAGCCTCCATGGCTATTCCACTCGAAAATGGCGATTTGCTGATCCATTCTTCCTGCCAGCACCCCTCTGAACTCCAACATCTCACGGCGCAGGCACTGGGCCGCCCCAACAACGCAGTCACGGTGGAAGTGCGGCGCATGGGCGGCGCTTTTGGCGGCAAGGAAACGCAGGCGGCACAATGGGCGATTATCGCTGCGATTATGGCGGACAAAACCGGCCGGCCGGCGAAGATCAGGCTGGACCGTGACGATGACATGATCAGCACCGGCAAACGGCATGATTTCCTGATCCGTTACGACGTTGGATTCGACCCGGATGGCCGCATCGAGGGTATCACCCTGGACCTGGCCTCCCGCTGCGGCATGGCGGCTGACCTTTCCGGACCGATCAACGACCGCGCCATGTTTCATTGCGACAATGCCTACTACCTGCCCAATGTGAGTATCCGTTCCCTGCGCTGTCGCACCCACACGGTATCCAACACCGCGCTGCGGGGGTTTGGAGGGCCACAGGGCATGATGGGCATCGAACGCGTG
>Ga0265306_10001967_pt1 | contig 9985 bp, 10 predicted proteins | sample Helome_3_FD_192493 | JGI IMG/M metagenome (GOLD analysis project Ga0265306, IMG submission 192493) | Marine sediment microbial communities from subtidal zone of North Sea - Hel_20160420 (Illumina Assembly) | ecosystem: Environmental > Aquatic > Marine > Subtidal zone > Sediment ...
GCGGTCCAGCTCGGCCTTGTCCGGGTAGGCGGCTTGCTGTGACGCCGAAAGGCTCTGCCAGCTTGCGGGATGCCAATCGGTTTTGGGTAAGGTTCTGCTCACGGCGCTACTCTATCTCTTGGAAACAAGGGCCCGACGACCGGGCCCGTCATTCGCGGACTATGCCATGGTAGTGCGGTCCGCTCAAAAGTTTCTCATGCAATCAATGCCTTAAGAAGGTTTCCTCAACACCTTGTGAAGTTGTCGAGAAACCGCCCGAAGGACCTTGTTTTCGTGCCAGTTTTCTCAATATCAAACATCACGGCAGGTGTGGCAAGGCCACGATGACATTGGCACAATGCGCGCCACAAACGGGGAACAATCTATGCAATCAATACTCGACTCACTCGGTCTCGAATCCATCAACGACGGCACCTGGTTCGGCAGCGAACCACGCAGCGACGAATCAGCGCCCCTGATTCAATCCAGCAACCCGGCAACGGACGAGGTTATCGCCAGCGTGCGAGCCACGACAATGGCGCAGTACGAAGACGTCATTGCAAAAGCGCAGGAATCGTTTCTTGTATGGCGTAGCATTCCGGCGCCGGTTCGTGGCGAAGCCGTGCGCAACATTGCGAATGCACTGCGCAAGCACAAAGACGCGCTTGGCAGCCTCGTGGCACTGGAGAACGGCAAGATCAAGGCAGAGGGCGACGGCGAAGTTCAGGAGATGATCGACATTGCCGACTTTGCGGTTGGCCAGTCACGGATGCTGTACGGCCGTACCATGCACTCGGAACGCCCGCAGCACCGCATGTACGAGCAATGGCATCCGCTCGGTCTGGTCGGCACGATTTCGGCATTCAATTTCCCGGTCGCCGTTTACGCCTGGAACGCCTGCATTGCCGCGATCTGTGGAAACGTCAATATCTGGAAGCCGTCACACAGCACGGCCCTGTGTGGCGTCGCCGTGCAGAAAATCATCAACGAGGCACTCGAAGGAATGGACCTGCCGCCCGTTTTCTTCCTGATCAACGGCGGCACAGGTTCACATGAACTCGCGGAGCGATTTGTCGATGACGCACGAATCAACCTGATTTCGTTTACGGGCTCGACATGGGTCGGCCGCGGCGTTGGCGAACGACTCGCCAATCGCCTGGGCAAGTGCCTGCTCGAACTCGGTGGCAACAACGCCATCATCGTGGATGAGCAGGCCAATCTGGAGCTCGCCATTCCGTCGATCGTCTTCGGTGCGGTCGGCACAGCCGGGCAACGCTGTACGTCGACACGCCGGGTTATAGCGCATCGCTCGCGCTTCGACGAAGTGAAGAATGCGTTGGTCAAAGCCTATGGCCAGGTACGCATCGGTGATCCACTCGATCCCGACACACTGATGGGTCCACTGATCAATGATGCGGCGGTAAGGACCGTTGAAGCGGCGTGCGAAGCAGTCCGCGAAGCCGGCGGTGAAATCCTGTGTGGTGGTGAGCGGATCGATGGTCCGGGCAATTTCATTACACCTGCGATCGCGGTGGTTCAGAACGACTGGGAGATCGTGCAACATGAGACCTTCGGCCCCATCCTGTACCTGATTCCATTCGACACGATTGACGAAGCTATCGCCTTGCAGAACGGCGTTGTTCAGGGCCTGTCATCGTCGATTTTTACCGACAACGTGCAGAACGCAGAGTACTTCCTGTCACACGGCGGCTCCGATTGCGGCATCGCCAACGTCAACATCGGCACCTCAGGCGCCGAGATCGGCGGCGCGTTCGGAGGCGAGAAAGAGACCGGCGGCGGCCGTGAGGCCGGCAGCGATTCCTGGAAGGCCTACATGCGCCGACAGACCAATACGATCAATTGGGGCACGGACTTGCCGCTCGCGCAGGGTATCAATTTCGATCTATAGGCGCGCACGTGGGAGGGCCTTCCAGGCCCGATCGCGGCTGGAATGCCCCTAGGGCACCTAGGCCGCTCCCACGGTCTCGATCGCGGCTGGAAGCCGCTACGTTTTCTCGAAGCGATTTTCGGCACGGTTCTTGCGGACCGTGCCGGCCTCGAAGACCTGCCCGCTCATCGCGATGTAGACGCCAGGCCTGGCGGTCTGCGCTGTCGCCACGGCCATGCCGACATTGAACATCGCATCCGTCGAGCGAAAGCGCGCTGGCGTTAGTGCGCCCGTCAGGACGATCGTCTTGTCCTCGAGGTCGCGCAGCGCCTCAGCCGTCACCACCATCGAATCGGTACCGTGCGTGATGACAAACCGGGAAGCATCGTCTTTTTGGATGTAATCGTGCAGCAGTTCGCGGTCGTTATCGTCGATTTCCAGGCTGTCCTTGTGCATCAACGGCACGATGTCAAAGTCGAAGCCGACCAGCCCTTCCGCGAGGATGTGTTGCATTTGCGACTCCCCGACTTCGAACTGGCTCAGATCATCGAAGTAGATCTTGTCAATCGTGCCGCCGGTCGTAATGAATTTAATGAACATCGGGGGACTGCCTGGGTCGAATCAGTTGGATAGCATGCCAGCGAAACCGTTAAATCAAAAGCCAGAATCACCTCCGTGCCGACGGCCGGACTGGTATCATGGGCGCATGAACCACCATGCTCGATCGTGGCTCAGGCCACTACAATCGTTGCCGCTACTGACACTGGCCTTGGTCATGCTGAGCGGCATATTTTCGTCCGCCAGGGCAGCCGATATCGTCGAACTCGAGGTCGAGGACGGCATCGGCGTGGCGACCGCGGAATACGTGTTAAGCGGCATCGAGCATGCCGAAGACATCGGTGCCGAACTGATAATCATCAATATGGATACGCCCGGCGGTCTCGTAAAGCCCATGCGCGACATCGTGCAGGGCATTCTTAGTTCATCGGTTCCTGTGGCCACCTACGTCACACCGGCCGGCGCGCGGGCCGACAGCGCCGGCACCTACATACTGCTGGCCAGCCATATCGCCGCCATGAACCCGACGACTGTGGTCGGCGCAGCAACGCCCGTTACGATCGGCGGCGGCGATGCGACACCGGCGCCGAGCACCGAGAAACCTGAAGGCGAAGGTGACGACGAGGGCGCGGAATCCGCTCCCGTGAATGGCGGGGCAATGGAACGCAAGATACTCAACGACTCCGTTTCCTATATTCGCGGCCTTGCGGAACGGCACGGGCGTAATGCCGACTGGGCCGAAAAGGCCGTCACCGAAGCAGCTACATTGACAGCGACGGAAGCGCTCGAGCAAAACGTCATCGACTTCATCGCCGAAGACCGCACTCGCCTGCTCGAACTGATCGACGGACACGAGGTCAAGATCGGCGGCGAGATGGTCGCGCTGGAAACCTCGGGTGCAACGGTCGAGCCCTACGAGGCGAACTGGCGCATCCGGTTGCTCGGCGTCATATCGAATCCCGAAATCGTACTACTGCTCGGACTGATCGGTATATACGGACTCATGTACGAAGGCTGGAACCCAGGCGCCATCGTACCGGGCGTCGTCGGCGCTATTTGCCTGTTGCTCGCGGCCTATGCGCTGCAGGTACTCCCAGTCAACTACGCAGGACTTGCGCTGATCTTCATGGGTATTGCGCTCATGATTGCGGAAGCCTATGCACCCAGTTTCGGTGCGCTCGGCATCGGTGGCATCGCCGCGTTCGTGTTTGGTGCCGTAATGATGTTCGATACTGGCGTGCCCGGCTTTGGTATATCGCTCGCATTTGTCATCGGCCTTGCCATCTTCTTTGCCGTGCTAATCATCTGGCTCATAAGCTTCATCCTGAGACTGCGCCGCCGTGGCGCCGTGACCGGCAACGAGTCCATCATCGGGGCCACCGGCGTCGCTATGGAAGATTTCTCGGCCGACGGCAAGGTCTGGCTCGACGGTGAAGCCTGGCATGCCCGTTCAAGCGTACCGATCGCCAAAGATCAAGAAGTTGTAGTGCGCGCCGTCGAAGGCGTGGTCATAGAAGTAGAGTGAGGAGACTCTAATGGAATTTGCAACAGTCGGAATCATCGTCGCCGCCGCCATCGTGCTGTTGTCGAACATGATCAAGATTCTCAAGGAATACGAGCGTGGTGTCATCTTTTTCCTCGGCCGCTTCCAGAGAGTCAAGGGTCCAGGCCTGATCATCCTCGTCCCATTCATCCAGAAAATGGTCAAGGTCGATCTGCGTGTCATCGTGCTCGACGTGCCCACCCAGGACGTCATCTCGCGCGACAACGTGTCGGTGAAAGTGAACGCCGTGATCTATTTCCGCATCGTCGATCCCGAGAAAGCAATCATCCGTGTCGCCAACGTTTTCGAAGCCACCAGCCAGTTGTCCCAGACAACCTTGCGGTCAGTGCTAGGCCAGCACGAACTCGACGACATGCTCGCTGAGCGCGAAAAACTCAACGAGGACATTCAGAACATACTCGATGCCCGCACCGATAACTGGGGCATCAAGGTGGCCAACGTCGAGATCAAACACGTCGATCTCGACGAGAGCATGATTCGAGCAATTGCCCAGCAGGCTGAAGCCGAACGAGCCAGGCGAGCCAAGATCATCAACGCCGAAGCCGAAAAACAAGCCGCGCAGATGCTGGCCGAAGCCGCCAACACGCTGGCGCGGGAAGAGCAGGCACTGCAGCTCCGTTACCTGCAGACCCTGAAGGAAATTGCCAGCGAGCGCAGCAATACGATCGTGTTCCCGCTGCCACTCGATTTTGTCGAGCCGCTGGCGAAACTGGCCAAAAAAGCCGCTGCCGATTAAGTCCGGGAGGGTGCTGTGCTCCCGTCCGTTTAGCTTCGGGCGGCGGCAATGGGTGGTATAGAAACCATGATCTCCGCGCCGCCCAGATCCCGGGAAGTCTTGATGGACAATCGCCCGCCATAGGAGCGGGCGAGGTCTTTGACGACGGCCAAACCGATTCCGTGACCCGGCGTCGACTCGTCCAGGCGCATGCCTCTCTGTAACAAGGCATCGGCCGCGTCCTGAGGAATTCCCGGACCGTCATCCGAAACCGTCAGTACCATACCGCTCGCGATCGCGCGCGCCCCGACGGACGGCACCACACTGATCCGCACACGACCCTTGCACCACTTGCACGCATTGTCGAGCAGGTTACCCGCGAGCTCGAGAAAGTCGCCGGTATCGCCCCGAAACTGCATGCCACTTTCGATCCGGATTTCGAAATCCGGTTTCTTGTCATGGTAGACCTTGCGCAGACCTTCGACCAGGCGTGCAATTTCTTTTTCGACGGGCACCGGCTTGAGTACATGTTTCTCGGCGGCTGAGGCAGCGGGCTTGCGCAACTGGTAGCGAACGATTTCATCCATGCGATCGATCTGCTCGTCAACCCGGCCGCTAAATCCCTCGGTATGTCGGTCATTCAGCAATGCCCGCATCGCGGCCAACGGTGTTTTCAGACTGTGGGCGAGATTGTCGAGCGTATATCGATAACGGTCCGAACGCGCACGCTCGCTGTCAATCAACAGGTTCATGTTGCGCGCGACTCCGGTCAGTTCCGTGGGGAATTCGCCGGACAGCGAGCCGCGTTTGCCTTCCTCGATCTCGGTAATCTCCGACTCGATCTTGCGCAACGGTTTTAGAAGCCCCCTGAGCAACATCGAGAAAGCGAGCAGCATCGTGAACGCAACCGCCGCAAACCAGCCGAACAACTGGCGTCGGAAGCCGGCGACTTGCGCATTGAATGAGTCGAGGCTTTCCGCCACTTTGAACACGTAGGATTTCAGCGACCCGTCCGCGAACTCCCACTCGACCGCCAGACTTAATGTCAGGAGCGGCGTGCCGTCTTCGAACTCCTCTCTCGCAAACAGGTGATTGCCGATTTCCGGGGTCACACCAACGGGGATTTCGAGGCCCAGCGCGGAACGGGATCGCCACAGGACAGCGTTTTCAAGGTCTCGAAGTTCAGCGTACAGGCCCGAGCCGATGCCTTCGAACCTGGGCTCACGCAATCGTTCGGGCAGCATCAACTCGCCCGCATCATTGGGTTCCGCGGCGCCCAGCAGGCCAACAAGGTGGCCGTCGAGAATATCCCGGCGCGCCTGTTCGCCAGCTTCGCTGAACGCGGTGTCCAGCACGGCGATGGTCGCGCCAAAGAACAACAGCAGCAGCACGCTGACAGAAACCAGCAGTCGGCTGCTAAGAGAACGCATCGGCCGCGTCAGCCTGACTGATTTCGCTCCAGCGCGAAGCGGTAGCCGCGACCCCGTAGCGTTTCGATGGGCTTGATAGAGTTGTCCGGATCCATTTTCTTCCGCAGGCGACCGATGAATACCTCGATCACGTTGCTGTCGCGTTCAAAGTCCTGGTCATACAATCGATCCGTCAACTCGGCTTTGGAAATGACCTGTCCGGCTCGAACCATGAGGTATTCAATAATCTTGTACTCGAAACTCGTCAGCTCGATCAGCTCATCGTTGACCGACAGCTCCTGACGGGACATATCAAGGGTCACCGGGCCCGCTGTCAGAACTGAAGAAGCCCATCCACCGCTGCGTCTTAGTAGTGCATTGACGCGAGCACTAACCTCCTCAAAATGAAACGGCTTGACGACATAGTCATCCGCGCCGGCACTGAGGCCATCCACTTTGTCCTGCCACCGGTCACGGGCAGTCAGTATCAGGATCGGATAGCTCTTACCCTGCTCACGAACCTGGCGAATGATGTCGAGACCGGACACTTCCGGCAGACCAAGGTCGATAATGGCGAGGTCCACCGGGTACTCCTGGGCAAAGTACAGGCCTTCCTTTCCGTCGGCCGCCTGTTCCACCGCAAATCCGGATTCACCGAGCTTGCGCACCAAGGATTCGCGCAGCGTCGCATCGTCTTCAATTACCAGCAGTCGCATTTTCCCGGTTCCTGATTCCTGGTTCGGAGTAAGAGAGGCTTAACGGCGTTGGCCATTGACCGTATGTGTCTTGACCTTGCCGTCCTTTGTCAGAACCTTGATGTAATGAACTTCGCGTCCGCCCCTGACCCTGGTTTCCGCGCTCACCACGCGGCCATTGGTCTTGCGACGCACGGACTCGATCGCCTGCGCCAGTGTCATGCCACCCTGCTGGGCCACGCTGAACACCTGCTCGCCGCGGTACTGGACGTGCTGTGCTTTCAGGGCCTGTTCGATGTCGAACGCGTCGGACCGGGTCGGCAACAGTGCCAACCCGGCCAGTAGCAAAAATGTCAAAGCCATGCGCATGCGCCAAGTTTGGTACGAGCGCCGGTTGAATGCAATGAAACGCGTCACATCGAATCCCTGGTCTTTAGCCCGCCGGACGTACGTCGACCCGTACGCGAATCTTGCGACCCGGGTCATACGGCATTTCGGTCAGGTATTTCTGGCCATGGTAACGGTAGGTTACCCGGTAGCCGTCGATCCGCTTCTCCTCGTGAGACTGAAAACGCGTCTCGCAACGCTCGACCGGCCGCGCAATGCGCTCTTCGCCATAGCCGGCGTTTCGCTTCCGCGCCGCATCGTTGCCGATCGCAGCACCGATGAGCGTGCCGGCCACCGTGGCCGCATCGTTGCCACGACCGCTGCCGACCTGGTGACCGATGACACCACCGATCAGTGCGCCCACGAGCGTTGCGCCGCCACCATGTCGGGGGCGCCGGTCGACCGTGTAGTACTGCATCTCTTCCCAGCACTCCCGAACCGGCTTCTTGACGGTGACGTAGTTGACGATCGGCTGTGAGGAAATCACCTTGGCGTAGTCGTACATGGCGCGGTCATTGCGCGCCACGCGATAATCATGATCTGCCAGCGCCGTCCCTGTCGCGCCGATCAGAAATACTGCGGTTACCCATGCTGTAATTCGTGCGTTCATAGTACTGCTCCTTGTCCCAGACAGCCGGCTTTAGCCAGCTTGTGGACAAGAATACGGCGCGAGCAATGAACCGTTCCTGAACACAGAAACGTCGAAAAAGCCAGATTTCTGAATGGTTTATGAACGACAGCAGGCCTAGCCCACGCGCCGTTTCGCCGCCTGCCACTCCCGCTCCAGCGCCTCCAGGGAATGATCCCTGATCGCTTGACCCTTGCGGGTCACCACGGCCTCCATTTCGCGAAAACGCCGCTCAAACTTGTAGTTGGCGGCAGTCAGCGCCTTTTCCGGGTCCATGTCGAGGTGGCGAGCCAGGTTCACGGCCGCGAACAGCAAATCACCCAGTTCGTCCTCTGTGCCGGCCCGGTCGCCATCGGCGACCGCACCATCGAGTTCCTCGAGTTCCTCGTGGAGCTTGGCGCGTACGCCCCGTTGGTCGGGCCAGTCAAAACCAACCCGGGCAGCGCGCTTGCCCAGCTTCTGCGCCCTTTTCAGTGCCGGCAGCGCCCGGGTGACGCCCGCCAGCGCACTGTTGTCGCCCGCAGCCGCACGTTCCTGCTCTTTGATCTCTTCCCAACTACCGTCAACTTTGCCGGTCTCGCGCTCTTCCTTGCTGCCGAACACGTGCGGGTGCCGCCGAATCATTTTTTCCGCGATGCCACGGGCAATATCGTCAAAATCGAAATGACCAGCCTCGTCGGCCATTTGGGCATGAAAGACGACCTGCAGCAGCAAGTCCCCCAGCTCGTCTTTGAGACCTTGGATATCGTCCCTGGCAATGGCATCGGCCACTTCGTAGGCCTCTTCAATCGTATACGGAGCTATCGTCTCGAAGCTCTGCGCCACGTCCCAGGGACAACCATCCTCCGGGTCCCGCAGTTTGCGCATGACATCAAGTAGTTTCTGGATATTACTCATAAGCAATTTATTTTCTTAAGTATTTTCGAAACATCAGCAGCATCTGTGCCGTGGCACCCCAGATGCGTTGATCCTCGTAATGAAACTCCAGCATCGGGATGGACCGGCCGTGAAACCGGCGCTCCACCAAGCGGTCGTTGTCTTCGTCCAACAGGAATTCGAGCGGCACCTCAAAAGCAAACTCCACCTCGGTGCGGTCGATGACCAGGTCGGCGGCTTCGCTCACCAGCCCGATCACCGGCGTTACCGCGTAACCCGTTATTGTCGGCATGGGTCCCAGGTAACCGATCACGGACACGTGATGCGGTGCAATGCCCACTTCCTCGTAGGTCTCCCGCAACGCCGTGACGCTCACGTCCCGGTCGTGATCCTCCATCCTGCCACCCGGAAAACTGACCTGCCCTGCGTGGTGTTTGAGTGCCGCGGATCGTTGCGTGAGCAACACCGAAAGGCTCGCAGTCCTCTCAATGACGGGGATCAGGACACCAGCCGGCTTGAGCGTTGCTGCAAGCTGGTCGCGCATCTCGGCAGGCCAGCGTTCGCTTCCCGCCGGCATCGTGACGTCCAGCGGGTCCTCAGGCAGACGCGTCTCCGCGAATCGCTCGCGCAGCCAGTCGGCGGTTGGCGACTCCCGTTTCCGGAAATCGTTAATGTTTGATACCACCCTCGGTCAGGGCCGTGGGATCGAGCAGCCGGTCCAGCTCTTCGTCGGTCAGCTCCGTCATTTCGCGGGCCACGTCCTTTACGGCACGCCCTTCCTTGTAGGCTTTCTTGGCGACCGCTGCCCCTTTCTCGTAGCCGATGACCGGATTTAGCGCCGTCACCAGGATCGGGTTGCGATCCAGCGCGCAGTTGATGTTGTCGGTGTTCACTGTGAATCCCGCGATGGCCTTGTCGGCCAGGCAAACGCTGGCCGTCGACAGGATATCGATACTCTGGATCAGGTTATGCACGACAACAGGCAACATCACGTTCAGCTGGAAATTTCCGGATTGTCCGCCCATCGTGATGGTCACATCATTGCCGATGACCTGTGCGCACACCATGGCGACGGCCTCGGGAATCACCGGATTGACCTTGCCCGGCATGATACTCGAACCCGGCTGCAGCGCCGGCAGCTCGATCTCGCCGACGCCCGCGAGTGGCCCCGAGTTCATCCAACGCAGATCGTTGGAGATCTTGGTCAGGCTCACGGCCAGAACGCGCAATTGCCCCGACGTTTCGACGGCCGCGTCCTGCGAGCTGAGCGACTCGAACTGGTTAGC
>Ga0265306_10001968_pt1 | contig 9985 bp, 7 predicted proteins | sample Helome_3_FD_192493 | JGI IMG/M metagenome (GOLD analysis project Ga0265306, IMG submission 192493) | Marine sediment microbial communities from subtidal zone of North Sea - Hel_20160420 (Illumina Assembly) | ecosystem: Environmental > Aquatic > Marine > Subtidal zone > Sediment ...
GGACTTGATCTGCGGTGAGCGGTTATCGGGCCAGCTGCCATTCCACAGGTAGTGCATGACATCAATGGCTTCTGTTTCTGATCCATCCGGCAGAAACATGCCATACCAGGTGGGTGTGCGTTCCTGCTTTTGACCCCACAGGAATACATATGAACCAATGACCTGATCGGGATTCGAGGCGATGGCTATCTTGTAGCTCTTCATGTAATTCGCGGCTTTTTCACTGCTATTTTGCTCAATGGGTGCACCCCAGGCTGTTTTGCCAACCTCCCAGTGTCCGATCGAACCCCATTCCGTAACGAAGAGGGGTCCCTTGTATCCTGTCTCCCTGATGGCACGTGGCAGGCTGACGATACCGCCATACATCTGGGTGCTGACAAAATCCAGATCCGGTGCCCGTGTTTCGATCAGTTTAGACAGTTGCCGATTGAAGCCCGCCAATGCGGTGGTGGTCGGGTGATTTGGGTCTACTTCATGAATCATCTTGGATATGTCGTTGATCGCATCAAAGACTTTCGGATTCTTGAAAGACAGGTTTACTTCGTTACCTATAATCCAGGCGAGAAGGGCCGGATGATCTTTGTACTTTATGACCTCGTTACGCGCAAACTCCAGTTGCGCGGCCACGGCTTCTTCGTCCTCATAATCGAAACCGAGCCGTTCACGGCCGATCTCGATACACATGGCTACCGTGACGCCATGTTTTGCCGCATTATCGAGCACTTCAAGAGCGGTGATATTGGGGTTTTCCGTGCTCCAGGTTCTTATTGAGTTCCCGCCATGCGAGGCAAGCACGCCGATGTCACCGATCTCGAGACCGGCGCCATGGATAACATAAGGCTCACCACCTCGTAATAACTGGAAGCGCCCATCTTCCTGAATAATCTTTACCGGTATTGCATCGGCTTGGCTACTGATACCAAACGACAGACCAAGCAGCAGGCTGAGGGTTATGACCGTCGTTTTCAGATATTGCTTATGTGAATACTTCATTTGCTAAAACCACATCATTTGTTGGTTACCAGTTCTGCCTGGAGTTGCTCCAGGCTCCTGCCTTTTGTTTCCGGCAGGACCCGCATCACGAAGATCAATCCGACGATGGCGAAGGAACCATAAACCAGGAATGTCGTTGCGGGTCCAAAGTTCTCGAGCTCCCATGGAAACACCAGTTGCACGATAAAACTAACACTGGAGTTGATCAATCCGCAGAATGAGATGGCGATACCCCTGAGCCGGTTGGGGAATAACTCGGAAAACAATACCCACATCACCGGTCCGAGTGAGATTCCGAAACCGGCCACAAAACTGAGAATACCGATCAGCACCATGGTGGCGTTCATGTCGATCAACTCGCCACCAGGCCCGTAAGTTGCCGAAGAAAAGCTATACGCGAGCAGCAACATGCTACTGGCGATGATGACCAGGCCGGTTATCAACAGCGGTCGTCTGCCCAGCTTGTCGATCAGTGCAATGGCCACCACGGTGGCGACCAGGTTTACGATGCCGACCAGCACCGCCTGCATAAACGCGGCATCCTTTCCGATACCGGATTGCTCAAAAATCATCGGCGCATAAAAGAACACGGAATTGATACCGGTGATCTGCTGCAAAATCGCTATGACGATGCCGATGGTCAGTACCAGGCGCATGGCGGGTAAAAACAGGTCCTTGACCGAACCCTTTTCAAGGTGGGCTTCATCATCCAGGGATTTCTGCACGGCACCAAGGTCTTCCTCGGCCTGTGACCTTCCACTCACACGCGTCAAAATCTGCAAGGCCTCCTCGGCCTTTCCTCGCATAACCAGCCAACGCGGGCTTTCCGGTACGAGGAACAGGGCAAAGAAATAGACGATGGCGGGTATGGCCTCGACACCCAGCATCCAGCGCCAGGTCCAATCCCCCATTCGCAGCGATTGCGCCCAGGCGAGGTCAGACTGACCCAGGCTCAGGATCAGGAAGTTGCTGAAATATGCAACCGATATACCGATAACGATATTCAACTGGTTGAATGAAACCATCCGTCCACGTATGTCAGCAGGAGCAATTTCCGCGATATACATCGGCGCAATTATCAGCGCCGCACCGACGCCGAAACCACCCAGCATACGGGCAATAACAAGCGTCAGGTAGTCAGGTGCGATGGCTGAGGCGATCGCGGAAAGGGTAAACAGTACAGCCGCTACCTTCAACACCGGTCTGCGGCCAAAGCGGTCACTGATAGGGCCGGCAGTCATCATGGCAAGCGTCGAGGTCAGCGTGAGTGAAGCAACCGCCCAACCGACCTGTATCTTGGTCAGCTCGAATTCCGGACCGATGAACCCGACAACCCCGGAAATAACAGAGGCATCAAAGCCCATCAGAAATCCGCCGAGAGCGACGATAAGTGCCACCCGGATTATATAGCGTGTATTAGGCGTCATAGTCTTTACCTGCTAATTACTGATTCCCGCAATACCAGGTGTGGTTTGAAGATGTTTTTAATCTCAAGGTCGGTTTGCTCATAGGTGTTTTTAAGAACACAACGTGCGGCCATCTGCCCCATTTCACTGGTATGGACACCAATTGACGAGAGTTTTGGATTGAGATAACGGGTGAAATAGACATCATCGTATCCGATGATAGAAACATCATCCGGGATGGTCAGTCCGTGTTCACGTGCTACATCCATGGCGCCGGCAGCCATTTCATCATTGGCACAAACGACCCCGGTAAATGCGACGCCCAGGGTTAATAGTTGGGTCATGGCCGCTCGGCCGCTGGCCTCTTCGAAGTCACCTTCAATGATCAATCGCCTGTCAACTTCAAGACCGGATTCCTGCAGGGCACGCTCGTGTCCGGCGAGGCGCTTGAACGAGTCGGTCTTCCAAACCGGTCCGGAGATATAGGCCAGGTCTCTGTGCCCGCGATCGATTAGTGACCTTGTAGCCACATAACCACCGTGTTCGTTGTCCACGTTGATGCACTTATCCGCCAATTCCGTAATAAAACCATTCAGCAATATGACGGGTACAGAGCCCTGACTTACCTTGATAAGGTAATCTGGTGAAACAGCATGCACGTGCAAAATCAACGCATCGCAACTGCTGCCCAATAGAAAATCAATACAGTCCTTTTCCCTGGCTTCATCGCTGTGTCCGGCGGTGACGATGACGCGTTTTCCAGCGTCTCGAAGTGTTTTCTCGATACTGCTCAGCAGGTCACCAAAATAAGGGCCATATAGCTCTGGAATCAGAACACCTACACTATTGGAGCGCCTTGACGCCAGGGACTGCGCCATGGAGTTGGGTCTGTAGTTGAGTTCCTTGATGGCTGATAGTACTTTTTCGCGGGTTTTTTCAGTGACCTTGCCGCTGTTGTTCATGACTCGGGAAACGGTCGCCAGCGAAACACCTGCAAGCGCTGCTACTTCGTATATTGTCGCCATGTAGGTCCCGTCCGGTAAAAATGTAAGCGGTTACATTCTATCCTGTACCGGAGAAAATTACAAAATTACATTCATTGCTGACGGTAACCTACAGGCGGTGGTGAGTGCTTAAGTAGACGACTATTTCATCGCCTTACAATATTGCTCTACATAAACCTGGTGTTTGGGCAAACTGGCGACCGTTTTATCAACCTTCGATTTGATACCCTGCATAAAACGGGTCAGTTCCTGATCACTCATAACATTGGCTACCGGGTGGTACTGTTCAGGCATGATGCCCTGGCCTAGCATGACCTGGGTCCATGAGTTCTCGCCAAATAACTCATTTGATACTTTGAATACCCTGGCCGAGTCACTGAACAGATCGATTCTATGCGTCAATGAGTCAGGTACCGGCATTGACTTGCAGTATCGCCAAAAATCACTATCCTGCCGGTTGGTCACCTTGTAATGCAGAATGACAAAATCCCTGACGTGCTCTATTTCAATCTGGGCCTGTCGGTTGAATTCATCGATATCTGACTGTTTGATGCCCTGTAGAGGGAACATTTTCATCAGACGAATGACACTTCTTTGAATAAGATGGATGCTGGTAGATTCCAAAGGCTCAATAAAACCACTCGATAAGCCCATCGCGATCACATTCTTGTTCCAGTTTTTCAATCGTTGGCCAGGCTTGAACTTGATGACACGTGGTTCCGTAAGTGTCTCGCCCTCAATGTTGTCCAACAACAGTTTTTTTGCATCATCGTCACTGATATAAGGGCTGCTATATACCAGGCCGTTTCCAACACGATGCTGAAGAGGTATGCGCCATTGCCAGCCGGATTCGTGTGCAATCGAACGGGTGTAAGGTATGGCCTCGCCAACCGATTTTGTTTGTACCGCGACTGCGCTGTCGCAGGGAAGCCATTGTGACCAGTCTTCGTAACCGGTTTTCAGTGTTTGTTCAATCAGTAAGCCACGGAAACCGGTACAGTCGATAAAAAGGTCGCCTTCGATAATCTTGCCATTATCCAGCATGAGGGATTCTATAAAATCGTCTTCAGGGCGCTGGTTAACCTTGACTATCTTGCCTTCAATACGCTTGACGCCAAATCTCCCGCAGAACTTTCTGAGGAATTTTGCGTATATGGTCGCGTCAAGGTGATAGGCGTAGTTCAGACCGTTTTCAGGTAAGTGGGCAAATTTGTTTTGCTCGGCGGCCTTCAGTTCAAGACAATAGTTGCCGTAGTCTTCTTTAGATCCACGATCCCGGTCCTTTAGCCAAAAATGCTGAAATCCGGCCGTCCAGTGATCCGTGCCGGTTTCCCCGAATGAATGGATATAGTCTTCACCTACATTGCGCCAGCCTTCAAACGAGATACCGAGTTTGAAGGTTGCCTGGGTGGCCGCCATAAACTCCTGCTCTTTGATGCCGAGTAATCGGTGAAAGATAATTAATGGTGGGATGGTTGCTTCACCAACACCAACCGTGCCGATTGCATCGGACTCAATCAGGGTGATATCAAGCACCTTACCCAGTATCTTTGAAATGGCCGCTGCAGCCATCCATCCCGCGGTGCCGCCACCGGCGATTACAACTTTCTTGATTCCCTTGTCCACTATTGCCTCGTTTTATCTTCTAGCGATTAAGTTTGCTGAGTAATTGCGCGCGTAGTTTTCTTGCGAGCATGTCATCCATGGGTGACAGTACACCCCGTTTATCTTCGGGAAGATGTGCCACCGTATCCTCTTCAAATTCGAAAATATAGTACTTGAACAGATCATGCCAGGCCTGCCGCTGCGCTTTTGGCAGGTCACGTATGCTGAGCAAAGCATGATTAAGCACATTCAGTGGTGTATCCATCCAGGTCGGTGATTGTCGCCACCAATAGTTGATCAGTACATTGAAACTGCTCAAGGCCTCGACATGGTGCCACCACATGCTGGGTATGAGAATGGCATCACCGGGTTCCATTTCAGCCACTTGGGCATTTTGTAAAGCATCCCGGAACCCTGGGTATTTTTTAAAATCAGGTTGATGAAAGTCAACCATGCTAATGGCCTGGCCAGCGGGTGTGAAGTCCAGCGGGCCTGGGTAAAGGTTTGCTACCTCGGATGGTGGGAACAGGATAAACCTGCGTCGTCCGACCGCACAGCAGGCGATGTTGTCCGGCACATCATAGTGAGCCGCAACGCGAGTTTTGTTACCTAGCCAGATACTGGCCAATGGATCGATAGAGCCGAAATTGATGTCGTTTTCTGAACGAAATCCGGGTAAGCAGGTATCAACGGTGGTCGAACCCACGTAAAAAGCCGGTGGTTGCTGGTCATATGAGTGTTGTTGGATTTTGTCCAGGACGCTATCCAGTTTCAACATCACCCGCTGGAAATTGAAACCTGTCAGATCTTCATTGTAAAAAACCCGGCCTTTTGTATTCGGATGGCTGAAAAATACACCGATCGTGGCATCCTGGTAAAACTGACGCAGATAAAGATCGGCCGACTGTGCGGAAGTCTTTGCTGCCTTTACAATCGGCCATTCAGCCACCATGCCCTTCAGCAACAAAGGCTCAGAAGAGTTCAATACGTCTTCCGGGACCTCGCCGGGGCAGAGACCGGTAATTTCTCTAACTGATTTTTCAATCGTCAGCATGGGGTGTTTTGGCCTCAAGCAAAGTGTTTCTCATTTCAATCAATTTTGGAATATTGGACATGGATGCGATGGCCATATATATGGGCTCCAGGTGTCCATTATTGTTGAGAATAACCAAGTCGTCGCCGGTCAGACCCGCAAGTGACTCCTCATTGATGGTATAAAAACCGGACATGAGATGTTGAGAACCATCATCGAGTTCGACATCCAGAACAAAAGACTCAAGAAGATCCATGCCTATCAACATGTCAATGAAAGCGCTATTGCGTTCAAAACCATCACTGATAAGTTTCAATATCGAGTTAACCTGCTCCAGGTAACCGGTGTTTCCGCCGTGTTCGAGAAATACTGCCTCTCCCTTGGTCTCATTGACCCGTGGATTCTCCATATCCACCGAGACAACCATCTGCTTGATAGCGACGCTGTCTTTTTCGGCATGCTGAAAGCCGATCAAAAACGGTTGCCGCATGATACTTAATGGTATGTAGCTTGCGTTCCAGCCATTCTCGTCAAGGAACAGGTTCTCTCCGGCCTCGAAACCTAACAGTGCCACCGCTTGGAATTGTCCGGTTTCAGTGTTCTTGGTGAAGACGATAGGATAATGATTTTGCAGGGCCCTGAATTCCTGGGGAAAAGTTGGTGTGAACCAGACATCGTCCCCAAGTTCTGCCGACCGTTCGATTTTGATCTTCAGGTTTTTGTGATCAATATTATTTAAGAGTTCTATTTTTGCCATGCTGGTTTCCGATAAAGGGTGATATTAGTTTATAAATGGGGCTAAATTTTTGGCATACCGTGCTTCATTACATGATTGAGCAGATCCCGGTTTGAAGGTAAGCCGGCGAGATATTTTCCCGTCACCCCGGCGTTTTCCTGAAAGAACCTTTCTGCCAGTACAGCATCATCTGATCGCCTGGGCATGTTGTGCTCCGGCTCAAACCCCATTCCGTAGAGTACATATTGGTAACTGGCCGAGGGAAATATCTCTTCAATCTGAAACAGATCACTCCGCGATGGTGGCTGATAATGCCAAAGCTCCATCAATTCCTGCAAGCGGGCCGGTATGGTTTCAGCTCGGCGATTGTCCAGCCAAAAATCCGAGTCGGTACGTTTGCTTAAAACATAATGCAACTTCAGGAAATCAATGATGCGGTCCCAGCGGTATTCAAAACGCGCATTAAAACGCTTTGCGACGATATCCATGATTTCCCGGGTCGCAGGTAGCTCGGTACTGATCATCGCGGCAGAAAACTCGATCAATGCCAGGGCCGAGGCTTCCAGGGGCTCGATGAAACCAGCTGAAAGCCCCACCGCCACGCAGTTGTGGTGCCAAAATGTTTCCCGGTGGCCCGGGTTTATCGATATCTTTCTTACCGTTCCACAATTGCTGTCTCCGCCGCTTGATTCAATGTATGACCTGAGAGCCATTTCAGCGTCATCATCAGTGGTATGGGCGCTTGAATATACATGACCGGTACCACGCCGGGTGGGCAGGCCGATATCCCAAATCCAACCGGCTTTCTGCGCGGTGGAAATCGTGTTCGAAGCAATTGGGCTGTTTTCGGTCTCATACGGTACTTGCAAGGCGAGCGCAGTATCGCAAAACAATGTTTCCTTGCGGCTTATGAACCCAATTCCGTAATGCCGGCCAAGCAATAAGGAGGCAAAGCCAGTGCAATCTATGAATAAATCGCCTTCTATCTGACCGTTGGCCGCGGTATCCAAAGAGGCAATGTCGCCATTATCAGCGGAGTTAACACCCGTGACGTGGTCCAATACATGCTCTACACCTAAATTTTCAGTACAGAATTTTTGCAGAAACTGTCCGAATTTTCCTGCATCAAGGTGGTAGGCGTAGTTCGCCACCGCGGCCCATTCAGGTGTTGTGATCTGCTTGGGTGCCCGTTGGTGATGACACAACTGCGCCTGGTAACTGACAACCTCAGCGTAGGGTCTTCTGGATGGAAGCGCTTGCCATTGCGAAACCAGGTTCACCTCGCCATAACCGTTTGGCAGGGCGAATGGGTGGTAGTAGCTGTCATCATCAGCTCCGGTAATCCAACGATCAAATCTGGACGCCTGCTTGAACGATGCATCACATTCGCGGATGAAATCTGATTCTGAAACCCCCATTTTTCTGAGGGTATCGCGCATGGTTGGCCAAGTGCCTTCACCGACACCGATAGGGTTCACATCCGGAGATTCAACCAGCTTCACGCGCAGACCTTCGGGGCAGTTGGTCTTGTGTTCTGCCGCAAGGATGCCAGCAGTCAGCCACCCGGCAGAGCCTCCACCCACAATCACAATCTGTCTGATCTTGTTGTTCAAAGAGATATACCTTTATAGCGGTTTGAAATCGACAAATACATTGGCCGTCAATCGGCCGGTCCCGGGGTCCGGATTGATGTCACGGCTTGGATCTACCAAGCCTGAGTGTAGCAAGCAGCCGGGATAGACGACCAGTCGATTGGGTTTGTATTTAATCCGATAGTACAACTCATAGTGATCGGTGCTGGTATAAATATACTTTTGCGGTGGATTTCCATTGGTCTCGATAAATGCCCTGCTGGATTGAATAAACTCCGCAAGCCTGGGTTCTGTAATTTGTTCAAATCCGGTTGGTTTATGACGGAATAAGCCGGTGTCGCAAAAATCACCCGGATTGAGGTAATGCAATACGGCAAGGTAATGCGGTCCGTTACTATCAAAATGCGGAACACATTGAGCAAGCGTCAGTTCATCTACCGGTGTTGATATCAGTGAATAAACGGTATTCACAGTACTCATCCCCAGCGTATCGGGTACGGAGTAGACCTGGAACAACAGGCGGTAAACCTTATTGAGAACCTCACGCACGTAACTACGCGGAAGCGTGCCCCTGACACCGGGGTAGGCAGAGGTGCTGTCCGGACCATACTCCACAGAGCGACAGGCGTAATCAATAATATTAGAGGTATCCAGGGCGAAATCATCAATAATGATGAGCGGTGTTTGCTCTTCACCGACATGCCGCACCTTAAGAGACGCCTTTGGGTTGATCTGGATACTTGTTTCCTGCATTAACTAACTATACCTGTGTCACAAGAAAAAGCCGCTGATTTCAGCGGCTCTTTCAACTTCTTATGTCAACAAAAGGTTAGAACGTCCAACGTGCCCCAACGCCATACCGGCGACCGGTCGTAGTGAGATAGAGGTTTTGTTTATCAGTACGGCCGTAATCACGAAGGTACTCATTTGTCAGGTTGAAACCTTCGGCAAACACCGTCCATCCACTGTTCTGGAAACTGTAGCTGATGAGGGCGTCAATTTGACCATATGCCTCTGTGTACTGCGGGTTAGGAAGCCCATTGCCGTCAAACCTGCCGGCCAGGAAATCATCACGCCAGTTGTATGCAGCCCTGACGATCCAGCCATCCTTGTCGTAAAATGCAACCAGGTTGGCAGAGTCAGCCAGACCTTCGATGGCGAACTGTCCACCGAGGCTCAAGTTATCATAGGCGAGATTCGAATCAACAAAGGTGTAGTTGGCAATAAGACCGAAACCACTCTGACCGAATATGTGCTGCCACGCGATTTCCCAGCCATCGATTTTGGCATTGTCCTGGTTGGCCGGTACAGAGATTTGGAAAGTACCGATGTCATCACCCGGTTGGCCGGTAATGTTGCCCGTGGTAAAACCGTTCGTTCCAACTCCAGTGATTTCTACGTACTGGCTGTCAGGATAGGTATCGAAGATATATTGGCGGATCGCCTGAGGATCGGTGCCACCCGTAGCCGCAACCGCTTCATCATACCAGGCACCCTGGGCAGGGTGAGGGAGATCGAACGGGGTTGCTGTGATTTGAACCGTTCCAACGTAGTTATCAACGTTCTTGTGGAAGTAACCCGCTGATAAATAGCTACCCTCGCCGTAATACCACTCG
>Ga0265306_10001969_pt1 | contig 9984 bp, 2 predicted proteins | sample Helome_3_FD_192493 | JGI IMG/M metagenome (GOLD analysis project Ga0265306, IMG submission 192493) | Marine sediment microbial communities from subtidal zone of North Sea - Hel_20160420 (Illumina Assembly) | ecosystem: Environmental > Aquatic > Marine > Subtidal zone > Sediment ...
CGCTATACTAGATTTTGAAAGTGATATAGAAGTTGTAGGATTCTCTCTAAACGGAAGGCAGGTATTAGATTGGTTTCAAAATAATTCTGCGGATGTTTTGTTGTTAGATATCAATATGCCGGATGTTAACGGTGTAGAAGTATTACAGGGCTTTAAAAAGTATGAAAATACTCCTAATGTAATTGTTTTATCGAGCTATGATAATATTAAATTAGTAAAAGACATTTTAAAAATAGGAGCGAAAAGTTTTGTTCCCAAAAAATCAGCCGGAGAGCATATTGTTACCGCTATCCACGAAGTAGCTAAGGGTAATCAATATTTTACGGATGATGTCAAAGAGAAAATGATGAATACGATCATGGGCAACCCAGAGGAAAATGATGAAAACTCTGAAGGTATGTTGATCAATTTATTAACAAAACGAGAATATCAAATATTAAAACTTATTACCCAGGAATATACTACGAAAAAAATATGTGAAACCCTATTTATAAGCGTTAGCACAGTAGAAACTCATCGTAAAAACCTTCTAAAGAAGTTAAAAGTCAAAAATAGTGTCGGATTAGCCCTTTTTGCAATGAAAAATAACATTATTTAAATTCATTTTTCTTAAATTGAGTGCTTATTTTTAATTGCTTTTATTTACTTTTTATTTTGTTGTTTGTGGATTAGATCAATAATTATATGGAAATAGCCTATAATCAAGTTTTATTACTCTTATTACAATGTTTACTGATAGCCTTATTATTAGCATCTTTATTTAGGTTGCGTAATATTTTAGGAATGGGTTTATTGTACATTACCTTAGGTGTTTTCCAATTTTTTCAAGTGTTTCTTGCAAGCTCATTATTAATAGAAGTTGTTTCTGGAATTTATATTTCATCTGGCTCCATGGTCTTGTTCACAGCAAGTTTATTCATGGTACTTATTGTTTACATTAGTGAAGGTGCCCGTGAAACAAGAAATATGATCTATGCCCTTGTAGCTGCGAACCTCGTGACGTCTATATTATTAGTTGTATTTGGTTGGACAATAAATAATGATATTGTTACGAATGTTTATAATTTGCCAAAGGAATTCTTCTCTCAAAATATTCGAATATTATTAGTAGGAACGGTAATCGTTGTATTAGATGCCTTATTAATAATTTATCTTTTCGAATTTATCTCGAAATACGTAGGAAATCTGTTCTTCAGAACATTAATTACAATGCTAACTGTACTTAGCCTTGATACGTTGCTTTTTTCATTTGGTGTCTTTTGGAACAGTGATGACCTTTTTGGAATTATAATATCTGGTATAGCTTCTAAAACGTTAGCTACTTTAGTTTATTCAAGTTTTTTTCCATTATATCTGGTTTTATTCGATCAGAATTCCTTGATAAGTGAAAGTAACGCTGGCTCTTTTAAAGATATTTTTAGTAAACTGACTTTTCGTCAAAAATATGAAGATGTTTCTGAGGTAATGAAAATTAAAACTAATGAGTTGCAAGAATCACAAAAAATAGCTCGTTTAGGTTCTTATATTTTAGATGTTGAAAGTGGTAACTGGAAATCTTCTGCTGTACTCGATGACATATTCGGTATAGACCAAAAATATACTAGGGATGTCTCTGGGTGGATTCAAATAATTGATCCTAGAGATAAGGAAATGATGCAGGAGTATTTTTCTGTAAATGTAATGACCAACTACGAAAAATTCGATAAAGAATACCGAATATTGAAAATAAATGATGGTCAAGAATGCTGGGTACATGGCATGGGAGAATTAGAATTTGGTGTTGACGAAAATCCGATTAAATTGATCGGAACTATTCAAGATATTACCGCCCGAAAGTCTGTTGAGTTAAAATTAATTGAAAGTGAAAATAAATTTAGAGAATTATATGAAAAATCTTCTGATGCCATAATCATTCTTGAAAATGGAATTATCATTGAGTGTAATAAGGCAGCCAGTAAGTTATTTGGGTATAAAACGAATAAAAATATTTTAGGTAGAGATCCTTCTCACATATCTCCGGTATTTCAACCTGATGGCCAAAAATCAACTACGAAGTCAATTGAAATGATGAATGAGGCTATAAAGAAGGGATCTCACAGATTTGAATGGACGCATATAAATAATAATGATGAAGAATTTCCGGTTGAGGTGTTGTTAACATCAATTACTATTGAACCAAATAATAAAGTTGTACATGCAGTTGTAAGAGATATTTCAGCATGGAAGGAGATAAAAGAACAACTCGAAAAAAGCGAAAATAAATTTTCGAAATCATTTTATAATAACCCAATTCCAATTTCTATAAGTAGAATAACGGATGGTAAGATCATAGATATAAACCCAACGTTTGAAAAACTTTCAGGATATAGTCGAGAGGAAATAATAGGGAAAACAGGTATAGAGCTCGATTTTTATGTCAACCCTGAAGACCGCGACAAACTGTTTGAGACAATGACTATTAATGGGTATATAAAGGGTGAGGAGTTAAAATTCAAATCAAAATATGGTGATGTTGTTGACGGCTTAGTTTATGCTGAGATAGTTGATATAAATGACGAACCCTGCTTGTTAGCAATTATAAGTGACGTAACTGAGCAAAAAAGAACATCTTTAAAATTGCAAGAAAGTGAAGATAGGTTTCATATGTTCGCAAACGCATCTTTTGAAGGAATAGGGATTGCTATTGACGGGATCATTCAAGATGTCAACAATCATTTATCTGAAATGTCAGGTTATTCTAGAGAAGAATTAATAGGTAACTCTTATAAGCTGATTGTGTACCCTGACGACCTTAAAAAGGTTGCAAATTACATTAAAAAGGGTTATGGAGATTCCTTTGAATTTCGAATATTAAATAAGGATGGAAACCCTGTACATGTTGAAGGAAGAGGGGCTGATATATCTTATAATGGAAAAAATGCACGTATTTCTAACTTTTATGATATTTCTGATCGAGTGAAAATTAAGAATAAACTTATTAAAAGTGAGGAAAAATTTTCTAAAGCATATTTCAACAACCCAATTCCAATTTTTATAAGTTCAATACCAGATGGGGAATTTATTGATATTAACCCGATGTTTGAAAAGGCTACAGGGCTCTCCCGTGAAGAATTGATCGGTAAAAAAGTAACTGATCTCGGTTTTTATATGAACGAAGAAGATCGTCGTAAACTTTTTAAAGAATTAGAAAATAAGGGAAGGTTACAAGAATATGAAATAGATTTTAAATTAAAAAGTGGTGAAATAAGAGATTGTTTAATGTATTCTGAGATAATTGATTTAGATGGTAGGACTTGTCTCATATCAATAATAAGAGACATAACCAAACAAAAACAAAATGAATTCGAATTAAAAAAGCAAAACAAAGAATTAATTTTATTAAGTAAGGAGTTGTCGAATAAACATGAACTGCTTACTGATAGTGAATTAAAATTTAAAAATCTATTTGATAAAAACCCGGTTTCTTTATGGGAGGTAGATTTTAATGAAATTAAAAAAGCATTAAATAAAAAGAAGACCCAAACCAGAAATCTTAAGAAGTATTTAGATGGCAACAGAGATTTTGTTATTGAATGTGTATCTAAAATAAAGGTATTAGATGTAAATGAAGTATCGTTAGATTTATTAGGGGCTAATACTAAAACTGAATTAATAAAAAATTTAGATAAAAATTTTAATGAAAATACTTTAGAAGTATTTAAGAAACATTTGATTTCAATTGCATCTGATGAAAGAGAATTTTATGGAGAAACTGAGTTCACTAAATCTTCAGGCGAAATTATTTCAACTTATCTAAAATATGTAAGAATTAGTGATAAGGATGAGAGAGGTGTTATTTCTATTATTGATATTACGGAATTATATTTAGCTAAAGAAGATATTATTGAAAGTGAAGCAAAATTTAAAAATCTATTTGATAATAACCCTGTTTCATTATGGAAAGAAGATTTTTCTGTTGTAAAAAAATTAATAGATGAAAAGAAAACTCAAACAAATGACTTGAAGAAGTATCTTGATGAAAATCCTGATTTTGTATTTGAATGTGTTTCAAAAGTAGAGATACTGAATGTAAATAAAATATCATTGGAACTATTTGGAGTTAATGATATTGAAGAATTAACAGGCCATTTAAGTAGTACCTTCAATGAAAAATCTATTGAAATATTTAAAGAAGAGTTGCTCGCCGTTGCTTCTAATAAAAGAGAATTCTCAAGCGAAACAGAATTTATACGAAAGAATGGCGAAGTTATTACAGCCTTAATAAAGTTTATGATAACTGATGATGATTATGAAAAAGCAATTGTTTCTATTGTCGATATCACAGAATTAAATAAGGCTAAAGAAAAAATTGTAGAAAGTGAAAAGCAATTTCGAGAACTTTATGAAAAATCTGGTGATGCCATTTTAATTATTGAAAACGGAATTTTTATAGAATGTAATCAAGCCACTGTTGACATGCTTGAATATAATTCAAAAGAAGACTTTTTAAATTCACATCCTTCCAAATTATCACCAATATTGCAACCCGATGGTAAAAAATCATTTGACAAAGCAATTGAAATGATGGATGAGTCTTTGAAAAAAGGAACCCACAGGTTTGAATGGATACATACCAAACATAATGGAGCTGAGTTTCCAGTTGAAGTCCTATTGACAGCCATTTCTAATGAACCTAATAATCAAATTATTCATTGTGTTTGGAGAGATATTTCTGACCGAAAAGAGATTGAAGAACTGCTTGAAAAAAGTGAAGAAAAATTTTCTAAGGCATTTATCCACAATCCATCACCCTTACATATAACTTCAATACCTGATGGAAAATTTATTGATATCAATCCGATGTTTGAAAGTATTTCCGGGTACACCCGCAACGAAATTATCGGGAAAACTGCCAATGAGCTTAATTTTTATATTGATCCAGAAGATCGTGTTAAATATTTTGAATTGCTAAAAAATAAAGGCAGCATAGAAAATCATGAAATACAATTTAGAGTTAAAAACGGTACTATTAGAGATTGCAATATATTTTCTGAAATAATTGAAATAGATGAAAAACCTTGTCTTTTATCTATTGTTAGAGACGTAACAGAACAAAGGAAAGCAGAAGGAGCATTGAAGAGTTTAGCAACTAAATTTTCATTTATGTCTGGGTCAAGTTTCATTGAAAACGTTTGCCGCCATATATCAGAAACTTTAGATGTAGAATTTGCGTTTGTTGGTGAGCTTGAACCTGGCGAAAATAAAGTGATCGTTAATCATGGGATTGAAAACAGAAAACCATTAAAAAGTTTTGAGTATGATCTTGCCGGAACACCTTGTGATAAAGTCATCGGAAAAGAACCAGGTAGTTTCCCTCAAGGGGTCCAAGAACTGTTCCCAAATGATCATCTTCTAATTGAAATGGGCATTGAAGGGTATATAGGGGTTCCCTTATTCAACAGTTCGGGAACTGCTCTGGGCATCATGGTTATCTTAGATAAAAAAATCATTGATAATCCATCGTTTGCAATAACAATGTTGCAAATTTTCTCTGAAAGGATTGCAGCAGAAATAGAACGAACCAATGCGGAAGATGCTTTGAAACGAAGCCTGAATAAAAATGAAATTTTATTGAATGCCACTTCTGATTTGGTAATTTTGCTCGACAATGAAGAAAGAATAATGGCCGTTAATGAATCAATGGCAAAATCACTTAGAAGCACTCCTGAAGAACTGCTTAATAAAGTAGTTTACGACTTCTTACCACCATCAATTGCGAAGTCTAGAAAAGAAATAGGAATCAAAGCCGCTAAAACAGGTAAAGTAGTCCGATTTATAGATCAAAATCGTGATCTCTGGTTTAATACTAGTGTTTATCCCATTTTTGATGAAAATCAACAATTAAAACAGCTTGCAATTTTCTCACAAGATATAACGAGTCGCAAACAAGCAGAACAGAGCCTTATAGAAAGTGAAAATGAATTAAGACAATCACAAGAAATCGCACAATTAGGTACATATAATTTCAATATATCAACTCAGGTATTTGTGAGCTCTCCTATTTTTGATGCTATTGTAGGATTTAAGGCAGGAGATAAAAAAACATTTGAAGTCTATAAGGAAATTATACATCCTGATGATTTCGGAATGAACGAAAAAATGCTGAAAGAATGTATAAAAACTTCTAAAAAGTTTGACAGGGAGTACAGAATTTTCAATTATTCCACCAAAGAGTTAATTTGGCTACATGGCTTTGGTGAAATTATCTATAACGAAAGGAATGAAATGCAATTTAAAGGGACTATTCAAGATATCACTAATCGTAAATTAATTGAATTAGAAGTAATATTAAATGAGCGTAAATTAAAAGAGGTTCAAAAAATTGCAAACCTTGGTACTTATGAAATAGATCTTAAAACTAATGATATTATAACTTCAAAATTATACAATTCAATTTTTGGTATTAAGAAAAAACCAGCACATAATAAAGGGTGGTGGAAAAGTATTACACACCCCGATGACTTTGAACAAGGCGAATTATTATGGCAGCAATGTATCGATGATTGTAAGACGTATAACGATGAGTATAGAGTTTTAACGGAGAATAACGAGTTAAAATGGATTCATGACATTGCTGAAGTCAAAAGTAAAAATGGGAAGGCTACAAAAGTGGTTGGTACTGTTCAAGATATTACAGCTAGAAAAATGTCTGAAGAAAAGATTAAGAGATCTGACGATATTCTGAACCAAATAAACTCATTAGTTGTAGTAAACAATTCCAGGGGTGATATTGTATATATTTCGCCAAGTGTTAAGAGCATTTTAGGATATGAGCCTTCAGATATGCTTGGGCGAGGCTGGTGGCGTTTAACTTATCCCGAGGATAAATTGGGAGAAAAAAGAATTAAGGAAATATTTAACCACTTCAGTGGTGCAAATTCTAAGTCTGATGCAGTGAGTGTTAGAAGAATAAAGACCAAGGATGGGAAATATAAACTTATTGAATGGCATATTTCTAAGGCATCTGAAGATACGTTCATTTCAATTGGGATAGACATCACAGAACAACGAGAGCAAGAAGAACAATTTAAAACCTTGACAGAAACTGCTCATGATGCCATCATTTTAGTTGATCACAAAGGCTCAATATTCGAATGGAATAAGTCTTCAGAAGAAACTTTTGGTTATTCAAAAAAAGAAATCGAAGGGAAATCGATAACCTCACTCATGCCTGAGAAATACAGGTTGCAATACGAAAAAGGCTTTAGTGAAGTCATGCAAAAAGGTTTAAAAGAAAGTTACCGGAATAACATAGTAGAAGGGTTAACCAAAGAAGGTGTCGTTTTCCCGATGGAATTGTCTTTAAATTATTGGGAAAGTAACAATAATTATGTCTACTGTTACTTTATCAGAGATATAACTCAGCGTCGACGTGATGAAAAAATCAAAGAATTAATTTTCAATATCACAAACAAATCAAATGAAGTAATAAACCTTAACAAATTCTTCGGTTATATTAAAATCGAACTCGAAAAACTTATAAATACAGATAATTTCTTTATTGCACTTTATGATGAAAGAACTGAAATGATAAGTACCCCCTATATGGTTGATGAGCTTGATACAGCCAGTGATTTCCCAAAAGGAGAAACTCTTACAGGCCACGTGATTGATACAAAAAAGGCTTTATTAACTAAGGGAATTATTTTTGATTCTCAATCTGAAGGTAAAAAACCGATTGGGCTTGGGCCAGAATCGAAATGCTGGCTAGGAGTACCAATGCTCGTTGAAGACAAAGCCATAGGGGCTATTGTAGTTCAAAGCTATACCGAAGAAAATGCGTATACTGAAGATGATGTTGCTTTTTTAGAATTAGTTGCTTCAAACATTGGTCAGGCTGTCAAAAAAACCGAAGACCTAGAGCAAATACGCTTATTGAATAAAGCCTTAGTTCAAAGTCCACAAGCGGTCATAATTACAAACATAAAAGGTGAAATTGAATATGTAAATCCTGCTTTTACAGGATTAAGTGGTTATTCAGAAGCAGATGTTATGGGTAAGAATCCCCGTATTTTGAAGTCTAGTAAACATTTGCCCAAGTTTTACAAGAATCTATGGCAAACCATCTCAAAAGGAAAAACTTGGGAAGGAGAGTTTGTAAACAGGCATAAAGATGGTAGTAGTTATTTAGTAGAAGCTAATATTTCTTCAGTAAAAGATGAAGAAGGTATAATTACCCACTATATAGGTGTTCAAGAAGATATTACCGAAAAACGGAAGTTGGAACGTCAATTTATTAATACGTTTATTGACGCTCAAGAGGTTGAAAAGCAAAATTTTGGCGAAGAATTACACGATAGTATTAGTCAGATTTTATCAGCTGAAGGGATGTATATAAATTTATTGATAGAACAAAATCAAGACCGAATTAATGATAAAGCGAAATTTTTAACAAAAATTAAAGAACTTAATACCAATGCCGTTAACGAAACCAGAAGTATAGCGCATGGTTTAATGTCCAGTCAATTAAAGCAAAGTGGATTACTTATTGCGGTTGAAAATATTTGTATAGATTTCAACAATTCAAAAAATATTATGTTTAGTTTTTTGAATGAAGATGTTAAAGAAGAAGACATGTCTAAAGAAATAAAGACTAATTTATTTAGGGTTATCCAAGAGTTAACAACCAATATAACACGTTACTCTTCAGCCAAAAATGCCTCTGTAGAATTTAGTAAAGTAAATCCAGATAAATTAAAACTGATCGTTGAAGATAACGGAATTGGTATGGACTATGATAAGATCAAAAATGAACGTAAAATCACAGGGCTTAAAAATGTTGAAAGGCGCATTATTTTTCTAAATGGAACTTTAAATGTCGAAAGCCGTCCATTTGAAGGTACTCACTGGGAAATAATTATCCCTTTACAAAATATTCAGTAAAAAATGTTTCTGGTAAAAGAATTCTAAATATGATGTATCCATATTTTAAATTTTATTGATAATAAATTAATTTATTAAATTTGTGTAATTGCTAATATATATATCTAAATAATTCAGTAACACTGATGAAAAAGGAATTAAAAATTTTGATAGTTGATGATCATCCCGTGATCATAGAGGCTTATAAAAATATATTGTCCACTTCAGAGTTTGAAGATAAATACACTTTTACAATTGATACTGCCATTAATTGTGATACTGCAATCGGAAAAATAAACTTTTCGGCTAGCAGTTTGCCTTACGATGTGCTTTTTTTAGACATTCAGTTGCCTCCTTCCTCTGACGGTAAATTTATATCAGGTGAAGACTTGGCTGTTTATGCGAAAAAAAAGCTGCCAAAAGCTAAAATAATAGTTCTAACAACTTTTAATGATAGTCATAGGATCAATAATATTTTAAAGATTGCAAATCCTGATGCACTATTAATTAAAGATGATCTAACCTCAAGAGAATTGTTATTGGCTCTTAATTCTATCATGAAGAATTTCCCATATTACAGTTCAACTGTTTCGAAATTTTTTCGAAGTCATTCAAAAAACTTAGGCGATTCTGTGTTGGATGATGTTAACAAAAAAATCATATTCTATCTAGATAAAGGGATAAAAATAAAAGACCTACCAGCTCATGTACACCTTTCATTAAGTGCCGTTGAAAAAAGAAAAGCAGAAATTATTAATATATTTGGGCTAGAAAAAGCTAGTGTTGCAGAGATTTTAAAAGAGGCAAAAAGTAGAGGGTTTATTTAATAAGCTAAATTTCTCACTAATCTTATCAGTTAAGACTAATTTATATTTTCCTGTTATACACTTTTAAATACGACCTTACTTTAGAATTTTTTCTATTCTTTCTAATTCAGAAATTGTGAAATCTAAGTTATTTAAGGATGCCAAATTATCGAGTAATTGCTTTTCACTACTTACTCCTACTAATACTGAAGTAACCCTCTTATCTTTTAATAACCAAGCAACCGCCATTTGTGCCAGACTCTGCCCCCTACCTTCT
>Ga0265306_10001973_pt1 | contig 9980 bp, 9 predicted proteins | sample Helome_3_FD_192493 | JGI IMG/M metagenome (GOLD analysis project Ga0265306, IMG submission 192493) | Marine sediment microbial communities from subtidal zone of North Sea - Hel_20160420 (Illumina Assembly) | ecosystem: Environmental > Aquatic > Marine > Subtidal zone > Sediment ...
GGACATCTCTCTCCGATGGAAAAATCGGAAGAGACCAATCAGGCTATATTAAATTTCCTTGACGAAGTCCTCCAATAACAATCAATCTATTTGAATTCGCCATGACGACCGGCTCCTTTAGCAAATCGGGCGGCACCCCCTTTGGCTTCTTTTGCCATCGATGCCAAACCGTGTTTGAATTCGTTGGCCATTGCTTTTTCAAAAGGCAGATCAAATTGCTCGATGGCTGACAATCGATCTCCACCCAGGCATATCTGAGGAAAGGCAGCGATTTGATGAGCAAGTTCCGTGGCGGCCTTTTTGGCCGTCCCGTTTGCGACGACCCGGTTAACCAGGCCCATTTGCAGCGCCTCTTCAGCTTCAACCGGCCTGCCGGTCAGTATCATATCCATTGCCCGGCTGAGGCCGATCAAGCGTGGCAACCGTACCGTACCCCCATCAATCAGAGGAACCCCCCAGCGCCGGCAGAAGACTCCCAGCACGGCACCTTCTTCCATTATCCTCAAATCGCACCACAGGGCCAGTTCAAGTCCGCCGGCTACAGCATACCCGGCAACGGCAGCAATAACCGGTTTTTTTAGCTGCATACGGGTGGGGCCCATGGGACCGTCACCATCCGGTTCAACCCGGTTGGGCGTGCCGCCGGCGATTTTATTCAAATCCGCACCGGCGCAAAAATACCCCTGATCGCCGCTGAAGACGGCAACCCGTGCTGAGGCGTCGGATTCAAAGGCTCGAAAAGTAGCCGACAGCTCTTCAGCTGTTTCGCGATCAACGGCATTGCGAACTTCCGGACGGCTTAAAGTAACGACTGTCACCGGCCCATCTTTTTCAACATATACTGACATATTTGCCTCCAGCCACAATAAAGAAAGTGAAGGTCCATTCGCTCCAACTCAATATCTATTCTTAAGCGAGCATGCCACCGTCACAGACTAAGCACGCCCCGGTCGTAAAGGAAGCGGCATCAGACACCAGATACAGCACCGCACCGGTCATCTCGTCCGGCTGAGCATGCCTGCCCATGGGAATCTGTTGAACGGCAAAGGTGTATATTTGTTCATTTTGAATGATGGCTTCTGAGAAATGGGTTTCAGTTAATCCCGGAAGCAAGGCATTGACCCGGATATTTTTGGCGGCCAGCTCTTTGGCAAAGGCCTTGGTCATGGAAATTAAGCCTGCTTTGGTGATCGAATAGATACCCTGGAATGGAACCGGCCGGACGCCATTGATGGAGGCCACATTAACGATGGCGCCTCCGCCGGATTCTTCCATCAACCTGGCGGCGTGCTGGATCATGAAGAACGGGCCTTTGAGATTGACCTCGTTGGTTTTGTCCCAGGCCTTTTCATCTGCATTGACCATGTCGCCGAAATATGGGCTGGTCGCGGCGTTGTTGATGAGGATATCAAGACGGCCATAGCTGTTGTCGATTTCTACAAACAGATCGTTAATTTGGGTCAGATTGCCGGTATGGCAGGCAAACACATCAGCCCGGCCGCCTTTTTCTTCGATTTTTACTTTTACTTTTTGAAGCCCCCGGGTTTGGCGGCTGACCAGGATACACCGTGCGCCGTATTCTGACAGCGTAATGGCGATGGCTTCCCCGATTCCTCGGCTGGCGCCGGTTATCAGAGCGATTCTATTTTTCAAAGAAAAATCAACCATTTTGACCTCCAATATCTTTGGTTTCTTCATTATAAGCCCGGATAAATGCGGGAATAAAGGCGATTAAGTCCTCGATAATGCAGATGTCGGCCGTTTGAAAAATAGCGGCGGAAGGGTCCTTGTTAATGGCGACGATAAATGCTGAGCTTTGCATTCCCATGACATGTTGGACCGCCCCGGATATGCCACAGGCAATATAAAGTTGTGGTGAAACCGTTGTGCCGGTAACCCCCACCTGACACTGGTACCCCAACCAGCCCATGTCACATACTATTCGCGAACCGGCAACGGCTGATTTCGCAAACAATGCCGCCAATTGGTGGATAAAATCAAGATTTTCTTTTTCGCCGATACCCCTGCCGGCGGCCACAATTACGTTGGATTCGCTTATCCCGGCCGTATCCGTATCGGCTTGCTTGATACCCAATGAGCGCGACTGGCGGCTTCTGGCGGATGTCGCAAGAAGGGTAATATTGCCTTTAGTGCCCCGGGCATTTCCGTCTGCTTTGAAAAATCCGGGCTGGATGGTCAGTACGGATGTTGAGGACGTCGGCTGCAGGCGGGCAATGATTTTACCGCCATAAATCGGTCTGGTAAAACTGACAACCCCTGCCTGATCAATAAAGTCGCCGACGCCGGTGATGCAAGCGGCATTTAATTTTACCGCCAGGGCCGGCGCATAGTCCAGGCCCTGGGAACTATGGGCAATACACACGAACGCAGGTGGCATATCGGAAAGAAATTCAGTCAGCACCCGGAGGTATAGCTCCCCATTATAACCCGTCATTTCCGGGATTTGAACGGCTGTGACATCCAAACCGGATTTATCGGCAAGCTCATGTGCCGGATTCTCTGCGTCATCAGCCAACAGGAGCACCTTGACTGATTTTGATGGGGTGCTGCGTTGGAGTTTCTTGGCAAAGGAAATGATTTCGTAGGTCACGGGTCTGATTTGACCCTCAGCATGCTCAGCGATGACCACAATGTTATTTCCCATTTTTTGCCTCTTAGGCTTATCCCAATAACCGATAACCCCCAAATGTATTTGGGGTCACAGTAAGGATTTTTCACGAAGAATCGTCAACAAGCGGGTGGCTTTTTCCTGCAGGGATCCGGACAGAACCAGACCGGCGCGCCTTTTCTGGGGATAGGCCAGCTCTGCAAGATGTTTCATCTGCTGGGGTTTGGTCGGGTCACTGATAGAGATCATTTCCAGTTCCTGGGAATTGGCTCTCAATAGATTTGACAGCGAAGGCCAGCGCGGAGTATTAATCCCCGATTGGATGGTTATTACCGCCGGCAGCTTCAGTTCTATCATCTCCCGGTGACCGCCTTCGATTTCACGCTCGACGTAAATGGATTTCTTATCAGATGCGATCTTTTCAAAGATCACGGATGTCGCCCAGGAGAAACCAAGTCGAGCTGCCAGCATCGGGCCGACCTGTCCCTGCATGGAATCCTCCGACATGGCCCCGGCCAGAATCAGGGCATAATTTTTGCCGCGCGCAAAATCTGCTATCCAGGCGGCCACTCCAAAGGGGCTTTGATAGCCGTCGGATGCCGTCTGGATGTGAACCCCGGAATCAGCACCCATGCCGATGGCCCGCCTGACGACTTCATCACAGCGGTCTGGTCCGACCGTGATAACATCGATGCGGGTTCCTGCTATTGATTCTTTTATCAACAAAGCCTCTTCAACTGCGTATTCATCCAGCCGATTCATTTTGAATTCGGTTATAGCCTCTTTTTGAATCCATCCGGTGGAGTCGTCGATGTTGATCGGGATCTCAGCTTCAGAAACTTGTTTAACGCAGACCAATATTTTCATAGGGTCTCCAACATTGGAGTTTACCATACCGAGGGATAAAGCCAGTGTCAATAAAAAAACGAGCGTTCGTTCTTTTTTTCTTGACTCATTTTCTCGATGAAGTTATGAATAGGCGATTGAACCAAAAGACCTTTTTAAGACAGCTTCTATATATTCTGTCGGGATATTACTATGAGTGAAATTTACTTCTTCAGACACGGCCAGGCCTCATTTGGGGCCGACGATTATGATCGGCTCTCTCCCCTGGGAGTCAGACAGGCCAGGATATTGGCCCGCTGCCTGGCGCAAACAGATAAAGTTTTCGATGCGGTTTACTACGGCCGGATGGAGCGTCAGCAGAAAACAGCCCAGGAATTTATTAACTATTACGAACAAAATCAACTTGCTGTCCCCCGGCCTCAAACTGCCGATGCCTTTAACGAATACGACTCGTTTGCAGTCTGGGAAGCATTGATTCCGGAGATGACAGCGGAACAGCCCTTACTTGCCGAGGAACTGGAAAAGCTGCCCGGAGATCAAAAAGCCTTCCAAAGGGTTTTTTCCCAGGTGATGGAGCGCTGGACCAAAGGTGAATATAAGGCGTCAGGCCTCCCGCGCTGGGATGACTTTACCCGGCGTGTTGTTCTGGGGATAGAAAAGATTGCGGCCCGACACGGTTCGAAAAAACGATTGGCGGTATTTACATCGGGCGGACCCATCTCGGTGGCGGTCAAATCAGCGCTGGGTTTGTCCGATCGGATGACCCTTAAGATTTCATGGCAGTTGCTGAACGCATCGATTACACGTCTGAAATATAACAGCAAAGGAATTATGCTGGCGGGATTTAACGAGGTAACTCATTTGGAACTGGAGGGAGATGCAGGGCTTCTGACTTATCGTTAGTCAAATGTTTGGCATTTTTTTGAGGCATTTGTATTCATCGAAATCATTAAAGATGAACATCGAACGTCCAACATCGAACGTTGAAAGGAAAAATTTGAAGAACCAGAAGAACGAATTATGATTTTCATCGCACATATCAAATGGGTCAAGGGCAGCGAAATTAGGAAGTTGAGTTTTAAATCGGATTTTTAAAATCAATGAGATTAAATCGCGGAGCGATATCATTATTCGATGTCCGACGTTGAACGTTCGATGTTGGACGTTCCTTTTTTTAGACAAGCCGCAATGGCATATTCAGCATCATGTAACTAGGAGGCCACAATGGACTTTACTATTTCTGAAAAAATGAAGACCATCCTGGGGATGATCGATGAGTTTGTGGATAAAGAACTCATTCCGCTGGAGCCTGAGTTTCTAACCAAACCCAGTACCAGCCTTCGGCCGGTTTTTGAAGCCAAGCGTAAAATGGTCAAGCAGATGGAGCTCTGGGCCCCCAATCATCCCAAAGAATATGGTGGAATGGGACTTAACCTGATGGAGCACGCCCTGGTTTCCGAATCATTGGGTCGCAGTCCACTGGGTCACTATATCTTCGGCTGCCAGGCACCGGATGCGGGCAACATCGAAATTCTGCATCAATTCGGCAGTGAGGCACAGAAAGAAAAATATCTGAGCCCCCTGGTCGACGGTAAAATCCGCAGCTGTTTTTCGATGACTGAAGTTGAGCTGCCCGGCTCCAATCCGGTCATGATGGACACGACGGCGGTAAAAGACGGTCATGATTATGTCATCAACGGTCAGAAATGGTATACTTCATCCGCCGACGGAGCTGAATTAGCCATCGTCATGGCCGTCACCAATCCTGAGGCCGGCCCTTATTTGCAGGCAAGCATGATTATTGTACCGACGGACACCCCCGGATTTAACCTGGTGCGCAATATTCCGGTCATGGGTCATGCCGGAGAAGATTATTTCAGTCATGCTGAAATTCTATATCAGAATTGCCGCGTGCCCCAAACCAACCTGCTGGGCGCTGAAGGACACGGTTTTGTGATTGCCCAGGAACGTCTTGGTCCCGGCCGCATCCACCACTGCATGCGCTGGATCGGAATCTGCAACCGGGCCTTTGACCTGATGGTGGCCCGGGCCCGGGACAGAATCATCGCCCCGGGCCGCAAATTGGCCGCCAAGCAAATCATCCAATCCTGGATTGCCGAATGCGCGGCTGATATTCAGTCTGCACGCCTGATGGTACTCCATGCGGCCTGGATGATTGAAACTGTGGGTAAAAAAGAGGCTCGCAAAGAGATTTCTCTAATTAAATTTGTCGTGGCCAATGTGATGCAAAAGGTAATCGATCGCGCTCTTCAGGTCCACGGCGGGCTTGGCATGACTGATGATACTATTCTGGCCTTTTATTATCGGCACGAACGGGCGGCCCGTATTTATGACGGTGCCGATGAGGTTCACAAAATATCGGTGGCAAAGAGGATACTGAAAGAATATGAGGGGAAACGGGTTCAGTGATGACTTACGCTGAATTTCAAAAACAGGTAAAACTATCCAGTCAGGACATTTGCCGAGAGGTTTTTGCAGAAAACCGACACTGCATCCGGGTTAAAAAAGAAAACACGGTGGTCAAAAATCTGGAACGTATTTTTAGTGCCACTTTGAAGATCAGCAATAGAAAAGGCTTTCAGGCCATGAGCATGAGAGATCTCGGCCGTGAAACCCATCTGAGCATGGGTGCATTGTATTCCTACTTTTCCAGCAAGGAAGATCTGCTGGCCATGCTTCAGCACCAGCGGCGAACGATTACCAAACGTATCCTTGAAGTGTGTATTGAGATGGAATCGGAACCGGCGACCAAACTACGTGCGGCAATACTGGCTCATCTTTATTTAAGCGAAGCGATGCAGCCCTGGTTTTATTTTTCTTACATGGAGGCCAAAAATCTTTCCCGGGCAGAGCAGCAAATGGCCGTGGCCAGCGAGCTTTACACTGAAAAACTGTTCGCCGACATCCTTCAGAAGGGGCAGTCCCGGGGATGTTTTTTGCCTCGTGATCCGCAGTTGACTGCCAGCGTCATTAAAGCCATGCTGCAGGATTGGTATTTAAAGCGCAGCAAATACCGCAAACGAAACATATCGGTGGATCATTATTCAGAATTTGTTTTGCAATTTGTAGCAGCCTTTATTATCAATCCCGTTTCTACCACGGTCAAACCAGGGACCAACGGTTTGAAGTGTTGATATGGAGTGTGCCTACCCTGGATAAAACGGTAGGCTGAACATCGAAAATTATAGTTTGTAATTTGGCAAAAATGGATTCAAAATCAATAAAAAATGATAAGCTAGAATTTTTATCAGGAGAACAATTGATGGAAAACATTTATGAAAAACTGAGAGCACGGCTGGATGACCTGGCGACCGGATATCCGGCCACCGAGAGCAAGGTTGAAATTCGTTTGTTGGAACGGCTGTTTACCGAGGAAGAAGCCGAACTGTATCTGCACCTGTCACCCTTTTTGGAAAAGCCCCCGGATGTGGCCAAGCGTTTGAATCGTGAAGTAGAGGCGCTTGAGCCGATTTTGGAGCGTATGGCCCAAAAGGGGCTTTTATTTAGAAAACGCAAAGGTGATCTGGTTCGCTATTCGGCGGTGCCCTATGTTGTCGGGATTTATGAATTTCAGCTGGGTCGGATGGATAAAGAATTTGCCCGGGACCACGAAGAATATTTTGAGACGGCCTTCGGCCAAACGATTCAATCGTTTAAAACTCCCGTATTGCGAACCATTCCGATCAACCGACAGCTGGTTGCCGATTATCCGGTGGCGCCGTTTGAGGATGTACTTCAGATTATCGAAAGCCAGAAAAAAATTGCGATCGCCCCTTGTGTCTGCCGAACCACCAAAAAGCTGGCAGGCAAAGAATGCGACAAACCGGTGGAAAACTGCTTTTCATTCGGCTCCCACGCGGAGTACTACGTTGAAAACGGCATGGGACGATTTATCACCATCGACGAAGCCAAAGAGATTGTTAAGAAAAACGAAGAAGCCGGTCTGGTGATGCAGCCCTTTAACTCTCAGAAAATCGGGGGAATGTGCAGCTGCTGCGGCGACTGCTGCGGGGTACTGCGGTCGTTGAAGATGCATCCCACTCCCGCAAAATTGGTACAGAGCAATTATTTCGCCCGGGTTGACGATGAAGAATGTACCGGTTGTGAAACCTGCCTCGAGCGCTGTCAGATGGAAGCCATTGATGTCGTTGATGGTATTGCCGGCATCAATCTGGAACGCTGTATTGGCTGCGGCTTATGTGTAACCACCTGTCCGGTAGACGCTATTGAATTGATTAAAAAGCCCGAGGACGAACTCTACGAACCGCCCAAATCCGGTGCCGAGACCTATATAAAGATTATGCAGGAGAGGGGGAAACTGTAGTAGCTCATAGCTCATGGCTGGGTTCCTTACGAAGCGGTTAAACAGGCCCAGGCCCTATATGATGGTGAGGCATTTGATCCTGCGCAAGCCTATGATCTGCGAGCAGCGAAAGCACTCATTGACGAATCAGGATAGAGGCCTCGCCCATTGGAATGTTGGAATACTGGAATATTGGAAAAATGGGTCCTGGGATTCAGCAATAATCTGTAAATGGCTTAATTGGGATTGAATGAAGTATATAATGGATAAGATTCTTTGCAAACCCAACATTCCATCGTTCCATTATTCCAATATTCCATGGTTGAGGCCAAAACGTAGGCCCCTAAAATTTTTTGTGGTTTAATTCAGTTATAGAAATTGCGAGAAACAATCAAAATTAAATTAGCCGAAAACCAGGGTACAAATGGCGTCTCTCACCATTATGATTTCCCATAATCTCCAGTTAACAAATGTTCCCGCTGAAATCATGGAGATTCTCACCGAAAAGCTTGAATTTTTGAACCCCAAGTGGCTGGAAAATGAGCGCATGGGACGCTGGAACCGCGGGACACCGAAATCATTACGGTGCTATGACAAGGTCGGCACCTCAGGTTTATGGATCCCTCGCGGTTTTATGCGTCAGTTGGTGTTGCTGTGCCGGAGGCATAAAATAATTTATGAGATTGACGATCACCGCTCAAATCTTCCACCCAGGAATTTTTCCTTTAAAGGGAAGTTGCGGCCCTTCCAGCAAAAAGCAGTAGACGAGATGCTCGCCAGAGATTTCGGTACGCTGAACTCGGCCACCGGATCCGGCAAAACGATTATGGCTCTTTATATGGTCGCCCGACGCAGGCAACCGGCCTTAATCGTTGTTCACACCAAAGAATTGGCCTCCCAATGGATTGAGCGCATCGAAGCATTTCTTGGGATTCCATCCGAAGAAGTCGGATTTATCGGCAGTGGGAAAAAGATGGTGGGCGAAAAAATAACCGTTGCCCTGGTGCAATCTCTGTACAAATGCGCTGAGGAGATCGCCGGCCAGATCGGCTTTCTGATTGTCGATGAATGTCACCGCTGCCCCAGCCGAACGTTTACAGAGGCTGTGACCGAGTTTGATGCCAGATATATGCTGGGATTGTCGGCAACTCCCTGGCGGCGGGACAAACTGTCCCAATTGATATTCTGGCACCTGGGTGATGTTCATCACGAAGTAGATAAAGCCCATTTGGTCGAAACCGGGAATGTCCTTACGGCGGAAGTTATCCCACGTGAAACTAACTTCAAGCCCTTTTATGATCCGGTAAACGAATACAGCAAGATGCTGTCGGAATTGACCGCCGATACGGATAGAAATGTCCTGATCGCATCGGATATCACCCTGGAGGCCTCAAAAAGTGACGGAATCTGTCTGGTTTTATCGGACCGCAAAGCCCACTGCGAAAACCTCCAGGCGCTGTTAAAATACAGATTTAAACTGGATGCCGAGCTGCTGACCGGTGATTTGAGTCAAGGTGAGCGGCAAAACGTCATCGAACGATTAAATCAAAAAAAGGCCAAAGTCGTTATTGCAACCGGTCAACTCATTGGTGAGGGCTTTGACTGCAAGAATCTATCAACTCTGTTTTTTGCAACCCCTGTTAGCTTCAGCGGACGGGTACTGCAGTATCTGGGCCGAGTCCTGCGCCCGGCACCCGGCAAAAAGAAAGCCCGGGTGTTTGATTATATAGATATTCACGTGGATATTTTAACAAAAGCAGCCATGTCCAGGCAAAGGGTCTACCGGCAATAGGCATTCCGGGGTTCTGGGTTCAGGGTTCAAAGGTTAGGAGTGTCAGAAGTTCGGGGGTTCCGGAAAAGCTTTGAAAGTTGGTTCCGCCAACTTTAGGCTGGCAGGCCCAGAACTTGAGAGCCTTTCTTTGACGAACCCTGAACGGTGAACCCTGAACCTATGAACCCCTATTGTATCTATCAATACAATTTTTCTTGCTAAAATCCCTATTTACCGCTATTATAAGGACAATTGGGTCGTAAAACTCGTTTTGTTTCACCATTTCGAAATGCATAAGAAAAGGCCGGTGGACAACATAGAATCAGGATCCGCTTTAAAAGTATTGGATTCGTTGCTGAAAGATTCGGGGCAGAAGAAGATCAGCGAAACCCAGATTGTCATCATCCTGG